>Ga0164311_10000517_pt1 | contig 17103 bp, 18 predicted proteins | sample GuaBasSedimGuay2_FD_121796 | JGI IMG/M metagenome (GOLD analysis project Ga0164311, IMG submission 121796) | Subseafloor sediment microbial communities from Guaymas Basin, Gulf of California, Mexico - Guay2, Core 4569-9, 9-12 cm | ecosystem: Environmental > Aquatic > Marine > Hydrothermal vents... | reverse complement strand
TCTTATGTGACCTCCTCCCCCGCCCCGAGTCGGGGCTTCCACCGGCGGGAGGTTGGGGAGTGTGCATAAGCGCTCCCCTTCGAGCTGAGCACGCAGCTCCTGACCGCAGGTTATACCCACAGCTACGTTACTCATCCATTGAACGCAAGCTATAAAAACTTTTCCCACCCCTTCCCCTGCCCTCCTTTAAAGGGGATTAGCAGCAACATCTTCCTAAATTCTCGTGCTCAATTATGAGTTAAGGATGAATGTCATCATACTTGACGGCTATGTGGACGAGCCAACATGCCTGGGAGTGCCACCATATATTAGTCCTTATGTGCGTTACGCCGCCGGCGCCGCTCTGAAAACCGCCAAAGAGCTTTGTTTAGACTTAAAACTTTTATACTTCACGATCGACCAGCTACGGAGCGGCGTGGGCTTTAAAGAGATTATAAAAGCTGACTTGCTTGTAGTCATTTGCGGAACGGCGGTTCCGGGCAAGTATTTAGGCGGGACGCCAGCGTCCTCCTCAGAGCTTGCGAGGCTATTGAGCGGCGTGGAGCGTCCCGTGAAAGTGCTGGGCGGTCCTGCTGCGAAGTTCGGCTTTGGGACAGAGGGCGGGCGGCGTGCTGCCGCCGTTCCAGAGGGCGTGTTCGACATCGTTGCGACCGGCGACGTCGAGCTCGTCATTTCGCAACTCATTGCAGAGCGCCTGTGCGTGGAGCGTGTGGCGCCCGAAGAACATCGTGAAAGCGTCTCACAAATAAGAAATTTTGCTATTTACGGCGCCGAAATAGTAAGGCAGCACCCGAACTTTCCGCACATCATCGCAGAGCTTGAGACGTATCGGGGCTGCGCCCGCTCGCTCGTCGGTGGCTGTTCCTTTTGCGTGGAGCCGAACAAGGGGTTACCAGATTTCAGACCCGTAGAGGACGTCGTTGACGAAGTCGCAGCGCTTTACAAAGTGGGCGTGCGGCACTTCCGCTTTGGGAGCCAGCCATGTTTGTTTTCATATATGGCAGAAGGCGTCGGCGAGCTTGAGTTCCCTAAGCCCAACTCTGAGGCGTTGGAGCGTCTTTACAGGGGAATAAGAGCCGTGGCGCCAAAGCTCAGAACGCTGCACATGGACAACGCAAATCCCGGAACGCTCGCTGCATATCCCGAAGAGTGTCGAAGAATTGCAAAAATCATCGTGAAATACCACACAGCGGGAGATGTCGTCGCTCTCGGCGTTGAAAGCGCTGACCCCGAGGTCGTTCGTAGAAACAACCTTAAAGCAATGCCTGAGGACTGCATGAAAGCGATTGAGTTGCTGAATGAGGTTGGCGCACGAAGGGGTGAGAATGGGCTTCCTGAGCTTTTACCTGGTGTTAATTTCGTTTTTGGACTGCTTGGCGAGACGAAAAAAACTTATGAGCTTAACTATGAGTTTTTACGTGAGGTTTTGGAGAGGGGGTTGCTGCTACGCCGCATAAACCTGCGTCAGGTGATGATTTTCCCGACGACGCGGATGGCGAAGGTCGGCGATAGGATAATGCGGCGGCACAAGCGCCTGTTCAGGAGCTTCAAGCGGCGGGTGCGTGAGGAAATAGACCGGGAGATGCTAAAGCGGGTCGTGCCTCGTGGCGTCGTCCTGCGGGACGTGCTGACTGAAATGCATGAAGGTAAAACGACCTTCGGGCGGCAACTCGGCACTTACCCCCTCCTCGTGGGCATTCCTGGCGTTTACGAGCTGCGCCGCTTCCTCGATGTGAAAGTTGTAGATTACGGCTTCAGGTCGATCACCGCCGTTCCGTTCCCGCTGGACGTGAATACCGCACCAAAAGAGACTTTAATGGCGCTACCCGGCGTCGGCGAGCGCAGGGCGGCTGCTATCGAGCGGAAAAGACCGTTTAAAAGCGTAGAGGATTTTGTGAGCGCCTTTGATGACAAAGCCGTAGGTGAAAAGCTGCGGGAATACGTGAAGGTGCTTTAATAAGTGGGATGGGGTTACTTACATGCGCTCTTGCCACTGGAGAACAAATAGCAAGTAAGATTCTCATGAAGCAAAAAAGTTACCTAATGCTTTCAGGATTTTTCGAGCCGCGGGGCGTAGTTGTCGTCGGGGCTTCGAGGAATCCGGGGAAGGGCGGCTACACTGTCGTCGAAAATTTCGTCAAAACTGGATTCAAGGACAAAGTCTTCCCGATAAACCCGCACGCCTCCGAAATTCTTGGCGTCCGTGCGTATAAAAGCGTCAAAGACGTCCCTAAGGGCGTAGCCGACCTTGCTTTAATCCTCGTGCCTGCGGAAGCCGTGCCAACGGCGTTACATGAGTGTGGAGAGTGTGGCATTAAGAACGTGATTATCGAGTCGGGCGGCTTTGCCGAAGTCGGCAACCACGAACTCGAAAGGGAAGTCGTAAGCACTGCAAAGCGCTACGGCATACGAGTCATGGGCCCCAATAGCATAGGCGTCGTGAACACGAGCAGCGGGCTTTTCACACCATACGTCTCGCTTCTGCAAATTAGAGGGGGCGGCGTTGCGTTCGTCGGACAAACAGGGCTTTTCGCAAGCGTCTTCTTGGAATATTTCAACGAGCGTCACATCGGCATCAGCAAAATCGTCTGCCTTGGGAACAAGTGCGACGTGGATGAGACCGACGTCCTCGAGTATCTCGGCAACGACCCTGAAACGAAGGTTATCTGTATGTATATAGAGGGGGTGCGGGATGGCAGGAGACTTATGACGCTCGCCAAGAGAATCTCAAAGCAGAAGCCTATAATTGTTTTAAAAGCCGGCAGAACGGAGCTCGGGCGGAAGGCGGCGGCGTCGCACACCGGCACGCTGGCAGGCGACGACAAAATCTACGACGCGGCGTTCAAACAATGCGGCATCATCAGAGTCTCGTATTTCGAGGAACTTTTCGACGTTGCGAAGGCGTTTGCGTCGCAGCCGCTACCAAACGGGAAAAACGTTGGAATCATCACCGTAACGGGCGCCGGGGGCGTCACCGCCGCCGATTATTGCATGGAACGCGGGCTGGAGCTACCCCCACTCTCGAAGAGAACTTTAGAGGCGGTAAAAAGAGTGTTTCCGGAATGGGCAAGCCTAGGAAACCCGCTGGACGTGTGGGTCGCCGTGGAGGCAAGTGGCATGGAGCGGACATACGAGGCTACGACGAGGGCTTTAGTCGAGGACGAAAATGTGGACGCGTTAATAGTGGTGCTGGCGGCTGTAAGTTGGACTGCTACCGACGTGAAAATATTTAAGAACTTGGGCGAGGAATGCATGCGTCGCGGCAAGTCCTTCCTATTTGTGTCGCTCCTCGGCGAGTATCAGATTTTTAAGCGGTGCGTGGAGACGCTTGAGCCCGAAATACCCGTTTTTCCGACCGTGGAAAGAGCGGTGCGCGCCTTGGCGGCGCTCGTCGAATACAGGGATTACGTCATGGCGTCACGCTAACCGCGGTTGGGAAACGCAACGAATCGCAACGAGCACAATTTTTTTAAGCACCGCTGCGAATGGATGATTAATGACGACGGTGTATGATGTTCCGCAAGACAAGCTCGTTCAGTTAGCAGCGGAAAAACTGAAGAGGGGGAAGGGAATAGCGCCGCCGAAGTGGGCGGCGTTCGTCAAAGGCGGCATCTCCAACGAGTTACCACCACAGCAGGAGGACTGGTGGTGGACACGTTGCGCCTCGGTGCTCCGGCAGATTTACATCCACGGTCCGGTAGGTGTTTCTCGCCTCCGCACTTATTACGGCGGAAAACGTCGCAGAGGCGTCAAACCCCCGCATTTCAGAAAAGGCTCCGGGAAAATCGTGAGAGAAGTGCTGCAGCAGCTCGAAAGAGCGGGACTCGTGATAAAAACCAAGAAGGGCAGGAAAATCTCGCCGAAGGGGCAGGCTTTCCTTGACAACGTCGCCTACGAGCTTAAGCTGATGCTTGAGACTGAAGGGGCAAAGACCGTCGAGAAGGCTGAGGCGGTGGCAGGTGAGGCGTGATGTCCGACGAAGAACTCGAGCTCCTGCGACGGCAAAGGATGCAGCGTCTCATGCAGGCGCAGATAGAGGCTCAGCGGGAAGAAGAGGCTCGTAAGGAGTTTGAAGAGCGAAAACGCCTCATCCTGCGGCAAATATTAACATCGAGCGCTAGAGAGCGACTTAACACCATAAGAATGACACGCCCAGAGCTCGTCGAGCACATAGAAAATCAGTTAGTGCTCCTAGCGCAGAGTGGCAGGATAAGGGGGATGATAAATGACGAGCAGCTGAAGGAAATATTGCGTCAACTAATGCCGAAAAAGCGAGAAATAACCATTAGGAGAATAAGTAAGTGAAAATGACTGAATTTAACCTCGAAAAGTATGAGCCGATTCCTGTGGTTTATGAGTTGAGGTATTCGATTCTGAAGAGATTGAGAGCGGGAGAGGACGTTCTGAGCCTGATTCCCGACATCGACGGCAGAGAGGAGACGAAAAGGGATGTGATACGAGCTATATTATCGGGAGCGAGTCCCTTTTTGGTTTCTGAAGAGGGAACTGGTAAGACGAGGCTCGCGAAGTCCTTAACGAAGCTCCTTTACAAGGTGCCTGCGATAAAGGGCTGCCCGTATCACGACGACCCGAAGTGGAGCAAGGAGTGGCTCTGCCCTCGCTGCGCAGAGAGCGAAAATCCGGCGGAGGAGTTCGGTATAGAATTTATATCACCGGAGGAGCGGTTTTCGAGAATTCAAGGCAATGAATACACAAATTTCGCAAAAATACTCGGCGTCAAGGACATTCAGGTGATAAGGGAGGGAAAAAGTCCGACAGACCCTAAGGTGTTTACGGGAACTGGCATATTCAGGGGGAACCGTGGCATCGTCTTTGTGGACGAGCTACCAGCAATCCCGACGAACGTCCAAGTCCTCTTCCACCCCATCTTAGAAGAAGGCAAGGTAATACTGGAAGAATTTAACCTTGTGAAGCCCGTGGATATTTTTTTGGTAGCTACAGGCAACCCGGAAGGCTTCGCTCATGTTAATAAGATTCCAAGACCGCTCCTTGACCGCCTTGAGATGATTTACATGGGGTTGCCTGAGGAGGAAGTCGAAAAGGAGATAATGCTAAAGGAGAAGTTTAGGGTGGTTCCTGAATACTACACCCAAACTATCTGGGGGGAAGATGAGAAAGAGGTAATTTCTGCGGACGTGCGTGAGTTGGAGCGTGACGCTGCGCTGCCGTGGTGGATAATTGAAGTCATAAAGAAGACAGTGAGTTACACGAGGAAGTGTCCGAACCTCGAAAAGGGCGTGAGCATCCGTGGCGGCAAGCGGGCAATAGACCACGCATATGCGAGCGTGGAGATGCGGTGTGGAGAGGTTGCAAACCTTCGAGATGCTTGCGACGGGCTTAAGCTCTCGCTACGTGGTAGGATTTTTGTTCGCCCCGACTTAATAGATGTGGAGGGGGAGACGCAAAAATCCTTTGAGAGGATTGACCTGATAGTCGAAGACATAATGAAGTATGCGGTAGGGAGCGTTAGCGCTGAAATCTGGGAGAAAATTCAGGACCTGAGCATGTGGTTGCAGGATGAAATTATCCAAGTTGCTAAAGGTCTCGTTACGAGGAACACTCCTCTCTTAAGCTCCTTGGAGCAGTGCGACGCCCTCGGAGAGGCGGTGCAGCGGCTTAGCTCCCTCGCCGTCGGCAGGGTGGACGAGACGCTCCTCAATGAAAAAGAGCGTATGCTTGTGTATAGGGCGAAGACGCTCAGCGGACGGCTTGCCGACGAGTATCTCTTCTCCGCCGTCGAGTTCTTAGCGAACGTCGCCGCCATGCACGGGCTCGTTGAAGAAAACGAGATCTTGGAGGCTTTCTTCGTGCCGAGAAGCTTCAAGCTTTAGCCGCCATGCCGCAATATAAAATCATAGAGCTCGGCAAAGAAGACGCCGAAGATTTGGAGCGGCTTTTCAAAGAGGTCTGGCCACGAGCTTACGAGTATCCTGAGGGCTGGCGACGGAAACGCACGATGAGCGCCGAGCAGATAAAAAAGGAAATGGACGAAGGTTACCACTATTTCGGCGTCAGGGTCGGCGGGCGGCTCGTAGGCGCCTACAAAGCTAAAATCACGGAGCGTGGCTGCTTCGGCGAGCAGCAATCCGTCCTCCCTGAGTTTTGCGGCAAGGGTGTTGCGTCTGCCATGTATGAGCAGTTCATCGAGTTCGCCCGCTGCAACAAGTGCAAGGTGAATTACGTGAACATTCTTGTCGGGCAGAAGTCCGGAGAGCGGCTCGTCCAAAAGTTCGGCTTCCGCCGCGTTGGAGAACCTTACGAGCAGTATCCGGGGATGCTCGTCCAGATGTGGGAGCGGGAGGTCGAAGGCGTCGTCGATGACGAAGCGGCAGCGAGCGCAGAAGCCGGTGCTGCGGTGTCGGGGGCAACGCATGAAAAAACGTGAGATGAAGATGTTTGACAAAATTCCAGAAGTCCCCGCCGCCGAAGAGCTTGTGGAGCGGGCGCTTAGGCGTGCTGTCAAGGCGAAAAGGGCTTTACGAGACAAAAGGGGAAAAGAGCGTGTCCTGGTAACAACAGCCGCAAACATTTTTGCAGATACTTTTAAAAACGTCGTCCGTGGCTTCCCAAACTTTGACGAAGTTCATCCTTTCTATCGTGAGACTTTAGACGTTTTAATAGGCGTTGATGCTGTGCGTTCGGCATTAGCCTCGCTCGATTGGGCAGCTGCAAAGATTAGAGCTTTGTCGCAGGAGTATTCACGCAAGATGAGACGGGCGACGGAGCGGGAAGCTGTGGCGCTGCGGAAAGAAGCTCTCGGCAGGATAATTTCTGTGGTAGAGAGGGTGGAGCGCCGGCTGGAGGTCCTGAAGGAGGCACGGCGGCTGTTGCGTCGCCTGCCAATCGTCAGCGGGGATGAAGTTGCGGCGGTCGTCGCAGGCTACGCAAACGTCGGGAAGTCGAGCTTCGTTGCAAGAATGAGCACGGCAAAGCCCGAAGTAGCAACTTACCCCTTCACAACGAAAAACGTGAGCGTCGGGCACATCTTCAACGGAAACGAACGCTATGTCGTCATTGACACGCCTGGACTCCTTGATAGACCGTTCTCCGAACGCAACAAGATAGAGCTGCAAGCAATCTCCGCACTAAAACACTTGGCGGACGTCATCGTCTTCATCCTTGACCCCTCAGAGACCTGCGGCTACTCCGTAGAGCGGCAACTCAAGCTGCTGCGAGAAATACGGGTGGAGTTTAAAGTGCCAATGCTCGTCATCCTGAACAAAATGGACCTCCTCGAGACGCCACTTGGCGCAAGCATAAAGACAAACGTTGAAAAGATACGTTCGGAGGTGCAAGAATTCTACGAAGTTTCGACCTTCACCGGGAAGAATTTGGACGCCGTAAGGGAGAAACTCTTGGGGATGTTACGGACTGCGAGGCGGACTGCCTTTGCCGTGGCTTAGGTAGCGAGTTGGAGCTTGCCGCAATCAAAGCTGCTCCATCACGTCATCCAAGTCCATCATGCGCTCGCAGTATGCGCAGCGGAAGCGGAGCCTGCTGCGCACCTCTTCGCCCTCGCCGCCGGCGCCGCTCTCGACGACTTGAAACTTCGAACGCACCGGCTCGTTAGTATTCGAGATGCAGCTTGGATTCGCACACCTTATTACACCTTCTATCTCCGTAGGCAAGAAGACTTTGTGCTTCTCCACAACCTCGTAATCCCTTATTATGTTTATCGTGGCGTTCGGCGCTATCAACGCAATTTTATCCACCTCTTCTGGCTTCAACTCCCTGTTTTCTACCTTCACGATGTCCTTTTTCCCCATTTTTCCGCTGCGCACGTTCATTACGACGCTCACTACCTCTTTCGTCCCTGGTTTTATCTCTAAAATCTTTAGGACGTTCAAGGCTTGCCCCGCGGTTATATGGTCTATCACGGTGCCATCCTTTATCGGTTGAACCTTTAACTCACGCTTCATGCCTTTCACAGCCTAATTCCTTTCCCGCTTAATCAAGCCCCACGAATATTTTTACAAGCTTCGCGAGCTTAAAGGCAACGGCGTGCATCTCCTCGTCGTAAAATTTCGCGGGCACGCTTACATTTCTCGGCGTTTCGGGCTCGTATTTCTTCGAGCCTACGACAAAACTCCACAAGCCAAGATACGAAGGGACGGGAGCAACATAAATTCTCACTATGGGGAAAAACTTAGAAGTTCCAGAGAGAGCCTTGCGGAGCACGTCGGGCTGGTGCACGGGCGAGCCGCTCTGCGTCACGAACACGCCGTCGTCATTGAGCCTTTCGAACGCCGTTCTGTAAAAGTCTTCGGAGAAGAGCTTCTCAGCCTCGCCAATGGGGTCTGTCGCGTCCACGAGAATCACGTCGAAACGCTCCTCGCAGCCCTTAAGGAAATCAAAAGCGTCCATGAAAACAATCTCCACGCTCGCGTCATCCAAGGCGCCGCCGTCTATCCCGAAATTCTCCTTGCAAACGCTCACGACTTCCTCGTCGATCTCCACGAGCTTTACGGAAACACCGTGCTTCAGCGCCTCTCTGATGCAGCCGCCGTCGCCCCCACCGATTATCAAAACGCTCTTCGGGCTTCTGTGCGCTGCGAGCGGGACGTGCGTCAGCATTTCGTGGTAAAGGAACTCATCAAGCTCGCTCGCCTGAATCTTGCCGTCGAGGGCCAGCACCTTCCCGAAAGCCTCGTTCTCGAAAACCTCGATTTTTTGATACTTCGACTCACTCGTGCACAACACCTTTGCAACCTTGAACGTTATCCCTACGCTCTCGCTCATGAACTCAGTGAACGTCAGCATCAGCCACTATTTTGTCCAAACTTGTTAAATTCGTGTTCCACATCGCCACTGCTACTCTACGAATTAAAACCTCTTTAAGAAGTCCTCGATGACTTGCAAGTAGCTTTTGTCCAACCCATACAATTCGTGAACGAGGGCGTCGGTTTCGCCTCAAGCCCTCGCAATCACATCGCTTTTAGGACGAGAAAAGTCTCAAACTTTTTCCTCTCTTCGCACGTCGCTCCCACAACGCCGCTGCCACGTCCTCGGCTTTCATTCGTAGTTCGCCCCGCTCCATATCAAGAGTTCACACCCGTTAGGGGGCACTTCGAACTTCGTTCGCAGCGGCACACGTCATCATGGTTTGCCTCTTGAACTCTACGACAAAGACGCCGTTCCCATATTCGTCGAAGGCGAGCAGGTCGCTCCGCTTATACCCTGCACGTCTTTTTCAAATCTCACGTTCCCTAACTCGCCCTCGTAGCCGAGCGCCTCAAGAACGCCACTCCTGATGAATGCTGCTCTTTAAATCCCAGAGTTTCAGGAGGTATCTGAAAATACGCGATCGATGCCTTCTTTACGATGCTTTCGGCAGGAGGACTCTCATCAACGCTCTTCACTCCTTTTTTAAAGCTGCTTTGTGGTCGTCGTAATTAATAGAAAAGAGACAATATACACAGATGCACGACGCAATCCTCCAAATACGGACGGAAACCCGCAGGAAGCTTGCGGAAAACGAACGGAGGTCGCTAAGGAACATAATAGAGCGATATAAGGGGCGAAGCGAGTGCATTCCGCTTTACGAAGATGAGCGTAGCCTTGATTTTTACGTGACGAGCGTGAACGATGCACGGCACATCGCCTCGAAAATTCTGAGGGTGCTTGGTGGAAGGAAGAAAGAAAGCACGAGTTTCCTTAGGGTTGAGCGTGGAAAACCTGTTTACAGGTTCACGATTTGCATTACACTGCTTGAAAATCCTTCGAGGGCGAAATATGGATTTTAGTTGTGCTTTTGTTAGCTACTGCTCTTGCGTGGCGTTTGCGTTTAAGTGGAGCAAGCTTTGACAAATGAGAGCGTCAAGACGGACTGTAGCAGTAACACGCAAAGCTTTAAGCTTTTTGGGCGTCTTATGCCTCTCTGGGATGCTGATGCGTCTCTTTAGAATGCTCTGAGGCATTCCTTTTCTATCTTGAACACCCTCAACCTTTCAAGCCAAAATACTTCTCAAGGACCTTTTTCTGACCACGTCTTAGAATTTCGGAGAGGGTCGAGGAAGCGATGCCGAAGTAATCTGCGAGTTCTTCTAGCTTAATCCTCTTCGGAAAGTCGAAGTATCCCCTCTCTAAAGCCAGCCTCAAAATCTCTTCCTCCCTGTAGGTCACCTCAGACTCTTTTTCCGGCTCGCCCTTGTAGACGATTTCGAAATCGATTTCGCTCTCTTCTAACCCTCTAATGAGGTTTAGAAACGCCTCGTCCTCGCAAACTATGCTCCAAATCACTTCTCTCTCATCTATTTCCGCGTCGGTGATTATGCAGCCCGCTTCGAGTATTGAGAGAGCGACGAAACACGTGTGCTCCCTGACCAATACCTTCGCCTCCTGCGACGACACGGCGACGCCCTCGCAATATGCAGGCAGGTCGGCGAGAATGTCCTTCACCTTGTTCGCTTTGACCCTCAGCAAGGCTTTCACGTTCTTATCGATCATCATCAGCCCCTCGATCTTCATGACCGAGTTCCTCAATATTTCTTTCACGGCGCCGAAAACACAAGATTCCGGCAGGGGCGTCCTTATTTGAACTTTGAGCATGCGCCTTACTTCGTCAAAGCTTGAGATAAGCTTTTTGGAAGCCGCTCCGCTTATCTTCGTCGTTTTGTCATGAGCCTATGTGGAGCCCGAATATTTTAGGGAAAAACAATAACTTTGACCTCTAAGAAGCCATAATCATGACCGATGAGAGGGTCAGCTACCACGAAAGCATAAACGAGCAGTATCGGAGGGTGAAGGCTGACGGCGTGACGAACGTCATCGACCGTTTCAACGCCCAAGGGGCGAGGTGCAAGTTCGGCGAGCAAGGTCTCTGCTGCCAGCTTTGCAGCATGGGTCCCTGCCGGATATCTGGAAAAGCCCCTTACGGCGCCTGCGGGATCGACGCCGCGGGAATGGCGGTTCGGAATTTTGTCCATAAGAACTTATTGGGCACGATGGCTTACGCCCACCATGCTGTCGAAGCAGCAAAGACGTTAAAAGCCACAGCCGAGGGAAAGACTCCTTTTGAGATCAAGGACGAAGAGAAGCTGAGATGGCTCGCTTCCCAGCTGGGAATTGATGGTGACGACGTTCAAGAATTCGCAAGGAAAGTTGCGGACTTCATACTTGAGGACATCAGCTCGCACGAGCCGAGCAAGCTTGTTGAGATATTTGCGCCCGAAAAGAGGAAGGAGCTCTGGCGGAAGCTCGGAATCTTTCCGAGAGGGGTTTTCTACGAGCTCCTTGTCACAGGCACATCAGCGATGACAAATGTGGACTCCGACCATGTCTCTCTAGCGAAGAAGAGCATGCGGATGGGCATTGCAACATGTATGGCGGCGCAACTCTCCTTAGAGCTGGTCCAAGACATCCTCTTCGGCACGCCGATGCCGCACGAGAGCGAAGCCGACTTGGGCATCCTCGACCCCGAATACGTGAATATCGCCGTTGACGGCCACGAGCCCTTCGTCGCAGCCGCTCTAATTAAGCTCGCCGAGAGCGAAGAGGTTCAAAAGAGGGCGAGAGATGCCGGCGCAAAGGGTCTCCGTATTGTTGGCTTCATTGAAACCGGTCAGGAAATCCTGCAGCGCTCCGATAGCCCAGTCTTTGCGGGCATTGTTGGAAACTGGATCGTTCAAGAGTTTGCCCTTGCGACGGGCGCCGTCGATGTTTTTGCGGCGGACGTGAATTGCGCACTGCCGTCCCTTCCTGAATATCAGAAATACGGCGTCAGAATAGTGCCCGTGAGCGAGCTTGTGAGGCTCAAAGGTATCGACAAATGCTTAAATTACGAGCCTGATGCTGCTGAGGAGGTTGCGAGAGAGGTCATCGCCATCGGCATCGAAAACTTCAAGCAGAGGGGTAAAGCGGGCGTCCACAAAGTCGAAAAGAAGCAAAAGATCGTTGTAGGCTTCTCGCCAGAGGCGATTCTCAAGGCTCTCGGTGGGAAGCTCGACGCCTTGCTCGAAGCGATAAAAAGCGGTGACGTGAGAGGAATTGTAGCCCTTGTGAGCTGCACGACGCTGAAAAACGGACCGCATGACGCAAACACCGTAACTGTAGCAAGAGAGTTGATAAAAAGGAACATTCTCGTGCTTTCGATGGGTTGCGGGAACGCCGCCCTGCAGCAGGCGGGCTTGACCTCGATGGACGCCCTTGAACTCGCAGGCGAGCGCCTGAGGGCGGTCTGCGAAAAGCTCGGAATTCCACCCGTTCTCAGTTTCGGGACATGCACCGACACCGGAAGATGTGCTTACTTGGTGAGGCTCGTCGCCGACGCCCTTGGCGTGGACGTTCCCGACCTGCCGGTGGCGGTCACCGCCCCCGAATACATGGAGCAGAAAGCCACGATCGATGCGGTGTTCGCAGTCGCATACGGGCTTACGACACACGTCTCGCCCGTTCCGCCGATAACCGGTAGCGAGGAAGCCGTTAAGCTTTTCACCGAGGACGTTGAGAAGCTCACCGGCGGAAAAGTAATAGTTGAGGAGGAGCCCGTGAAGGCGGCAGAACTTCTGGAAAAAGTCATTGAAGAGAAGAGGGCGAAGCTGGGCATCTAAAAGAGGGTGATCATGAAAATAATAGACGTAGAGAAGACGGAAGTCACTCCAAATCCGCATGGCGTCGCCGCCCGCAAGATATATGACGCAGAAAGCGCCCAGATGGTTCACATAACGCTGAAGCCGGGGGAGCGGTTGAAGAAGCACGTGACGCCTGTTGACGTTGCTTTTTACGTGCTCGAAGGGAAAGGAATCATTGAAATCGGCGATGAGCGTGAGGAAGTGGGGCAGGATACGCTCATCGAAAGTCCGGCAGGAATTCCGCACTGCTGGTATAACGAGAGCAATGGTGTCCTCCGCGTCCTCGTCGTCAAAGCGCCGAGACCGTCGAAGCCGACGAGAATTCTATAATTCCTGGAACTTATGAGACCCTTGCACCCGTAAAGCGTAAATTCATCGACGACGGAAACCGAAACATGCAAAGTGTGGAGCTTTTAGTAGTGGGTGCCGGACCTGCAGGGCTAACTGCTGGGCTCTACGGCGTGCGTTCGGAGCTTAAGACGCTCGTGCTCGAAGCCGCCGCCCCCGGAGGGCAAATGGCGACCGCCCCGAAGATCGAAAACTATCCCGGCTTCCCCGACGGCATCCCGGGTATGGAGCTCGCAGAACGCATGGAAGCGCAAGCAAGGAACGCAGGCGTCGAGATTCGTAACTTTGAAAGTGTGGAAAGTGTCAGGAAGGAAGGGGGCGTCTTCGTCGTGGAGACCTCCGAAAACAGGTATGAGAGCGTTGCTGTCATAGTCGCTTCCGGGCTTTCGCACAAGAAGCTCGGCGTGCCGGGCGAAGCTGAGCTCCTGGGACGTGGCGTCTCGTATTGCGCAACGTGCGACGCCCCGCTCTTTAAGGGCAAAAGGGTGGCGGTCGTCGGCGATGGGACGGCGGCGGCGAATGCCGCGCTCACGCTCAGCGAGCTTGCTGACGTCAAAATGCTGGTCGGCGGCGACGCCGTGCGAACTGCCGAAAAAATCATAGAGCGTCGCTTGGAAAAAAGCGGAGTGGAAATTCTGAAAAACGTTAAGGTCTTGGAAATTCTCGGCAAGAACCTCGTAAGCGGCGTGCGCGTGCTGAACACAGAAACTGAAGAGGAGTTCCTGCTGGAAATGGATGGCATTTTCATCGAAGTCGGGAAAGTGCCGAGCACCGGGTTTCTAAGGCTTGACGTGCAGCTCGACGAAAAAGGCTACATAATCGTGGATTCAAAGCAGCAAACCAGCGTCGAGGGCTTGTTCGCCGCCGGCGATGTCACTTCGGGCGGCGTGAAGCAAGTGGTAACGGCAGTGGCGCAAGGGGCAATCGCCGCTCTCAATGCTTATGAATACGTGCGGAGTTGGGGCTAACATCTACAAAAAATGGAACTTGAGTTCTTATACAGCGGCGATTTTGGCAACGTCGTCATCGGCAACCTCGTGAATTATTCGACGTTCTGCCGAGCATGTGGGGAAGCGTGCGTAGAATGCCGAGTGGGCTGGAGCCATGCAGATAGCATCACGGCTGCCGTGAGCCTGCCGCCGCCCGAGAGCCTGCCCCATTTCTTAGACGCTCCCGAGAGCTTCTTGCTCGACTTAATCCCGGCAGACGTGCTCATAGCGATAAATATCCATCCTGACGTGCTCTTAAGTTTACCCAAACGTCTTGAGGAGCTTGGCGTTTGCGCTTTGATAGTTCCTGCTGAGAGCCCAAGGGAGCTGCCCGTGGGCGTCAGGCAGCAGCTAAAGGACGCTTGCGAGATGCATGGTGTCGAATACGCCTTTCCGAAGCCGTTCTGCGCCTTAGACCCCAGGGACCCTGTAGTCAGCCGCTTTAAAACCGTGAGGCGCTTCGTCGAAGACTTTGGCGTCGGCAAGCCGGAACTGCGGATCTCGTTAAAAAGCGGAGCTATAAGCAGCGCTGAGGTCCTGCGGAGCGCCCCCTGCGGCTCTACATGGTTTGTCGCTCGGAAAATAATAGGATTTAGGACGCCGACCGACGCCGACGACGCTGCATTGCGCGAGCTGTTTGACGCGATTTCAAAAGCGCATCATTCTTACCCTTGCACGGCGAGCATGGAGCTCGACAAGGAGCTCGGAGATACTGTCCTTCACAAAGCTGGATATCTGATTAGAGAAGCTATCCTTAAGGCCTTAAACGTAGAAATGCCCCTTTGACATCCGAGAGGTAAACCTAAAATTTTTATATTTTAGTTATCCCAACAAAACAAGGGGGAGGGAGTATGTACACGTCTTTCCTGCAATATGACCCCAGAGTAGTTCGCTCCTTGAAACGGAGCAGGGTCAGGGTTGCTATTTTATTATATCTCAACAAAATATACCCGAACATGTCTTATCCGGCGGAAATCGCTCGGAATATAGGAATCGACGCGACGAACGTGCTCGGCGGGCTCAGGGGCATGGGCAGTAGATATAACGGCTCCAGCTCCCTCGTGGAGCTCGGGCTTGTTGATAAGGTAGATATAAACGGCGTCAGTTATTACAAGCTCTCGAAAATAGGCAAGCAGGTCGTAGACGTCTTAGAGTCCTCTCTATTTTAAGGGATGCGCTATGAATAAGTTAATAACCGATATTGGCAACAGTATTGAAGCTGCTACGAGATTCGTTAAAGGCTATATAATATCTATAGGCTCTGTCACCAATATTTTCAGTGCTATAGAAAACAACATACAAACGGTTGACGACATCGCTGAGGAATATGGCTATAGGAACAAGAGGCTCCTAAAGTTGTATTTGGATATTTTGTGCTCGTATTCCATATTGAAAAAGGAAAATTCGAAATACTTCTTGGTCGATGGTGTGAATATAAGATTGGAGAAGCGAGATTTCATGCTCGATAAGATGAAAGAAGATCTCATAAGCTTTTTTATGTCTTTGATAAACGTTTTTCCCCATCTGCTCATCGACCCGAATAACCCACTTGCCACCACCGACTTCGAAAGAGATGCTAATATCTGGAGCATTTGGTTGGAAAATGATTGGTTCAAGTCAGTAAGGTGGGCTATAACAGAAATAGGAAGAATAGGCAAGAGAGATTACATCTTGGACATGGGCAGCGGCTCCGTTTCCCCGCTATACTTTGCAGAAATCGTTGGTGAGAATGGGAGGGTTACAGGGCTGGACAAGTCCAAAAAAATGGTGGAAATCGCAAGGACGAAGATAGAAAACCGGGGGTATTCATGGGTCGAGATAGAGCACTGCGATATCGAAAACGATGTGGGGTTGGACGAAGAATACGACATCGTTATTCTTTCGATGGTATTAGAATACGTGCATAATATGGAAAAAGTTATCGAAAATGCATACAACGCCCTGAAGGACGGCGGTAGGCTGATAATATTTAAAATGCCAGACAATCCAATCATAAATTTTACAGAAGCACTAATACCGCAATTTGTTAAGCTGCGGACCACGAGAGAGATAAAAGAAGTTTTGACAAAAGTCATAGTCAAAGAGTATGGAGACCTACTTATAGTTGCTCATAAGTATTAATAATTTATGTATATACAACATGCATATACGCCTACATATTCACTTATACATCTCGTTTTATCAGATACAGCCCTCTAAGAGCGTTTGTGATAGGGCTTGGGCTGTTGAATACACCACAGCATTACACTGTTATTACTTTTGCAGCTATTGGTGCAGGACTTAAATTCATAGACGATACTTTCGATGAAAACGTTTTTGACAAGAGGTTTGCGGGCGTCGTTGCTCCTGCGCTGGTAATAATGGCGTTAATCATGTCCGCAAACGATACGGCAGCTGCGACCCTCCTACTTTCAATACTTCTAGCGGTTATTTTTGCGGGCAAGGTCGATAATTTGGTATTCAAGGTTAATGCTTTTGTTTTTTTGGTGTTGTTCTGCGTCACTGCCTCTTTTAACCTACTATGGTTTCATTTAGCTATTTTAACCGCCGCAGGCATCATTGATGAAAGAGGCAATGATTATATTGATTCCCAACATGATACGTCCAAATTTTTGAGGGCATTCTTTGCTCATAGGTGCATGATGAAGGTCAGCATGCTGCTTTTATGCGTTTTTTCACCGCTTTCGTGGCTTTATTTCTTTGCACTTTTAGCTTTTGACGCGGCTTATGATTCTGTGAAATGGCTTTCTGACTGTAAAAAGGAGAGAAAAGGCGTTACAGCTACGGAGTCTTGAATCTATGGACCGGTCGGGATTTGAACCCGAGGCCTCTCGCACGCCAAGCGAGCGATCTTCCGCTGATCTACCGGCCCGTGTGGGCGTTATCAATCACACTTCGCCGCTTATCGTTTAAAAATTTAACGACTGCAAAAAGTATTTGTCCGACATCCGACCCAAATACGACGAAGGCAAATTCTTTTTTCCTTTCTTAAACAAGTTTTTATAGGGTCTGAGCGTCTTTTATACTGGGGTTGTGAATGCCAGAGGAGATGAGTCATAGGGAGAGGTTGTTTGCGGCGTTCGAGCGGAGTTCTTATGACCGGGCGCCGTGTCCGGGGATTACGCAGACCGGGACGGTCGAGCTGATGGAGGCGAGCGGCGCCTTCTTCCCGGAGG
>Ga0164311_10000516_pt1 | contig 17105 bp, 13 predicted proteins | sample GuaBasSedimGuay2_FD_121796 | JGI IMG/M metagenome (GOLD analysis project Ga0164311, IMG submission 121796) | Subseafloor sediment microbial communities from Guaymas Basin, Gulf of California, Mexico - Guay2, Core 4569-9, 9-12 cm | ecosystem: Environmental > Aquatic > Marine > Hydrothermal vents... | reverse complement strand
CATGAGACCTAAGACTATGAAGGCCGTAAAGATGTCATATATGGGATTTAGTTCTACAGCAAATACTATTCCGCACAGAACTATAACCGACTCCACAATGTCTACGTTTAAGTGTCTAACTTCAGCTCTTAGAGCTAGGCTCTGATACTTCTCAGCAGCTTTTCTAAGCGCGAGAACGGACAGTACTATCATGACCGTAGACACAGCTGAGTATAAAATGCCCTGCCTTTCCACATAATGCACCTTGCCGAGCCCGCTCACAGCTATCGTAGCTATTGAGGCGGCGATAAAAGCCATTATGATTGAAAATACTATAGCTGATAGGACTTCGTAACCTGAATGTCCGTAAGGATGCTCCCTGTCGGGAGGCTTCCTAGCAGCCATAGAAAAATATGCAGCCAAGATATTGACGCCAAATTTACGACTGAGTCAAGCCCATCAGCTACGAGCGAGTAGCTATTAGATAGCATGCCACCAAGCAGTTTAACTAACGCTGATGCTAGGCTGAGCAAAACTGATACCGCGATGTAGATCCGCATTCAAGCACCAGGGCTAGGTTGTGAAACTCAGTTAAAAGTTTTATCGAAATAGTAGGATAACCAAATTTAAGATGTGAGAAAAAGGGAAACCCACCGGGATTAAGCCTACACTCATACACGGTCTAGATCCATTCCTACTCCCGTAAGGTTGTCCTTGTGGGGGCTTACGCCTCCACTCGGACTTCCTCACGGTTTCGGAGCGGTCTAGGCCGCGTACGAGCGTAAGCCTACTTCCCGGTGGGCATTATTAATATTGTCTTTCTCCCTATTTAAACCTTTGCATATGCATTTTTCTGTATTATCTTGATTAAAATTGTTAATAAAAATTGTATAAGGTAAAGTTTAGAATAATAGAATATCACCCGTAGTAATTGTCGACATCATGGAAACCTTTCCTCAATATCGAATGGAACTGAAAGTGTTAATGGAAGCTTTATTACGAGTAACTTCAGAGGGATTTCCGCCATACCCTTTATCTTTATGACAAGCTCCTTTCCTTGAAGGAGTTTAAGCAATAGAGTAGCCGCTTGGGGAGAGGCTATAGTGAACTCGATGTACACTACAGTCCTTCCACGGCGAGGTATAACTATGTTTTCACCAAATCCCTGACCTATGTACACGCCATTCACATACACGTCGAATTTCAGGGAGGATATTTCAAAGTCGAAGTCAGAAGGGTTTTCAGCGTACAATTCGATTCTGAACTTCGTTATGGATATTGGCCTAATGGACTTCAGCTTAATAGAAAGCTGTTTGGAAGCGACGTAGTATCCCCAAAGTGGGTAGGCTATTGCAATGGCTATAATTGCCAGCACTATTGAAACTGAGAAAAGTACCTTTGCTTTCCTCATTTTCACAATAATTGTCCAGGAGAGTATTTTAATGTTTTAAGGAGGTTAGGGAACTAAAGCCTACTAATATACTGGTCGCGAATTGCTATCTCCGAACTCCAGTGAAGTATATCTCTCGCGAGACTTCTAGCGAAGATCCCCCACTCTATCAGGTACTTGTTGCTATCGCCCTCCTCCGTTATTAGAGTTAAGCATAGGTAGTCCCTGTCGTTATGCCTAACGATCTCGACTTTATAGTTCTTAACGAGCTTGAAATCGGGGTGAGACATATTTGTTCCCCAATGATTAATATTACTGCTAGAGGTTTGTAAAAATTACTACCTTAAAGGCACCTTAAAGAGTATTTAGTAGAGTTTTAGAGGGCATCCGAAAGTTTGTCTTAAGAATCCTTAAGAGCCGATCTCGAGAGCGGAGAAAAGCGAGAAGCTTTAAATGAAGGAGAGGAGTATTACCGCAACTGGGGCTCCTTGTCAGGGGCTCTGTAAGGAAGCTTAGACCTGAATATGACCACCTTATCCTTGAATTCCTTGAGATATTCCAGTATGAGTTCCTTTCCTTTACTGGTTAGCGCGTAGACCGGTATCGCCACACCTAGCTGAAGAAGGGCTTTAGGACCTATCTTCTCCCTCACAATTCTTGAAGCGCTTCCCCATACGAGATCGGCTTTAAAAAGGTATTTCAAAGTCTCTTCTCGAACGCACGTATTGCATACGGAGAACACTGTGACCCCAACATCCTCTTCTCCAGCTAGGGCTCTTATATCCTCTATCCACTTAGCTGTAAATCCCGTTACTGTTGTAGCTATCCTCCTCAATCCTAATTCTATTGCCTTCTTAAGCCCCAAAGGCTGGTTTATTAATGCAGTACTTCTGTCTAGAACTATAGCGCCTCTAGATTCTAGGTATTCTATAGTCTCCTTCACAGGGTTTGTCTTTATAATGCCCGTAAGTCGCGCCCCTATCTCTTGTACGAGCGCAGGTTCGCTTGAAATTACTGTTCCAGCGCCATCACATACGGTTACAGCGCAGTCGAGCAATCCCTTTCTCATACACACGCTGATGATCTCGGATGCTCCATAGGGCACTAAAAGGCTCGAACTAAATACCCTGCAACATGAAAAGAGCCCATATTTCTCGATCTTCTGCTTAACGATCTTTTCGACAACCTCTCTAGTTATGTTCTTAACCCCATAAAGTAACTCCATTAGCGGACAGTACTCGACCATGGGATCTGAGAGAACTCTGACCTTTCCATCCTCTATGCGCACTACGGCGCCACAACAGAATATCTCGTGTTCGCCCATCACTAGCTAACCTCAACTAGCATCCTAGCGTAACAACTATATTAGAATGGCAGTTTCATAAACCTGCTAAAAATACTTTGAATAATTTATTCCTCTAGCCTCGCATAGCTCCTTTATAGTTATAGGTCTTCTCTCCACCATGGATTCATATGCGGCCTCTGAGAGAGCCGCTACATAGAGCCCGTATATCGGTGGAACTTCATTTCCGCTCCTCCCTAGAATCGTGTCTATGAAGTTAAACACTGGTCGTGAGGGCTCAATATTGGACGTATCGAGCTCTACTTTACATTTACTCTTGTCCTCAAAGAACACCCTATTGCCGTGTAAAAGTAGCCTCCCCTCAGTGCCCCAGAAGATCTCGTAGTCAAGCCAGTCAGGATCGTCGCCAGCAATACCATAGCTGAGAAGGGCTCCATTATTAAGTTTCGCAACAAGGCATGTGTTTACATCCACTTCAATGTCATAGTCGTCGAAGAATGCGAAGACCTCATAGGGCTTTAATCCTGATACCCAAAAAGCGACATCAGAAATGTGACTTCCAGAGTCCACTAGCTCTCCTCCCCCTCCAAGAGCTTTTGTACCACGCCAAGACCTCCTGGCTAAATTATACCAGTCTTGTGCAAGTATCAACGCTATCATTTTCACCTCTCCTAGGGATCCCTCCCTAACGAAATTTCTCGCTGCGACAAACGTAGGTATAAAGTGTCTCTGAAACGCTATTTCGAGCACCACACCGTTCTCCTCTGCTGTTTCTATAAGGTCGACAGCGTGCTCTATCTTGCAAACCATAGGCTTCTCGACTAAAACGTGTTTTCCCTCACTCAGAAAGGCCTTAGCTTGCTCGTAGTGCAAGGTATGTGGCGTACAGATGATGGCGGCATCCACAAGGGATATCATCTTCTTGTAGTCAGATACTATCCTAGCCCCCGTGAACCCCCATTTCTTCTTCAACTCAAGGGCCTTTTCCTCCGCCACGTCCGCTAAGTAGGTGACCTCTATATCCTCACCCTTATCGATCAACGTGCGTAGGTCCTTTGCATGTGCATTAGAAATACCACCGCAACCTACAATACCTATCTTCATGTAACCACCATGTGGTTAACGAATGTAGGAGAATTTCAATGACTATATAAACGTTTGTGCCAGGGTCCTCTATGTTTTTAAGTAATAAGTACCGGCTACTTGGTGTAATTCCTATCAACTAACCCTTCGAGGGCATGGGGAGGTTGGAGGAGAAATAAGTGAAGTGAACTGCCTCAGTACCCATGCATGGGCAACCGCTAATTTAGCGTTAACCAGAACTATTGTATGATAAACTCACAGTAAGGGTCTCATTTAGCTATACACCTTGTTTCGACAGCTCCAACAACCCTGTTGAATAATCTTGAATGAAAGCCTGTAAGAATACCCCTAATGAAGTTACTTAAAGGCTCCCGGCCTCCTTTAAATGGCTCACACTTGAAACTATCCCTTATCCTTACCTGTGCTCTCCTCAAACTGTGGCAAACGTCCATGTTTTCACAACACCGAGTCCTGAGTTCGTTAATATGAGCTGTGCCAGGAGAAGTATCTTCTGAGGCTATGCGTTATTCTTTAACATGCGAGTGTATTCATCATGGGCCTCGCTGTCTACAGCCATGCTTACGTAGTATAGTAGGGCTCTGAAGCCTGAACCATACTTCTTAACAGTTTCCTTTAGTATAGCTGTGTAGGCATTCTTCCTCAATATTATATCTCTCTCACCAAAGAAGGTTAGAGGGAAGAACACAGTGTCTCCTGCAAGGCATTCGAAAACTGGCTTTATTTCTTGGGTTTCCTCAACATCCCGCATGCGTGAGACCCTTTTTATAACCTCGGAAACTTTCTTAGAAGTATTGGTGAAGTCTAAAAAGAATACGAGCTTAGCGCATCCACTGGGCGCAGCTCTAGAAACAGTTATATGTAAAATTGGGAGGTTCGTTCTGGAGAAACATCTGCTATTCTGCCGAGAATACTGTATTTGAATAGGGCTTTAGGTGAGAGAACTACTGCAGTACCGCACATCTTATGCTTGGGGGATGTAGACTATCCTGTCTATCTTGTAGCTGAGCTCTAATCCTCTCTTATTCTTGAGCAGTTTCCGGAGAGATCGTATGGCTGAGCGGTAAAAGAAGCGGACCTCCGAGCAAAAATTATAGGCCTCAGCGTACAACTTCTTAAAGCATAACTTAAATAGTTCTTTTAGCCCTTAACCACACATGGGTAGGACGAAGTACATTGCCACAGTAGGTCCAGCAACTTCAAGCATCGACGTCTTATATAGGGTTGCGCAGTACGTTGATGGCTTTAGGATAAATTTTTCTCATGGCGACGAGAAAAGCTGGAAGAACTACGTTGAGCTGATAAGAAAACTCGAGGAGAAGTTAGGAAAGAGGTTTGCAATAATAGGCGATTTACAGGGTCCGAGCGTGAGAATAGGACATATGGAAACTCGGCACGTTGGCGAAGGGGATATTATAATCTTTAGGTTTAGAGAAGAATCTCAAGGTGATGAAATCCCCGTTCCTCGTGCAGAGTTCTTTTCAATCGTGCGAAGCGGCGATGTAGTACTGACCAATGATGGTAGATTGCAGGTAAGAATCGTAGATGTGGGAGAGAACTATGCTAGGGGGAAGGTCTTAACAAGCGGTGATCTACAGAAGGGAAAAGCGTTGGTGATCAAGGGTAAGGAGTACGGGCTACCTTCGATAGGCGAGAAGGACTACCGTGCGTTGGAATTCGCGGCTAAAGTGGGACTCGACTACGTCGCCATAAGCTACGTGAAGTCCCCTGAGGACGTTAAAAAAGCTAGGAATATCTTAAGCTTTTTAGGAGAACCTGACATTAAGATCATCTCGAAGATCGAGACGAGGAGTGCTATAGAGCGCTTAGAGGAAATAATTCTTGAAAGCGACTGTGTTCTCATAGCGAGGGGAGATCTTGGACTGCACTTCAGCCTAGAAGAGGTCCCCAGCATACAGAAGCTTATCATTAACAGTTGCTATATCTACGGGAAGCCCGTAATAGTTGCAACTCAGCTCCTCGAATCCATGGTGGATAGTCCTGTACCTACAAGAGCTGAAGTAGCTGACGTGTACAGTGCAGCGCTAGAAGGTGTAGATGCCCTACTGTTAACGGATGAGACGGCCATAGGCAAGCACCCCGTTGAGGCGGTGAAGTGGCTTAAGAGAATAGCTGAAAAGTCAGAGGAGGAAAGCCAAGCACTGAGTAGGGAGCGCATTAAGATAACAGATATAAGGGACAGGTTTGCTCTAGGCGTCGTGGAGCTTTCAGAAAACCTGGGCGCGAAGATACTGATCTACACGAAGACCGGAATAACAGCCTTCCGCATGGCACGATTTAAGCCTAGAACGCAGATATTTGCAGCCTCCTCAAAGCTCAGAATAGTTAGGCAGCTCAGCATTATATATGGGATCAGGCCTCTTCTCATCGAAACACAAACCTATGAAGAGGGGCTTAACAAGGCCTTAGAAACGCTCAAGATAACCAAAAGCGTATCAAAGGGGGATATTGTAGTCCTGACGTATGGTTTAAGAGAAGCTCCCATGCACTACGTTAAAATAATTTCTATTACTTAACGGAGGGAATTAAGTCTAAAACTCTTTCACTAGGTCAATTATCTTCTCAAAGCTATAACCCACGGTAATTGTGAAAAACTATGAAAATGTCAGCGTATAAATACTAGCTATTATAATAATAAACAGCCATGCCGTTACTCGACTACAACTCCTTAAGGGAAATGCTTGAGAAGCTTGGAGAGAGATACACGAAGATGCTCGAAATAGATGTAGATTCGGGAAAGGATGAAGAGCTGTTTAAATGGCTACTGGCGTCCATTCTCTATGGTAGCTTTCTCCCCGAGAAAATTGCAACTAGAACCTATCTAGAATTTCGGAAGAGGGGAGTTCTCACGCCACAAGCGATACTCAACGCTGGGTGGGAAGGGCTTGTTGAAATACTCGATTCAGGAGGCTACGTAAGGTTGGACTTCAAAACAGCCTACAAGCTCTCCGAGGTTTCCAAAAACCTAATAAAATGGTATGACGGGAGCCTCAATAAGTTGCATGAGAAAGCTCAGGACAGCCTCGATCTTGAAAATAGAATTAAAGCTCTTGGGAAGGGCGTAGGGCACGTAACTACTTGCATATTCTTGAGAGAATTGCGAGAGGTGTGGCCCAAAGCCGACCCTTCCCTCACCAAGCTTGAGATCCTAGCGGCTTCAAATTTGGGACTAATATCCTCCAAAGATCCTAGACAAGCAGTTCAGGAGCTGAGGAATTTCTGGGAAAGGAATAAGGTTCCAGGCTTTAACTTTATAAGCTTTGAAACAGCAATTCTAAGGCTTGGCAAGGATTACTGTAAGAAATCCCTCTGTAAAAACTGTTTCCTTTCACAGTACTGCGTAACGTCGCGACAACAATATTTCCATAAAAAATGACTTGATGAATCAAATTTATTATATTACCGTTCAATTGCTCCGTACCGTTTTATGTCTTTTTGATGCGGAGTGTTTCATTATGGATGTTCTTTGCTTCTAGCCCGACTGCGGGAGCAGGGCATTTCTGGATGCTTTAGTGTAGTTTGCTGAACCCCTTCCCCTCATCGAACTGGGAACACATTTAATACTCATCCCCCCCCCCTCGCCCTCCTCATCGAGGTCGTATACTCTAACAAAATCTATAAATTCGTGGTTTATAGATGCTTAGCCTACAAGTGCTAGAATAATAGCTAGAAATCTAGGACTAGACATCCACAACATCAACAAACATAGTAGCACTAAGAGAACACAAAAATACAGAAAACGGTTACAGTTTCGCTGCCCTAAAGGAACCTAAGACAGCACTTATTTTAAAGCACCGCTACCTCGACGTTTAAGGACTACTATGACGATCGCTATGATAACTGCTACGAGTACTGCTAGGCCTATGTAAAGTTCGAGGTTTAACTGCTGCTCTGGAGCAGTAACTTTCTCTTCCTCCTTTTTCTCTTCAGCTTTGAGGATCTTTATGTACACCGGCTTGTCCCTTAGCTCAAATTTAGATATATCCTCGACGATCTCCTCCTTGTCACCATAGGTGTTGACTACTTTAGCCTTGCCCTTTAGAGGAACTCTCCCCCTACCCCAAGCAACGTATATCTTCGTTCCATTAGCTAGCGTAAACTCCACTACATAGGGATTTGTTGAAAGTACGCGGGCTTCGGCGAAACCGTTTACCATTCGGATCAAAGTCTTATATGCGTAGAAAGCAGGCTTCTTTCTCCCCCTTTCATCTATTAAGCACGAGTGCCTAAGTCCCTCTGGGAAATGTTCCCTAGCTTCTAACTCGGAGGGAGATACCTTAGTTATGCCCCTGGCTAGGGCATATGCGTAGCTCTTAACTAGAGCTTCCGCTATCTCCTTCTCGCTTCTCTCAAGCCTCCTCTCAAGTCCTCCGAACTGGGATTCAGTAACCCAGACCTCCACCTTTTCGAAGCCCAACTTCTTGAGGATCTCCATTAGCTTATCGACATCTAAGTAGTCCGTGTAGCTATGATAGCTTAGGAAATCGAACTTCAAGCGGCTCTCCTTGAGGAACCTCAGGTACCTCTCATCAGGTCCTACGAAGGATGAGGGCGCAACCTTACACTTGCTGCATGCCTTTTTAATGGCCTCATATGCCTTAAGGTAGTACTCCTTATAGAGCTCTAAAGTCCACTCACGTCTATCAGATATCTCATTCATTATCTCATAGTACAAGACTGGGAACTTTAGGCCTGGCATATCGTCTACGCCATCGCCATCGTAGCGCTCAACGATCATTGCAGCCCGTCTAGCGAACTCCTCAGGAGGCATTCCCGGATCAGGTATGTCCAGAATTATTAGGAGAATCATTCCGGCTTTTTGACAAGCCATAACTTGATTATCCATTATAGTGAAGTTTAGGTCCAGCAAACAGAAGCCCACTCTCTTCCAAGTTACGCCGAGCTCAACCATCGCCTTGAAGTTCAAGCTTTCTGAACCTCCGCCACCAAATCTACCCTTAAGAGCTTCCTCGAAGCTTCGCTTCACCTCAGGAACTTCCTCGAGGTTTATGAGCGTTATAGGAGGAGCTTTCTCTTCTTCTGGGGGCTTCTCAGGAGGTTTTTCCTCGAACTCGTGCTCCCTAATCTCCCCTTCCAGAATGTACAGTGTTCCGTTCCCGTCTATCGCAATTATCTTAGAGCTGTCCTTAGTTACGTAAATGAAGTCAACGTTTCGGGGGATTTCCCTGAACTCGTGAAGAATGTTGCCTCTAAAATCGAAAATCCTGTTGTCGATAATGATGTACTTGCCGTTTAGTATGAACGCTCTAGTGCCCGTTACTTCTGGCACGAGCCAGAGGACGTTACCCTTAAAATCAAAAGCTATCAGGCCGTAGGACCCTCCGCTTCCCGCAAGGACTACGCTATTGTCGGGCGTTATAGCTGTCCAGTGACCTCCGCCTCGAGTATCAAAGCTCCAGAGAACTTTCATGGTTTCAGTATCGACTAAACATATCCTCCCGGCTTTGCTAATAGTGGCGAGGTATCTTCCATCTTCTGAAAAAGTAAAGCTATACCTCGGCGTCCACGCCTCAACGTAAACTCGTCCTAGGATTTCGCCAGTCGCTACTGAGATCTTGTACACGTAACCGTCCCCACTTGAAGCGTAGATTATTGAGTCGTCAGCCGTGAACGTTATGTATCTAACCTGGCCTCGTAGGAAGACCTTCCACACCAGATTGCCTGTCTTCAGGTCCAGGAGCAGGAGATCGCCGAAGGTGGTCCCTATGGCGACATATTTATTGTTGTGGCTTATCTTCACCTCCCTGGATTCGAAGCGCTCGTATCCTAGTTTTTCAGTATCCCACAGAATTGTGCCGTTCCTATGGAAGAGAACTATTTTCTCTATGGTTAAGAAGGCGGCAGCTACGTACTCTCCGTCATCAGATATGTCTACTCCCCAGACCTGGTATTCGGTCGGATACCTCCAGAGGAGGTTACCTTTCGTGTCAAAGAAGTATATGCCGTGTTTGCTCGGATCAACGTCCTTTATCGTATGATGACCGCTGGCGAAGACTATATAACGCTCCTTTTTATCGAGATCAGCAAGCCATATTGGGTAGCCAGTAGAATACTTGGCTATTAGCTTGTATTTAACCTCCAACCTCCGAGGCGGTGGAGGTAGTGTCACGTTATAGAATATTCTTTCTCCAGGCTTGGGAAATAGGGCCTTTCGAAACGTTTCCACAACTAAGCAGTATCCGTGGTACGCTCCTGTATCCGAGTATCTGTGAGCATAGAACCGTATCGAGTAGTAGCCCTTCTCATCTGTAATTGTTTGATATCTCAGGATCCCCTGAGCTCCTTCGAACCGAACCTCGATATTGGGTATTGGCTTACCACTCTCAGCGTCAATGACATAACCCTCTATTAGAGCGTTGGGCTCGTACTTATCGGGGGGCACGATTTTAATTGTGTGGTTTATGTAGAACTCCTTCCTATCCTGAGGGTTCTCAGCATCCTCTACCACCACTTTTACTCTTACATGGTGCTCTCCCTCTACTTCTGCGCTTTCAGGTGTAAGTCCCGTCCTATAGCTGACGTCTAGAAAGTACCATATTGTCTGGTTTTCTCCTGGCTGAAGGCAGATCATGCCCGGCTGAGGGAACGGGCTTATGCCCACCTCCTTTCCATCATATATCGAAAAGACATCGTAACGGAGAGAGATAGGCGTCGAGCCGCGGTTGCGAACTATAATCCCGTACTTTCCCCACCTCTCTATGGGCAATATAATAGGTGGCGGGTTGGGGTTGTAGATGAACTCGACATTCTCTAGACCTCCCGATCCTAAACCTCCACTTACCACGGTTTGAGGCATTTTCGGCATCAGCAGGAGAACGATAGCGATCATCAGACAGATATGCCCTAACCTTTTAGGGGGCATAGCTTTCCTCCAAGAGAAGTGAACTACACATATTTATTAAGCTTGCATGTAAGATACAGATTTTTCTAAAAAATAAAAGAAATCTAAGAGGTTATAAAACTCAGCAGATGATATAGTCAATAAGCTTCACTAAAAGATGACAAGATTATATGAAAACCATATAAGTTCTCACCACAACATCAACATACATCACAGCCCTAAGAGAACTCAAAAAGATACAGAAAACACAGCTTGAATCAGAAAACGATTACAGTTTCGGAACCCTATGCTTGCTAACATGAGGTAGTATATGATAGCTGCTGGCCATAGGAATATTATTGCCAGTATCATAAGAGCCTAGCTAAAAATCCTTGTCATCGCCGCGACAACTGTGTCAAAATGCGTTCTAACATCCTATCCCAGTGATGTGAATAGTCTACAGAATCTTCTAAAGACCTCCTCCTTGAGAAGCTCAGTCTTAAACGTGACTTCCTTCTCAGGCATAATGTCACCTAACTCTATTATCCTAGCTACGTTATTAAATTTTAAGCTTAGGTTATGAAAAGCTATTATTTAATCCCTGATAAACGCAGGGAAACTCGCCTTCAAGCGTTTCAAGACTTCCTGTGACTTTCAGAGAATAGCACTCACCCTAACTATCGGGAACTCTCTAACTACCCGATAATTATTTATTTTTATCCGCCATACCTTAGGAGGCGAAGCCTATGAGGCTCGTATTTCTCGGACCTCCTGGAATTGGCAAGGGCTCCTATGCTACTGAGATCTCAAAGATCCTCGGCATACCGCATATATCGACAGGAGACATATTTAGAGAGGAGATAAAGAAGAACTCAGAGCTTGGTAGAGTTGTTAAGCAGTACGTTGAACGGGGCGAACTTGTTCCTGATGAAATAGTAATTGAAGTCGTTAAAAGAAGGCTTGAACAAGCTGACTGTAAGAAAGGGTTCATACTTGATGGATTCCCAAGGACCTTAAGACAGGCAGAGGCTCTGGATGAGATTACGAAAATAGATTTAGCCGTGAACTTTGCAGCGCCAGTAGAGACCATTATCGAAAGACTTAGCGGAAGGAGAATCTGTAAGAACTGTGGAGCAATATACCATGTAAAATTCATGCCTCCTAAAAAGCCTGGAATATGCGACATATGTGGAGGAGAGCTCTATCAGCGCGAGGACGATAGACCTGATGTCATCAGACGTAGGCTTAAAGAGTACGAGGAGAAGTTTAAGCCCATCATAGAGTACTATGAGGATAAAGGAATACTTGTAACGGTTAACGCGAACAGGCATTTAAAAGAAGTCGTCGAGGACTGTTTAAGGATATTCAAAGAGCGAGGACTCTACAACCGCTAGTTAGAAGTTTTCTTCAAATTTCCAATATTCTCTTTCACCTGGCTAAGAAATGTTAATTAAGATGAGTTAGTCAAGTTACGAAATCCTACATGTACCTTTCTCTGAAATTTTGAATCTAAATACTTTCCCTGACTTTAGTCCGATCTCTCTTAAATATCCTTCTAGTTCCCTCTTCATTACGTCCTCTTTATCCGGCTCGGTAAGGACTAAAACGCTCCCACCACCTCCCGCACCGCTGAGCTTTGCTCCAAGAGCTCCCTTCCTCAACGCAAACCTTATCACGGCATTGTTATAGTAACCCGCACCGTCCTTAAAGCCTGCAAGGCGCATGGCATAGTTAACCCATTTATGATTAATGTTCATGAGCTTCCCAAAGGTCTCCCAATCCTCCTCAAGTAAAGCTGTTTTCCCTTCGATCGCCGTTAAACCAACTCTCTTCATCGCGTTTAGGATCTTGGCTTCGCTCCGCTCAATTAACCCCTTTCTCCATAACATGTACTCCCTTAAGTAAGCCCGTCTAAATACCTTGTGAATTGCACCGGAGTCTCGCGGAATGCTTAGGTAGACTATTAAGAGCGGAATGTAGGATACTATGCGATCCAGCCTCTCGTACGTAGCGAAGGGCTCTTCAAAAAGCGGTTTATGAAAGAGTTTGCCCCTAAAGTCCATGTACGCTAGTCCACCCATAACGGAGACGTATCGATCAGCGTACCCGCACTCTATTCCCGCTGTTCGCTCACCCCTTGTAATAAGCTCGGCGAGAACGTAATCGTTAACCTCCTTGGAATGGCTGTACAGATCCCTTAATCCATAGGCGAAGGCTGCAACTAGCGCTGTGGAACTCGCAAGTCCTGAAGCCTTCGGTATTTCCGTACGAACGTTCACCCTTGGACTGTCGTTAGTGAATTCTCCGTATATTTTAGGAAAGTACCTCTTGAGAACTTCTGTAAAACCTCTAAACACCCTTGCTATTCCAGGGTCTATATCTGAGAAAGGGTCATCGGGGCTCTTATCGCCGAAGTAAACGTATGCTCTTAAGTCTATGGCGGAGGATATTACGGCATAAGCCCCTTCAAGTCCATCCGTAGGGTTTCCGAGAATATTCACCCTGCCGGGAGCGGAGTAGACCCTCATGAACCTATTCTCCCTCCCTGGCAATCTTGTAGCTTATATTTAATGCCATCCAGTAATTTTCTGGCGTTCCTACATCTATCCACACGCGTCCCTTTTTTGGCTTCACGGCGTAAACCTTAAGCTCCCATTTAATGAGCTTCTCTATAGCGTCAGTAAGCTCTATTTCGCCTCTCTTACCAGGAGGAGTGTTCTTAAGGGCTTTGAAAATTATCGGGTCGAAGACGTATATTGGTATGACAGCCAGCTTTGAAGGAGGCACTTCCGGTTTTTCAATTATATTCTTGATCTTAACGACTTCCCCATAGTCCTCCTCAACCTCGATAACTCCATAGCTACGCGGATCATCCACGATTTTCAGTAAGAAAATGGACTCTGGCTCGTACTCAGATTGTAGCTTTAAGAGTTCGCTTAGATGATCGTTATTATTAGAGAAGACCAGCGCATCGCCTGCATGTACGAGAAAGCAATCGTCACCTACAAATGTTCTCGCCTTAAGAACTGCATCACCAAATCCCCTAGGAAAGGGCTGGTTCACCCAAACGATGGTGGATTTCTCTATCCTTCGATAAAACTCCTTAAGATCCCTAACGCTGTTGAGCTTCCCTCTCCTTTCTAATTCATCTAGAAATGAGTAATCCGGCGTAAAGTGATCTTCTATAGCCCTCTTCCCCCTACCTACTATGAAACAGAACTCCCTAAATCCAGCGTCGAATAGGTTCTCGAAAATTACCTGAAGGATCGGTTTCAACAGCACCCTGCCATCTCTAGATCTCACGTATATTGGGAGCATTTCCTTAGGAGTCTCCTTAGTGACTGGCAGCAATCTCGTTCCAAGTCCTGCTGCAGGAATAACTGCTTTGGTTATCATTGTAGAATTAAATTTCGTATAAAGTAAATATTTTTCTATAGCTTATGGTTGTGGTAATAAAATTGTGGAATGGATTAACGTTTAGAGCTTAAAAACTTCCTCTAAATACCTCCTACTTGCTAGCATACACTCCTTGGGGTCACCCTCAGTCCTGTCTTGCTCTACAATAAGCCACTTCATTTCAGCTTTAACGCACAGATCTATAATTGGCTTGAAATCTATGCATCCCTGTCCTAGCGGCGTAAATTCAGGAGACTTCTCCTTTATGCCCCTTTCCGTTCCATCCTTTAAGTGTAGGTAAGCGATCCTATCTAAGTGCTCCTTGATAAATGTCGCCGGATCCATTCCTCCATGTCTAACCCAGTAGACGTCGACGCAGAGCTTAACTAAATCCGGGCTCGTTTCCCGAAGAATTATCTTCATGCCGAAAGCATCGTCTACGATTTCGTAGTCATGATTATGGTAGCACACTTGTGCTCCATAATCCTTTGCGAGCTCACCTATCCTAGAAAGGAAACGTGCGTGTTCAACGTATTTCTCCTCAGTTTTTTCCTTTAACCCTGCACCGCTGAATGTTAGATAAAGCCCACCAAGCTCCTGCAATATTTCTAGACCCTTCCTAGCAACGTTCTCGTCACTAACTCCCAGGTGAAGAGCTATTAACTTAAGTCCCCTATCCTCTAGCAACTTTCCGGCATTCGGATAACTCGATATTATGTTAACCGAAGTTTCTATACCCTCAAAGCCTATTTCGGCGACCTCATCAAGAACTTTGGGAAGCTCCTTGGCAGCACGTCCCCTCCAAATGATCAGTTGTGCACCTATCCTAGGCTTGTTCATGGCCTTTACCACAAATATTCATCAGCTGATGAGCTTATAAATGTAAGCTGAACTCCTTGAAATTTTCCAATAAACACTACTAAGCCTCTTCGCGAGATAATATTTCGAGGCTCACACCTTTAGTCTCCACGCCTAACAGGAGGACTACGAGCGCAGCTGCTATGTGTATTAAAGCAAAGGTTATGAAGGCCCCTATAAGGCTCCCTCCAGCAATCTTCATTAGAATTCCGGTGAACGTTGGAGCGAGTATACCAGCTATTCTTCCAATGCTCGCTGCTAGTCCCGACCCAGTACCTCGAATAGTTGTTGGGTAAAGCTCAGGAGTATACGTGTATAGCGCCGACCAAGCCCCTAGGTTGAAGAACGATATAACGATACTGTAAGCCAATATCAAGCTTATTTCCGTAGTCGTAGCCATAAGGAGACATGCAATACCAGCAACGGTTAAATACGTGACTAGTATTGGCTTTCTACCAGCCCGGTCTAGTAGCAAAGCCGCGCTGTAGTATCCCGGTACTTGTGCGGACGTGACGACCAGAACCCACCATAGGGTCTTAACTATCTTGTACCCGAGTTTGGTGTAATAGAAAGCTGGAAGCCACAGGAATATTCCGTAGTATGTGTACACCAGGGAAGCCCAGAGAGCCCAGAGAACTATAGTCCTCTTCCTATAAGCCTTACTCCAAACGCTCTTGAAAGCCTTGCTCAGAGAAAGTCTCCTAACCTTGACAGCTCCCTCCTCTACCTTTATTTCTCCTTTAACGAGCCCATATTTTTTAAGTATCCCTACAGCTTCCTGAATTCTACCCTTATTCTCGAGATATCTTATCGATTCAGGCATATAATATAATATTATAGGTAATAGTACCAAGGGTATTAACGCTATACCGAACGACGCTCTCCAACCGTATTCAGGTATGACTATATACCCGAAGAATATTCCTAGCAGTACTCCCCAGACCCATGCCGTTTCGACTATCCCTACAAAGCGCCCTCTATATCTTGCAGGGGGATACTCTGAAAGGTAGACTCCTGGTATTGGGAGAGTTCCTCCGAGCCCTATTCCAGCTATGAGCCTCAAGAGGGATAACGATACTACGTCCTGGGCTACGCCGTTTAGCGCCGTGAATACGGAGGCGATTGCAACCATGATCGTCAGCGTTCTTTTGCGACCGATCGTATCCGAGATGTAGCCAGAGCTTATAGCACCTATAAACATGCCAATGAAGCCTGCGCTGAGCATGTACCCAGTAGTAACTGGGTCTAAACGCCACTCAACGCATATTTTAGGCAGGGAGACGGAAATTAGCATGACGTTCATTGCGGTGAAACCATATACTGCGAAGGACAGCGCTAATAAGAAGTAGTGAAACCTTGAAAGTTCAGCCCCTTCAAGATACTTTACTAAGCTCATGTGACTTGCCCATGAGATTCTTTACATTGTTAAAATTAAGTATTGAGATAGGGGTTAAAATGGGTTTTCGATGAGCTTAAAAGGCAAAAATAACCTTCAATACCGGGCCTCTCGGGTAATCGATCGGTACTTCAAGTCCGCTTAATGCAATACGTTACAGTCTCTCCATTAAAACTACTTCCCTTCCTTTAACCTCGCAAGGAACTCTTCCCTTAATACCGCTTTTAAAAAGTCTCGTTTCAATGAGTGCATGAAGCTTCTCAAACCCCCTAGCCCTTGCCCTACCACATACGTAGCTCATTGCCGCAGGAGCTTCATTTTCATCGCCCACCCATAGAATCACTCTCGCCTCCTTCCTCCTGCGCCACAAGCTCTCAATAATAAACGCCATTGATCGTTCAGGAAGGTAGCCACTATCGCATGTGATTCTCGCTTCCTTGACGGCGAAGGACCAGCGGCTCTTAAGCCATACCGTATAAGCTGATTCGATTCTCGGGGACACGAAGTATAACTCTTTTAAGGCTTCATAACTTTCAGGAAATCTCTCCACAATCTCTCCCCCTTCATTCCAAGATCTGGCACTTAGGTCTATAACGATATACGTTATTTCATAGGCCAATTCTTTTAGACCGCATTTCTTATAAAATGGCACGGCTCTCTTATCAGGCCATACGCTCAGGGTATTACACTTCTTTTCTAACGCTAGCTTCCGGGCTTCTTTGATTAGCGCCCTTCCAATACCTCTTCTCCTGAAGTCCCTATGAACTACCAGTATATCTATAAATGCAGTTTTACCCAGTACGCTCCTCTCCTCGCCTAT
>Ga0164311_10000515_pt1 | contig 17108 bp, 21 predicted proteins | sample GuaBasSedimGuay2_FD_121796 | JGI IMG/M metagenome (GOLD analysis project Ga0164311, IMG submission 121796) | Subseafloor sediment microbial communities from Guaymas Basin, Gulf of California, Mexico - Guay2, Core 4569-9, 9-12 cm | ecosystem: Environmental > Aquatic > Marine > Hydrothermal vents... | reverse complement strand
GTGGTATCACTTATCATGATTCCAGTTATGCCAACTATTTCAGCATCATCTTTGTCAGAGCCTCAAGGTTCATCATCTTTGCCCGGGGTGGCATTAATAAAGTTATGGGAAATCGGGCATGAGGCATACATGGCAAAGTTCGTAGGCGAGAAGTACGTAGTTATATTCAGCTATCATGGAGATATTAGCCTAGATGGCAAATATGTTTCTACTACTGGAACTAGCACGTGGGTGTATACTATTGATGGGCAACTTCTTGGTCAGCTAACTTCTGAAGGAACTTACAAAGTGGACTCTTGGGAGCCTTTTAGTGCCATTAAAGTATGGGAGAGGGGTGGCTTCTTCTCTGCGGATGGCAAGAGAATGATAGAGGACATAAGAATATATGGAACAGATGCTAGTGTAGTTGATACTACATCTTGGACAACAATCACTATTGATTGGGGATTTACAGCAGGGCAAGGTTACTTTTATGCTACGCAACTGGACTATAGTGGATCTACATTGGTTGCAGGAGGCATCGAAGACGGTATAATGTATATCTACAGGTATGACCCATCGCTAGAAAAGTACAAATTGACTTTTAGTCATCAGGAGAGCGGCAACTATGGAAGACGTATTCAGATGACACTCGACGGCAAATACATTATCATTGGCGGGGCAGACTATCCATACATAGATATCTGGAGGTATACTGAGGTTGGCTACAATAGGGTGGTGCACTATCAGTTGCCTGACTCTGGCGGAGTAACTGCGTTAGGGATATCCGACCCATGGAATGTTGGTTATGTCATCATTGGCACAAAAAATGGTTGGGTGATAATAGCGTATTTTGACACAACTTCGGGAGACCTTAACATATTGTATGAAAGTAAGAAGGCACCTGATGGTTCTTGGATATACAACCCATTTTACACTAGATGGATGCCTAAAGTTACGGAAGTTTTTGCACTTTGTACTCGTAGAAGCGAGTATACGCCGGGCTATGGCATTATTTACGATCTTTTAACTAATGAAACTACGGTGATACATTTTGCCGACCCCGGGACTCCCGATTGGAAGGCAGCTGCTGTAAGCCCCGGAGCGAACTATGTTTTCTTAGGTAATGCACTATATATGGTAATAAAAAGGGATGTACAAAGCGGGCACCCAAGATTAAGATTCTGGGGTAGTATGGTGTTCAGGAGAAGTATGCAGGATCTTGGCTCACTCTTAACACTTGAAGCACCTGAAAGAGATTGGCACCTATACTTTTTTGGCGGCAGAGTCTCTATTTCTAGAATTTATACCGAAAGCATACCTGTAACTTTGACAGATGATGAAGACATATTACATGGAAAACTAGGTAAACTCTATAATAGGGGGCTAATTAGTGCTACAAGGGTTGTTGAAAGTAGTGGCACAGTAGATAAGCTTGAGCTTGAGAGTGTAGACATTTCCGAGGCTGGGTTTACAGAGGAGCACACCATAGCTATGAGCAACCTGTTTAATGTAAAAGCACTATATGGTTGGGACGGTCACGGTTTTGGAGGAGCAACAGTATCAGCAGCAACCATTGTGCATATACCTTTCTCCGCTCCTATGGATGCATATAGTGAAATAAAGTTACAACAATCGATCTGCGTGGTTACAGTCTCTCCTGTCTTTGATTGGAAAAAAGAGCTTTTAGGAGTTTTTGGACTCGAGTTTCTTAGTGGCGGTATAAGCTATGCCACAGGAAAGGCATTAGTGTCTAAGGCTGCACAAATAGCTGTAAGTAAGGCCGCATCATGGGGTGTTGCAGAGTCTGGTGTAGAAGCTGCCGCAGTGGCTGGTGCTAGTACTGCAACCAAAATCGTTGGTAGAGTTTTGACTATAGTTGGTATTGCACTATTAGTAGATGCTGGTGTGGGCATATATACTCACTATATCACATATTCTAGCGTTAGGAGCTTTGTCATGACGATGCCTATTATCGAGGATCCATATGGAAACCTATACTCTGCTATAGTTCTAGCACTACCTATGGAAGAAATTAAAGATCATGCATCAGAATATCAGCAACATGTTCTCAGCCTAGCCGAGAAGCTTGGTATCAAGGATGTAGGTATACAATTTATAGTCTGGGGCAATAACTGGGATGAATACAAGAACTTAATTGAGGCTGGCTCGTTACCAACAGTAGACCTGAAAAGCACCATAGAGACAACTATTGCTGCAAAATATGGCTATAGCCTAAGTCAGCTTAGAATTAGAGGAGTTAAGCTTGCTATAGAGACTCTTGTACATGGCAAGACAAACTTATGGGATTATATCTCTGGAGGACTCAAGGTTCCCGTAGTCACGCTTATAGCAGGTGCATCTATACGGCCAAAGGCAGTAGTTGCTGGAGGAAAAACCTATAGTGACCCTGCTATAATCGCTAACCTGTTAGGTAATAAGATAACAGTCAATGGCAAAGATTATCAGCTTATTGCTGGTTTAACGGAAGCATATGCTGACTTTCAAATTCAATTGGGAAACGACAAGCTACTGATCGATTTTGGGGGTAGGATGGGATATTTCGCCGATATTACGATAAACATAAGTGTCGTAATCAAAAAGGATATGCAACCTCTAGGAGATTATGGTTACATGGTTAAGCTTCATTACGACTGGGAAAGTATGTTGATCAAGATAGAGAAAATAGAATTTGTGGACATGCCTTACCCTATGCTTTATGCTGAAAGAACCTTCATTTTTAAGTATGGTAACTTTACACATGATATAACAGAGGCATTTGAGCTGTCGCAGGTAATAAATGACACTAATAGTCCCTCAGGAAAACTGTATTACTACACTACTGTCAAAAATACGAAATATATAGACCCCGCAAACGGAGGTATCATGCAACCATGTAAAACATATGTCTTTAGGTATTTCTATAAACCTCCGCCAGATGTGCAACTTTTCTTGTATCTTAATGGTACTGAGGTCACATGCACTAAAGCTAGGCATGCAACAATAGTGTTAAACTCTACAATGGAGCAGGATGTGCAATATACCATATCCTTTAGTGTAAAAAGGCTTGATGGGCTAGATGAGGAAGTTTTACTTGAAGAGAGCTTTTCAGGTGTGTTACATGTTCCATTGAATGGTGCTGCCTACAAAACATACATAATAGACAAATATGTCGATAAGGCGATACAAGTTATGGCTTCAGAAGGAAGGCCAGCGTTTGTCGAGATCACGGCTAGGATTATCAATGCCTCATATGATAGTATCAAGTCTAACAACGAGAAAACTGTGATATACTACCCGCCCGGTAGCCTAGTAAGTCTATATGGTAAGCCTGCGACATTGCATGTTTATGTATACGATGCTATAAATGGGTCTGCTGTAGCAGGTGCTACAGTAAAGTTATACAATGCTAACGCAACAATTGAACAGACAACAAATTCCTCTGGAGGTGCAGCTTTTTCAATTACTGTCGGTTTATGGAACATAAACATAACAAAGCTGGGCTATCTAACATTTAGCACACAATTATACGTGTATGGCAACATGACATTTAGTGTTCCTATTGTTCCAGAAGGAGCACAGGTTCCTCCAGACGTTGCACCGCCATTGAATAATACTAATCCGCCCATAATGTGGAACGGAAAAAGTTACTGGTGGCTATCTGTGCAGGTAATGTGGAATGACGGTATGCCTTTCCAAGGAGCTTTGGTGACTATTACTGATACCATTAGTGGGCAAATACTGTTGCAACTACATACTGATGGAGTTGGCTTTGTACACTTGCTAATACTTAATGGTACGCAAGTAAAAGTAGAGGTAAATGCTACAAACCCCAAAGATCCTACGCAGACATTTTACAGCTCTAGAGAGTTTACAATTTTGCATCATACGTGGCTTGTGTTTAAAACGCCTTGGAACAGCAAGTACTATGAGCCCGAGGTGATGCTTACTAGCCTAGATGTAGTCATACATAGAGGACAAGGTTATTTCTTTGGCAATGTTAGTCACTTGGTAATGTTAGGCGTATGGACAAATACTCCGCAGACCATAACTGTACTTGTGACGTTGGTTAATGCTGATAACAATCAGACAATAGCGTCCAAGTTATTAACGTTAAACTTGACAGAGGGGCTTACAGTAAACATGACTTGGTTCGATGTTAATGCGTCACAGGGCATGTATGTGAGAGCATATGCCAACATAATATCATATGAAGCTGATACCAATTTAAGCAACAATAGGCTTAGAAGCAATGTAGTCTTCCTGAAACCTATGGTCGATATACAAGTGTTTGCTGTTTGGAGGCCAGTATATCAAAGGCAAACATGGACAATACTCCCCGAGGATGTAATAGAGGTAGATATAGGCATAGTGCTTCCGATAAATACTTCTAAATTGCCAGCTAAGCTTCATTTGCGAGTGGAAAAGTATGACTTATACAAGCTAAAATATAGTGTTGAACGAAGTATCGTAGAGAACATAACAGTACCACAAGCGGGTACATTCTGGAGAAACATAACGGTGACTGTGCCTTGGACATCTACTTTAACCATAACTATAAATGTAACTCATCCATGGGAAGACTTTGGTTACAATAATTACATGAACATTACTATACCTATAGACCCAGATGTAAAGATTAGCATAATAAAGAAGCCAACGCTGGTTATGGAAGGTCAGATCTACAAAGTGATAGTAAATGTAACGAGCAACGTTAGACCGGGTGGCGGCATAGGTTGGTTATCCATAATAGACAACACTACAGATACTTTGCTCAAGAGAATTCAGGTAACTCTACAACCTTGTGCAACAATAGAAATCGAGTTCAAAGCTCCTGAAAATCCCACCGTGCTAGGCTTTATAAAGGTGCCAACAAGTACTCATACTATAACGGTATTATTTTCAGGCTATGATACATATACTGATAACAATAAACAGAGTGTGGATGTGACGGTCGTAAGCTATCAATGGTTGGTTATCATTGTCATAATAATTATTATAATCGCCGTATTAGCGGCAATAAAAGCTGCAACGCATACAATTCATAACATAATTACTCAGCGTAGGAGGTTCGTTAGGAGAAAGAGAGTATACTCTTCTCTGAAACATACCGTCTGGCACCACTATAGTCAGAAAAAGCAAGAACATAGGTTTGTACGGAAAAAAGGGTAATTCCCCTTCTTTTTCATTTATAATCTGGGGGGTGTCAATTGGCTGAGGATCTCCCAGACGTTTTCAAGGATAATCCTTGGCTGGAGGTTCTTAGCTCTAGGGGCAAAGATGAAGCGAAATACGAGTGTAATACGGTATGTAATACGCCTAAAGCAAGTGCCAAGTCAAGGGAGAAAAAGGTTCATGTAAGAGAGGATGAAGGGAACGGCAATGGTGTAGTTATAGTGAGCATTCGATTAAGCAAAAAGGCAAATACCATACTGGAGCAGATAGCGGAAAAACTTGGTGCCACAAAAGCCGATCTCATAAGAGAGGGGATAAGAGCTGTCATAAAAGAATATAGGGAGTTTACCGCAACCTAGTGGTGAAAGACTTAAGCCTATTTTTCATGCCATGCCTTTCTTATAGTCTTCTCTATGACTACTGTAAATTCCCTAAGCTTTTCAATTATCTCCATAGTGCTATGTAGCGTTGGCTCTGGGAGCTTCCAACTATAGTTGTCATATCCTACATATACCATTATGGGCGAGATTTCTTCTATCCATCGGGGAAATTTTTCTGGATTGAAGTCAAGTATCGGTTCTATTGAAATGAACTTTTTGTCCCATTCTAGCTCTTTCATCGCTAAATATCTCTGGCTTGGTAGTGGTGCCCGTGAAATTCTATACTTACGATAGAGATCGTCTCTATCAGTTTCTATCGTTGCCCCAAGTATTGCATTTGTCGGAAATTCATCAATGAACTCATGGTATCTTGCCGGGTTTTTAGTCATGAACAAAAAATATGTATTCGGAAACTTCGCTGTATAGTCAATGACTTTTTGAATCCATTCGCTAGGCACAAATTCTCCAAATAGGTCACCCATATCAGAAACGAACACTACTCCACCGTTGAATTTTCTCTTAAACTCCTCTAGATGAATAGTTGGCTTAAACCCATTCCGATACTTTCTAGTTCCTTTCAGCTTCGTCAGGGCTAACTTCCGTGCCCAGCAATATATGCAATGGTGCTTGCAGCCTGTGACAGGGTTCCATGTTTCGGTTATGAAGCTGAACATCTTATTGTCTTTGTGATTATTCAACTGGTTCTCAATGAATCTCTTGATCCTATTTGAATGTCTACTCTTCACAATAACATCAACGATATTAAGTGACTTGGCTAACGGTTTCTTCATACTCTTTCCCTAATCTGGAAGAGACACGTATATGTCTTGAAGCTTATTGATTATAGCTTCTGCTAGTCTTCTGCTTCTTCCTGTTATTACTCTTCTCTTTAGTTCTTCTAGTGCTTTTTGCACTTGTTCTATCTCCCTCAGTACATGGCCATAGGTTCTCACTCTATCTTTTATGTATTCATCTACTTTGCTTTTGCTCCAAAACAGGCCACAAAGGCAACAGCCTCTGGCCTCTATCTCTGCCTTTGCATAAATGCACGGGCATATTTTATCTTTGTTCATGCTGTATATTTGCTCTTGTGTAGCACCTGCTACTTTCTTTAGTGGTCTGCATGGACAGAATGGATAGCCGTAGTCATCTATGTTCTTAAGCAGTCTGTACACTATGCCCATAAAGGCCGTATCATTGGGGTTTCTCATGTAGCCATTTGCCTCTGCATACGCTCTTATACGTTCTATTAGCCAATTGAACTTGGGATGCCCTAGAATGTATGCCTCCCTGAAAAATACGGAAAAGTATTTGCTGATCTCCACTGGATCTAGAGGCATTCCAGCGAATTTAACTTTCCTATTAATCCTGAAAGTTGGTGTAGCCACTATAGGTTCAAATGGTGGCTTAACATAGCTTACATTGTACACCTTGACTACCACGTTCTTATGCTTTGCAGCTACTTCACTTGCAAACTCTACCGCATATGGGCATACCCCGCAGTTGTCATCTACAATTACCTCCATCTCAAATAGCATTTTGTCCGATGGAAGCCTGAAATCCCCTGTCACATACTTAAACTCTCCACCATTAAATTTCTCAACTATGATCGGTTTAAGCTCAGCAAGTATCCCCTTCAACGGTATCAGGCAAATCCTATCATTTACGAAGTTTGTCTTACTCAATTTTTTCGCCTCACGAACCTTCTCTTGCACTCTATAGGATACATAGAGTGCTTAAAGCCTCCTGATATACCAAATAAAAACCCTAGCAACCCGCTTATACCAAACGCACCAGCACTAACTAATGTTGACCCCATGTCAGTCAAATTTATTCCCAACCAGTATACAATTCTGCCTATCAACTCATTTAACCCTTCCCAGTTGACATTTATTACACCACACTGCCACAGTCCTGCAATAGGTAACAGCATAAGCCCCATCCCTACTAGTACCCACTTCGTAATTTTTCTTATCGCATACCCTATAAGCCCTCCCGCAACAAATCCTCCAGCAGTCTGCAAAACTAATGTTGTCGGATCCATTATCCGCCCCCCAAGATCTCCTCAATAATATCTTTCCCCTTCACAGATTTAGATTTTGTCCTTCTTACCTTTCTCTTAGGCTTATCTAATACCCCTCTGTCCCGTAAAATCTTTTTAATGTTACGTGCAGTATATGGGCTAATGCCAAGCCTCTGAGCAATCTCCGTACTCCTTGTAACCCCCTTCTTAAGAATAAGATACTTGACAGCAGCTATAACATCCTCCGAGTATCTCATTACAGTCTTAGCCAAGACTTCTCACCAAATATAATATCTACCCAGATACCTAAAAATATTGAACCCTTATAATATAAGTGCACTTTTCCTATAATATTAAACCCTTTTTCCGCTTCCTCTTTTTAACCTTACAATACACTAAAACAGGAAGCAATATCTAAAGTTAACTCTGACTAAATGTAGACCACTATTAAAGCAAAAACTACATGTATCAATATCATGAGCATGTTGTGACTGAAATTTCTTGTTTGTAGTACCCCCTTCATTCTCCTTCTAAAAATATAACACCCTCTCACAGTGGCACTATCTAGAATCAAATGATGTAAGTATCCTAGCCCTAATGCCAATATCCAGTACGATAATGGTGTTAGCGAAACGAGAAACAGTCCTGTTGCAAAGTTATGCACATATATGCTTCTATGTGGTAGTCTAAACCAAGACTCTATGACGTCTGGCAAGATAGATCCTATAAGTGAAAAGAGAATGAAGCCCAATGATAATGGGAAAAAATTGGGTAGGAGTGACAACAGTACTGTCGTGCACGTCAAGTGCGTGTACCATCTCATTTCTCGCAGGGAAATCTAGGCAGTTTTTGCCCCTCTTTTACAGCTTTTTCAATCTCGCTTTTCAGGAACCACTTGAATTGCCCAAGCTTTTTTCTGTAGAATATGCATGCAAGTATTTCCCTCTGAGGTGTGATCACAAAGCTACTTAACCCAGCGGGACAGTGATCTGAAAGCGTTACCCCTGCTTCGTGCAACTTTACAAGCTGCTGTTTACTAGGTTTCAGTTGCTTCACCCCTTTCACGGGCATAGCTATTATCGGTACACTAAGCTTTTCCTTGAGCTTTATTAGGTCGTCTATGTTGTCGTTGACAACTGTAGCACGAACTACAGTTGCTATCCCATTTTGGTCAGCCAGATCCAGTAATCTCATGGCTTTCTCAAATAGCCCTTTTACACCCCTGTTTATGTCATGTCGCTTCCCCATGTAGTCTATTGACACTTCAATTAGGTCGGGTTCTGCATTAACTATGGTCTCAGGATTTGAGGCGTTGGTTGCTATGGTTACCGTGTACCCTATCCTTTTTGCGGTCTTCACATAGTCCCTGAGGTTATGCATTGTGGATGGTTCCCCGCCGCTGAGCACCACGGCTAGTTCATCGTCAAAATACTCTGCAAATACCTTAAGCATCAACGTATAATCGTTTAGTTGCATGGTGCCTTTTAAGCCTAGCTTCCTTATTGGGCAGAAAACGCAGTTGCATGGGCAAGTATACGTTATCTCAGCTATGATCTGCATCTAGCACAACCCCATTTTCTTTAACAGCTTTTTTATAACCTCCTTGCTCCACATTGAATGTCCTTTTCCGTCAGTCCAGTTCTTTTTCTTTATGAAGCTTGGCATAGTTTCACCTCACTTTAAGTTTTACCAAAAATTATATTAAAGATTTTTGTTTAACAGATATATAGGTGTAAAACATGCGGGGAGTAATCTTTCTATCTGGGCTCATACTTGGCGAACTTATAGGGATATTCGTGATGGCAGGGCCTACCATTCAGTTTGCTTTCAGTTGCCCAATACTCTTTCTTGTTGCAATCTGTGTTTTTTCTTTCATTGGAGGACTATTGCTAGGTGTAGCTACTAGACCAAAAAGCAAAAAGCTTCCCCTCGCAGGGAGGGTTTTCGAGTTTCCACAGGGCCCCCTAATGGTTGAAATTGCTCTTAAAAGAATGAAGTCTCTCAGGGTGGGAACATGATAGACGAAAGGATAATTGCTGAAAGAATAGCCAATGTAGTGAACAAGAAGATTACCCTCCTAGACAGAAGACTTAGTGAACTTGAAAACAAGCTAAAGAGGCTAGAGCTTGACTTAAATTCGCTCAGAATGCAAACAATTGAGTCCATAATGAGAAGTATGCTCACAATAAAAATGGAGGATTTAGCGTCGGCTATGATCTCCAAGTTTACCATTGATTTAAATAAACCTCTAGAGCACATGAAAACTAACGTGGAGACCATATTAGAGAGTATAAACGAGCAGTCTTCAAAGCTGGATAAGTTGCCTAATAAAGTAAGTGAGGTTCTAAAAGACATGATATCTAGCATTGAAATCAAGCCTGAAGTTCATGTGGATACGAAGAATATAGAGGCTAAGCTGAAGGAACTTGCACAACGTATACACAGTATCGAGAAGATCGTAGTAAACCTAAGCAATACAGTAGAGCACTTTAACAAGGCAATTTACAACCTCGGTGACTCCATAGCTGAACTAACCAATGTAATTGGAAGACTACAAAGTCTAGAAAACAAGATTGAAAAAATATCCTCAGACATTGACTATGTCAAAGATGTCTCATCCATTCTGGAGGAACGCTTGAAGGAGATTCGCCCAGAAGTTGAAGAGGAGGAAGAAATGTGAGCGACTACTTTGTTAACCCCGATGAAATAGTGGCTGAAATAAGGAAGCGTTACCCTACAGAAAGGATAGTGAGTGCTAGAGCTCCTCGAGTGACATTCGCTAATGAAAACCTGTATGGTGTACCTATATACATTTATGGTGAAGGCATTAAAGGGCAATATATCCGTCATGGCTTCTTTGATCGTCAAGATAAACGTTACTGGCAAATTGAATATGGCTGGGTGTCATTGTACGGTATTACCGATGACAAAAAAGCGTTACCACTTGTTGTCTTGGGTGTGCCTACACGTTTTGTTTTTCAAGTTAAACCTAGTGACTTTATAAGTTTTAAACTTGAAGAAATTCCACTAGGTTACATGGAGGTGCTGGAAAGGCAAATAATAAACCTAAGTAGGGCTTTACAGGCTAAAGATCCAATGCTTATAATCGACAAGTACGATCTTCTTAGGGGTAATGTGGTGCCTAGTGAGTTCATTGACAGGATAATAGAGCAGAACAGCCTAATAGAAACGTTGCAACGTACTTTATGGGAGTACGAGAAAGTTATCAGCGACTATAAGTCCAATATTGCAATGCTTGAAGCAAGGAATGCAAAGTTACATGAATTGCTTCGTAGTTACGAAGAAAGAATCATAAAATTGTCAACTGAGGTTACAAGTGTGCAAAATGAACTACTTAGGCTGAGAGAGGAAATCTTGGTAAGATCAGCTGAAGCAGAAAGCTTAGAGTCTACACGTAGGCGACTGCGTGACCTAATTGATGACCTTACAAATACTGTAGAAGATATAGTCGGCTGGGCTTCTTCGTTGAAAGCTAAACTCCCTAAGGAGGAAAAAAGCAAATGAGTGCTCGTCCAATGCTTAATGCAGTAAATGCAACAATAAGAGAAATTCTGGAATTGCTTGACAAGGCTAGAAATAATAAAGTTGAAGCAGATGCAATTCTAAGGAAGATAGACGAGTTTGAGGATCTTGTGGACAATATGCTCTATAACCTCTCACCAGAGAGAATTACCGATGAAAGGTTTAATGCAGCTCTCTCAAGTCTTACAGAGTTGGCAGACAAACTTAGGGAGCTTAGGGCACATGTAGTGCTGGGAAGGTATGTATTCGCTAAAAGAGTGGCATTAGATGTGCAAGAAACCTTGAGGCACACATACAGGTTGCTTATACTAATTAAAGCTGGCTCTCCTACTTCACTCATTTTCCAAGTTACACCGCAGTTTTTAAGGGAAATGGAGGTTTCGGTACCTGAGACAATTATACACACTAGTCCAATGGCTGCTCAGATATACAACATCTTAGTTAGGAAAAGGCAGGCAACAGTAGAAGAGCTTGCAAGTGAGCTCAACATTGATGATAAAACACGAGACGAGTTTAATAGAGCAGTGAGTCAATTAATTAGTGCAGGGTATGCAAGACCATTTCTCACACCAGATAATAGAATGTTGCTTAAATTGTCTAAAAGGTGACCTGAATGGTTTACTCAGTGTTCTATTATGCTAGTGAGGCAATAACAAGAGCAATAGTAGGTTTCATAATAAAAATCTACGATCTCTTGCAACGTAGGCAGATTATAGAGAAAAAGCCAAGGAAGAAAAGACCGTCTTGGGGGTTTTTTGAGATTACCAATCCGTATGGGACAAAAGAATATGTATGGGTTAGTAAGGCAACGAATCTTAAAGTAGTCATTCCATCTCTGATCAGATTGCCAGTTACTGCATACAGGGGTAAGCCTCCAACTAGGTTATATTTCACATTTGCTGAGGCTGCGTCCAAGAACTGGTTCAAGGAGATAGAGTGGCTAGCTGAACAGGCTGAAAAGAAGGAGGAGTGGTAGATGCTACTTGAAGTAGTGCTTGAAGATGATGTCAATTGTCCCCGATGCGAGAAGTTACTGCCCAGACTAAGAGAAATATGTAATAAACTCAATGTTCCATTTATTGTAAAACTACTCGGAAACAGATCCGTAGCGGCATATGAAAGGGATTCTGCATCTAGGACGTTTGACCCAAACTGGATTAAAAGATGGGGGCTCAAAGAGCACAAGATGAGCTTGAAGAAAATAGCTCCCACACTTAACTTTCTCAGATCTATCGAGGCACAGACATTCCCCAACATTATAATCAGGTGGCACGACGGCATCAGAACAAGAGAAATAGTAATTAGGGGTTATGATGATAGTGATAAAAAAAGAGCGGACAGGTTTCTAACCAACATATACCTTCTTTTAAGTGTTTTGAAGCGGGTGGTGTATAGTTGAAAAAATACAGCTGGAGAGATTTAATAGGGGAACCACCACTATGTGAAGGGGGCAGGTTAGCCTCTATAGTGTTTTGTTGCGATCCCCGAAAAAAATACTGCCCCCTTTTAGAAGAAGCATTAAAAGTACTGGGTATCAGTAAAGTAAAGCTTATAAGTGTAATGGAAAAATATAAGATACCCGCCCCAAAAATAGATGGATCTTGCTTCGGAAACCTTGCATTCTGCCCTAGTCCTGAAAAGCCTAGCAAAGATAGAGATAGGGCACTATTAAGTATGGGATGGAGTCTTAGCAAATATCTAAAGTATAAGTTTAATATCCTGACGGAACTTATACCAAAGGACGAGCTAGATGTTGCATTTAGTAAAAGACTGCTAAGGCAATTTGCAATTGAGGCACTTGATCTAGAGACGAGAAAGGTTTACAGAGCCTTAGCTTTAGGCAACACCAAGATAATGCTGATAACAGAGATCTTTAGAAGCGGAAAATTAAGGGACAGGCAAATTGAAGCTGTATGCCTTGGAACAGAGTATGTTGGTGTTCGTATCCCAAAGGATATCGTCTCGGCTCTGGACGAGCTTGTGGAGCGTGGCTTAATAGAAAGCCGAAGTGATGGTATAAGAAGGGCATTGTTGCTCTATCTTAGGGCATTAAGGCCTATGAAATAAGTTCGCTTGCTCGCTTTCAGTAAAACTTATATTTTGCAACTTACTAACTTAATGATGGTGAGCGTCAAATGGCAAGAATACTCGGAAGAGGAATCGAGGCAATTAGGAGCTTTATAAGTAGATGTAAAGCAGCTGGCGGAGTACCAATATTCAGGACACGATATGGTGGCAAGAGACTGCCAAATAATTCAGTGATCGCTGCATGCTGGGGCAAGGGTAGAGAGGTACCGGGTGGAACAATAACGGATGTTCCACCCGATATTCTTGCTGAGATGGAGAAGAGAACTGGAGACTGGAAGTGGCTCGCTGAACGACTAGGAGTCTAAAGCTAAGGTAAAGAAACTTCCCTTAGCTAACATTCCCCCTTTTTTTCTTTAGAGAGAAACTATTTTATGTTGTGAGCGTATAATATTTTTTGGTGATTGTATGGATTACGAGGACGTACTTGAGTTTAGTGAAAAGTTGTCTAACATTATAGGTTCTATTTTGTCAATGTTCCTGATAGTTTCAATGTTTGGAGATCTTCTCGGAATAAATGTCTTTGAAGCTTTAAGAATGGCATTCGCTAGACCGTGGGTGGTTCCCACAGAGTGGATTGAAGCATACTATGTGGTATGGTATGGAATGGAATGGTGTCTGTTGCTTCTCATGCTAGTGGATCAGGTGTATACTATGAGGTACATGCAAAGTCATGGAACCCCGCCTCCTCTAGTTTATGAACGTTGGATGAGTTTCACCATATTTATACTAAGTTTCTGGCTGACACTCATACTTCGGTACTTTACATTTACATTGATCACAATATTTGCCGCAATAAGCTTCAGCTATACTATGTTCATAAGGAGGGAGTGAATTGGATAGTTGGCAACTGCTATATCAACTGGCATACTATTTCCCTTGGTACGTAGCTCTAGTTCTGTTACCTATGCTAATTAGAGCCACTATAGAACGGGTGATAGGTGTAAGACCAGAGCTTTTTGAAGGCTCAGTGTCATATGAGTCAACTTTCAGAAATGTAGCTCTCTCAGCACTATACTTCCCCCTTTTTGAGGAATTACTGTTCAGAGGGGTACCCTTCTACTTGTTTGGCACTATAGGTGCCATATTAGGCTCTATAGTTTGGGTGGTCATGCATCCTGCATGGCAACTACAATTTATTTCATCATTGCCTTTAAGGAAGAAAATAATATTTACGTTGTCATCCTCAGGCTATTACGTTGCTAACGCAATATTTTATTGCATGATTTGGATGGATGGATCTGGCCTAGTAGCAATACTTTATCACATGTTCCATAACGGTTGGCTTACACTAGCAAACCTCATCAGAGAAATAGAGTTACCAACGCCTTGGAAACAATACAAATTTGTCAAAAGCCCCAAAAGCGAAAAATGGCCAAGACCTCCCTTTGTAATTAGGAAAACCAGAGGCTCTCTAGTTAGCGAAGCTAAGTCTATGTTTGTCAAGAGGAAAAGTTAAAAATAGAAAAAAGCTAATATTATTACGTGGGTGAGAGAATATGAGTGCAAAGCTTGAAGTGTCCCCGAAGGAAGCCATACTTGCAGTGTCATTCGTCTTCTTAACAATGTTAGCAGTAGCACTAGTGCAGGCAGGGATTGTCTCTAATCCTCTTATACTAGGTCTATTGATAACACTAACTGTAGGGCTGGTGTTCATTGGTCATATATTAGTCAGGACAGGAGCAATAAGCCGTTCAGCAGTACCGCTTTGGTACATATTCACATTTGGTCTAGTGATGTTGCTTTATGGTGGCATACAGGCAGGGTACATACCAGTTGCCTTCGTATGCAAGGCCACAATTATGGAGATTGCCATAACTAATGCAGTACTCTATACATTACTAGTACTTGCTATAGTGGCAACTGTTGCTGTAGTATACCTATATTACCAGAGAAGAAGGTACTACTAAGCTAGGCTACAGTAAATACTTAAATTTCATCTCCTTATTTTTTTATTGGTGGTTTATATTGTTTAGGGTGATTAGAGTAATCATTAATAGTTTCTCATTTGTATTGTTGCTGATACTGGCTTATGTTGTATGGGAAAGTAATCCGCTTCTTTCAGTGCTTTTTATGTTGGCTAGTATAGATCAGTTTGAGGATGTGTACTACTATGTACATAGGAAAAGGCTTTTTCCTAGTTGGCTTATGCCTCTAGACATAATATTTGAGGGAGTGCTTGCAATTGTAGGCTTTATTATGTTCTTCTTTAGTGTCATATACTATGCGTACTTTGAAACTTGGTTCTTTAAGGCTGTGCTCTTTATATCTCTTTCTATGATCTATAGTGCTGTTGAAGATATTGTCATATGGCGTTCCTCCTTCAGACCCGCTAAGGAGATGATGTCAATTGGTGTTTATCCGAAGGAGATTCGTAAGAAGAAAATATTCATCAAAAGAAAGGAATAAGAGTATATTACAACTCCTAGCTATGTTGCTTGTTTTATTGGCGGTAACTAGCATGTTACCTATATTAGGGCTTTTAGGTACATCATTAAGTATAAAGGTTGACCCTGAGCTTCGTGAGACACTTGCTCTAGGTGAACCAACAGATGCATATGTAACCGCACAACGTTCTGTTCACTTGAATACAGACATATTCCGAAAATGGTATTTTGGAGATATAATTATCTACAAAGTTAGATTAACATCACTCAATCAACTTGACGAAATAGCTAACAAGCGTGGAGTTATAAGTATATACGCAGCGAAAAGATTTCATCATGCACCCATATTTTTCCTAGATCCTGACAACTACCCGTTCAAAGAGAAAGACATAGACAATATATTTCACAAGGCTGATGGTTGTAGCTGGACTGGACGAGGTGTTACTGTGGCAATAATAGATAGTGGAATAGACTACATGCATCCAGACTTCTATGATTTGAACAATAAAAGCATAATAAGGATGCTAGTGAGCATAATTTTCACTTCTAATGGGAGGTGCTTGTTTTGGGAACCATACACTAACGGTACTATGCAGGATCTATTAGCATTTGACATGCAAACATGGCAAACATATGGGGAACCCGCTTTCTTGGACATAAACGGACATGGCACTCATGTAGCTGGCATAATTGCTGGACGTGGTTGGGCTAGTGAGCGTAAGTATGTGGGCATAGCTCCGGGAGTACAGCTTGTCGTGATAAAAGCATTTGATAAAAATGGGAATGCTGATACTGATACCTGTATAAGTGCACTTAATTGGGTGTACAACAACTCGGAAAAATATGGTATAAAGGTACTTAACCTAAGTTGGGGGGCAACATTTGCGTCGGATGGTAGTGATCCTTTGAGTGTGGCATGTGACAAAATTGCATTAGATAAGCATGTACTCATATTTGCCGCTGCTGGAAACGAAGGGAACATTCCTACTACGGTGGTGGTTCCAGCCGTAGCAAAACATACATTTGCAATAGGTGCTTGGGATGCATACTATAATAAGATTGCCCCATTCTCCTCTATTGGCCCGACCAAAGATTTAAGAATGAAGCCAGATTTGATGGCTGCTGGTGTTATGATAGTGTCGTGTAAATCTCAATATGCTAACTTTGGGGGAGTCTATGAAGTGGGAGAGTATTATGTAGCGTTATCGGGTACGTCAATGGCAACTCCTGTAGTTGCAGGTATAGCAGCAGATTTCATAGAATACTATCGTTATTGGCATAGTAGAGATCCGACAACGAATGACTGGGTTGCTTGGCTAAATGTTAATGTTGTACGTATAAATGCCATTAAGGACTTCATAACTGGCTGGGGAATACCATTAGCCCCCCATAGTTAAGGAAAAACTTTTTTATCATTTCTTTACTTATATTTTATCGGTGAATAAAATGAGATACCCAACGTTTGTAATTGCTATACTAGTTGCCCTACTGGTTGCAACAACCCCCATTACCGCCTCAGCGTCCCCTGCATATACT
>Ga0164311_10000511_pt1 | contig 17123 bp, 13 predicted proteins | sample GuaBasSedimGuay2_FD_121796 | JGI IMG/M metagenome (GOLD analysis project Ga0164311, IMG submission 121796) | Subseafloor sediment microbial communities from Guaymas Basin, Gulf of California, Mexico - Guay2, Core 4569-9, 9-12 cm | ecosystem: Environmental > Aquatic > Marine > Hydrothermal vents... | reverse complement strand
CTATATACACAGTATACAAACCTACATCGGTCACCTTCACTGTCGACACCTTAGGAGCTGGATTAGTCGTTAGAATACGCTCATCCGACTCTCCCGTATTGCCATCCTCATCAGTCCACAAAACTTTATAATAATAAACCGTCCCTGGATCTAAACCTTCCAATTCGACTTCATGAGAACTCACATGAGTACTAGACCCGACTTCCTCACCGTAATTACCGGCACTAGTCCCATACTTAACAAAGGAACTACAGGTTCTACTAGTACTCCAGGTCACTATGGCTGATTTAGTTTTAACACTAGCTGACGGACTAGCCACCAAAGACGGAGCTGTCAACCATCGACCATCAGGATAACTTGTTACTGTATCAGACGGAACACTGCAATCACCCGTCGAAGTACAGGCTTTGGCACAATAATAATAGTCTTGTTGACTTAAATTCACATCTACATAAGATGCCTCAGTGGTAGTTGAAATTAAACTAAAATCACCCATATCCACCGCACAATCCGCCCCTGTTGTCACTGATCTATAAACCCGATAATTAGCAATTCCCGAACCCGTCGCTGTTGGCGCATCCCAACTCAAAGCCAACCTCCAACTCTCTGTCGACTTCACCGAAATATCTCCGATTTCTACCCCCGTCGGTTTACCGGGTGCTTCTGTGTCCGCACTAAACTCCACCATGCTGTATAAGCCGTAATCGATATTACCTGCCTCATCCTTAGCCACTACATAAAAATAATTTTTACCCTTTTGGGTTGCATAAGAGTCACTTGATAGATAAGTCACACTCATGCCCACCGTGTTCACATTGTTGGCTGTTGGTAAATTATTGATCGAATAGTAATATCTCAAACCACTCTGTTGACCATAATAAGACTGAGGCGGATTCCAACTAAAAGAAAATTCATTGACAGAATTACTGGTCGGTGAAACTGCCAAATCTTGAGGCGGACTTGGAGCCGTTGAATTATAGTAATAAGAAGCCGTCGAATATTGATCTGGCATATTGCCCCCATAATCCTTAGCTCTAACATAAAAAGTATTAGTTCCTGTATCGTAGGCACTCACCCCACTTACCCCAACATCGCTGGTACAAGTCTCTGTTGAACCAACCTGTCCGGTTTTATAACAATATTCCTCTATCGAGGAAGCACTATCAGTCGCTCCCGACCAATTAAAATTAAAGCTATTACTCGCCGTATAACCAGACGGATCTACTGTCACCGTTTGCGGATTAGTCGGATCTTCGTTATCAAACTTATAAACAAAAGTTGTTCCTACTCCACTGCTCACATTACCAGCCTCATCATAAGTCTTTATTCTTAAATAATAAATATTACCTGAAACCAAATTGGTCGGAGCGTAATAAGAATTAGTCATAGTTGTCCCTACGTTAGCTGGATCGGCCGTGGCTTCAGTTCCAAAATAAACATAATAACCAGCCACCCCTGAACCAGTAGTTGTGTCACTAGAACCGCCACTTGCCTCTGCCTCTGGCCAGTCAAAATAAAGACTAGGTTTATTTCCCCAATCTCCGCTGGTTAAAGTAGTCCCCGACCCCTCAACCTCATAAGCTATTAAGCTACTATAATTGGTTGGTTCTGTTAAATCTTGATAATAATGAATTTTGTAAGAATCTATTCGACCAGAGTAAACACCATCAGCGCTAGTCAAAACAAACTTAACCTGAATATACCGATTAGCGATGGAATTTATTTTATATTTTCTAGCTGTTCCTACTATTTTTTCTGCTGAACTTTCTGACCAACCATTCCAATTACTACCATCACTAGAACTTCTAGTATAACTGGTCAAAGTCGTGTTACTTGGTAAACTACAACCAACCTCCAATTCCGCAAACTTATACACAGCTGTTAAATCATGGGGCTGAGACACATAACTACCCGCCTCCTCAAAGGCAGAATCATTTGTCTGCATTACATAGGTATACAAACCATCGTTATAGGTATTAGTCCCCGGACCTGCAATCACATAAATTTTATCAGTTCCATTACTTTGAGCCGAACCGCCTACATAAATCTGAGCCGGAGAATCAGCTATAGCTGACCAACTATCAGCCGTAATCGAGTATCTATAACAAGAGTTAGTATTTCCGCCCCTACAAGCATATAAATAATCACTTCCACCGTCGACCAAAAAACCATCGTTATAAACTCGATCTGGCATACTACTTAAACTTGACCAGCTATCGGCTGCAACATCATACCTATACAGAGGATTGGGGCTAACGTTCTGCCCCCTCATTGTATAAATATGGCCATTTTTGTAAACCAACTGAGCCCCATAGCCAGAGTTGGCTGGTAAATTGGCTAGAGCCGAACTCCACCTGTTTCCAGCCGTAGCTTGAGTATCATATCTATAAAAATTTCTACTATTATCCCCTCTATGCCAATAAATATACCTTGACCCATCATAGGTCATTGAAGTGCCATAGCCAGAATTGTGAGGCGGCGGATCTTGCGACTCTTCCGCCCACTCATCACTAGCCACATCGTAAACATACAATCGTCTATTATACTGACTTCCCGTCGCATAAATCTTATTGTTGGTACTATCGTAAACCAAAGCCCCTCCCACATAAAAACCAGTTGGTACACTGTTCAATCCCACCGATTCCCCCGTACTAGCATCATAACGAACAAATAAATTGTCGTAATTCCCCCTCACCATATAATAGTAATCTCCACTTCCCTTAACCATATCAGCTCCATAATAAAAAGATCTATAATCACCCCCCCTATATAAGCCACCAAACAACCCCCTAGTTGGAATCAACCATGATGCTTTACTTATGTTGTATTTATAAAAATATCTATTGTTTCCACCTCGTAAAACATACAAATTCCCATCGGCATTGGTTAGAGTAGCTCCATCATTTAGATAACCACTGGGCACATCAGCTAATTGCGACCAACTATTAGTATTCAAACTAAATTTAAATAAGTACGGTTTACCCCAACCAGGAATATAATAAATTGCATTACTGGTACTATCATATTCAATATGAGCTCCACTATAAGCCAAAGCTGGCAAATTAGGCATAGTTGTCCACTCGTTCGTACTAATACTATAAGAGGAAAAACCACTCCTAGTGTTGCCTTGTATGGCATAAATCGTATCAGATCTATCCCAAGTCAAATCACCCCCAACATAAACCAAATTGTTGACCTGTTTTGAAGGAGCTCCAAAATCTGTGGCCGTCAAACTTTCCCAATTATCTCCCAATACATCATAACGCAAAAAGGCGTCGTCATTACCTCCTCTCAAAGCATAGATATATTGACTGCCATCGTAAATTAAACTAGAACCATAATAGACTGTTTGAGGCGCATCGGTCGCATCACCATCGGACCAACTATCCTGAGCAATATCATAACGCCAAAAAGTTGTAGTGTTTGAACCCCTAAAAGCATATAAATAACCACTTGGACCAGCTACTATATCTCCACCCCGATACACTGAGGCGGGTGCATTAGCTTTAGTTGTCCAAGTGTCAGTTTCAATATCATACTCATAAAAAGCCGTTGTATTTGCCCCTCTAAATGTATAAAGTTTTTTAGATGAGCTAACATAGGCAAAATTGGCCCCATAACGAATATTGGACGGCGCCAAACTTAACCTTTCATTTAACCAAAAACCAGCTTTTGAACTCAGTTTAATTTTCCCTCCTGTAGTTGCCACACTACTTCCTACTCCCAAAAATTCTCCATCATTTTCTATCGTCAAACTCTGCGACGCCAAGCCCTGATACACATAACTAAAACCAGTGATTGCATCACTTACATTACCAGCCACATCTTTAGTTTTTAGTCTCAAATAATAAGTATCAGAACTTAAATTATCTACCACCAAATAATTAGTTCCAGTCTGATAACTACCCACAACTTGAGGATCAGCTGTGGCCTCAGTTCCAAAATAAACATAATAACCAGCTATTCCACTCTGACCGTCACTAGCTCCCGACCAACTAAAATAAGGACGAGTATAACCATATGTTCCGCCACTAGTTAAACCAACTCCCGACACTTGCTGAGATAATCCGCTAAAACTAGTTGGATTACTAGGTTTTACCTCATCACCTGTATAGTTAGCGGTTATATCGCTAATACTTACTCCACTACTCCCTACCGAACTCATTTTGGTTTTAATCTGCAAATAGCGATTTTGATTCGAAGCAATTGTACCCCCAGTTGCATCCTCCCAACTAGTCCAATTAATTTGGTCAGCCGAACTCCTAGTCAACATCTGCAACCAACTACCACCACCCACCGCCGAACTAGAAGCAATTGTCCACGAACTGCCACTGTCCACATAAGTCAAGTCCAAAACATCACTGGTCCAGTCTCCCCTAGCTACATAATCATCATTACTAATACTGTAAACAAACATATTATTTATATTGTTGCCATAAATTGAATACAAATAATGATTGCCCCCATAATTTACATACTCTAGAGACCCCCCGTTGTAAGGCCCTAAACCATACGCATATCTATCTTGCATATTACCCAACCACCTCCACACCCCACTGCTAATTTTATACTCCCACAAATCATCTTTATAATAACCAGCTTGTACATAAAACTTACCATTGTAATAAACCACATCTGTCCCCCAAAAAGGTGCATAAGGCAGGCTTCCCAATTCTGTCCAACTATCTCCACTAATATTATATTTCAACAACTGATTGGTTCTAGATCCCGAAAAATAGTAAATGTCGGTTCCGTCCCAAGCCAACCTCGCTCCATAAGCTGCTTCACTATTGTCAGGTAAATCAGCCACCGCCCCATCATCCCAACTGTCTCCAGAGATACTATAACGATAAAAAGCTCGACTATAATTTCCCCTCGTTGCATAAATATAATCACCGCTACCCGGATAAACCAAACAACCTCCATAACGGATAGTGGCTGGTGCCTCAGCCTTAGTTGACCACGAATTAGCCGTCGTGTCATAAGAATAAAAACTGGTCGTATTTCCCCCTCTAAAGAAAAACAATGTTCCCCCTACTCCTACTCCTTTAGTGTCATCGTTAAAACTAGCTGGCAAATTTGCCCGAGATTCCCAACTATCCCCACTCACATCATATCTGTAAAAAGAAGTTGAGTTATAACCCCTAGGATAATATAAATAACCGTTGTGTTCTATTAAATCAGCCCCACTACCGGGATTAGCTGGCAAATTAGCTGGACCTAAGAACTCATCATTGGCAATATCGTATTTCCAAAAATCATACTGACCGTTACCTCTAAAAACATACAACTGGCTATTACTAGAATTATAGACCACCCCCACATAACGAGTTGTAGCCGGAGCCGTACTTAAAGTCTCCCAACTATTTCCAGAAATATTATAACGATAAAAATCCGTTGTACTCCTATCTCTTAATATATAAATATACCCATTAACCACATCAGCATTATGAACATCATAAAAAGTCCCTGGCGCATTGGTCATGGTCGTCCACGAATTCCCCGAAATATCATAACGATAAAAAGTGTTACGGTTGTAACCTCTAGGTGTATATAAATATCCATTGTTATACACCAAAGTTGCTCCGTGATAAATAGTTGAGGGTGGGTTAGCCAAAACTGACCAACTGTTTTCACTTACATCATATTTCCAAAAATCGCTCGTTGCCCCACCTCTCAAAGCATAGACATAAGTTCCATCACTAGACAAAGATCCACCTCCATAAATCAAATCAGGCGCATTAGTCAATTCTTCCCAAGAGTTGTTAATAATCGAATATCTAGCAAACTCTTTTTGATAACCACCAAAAACAGCATAAATATAATTCCCCAAAACCGTCAAATCAGCCCCATAATAGGCCATTCTTGGTGCCGCCGCCAAACTCTCCCACTTGTTTTCCAGTGGCAAATATCTAGAAAATATATTTTCATAACCAGTTAAGGTATAAACATAATCCCCGTCACTCACAATGGCCGTTCCCACCGACAAAGCCCGATCTGGGGTTTTATAAGTCTTAGGCACCCAACTTCCAGCTGGATTTAATTTCAACTTACCTTCCTGACTATCCGCCTCCGTTCCGTCAAATTTACCAGCCTTAAAATCTACCCTACTAGTCACTGTTTTTGTTAAAGCCTGAACTGTTTTTGTTTCAAACAAAAAAAGACACACCAAAAACACACTAAACACCATCGCCAATACCAATTTATAGACATAAACCAACATGCGCCCATTAACAAAACCGTTCATATTTCTCCATTTAACCATTTTTTTTACTTCAAAACTACCATTCTTTTCCCTGTCTTAATATCACATTCCCCATCATATCCGTCCTTCTAATTTCTATGTCCGCCCTTTTCAACCTATCTAACACCTCTTTAGTTGGATGACCATAGTTATTTTTACCCACTCCAACCACTGCCATTTTGGGTTTAATTACCTCCAACAAATCCTGACTTGTCCCCGTAGCTGATCCATGATGGCTAACTTTCAAAATATCAACTTCTTCATTCAAATCACCTCTCCACACCAATCTTTGCTCTACCTGTTGAGGAGCATCACCAGTTAACAAAACTTTTTTACCAACCACTTTTAATAAAGCCACCACTGAATAATAATTACTGACATCGATTCTTTTTTCATTTAATCTAACTTTTTTATCCGGCCACAACACCTCAAAATCTAACCAACTATTTGTTAATCTATCACCTTTATTCAGAATGTCTGCATAATTAAATTGCTCAAAACCGTCTTTAGCTTTTACCCCCGACCACAATTTTTTGATTTGATAATAATCATCAATCTCCCCTAAAGCTCCACAATGGTCTTCATCCCAATGGCTTACCACTATAGCTTCAATTTGTCTATCCCAAAAAGGTATATTATCAGCCAAGCAACCTAACATTTTTTGATTAGCTGAACCCACATCAAACAAAAACTGAGTATTTTGCTTCTCTACCAAAAAACCATCTCCTTGTCCCACATCGCAAAAAACTATCTTAACCTGGTTGTAGTCATTCCACTCCAAAGCCACATAAAACACCAAGCCCATCAAACTCAACCACAACAACCACTTCTTCATTAAATTATTCTACTATGTTGATTTTTACATTCCCCACTTCCCCACTTTTTCATCACTTTTCTGTCATAATAAAATAAACCCATGAACTATCACATTGGTCAAATTGACAAACTCCCTGCTTATGCCAGAGGTTGGCTGTGTGGTCATTTTTATCCTTCCAACAGTCTTCTAAAAACCGATCAACTTGAAATCAAATATGGTCACCTATCACCAGGCCAAACATCGCCAAACCACTACCACCCCACCGGCCAAGAAATGCTAATTTTCATAACTGGTAAAGCCAAAATGATCCTCGATGGTAAACAATACATTATCAAAGCCGGCGATTTTATTTTCCAACAAGCCGGCGTCCATGAAACTATCACCCAAATTATCGAAGCTGTTACTTACATTGCTATTAGAACTCCTAGTGTTCCTAACAACAAAGTTTTTGTCTCTTCTTCCTCTTCTCCAACCACCAAAACAAAATCAGATACCAACCAACCAACATCCACCAATTAAAATTAAAATCGACTATCCAATTCAAATCAGCCCCCCATTCAACTACCATAACAAAATACCTTAATAAAGGATAAATTAACCACAACCACCATCTAGCCACCATCGGCCAAACCAATCCTACTAACATAGCCCCCAAACCCACCAAACTAATCGTTTCCACCAAAAACAACACCAACATATTAAACACGAAACTCAACAAAGCCAATCGTCCAAACACTAAAGATAAAATCGGCCACACCCAAACCATCACCCATAAAGTCAAAGCCCAACTATGTCTACCTCTGTAAGTTAAAACTCCCAAAAAAGCCATTAGAGACAACCAAAAACTGACCTCTTTAATCATCTGCCAATCTATTAACAACATTATCGCCACTGTTACTAACAAACCTCTACTTAAACTATACTTTCTACCTAATAATCGACTCCAATAAAAAATAGTCATCAGCAAACTAGCTCTCAAAATAGGCGCCTCCAAACCAACCATCAAGGCATACCACCACAACACCCCCAAACCCACAACTATAGCCTTTTTTCTACCTAAAATATAAGCCAAATTTTCAATTACCAAACTGCTAACCAACATTACATTAGTCCCACTAGCCACCACTATATGAACCAAACCACTATCTATCAATTTTTGATAAAACTGATGACTAAAACCACTTTTATCTCCCAAAACTATTCCCAACACCAACCCCGCTTCTTTAATCGGCAAACTAGACTTAACCACCTTCACCATCAACCCCTTCAACATATTTTATTTTTACACAAAATTATCCAAACTTATTAATCTTTTTTTTGCCTTAGGATAGCGATTACTAAAAGCCGTTGACACCTTACCTCTACCAACCTTAATCTCGCAACCATAAACTTCATCCCCTTTAGTCAAAACCACATCAACCTCCTGCCCCGACCTCAATCTCCAATATCTAAGCCTATAACCACTATCATTATAATCAAATTCTTTTTTCAACTCATTAACGATAAAATTTTCAAATAAAGTTCCCTTGTCTAATCTCAATTCTAACTCATTAAAATTGTCCACCAAGGCATTTCTCAACCCCAAATCCCAAAAATAAATTTTAGGTAATTTAGAAATCTCTCTACCCGTATTATTCATAAAAGGAGACAGCCTATAAATTATGAAACTCTGCTCAAAAATATCAATGTATCTACGAACCGTCGGCGCACTAATTTCCAACCTTTTAGCCAAAGACGAATAACTCAAAACATTACCAATTTGATAGGCTAACAACTTTAACAATCTTAAGGCTTCGCTCCTGTTTTCAATCAAATTCAAGGCCACGATATCCTTAAAAACCGCCTTATCAATCATATTTTTTAGGTATAACTTATCCCTAGGATTTCTTATTAAATAAGGATATTGACCATACAACAACATTGCCTCAACCAAACTTTCGATGTCATAAGTCGCCACACTATTTGATTCATCTCCACTCAACAACTTCGAACTAATCACATAATCCATTCGATCGTTTATGTTTGTTTGATACAAATACTCTGAATATGTCAAAGGATATAAAAAATAATCAATAGCTCTGCCTGCCATACTCTCAGCTATTTTGTTTTTAATATGCAAAGAAGATGAACCACTAACTATAATTTCAACTTCTGGTATTTGATCATAAATCAATTTCACTGCTCGACCTGGATTAGACAATAAATGTAACTCGTCAATGAAAATTCTCTTAGCACCACCTATTAATTGCCTATAAACAGCCGAACTATAACTTTCCAAGATCTTATGCACTCCCACCTCATCAACCAACAAATATTTTGCTTCTGGGAACAACCTTTTCAAAATAGTTGTTTTACCCACTTGTCTAGCTCCTAACAATACTAAAGCCTGTTTAGGATGCCTATCAAAGTGATTTTCCAACTTATCATCCAATAATCTTTTGTATTTCATCTTGTTATTTTACCAATTAGACTTTCAAAATGTCAAGACTTTTTAAAAGTTAGCTTTCAAAATGTCACAACTTTTTGAAAACCTACAGCTCAATTTCATCTTTAATTTTCTCAAACAACTTATCTCCAATTCCTCTAACCAACATCACTTCTTTTATATTTCTAAAACCATCATTTAGTTGCCTATACTCGATAATCCTGTCTGCCAAAGCCGGACCAATTCCTCTTAAGCTCTCCAACTCCTCCTGACTAGCCCCATTCAAACTAACTTTTCCCTGTCTTTTTTCTTTTCTTTCATAACTATATTTTCTTGCCCCCTTGACCGTTTGATTAGCCTTAGTCCACTTAATCTCATCATTACCTTTCTGCTGTCTCCAAGCCATCGCCAAACCGATAATTACCAAAATAATTCCCACTACCAATAGACCATCTACCAATCTCAATTTCTTCCACCACAACATACTTCATCTTAACATTTCCCTTCATGCTATCATCAATTATGTTTCAACTATTTTTCTTGTCATTATCCACCATCCTTTCCTACATCTTCTCCATCTCCCCTTTTCAAATTTACACCATTCAAATCATTGCCATTTTCACTACTATTTTTCTCTTCCTATCTCTATACCACCATCAACAACTCTTTAACAAAAACAACCAATCGTTCATCATCCTAATTTCTTTTATTATCAACCTAATCATTTTCAACACTAACGGTCTCAATTCCCCTGCTTTTTTTCTAGTCTATTTTCTACTTTTTACCATCGCCTTTCAAAACCCACCACCTCTAACTCTAGCCTATTCTCTAGTGTTGATTATCTTTTTATCCCAGTCCCTAAATTCTAACCAATCCGTCTTACCTCTAATTTCCCTTTTATTCATTAGCCCTCTTTCCTATTTCATTAGCCAACAACAAAAACAACTCCAAAAAACCAACCAAGATGTCACCACTGATGAAACCAGTATTTTTCTTTGGTATTCCACCATCTTCAAAACCAGAATAAGTTCCATCAATGACTCTCTTTCTATTCTTCTATCTCAACCCCAACTACCCCAATCATCTATTCAACTTCTTAAAAAAATCAAAAGACGACTCAAATCCCTGTCTAAATCAACCGCCAAACTTACCCGCCAAATCGACCAACAAACCGACTAAACAACTTTTTCCAAATTTCCTTTATCATATAACTATCATGTCCTTCAATAAAAACTTTTTTTTAATTCTAATCTTCGGCTTATTCATCACCCCCCCCATTCTAGCCCAATCTTTTTCCTCCAATTCCTACCGCATCAACTGGGGAAATTTTAATATGACAGGCGGTCGTAAATCATCAATCAACTACAAACTAACCGACACTGTCGGCCAAAACGCTCCTGGTCAATATGACTCGGCTGGTTTCATTGTTAAATCAGGTTTTCAATACATTCATGACACCTTCAACACCTTTGCCTTCGCTATCGATGATTTAGATATAGATTTTGGCACTTTAGTAGCTGGGATAGCCACTACCGACACTAACATTATCACCATCACCACTCCCTATGGTAACGGTTATCAAATCTACACCCATGAAAATCACCCTCTACAAATCGACGCTTCCCACCAAATCTCCGACACTCTAGGCGACAACGGCACCTGCTCCGAATCCGCTTCTGATACTTGGACTCAAGCCACCACCTACGGTTTTGGCTTAAGCGCTATGGGAATTAACTCTAGTCAGGTAGCTACTGGAGTTGGCACTTCCCAATTTTTCGCCGATTCTTCGTATTTCCGCCAATTTGCTAATTATTCCAATTCAGAAAAAGCTCAAATTATTATGGAAGAAGACAATGATGTTAAAGACCGTTCGGCTAGAATTACTTATAAAGTCAACATATCCGCCACCCAACCAGCCGGCAACTATCGCAACAATATCACCTTCACCGCTATCCCCAAATACTAGACACGCTTTATCTCCTCCAACAACTCTAGAAAAATTGCCTGAGAAAAATGCCCCCTATCTTCAAACTCCAAAAATTCTACCTTTTTGAAATATTTTTTCAAATACAAACCATCTTCAAAAGGCACAGTTTTATCGTCTTTAGAATGATACATAAATATCTGTTTAACCTGTCTCTCTACTTCCTCCAACTTAGTCAAATCAACCTCAAAATTACCAATTTTCTCACCAGTTTTGTCGTTATCTTTGTAAGCTGTCGATACCAAATGTAGCTGATCCACTTTTTTTAACAGATTATTTTGACTCAAATGTTTAAGCAAAAAACCAGCCCCCAACGACTGTCCAGCTAAAACCAGTTTCGAAGACACACCTTTGTCAACAAATTCCAAAACCCTGTCAAACCAGATCTTCCAAGCTTCATAATCAGCCCATCTCTTGTTGGGCATTAACGGTTCAAAAAAATCAAAACTTTCACACAACTCATTTTTTAGCCACTCAGACCACTTCTTTCTTTTTTTATATGGATTGTATTCCACCTGCCTTAAATAATTATAAAAATCCTCTTTACTAGCAAAAACACTACCACCTTTTATCAAAATCAACTGGTTTTTCTTCATCCCCCATTTTAACAAACTTAATATCTATCCCACCCCAACCACTTTTTACACCTCCAACGGAACCCGCCTGCAACAGCTGTGATCTGTAGGCACTGCGGGCAGGCCTGCCTGCCGGCAGGCAGGTTGCCACGTCGCGAAGTTTACCTGCCGTATGGCAGGCCCCTCGCAATGACTTCCATTTTTCTTTGCTATCATTAACCATGCCTTTTAATTTATCCATCACTCCAGCCCAACTCGAAATTCTAGCCAAACCCAACCAACATCTTACCCAAACCTACCAACTTCAAAACAATTCATCCTCTCCCATTTTTTTATCCGCCTCTATTCAACAATGGCAACCCAACTCAACCAATCAATCACCCCAATATCTACCTCAAACCAACACTCCTGTTCATTTTTCTCTCCTCAATTCCAATATCAAACTCAACCAACCTTTTTCCATCCCTCCTCGCCAAGCCCAACAACTCATTCTCAAGATCCAACTACCAAATAGATTACCAGAATCTTATTTCACCCTCTTTCTAAACCAACAAAACCCCTACTCTACATCCACCAACTCCACCCAAACCACCGCCAAAATCGGTTCCCATCTTTTCATCTCCACTTCTAACACTGATCAAATTAAACACCAAGCTAAAATAATTTCTTTCTCCACCACTCCTAAAATCAAAGACATTCTCTTTTCTAAAATCAACCTCAACCTAGACCTCCAAAACCAATCCAACTATCTTTTTCACTCCAACGGTCAGCTAGTTATCACTAAAAACAATCACCTTTTCCAGCAAATTCCCATATTCCCTCACCGATATCTAGCTCACCGGTCTCGCCCCATCCAATGCTTTAACCAACAAGACACTCACCCAATACCCATCCAATGCACCATCTCCCCTCCTTTTTGGCCCGGCCTTTATACCGTCAATCTAGAACTAAATTCAAATGTCAAAATCTCCCCTACTACCGCCTCATTCTTTGTTCTCCCCATCTCACCTCTTATGTTTATCTTTCTCATTTCCTTTTTAATTTATCTCCTACTCAAAAAAACCAAAACTAAAACTTGACTTATTTCTTTTAAGTAGTCATATTTATACATATATAGCTATGATTAAACGCTTTTTATTTCTAGTCATTATTTTATCTTCAGCCATTCTACTTAGAGTTATTTTCCCCACCCAACTTCAATCTGCCAACCTTAGCTCAGTCAAAGACACTCTTTCTACATCGCAATTATCTTACTATGGCACTCTCGGTACTGGTAACAGCGCCACCAATACTTTAGTAAAAATTTCTAGCACTTCCAACAACCCATCCGACACCACCGCTAACCTTTTTGCTGACGATGTCATTGGTATTGGTCGTAGTGGCTCGACCGCTATTGATTTGTATACAGTTAAAGATATTGGTAATACCGCCGAATTTCAAATTACTTCTGGTTTAAACAGTGCCAACATCATTGCCGGCGAAGCCATTATTGCCACTCGATCGGCAATTCATACCGTCCATTTCACTCCCGTTAGTAATTTTACCGCTGGTGTATTTCAGTTTTTAATCAAAGCATCCACCACTAGTGGCGAAACCTACAACGACGGTATTCCCGATCAACATGGTTTTGATTCTGGTATGGATGTCGGATCAACCACCACAGGGTCAGGAACTAGACTAAAAACCGCCGATGTTTCTTGTCCTTTAGGCGCTACTGCTGGAGTCGGAACCACTACCGTTATTGACAGTACTTCTTATCATGTCATTTCATGTACTCTAGGAACTGGAGTTACTAGTGTGGTCGGAGTTGGTTACACCATGGTTGTTGGCCGATCTTTATCTACTGGATCTCAATTAATTAATCCAAGCCCCACTTCAAATCACATCAAGGGTCAAGCTAGTGGATCAACTGATGTTTATTCATTCTATATTCGACATCTTGATTCTAGTGGAACTGTTCGAGATAGCACTCAAGGCAAAGTAGCTGTAGTTGAATCTGTTCGAGTTACAGCTACTGTTGATCCTACTCTCACTTTCACTATTGACAACACCAATGTCACCTCTGGCGATAGTCGATGCGGTAACACTTTAGGTACCAATGCCGACAACACCACTACCACTTCAATTGCTTTTGATTCTATAAACCTATCTAGTTTTAACGATCTGGCTCATCGTTTATCTTGTGTTACTAACGCAGCCAACGGTTACGCCGTCACTGCTTTTGAAAGCAATAGTTTAAAAAATACCAACACTGGTGTAACCATTCCTGACACCGACTGCGATTCCGAAGATTGCACCACCTCCTCAGCCACCGAATGGTCAACTGAAAACGACGAATCTGGTTTTGGTTATTCCATTGAAAATGTTAATGCTAATTCTACTGCTTTTAATTACGACGATGGAAGTACTTTTGTGGCTAGACCTTTTGGACAAGGAACAGACAATTCAACTACTCTCTTTTCTAATACTTCTACCCCCACCTCCACTGAAAGAATTTATATTTGTTACCGTTTAGCAATCAGTACTACCCAAGAAGCTGGCGATTATGAAAACGCATTAACTTATACCGCCACCGCTACCTTTTAAATAAAAAATGAAAATCACTGCCCCCCTTGTCAAAAACATCAAATCAAAAAGCTGGATGTTATCCTTATTCTTATTCTCATTCTTTTTCCTTTTTCATTCTACTGTCTTGGCTGACAACAGTCTGTCTATTACTGCTATCCCCCCTCGTCTTGAAATTACAGTTCAACCAGATAAAGTCATTACCAAAACTATCAAAATTAGAAATGAATCCAATTCAACTCGTTACATTCAAACTAACATCAAAGACTTAATTGTTAATGACAATAAAGGCACTCCAATCCAAATTGAAGGTCTAGACCAATCCACTAACCCTTGGGCATCAGCTTCTTGGATCCAGGTTTCTCCTAGTCAATTCAAACTTAAAGCTGGTCAAACCAAAGCTGTCCAACTGACCGTCATCGCCCCTAAAGATGCTTTACCTGGTGGACATTACGCTGTTGTTCTTCACAGCCCTAAAAACGAAAGTGTCATCAATCAAAGCGGTACCGCCATTAATACTAGTGTTGGCACCATTGTTTATATCACCATCCCCGGTGATATCCACCAACAAGCATCAGTTTCTAAATTTTCTATCCCCAAATTTTCCGAATACGGCCCAATTAATATCCTAACTACTATCAGTAATTCATCAGACATTCACATCGCCCCCATTGGACATATTGCTATTACCAACCTTTTTGGAGCCAATACTGCCAACATCTTATTCCCTACCGCCAACATCTTTCCCCAAACCAACAGAATTTTTCAAACCAAGTTAGATAAAAAATGGCTTTTTGGTCGCTACAAAGCTCAACTCCAAACTACTTTTGGTACTAATGGCCAACCTCTCCTAGCCACCGCTTTTTTCTGGGTCATCCCTTGGAGGCTAATCATTCTTATTCTTACTATCACGGCTTTAGTAATCAGTTTAGTTATTCTACTTCGCCACAAACCAACTAAACCAAAATCAACCAAAAACAAAACTCTTATTAACCATAAACTCCAAGCGCTTAGACAAAAATACAAAGACAGAAAGTAAGTAAACAACACTTTTTTCCTGTATCATAAACATATGTTTATCTTGTTTTTTTTCTTGTTACTTTTTCACTCAACTTCTCCCATCCTTGCCTTCCACCAATCCAAAACTCGACCCAAATCAGTCTCTATCTCTGTCCACCTCGGTCAATCTTCTGTCACTATTTTCGGCTACACCTCTCCCTCATCTCGTGTCGAACTAAAAAACAGTCGCATCTTTGATCTCACCTACAGCAACAAATTGGGTTACTTCGAATTTAAAAACACCATTCTTCCCACCAAACCCTCCGAACTCTGCTTATCCACCATTGACCAAGATCATCGCCAAAGTCCACCAGTTTGCATTCCTCCACCTCCCGCCCTCCACCAACACTCCAACATTGGACCAATTATCATTGCCCCTACATTAACCATAAATTCCCCTAAACTCTCTCCCCATCAAACCGTTATTGCCTCTGGTCAAAGCATTCCTAACACCCCTATTAACATTTTCTTTTTTCAAAAAGACAATCATGCCCCTCTATTCCCCAAATCGGTTCACGCTTTTTCTCTCCCCAAACTCTCCTCTGCTACCGACTCCACTGGTAACTTTAGTTTTAATCTGCCCACCAGTCATTCCACTGACTACCGCCTATATGTCGCCAGCTCCATATCCCAACTCGGACCTAGCCCCAAATCTAACACTCTAGCCTTCTCTCTACCATCACTCTTTTTCATATACTGGCAAGAATATTCTCTACTAATCATTCTCTTGCCTTTATTTATTCTCACTCTAGCTATATTTATTTATCTCATCTACCAACAAAAACAAACACCCCAATCTCTAATTATTCTTCCTAATGAAAAGCCACTTTAATCCTCTGTACCAAACTTTTAGCCCCCAATCCAGCCATCACCTCATAAGTCCCCACCATTCCCGAACTAATATCAAACACTGCCCTACCATTATCATCACTCAAGGCCTGTACTTCCTCAATTTCTAAATCTGGCTTAACTACTAAATCCACCTTCTGATCCGACACCCCCAAACCTCGACTATCCAACAAAAACACCGTTATTCTAATTTTTTCATCTCCCCCAGCTTTAGCTTGAATTGGTGAAGCAAACAAATAGGAATTCTCCAACAAAACCGGATTAGAATTGGTACTATTAGCCCTACCAAAAAAAACTGTCGTCTTCAAAGTTAAAAACAAAGAAGCTATCAAGGCTACTAACAAAAAAATTATAGTGGCTAAATACTTCCTATTCGACATCCTATCTCATTCTACCAAATCCATCCACAACTTTATCTAAAAGTTACTGTCACTCCCCGATTTAAAGGCACTCCTTCAACTGTAGCCGTTAACTTAAATTGACCTGCTTGGTCAGATACAATTTCAAAACTCACCATTCCATTTTTATTGCTTATTTCATTTTTCGTCTCTATGTTATCCGCCCCAATTAACTCCACCCTTTTACCCGCCACCCCTTTTCTTTTT
>Ga0164311_10000510_pt1 | contig 17129 bp, 17 predicted proteins | sample GuaBasSedimGuay2_FD_121796 | JGI IMG/M metagenome (GOLD analysis project Ga0164311, IMG submission 121796) | Subseafloor sediment microbial communities from Guaymas Basin, Gulf of California, Mexico - Guay2, Core 4569-9, 9-12 cm | ecosystem: Environmental > Aquatic > Marine > Hydrothermal vents... | reverse complement strand
GTTATAGCAAAGCAAATAGTGAAAAAATTTTTTGATGAAAAATATGATTATCTTATATTCCTAGGAGATTATGTGGATAGAGCGCCCCCCGATATTGGCTCTTCTATGCTAAACATAAATTTTTTGCTGGAAGAAAAAATTGAGTGCTCTGATAAAATTTATTTGCTTAAAGGTAACCATGAAGCAAATTATGCTATTCCATGCTATCCCCACGATTTTGAATATGAAGCAGGACAAATGTATAGAAAATATGTTGAGATTTTTATGGAAATGCCCTTGGCAGCCATACTTAATAATGTTTTTGCAGCCCATGGAGGGTTCCCAATTAAAAAGAGCATATACGAAATTGATAAAAATGATATTGAAGCCATTGAAGAAATAACATGGAGTGATGTGGCTATCTCGCCAGTATATAGAGGGGCAGGCAATAAATTTGGAAAAAAAGAATTAAATGAATTCCTGGACAAAATAAAAGCAAAAGCATTCATAAGAGGGCATGACTATAATATGAATGGCATAGTTGCATATGAAAAATGTCTTACTATATTTTCCTCCCATTTATACAAAGACATGGGAAATGGAGGAGTACTTATAGCGAAAATTGACGGAAATATTGAAAACATGAAAGATATTGAAATAGAGGATTTTTCTACTGGAGAATGGAGAAGATATGAGGTGAAATATATTGATTGAAGGCGATATGCGATAGACCATTACGTATGATAGAATATCACTATAAAACCAGACAGTATCATAAATAACACAATGAGTATTGCTATAAGCCGCATTAACCATTCTCTTTTCATTTTTCTACCAATATAAACATATCTTTCGCTTTTATTAGATTTTCTTCTGCCTCCTCCACTATTTCAACAAATTCTTTATCTATCTTTACTTCTTCACCACCTATCACAAGAGTGTGATATCCTTTTTCTTCTATCTCTTTTGCAATTGCCTCTCCATTCTTCTTTATCTCTTCAATTATTATTTTACTCTTATCTCTGAAACGAGGGCCTATCTTGTTGTACAATGGTATTGCAATCTTTTTTGCAACTGGCTTTTCTTTCCCTCTTGCTATTTCATTTACCTTCAAAGTGCCAGCAATAATATCCTTTCCATCTATTTCACCATAAACAATTATTTTTGAGATTGGTGCATTTAATGCCATTCCCTGCTTGCTCTTCCAGTCTCTCACTCTAGCGATTACTTCTTTTATTACTTCTCCTTTTCTCTCAGATTCCTCATCTATTAGAATTGGCTCAGGCCATTTGGAAAGATGGATGCTTTCATCACCTTCAAATTTTTTGTAAAATTGATGATATATTTCTTCTGTGATAAAGGGTAAGAATGGAGCAAATAATTTTACCATACCTAAGCCAATGACATATAGAGTGTATAGAGCTGCTTTATCGTTTTTTTCATAGACCCTGTGTTTGACCATCTCCATATAATGATCAGCGAATTCATGCCATAAGAAATATTCTGCTTCCTTCATTGCACTTGAATACTCGAAATTATTCATATATTCTGTAACTTTCTTTACGACTTTGCTGTATAAACTCAAAACCCATTTATCCACAACATGTAATTCAGTTTCTTCTGGCTTTTCCTTAATAACGCTTCCTATAAATTTCTCAACATTCCATAGCTTGTTCATTAATCTTATTCCTCTAACCAGGTCCTTAAATCGGAAAGGGTTATCTTCGCCGAGCTTGCATGTTGCCGCATAATAGCGGAGGGCATCGGTTCCATATTCCTCAATTATTTCTAAAGGATCCACAACATTACCCAAGGAGGTATGCATTGGCCTGCCGTCAGGAGCGAGAATGAAGCCGTCTATCATTACTTCCTCAAATGGTTTTTCATCTGTAATAAGGAAACATCGCAAGATTGTATAGAAGGCCCAAGTCCTTATTATGTCATGGGCTTGAGGACGCAGAGACATTGGATATAATTTTTTAAATAGCCCCTCATCTCTCTCCCAGAAAGTATTGTATAAAGGAGTGATTGAGGAATCCATCCATGTATCAAAAACATCTTCGCACCCTTTTAATTCACCGCCGCATTTTGGGCATTTCTCAACCGGCGGCTTATCCACTGTGGGGTCTACATAACACTGCTCCTCTTTTGCCAGTACAACCTCTTTACAATTTTCACACTCCCACAGAGGTATAGGGGTGGCAAAATAACGCTGTCTCGAAATTACCCAGTCCCATTTTAAGGAATTAACCCATTCTTCTAGCCTTTTGAACATATATTTTGGGTACCATTTCATGTTTTTTGCAACCTCTAATATTTTTTCCTTGAATGGTAAAATCTTCAAAAACCACTGCTCTGCCTGGATAAATTCTATAGGTGTTTTGCACCTCCAGCATATGCCAACACTTTGCTCAATTTCCTCCTGTTTTGTTAAATAGCCTTCTTTCTCCAAATCCTCTATTATTGCTTTTCTTGCATCCTCCACTTTCATTCCAGCATATTTTCCAGCCAATTCATTCAGTGTTCCATCCTCGTTTATGCATATTTCTATAGGCAAGTCATATTTCATCACCCACTCCAAGTCTTCTTTATCACCTATGGTACAAACCATAACAATACCTGTACCGAATTCTGGGTCTACACTATCATCCTCAATAATTTTCACCCTTTTATTATAGAGTGGAACGATAACTTCTTTATCAACAAGAAAAGCAGCCCTCTCATCATCTGGATGAATGGCAACAACCTGACATGTTGAGAGCATTTCTGGACGAGTTGTGGCTATTTCAATATAACTTCCTCTCTCATCCTTTTTTATTCCTCTGCCTTCCACATTTTCTGCAAGATAAAATTTTATTGTATTCAGCAATGTTTTTCTTTCAGTATGCTCTATTTCTGCATCTGCCATCGCCGTCATACAACGAGGACACCAGTTAACTGGGAATTTTCCTCTGTAAATATATCCTTTCTTATAAAGCCGTATGAATGAAATTTGAGTGAGGCGACGATAATATTCGGCATCTGTTCTATAAAAAATGCTATCATCCATGGATTCGCCCAGTATAATAAACTGATGGATCATTTCATCTATATTTTCATCTGCAAATTGCTTGCATAATTTAATGAATTCGTGTCTATCTATGTCCTTCCTAGTTATACCATACTTTCTTTCTACTCTCTCCTCAATAGGGATTCCATTTACATCGAAGCACAAAGGAAAGAAAACATTGTAGCCACACATTCTCTTATATCTCGCAACAAAATCAATATGAGTATAATGCACTGCATGCCCAATATGAAGTGCTCCTGAAGCATAACGGGGAGGATTATCTATAGAGTATACAGGTAGTCTATCTCTATCAAATTTATAAATTTTCGTCTCTTGCCATTTTTTCTGCCATTTTTTCTCGATTTCCTTTGCATTATAGGCGCTCATTTTCTTCTGAAGTATATTATTGCTTATAAATTTGTTGGATAATTGACCCACCCCCCTTTATTTCCACTGGAAAGTTTATATGGGAGCATTGTTTAGTTTTATTAATGCTTACATTATTAGATGGCTTCGTCGATGAACCAGCATGCTTAGGCGTGCCCCCGTATATATCTCCATATGCTCGTTACATAGCTGGCGCAATAAAAGATGCTGGAGAAGAATATGAATATATGACCATTGAGGAGTGGAGGAAAGGAAGAAGAATAAAAGGAGATGTTCTCGTAATATTGGCAGGAGCTATTGTTCCTGGAAGATATCTTCGTGGGATGCCAATTTCTTTTAAAGAGTTTCGTGAAATTTGTGAAAATTTTAAAGGGATTAAAATTCTTGTAGGAGCTGCCGCAAAATATGGTTTTGGAGGTGGAGGAGGAAAAGACCTAATAGATGGCAGTAAATTTGTTGATTATACTGCAATGGAAGACGGAGATGCTTTTGTGTATGATTTTCTCAATGGCAGCATCCAGCATAGAAAAAGGAGTATTGAAGAATGGAAGAGATGGAGTATTTTGGGAGCGGAGGTTGCCAAACAGCATCCTGATTACCCTCTGCCATTAATAGCAGAAATAGAAACATATAGAGGATGTGTAAGATGGTTTACCGGTGGATGTTCCTTTTGTGTTGAACCCCTTTTTGGGGAACCTATTATGAGAGATGAAAAGGATATTATAAATGAGGTTAAAGAATTAAGAAAAAATGGCGTGGTTAATTTTAGATTGGGAGCCCAACCCTGTTTCTTTTCCTATAAGGCAAAAGGACTAGGAAAAAGCGAGGTGCCGCAGCCCAATCCCGATACCATTAAAAGATTGTTGGAGGGCATAGTGAAATTAAATCCTAAGGTGCTGCATATCGACAACGTAAATCCTGCAGTAGTAGCAGAATGGGAGGAAGAAAGCAGGAAAATATCTGAGTTGATAATAAAATATTGTACACCTGGAAATACAGCAGCATTTGGTATGGAAAGTGCAGATGAAAAGGTAATTAAAGAGAATAATCTTAATTCGACCCCTGAACAGGTAATGAATGCAGTCAGAATAATAAATGAGGTTGGTAAAGAAAGAGGAAAGAATGGTATGCCGTATTTTTTGCCTGGCATAAACATAATTTATGGATTAAAAGGAGAGTGTAAAGAAACCTATGCAAAAAATTACAGATTTTTGAAAAGAGTTTTGGAAAAAGGCTATTTATTGAGGAGAATAAATATAAGACAGGTGGCAAATTTGAAAGGTTGGAAGATGAAAATAAGCAAAGAATTGTTTAAGAAATTTAAGAGAAAGATCAATGAAGAAATAAATAAACCAATGCTCAAAAAATTATTACCAAAAGAAACTGTGCTAAAGGAAGTGTATCTAGAGATAAATATTGGGAATAAGACTTTTGGGAGGCAAATCGGTAGCTATCCTATACTTGTTTGTCTGCCATATAAAACAGAAGTAAATAAATTTACAGATGTCAAAGTCCTTGATCATTCTTATAGAAGTATTACTGCTCTGGAATATCCTATTGACGTAAATGCCGCAACATTTGATATGTTGAAAAATATTCCTTTTATTGGAGAAAAGAGAGCAGCGAAAATAATTAGAAATAGACCTTTTAATAAGAAGAAAGATTTGTTAAAATTGTTTGAGAAAGATGTGAGAGAAGAAATAGCAAAATGGACTACATGATATTTTTTAGGTGTATTATTCTCAGTTCTATTTCTTCTTTTCCTAACAAGTTCTTCAAACCTTCTATATGCCCCTCTCCTACAATAGCTATTACTTTGCCTTTTTCTTTTAGTATTTCCCCCAATCTTTTGGCCATATGCAAATTTCTTTTATCAATTACTACTTCTTTTATCTCTGGGAAATTCTCCTCCATTTTTTTCATAAAATAATCTACGTCTTCCTGAAATTTTTCTACTTCTTTTTCTATCTTTTCTTTTCTCATGAATAAAGAAAGGAAAATAGAAAACAAGATGGATATTTTCTTTCTTAACGAAAGATTTTGCCATAATTGTTTTATTATTTCTTCAGCATTTATATCGATATAAAATACAGGTATTCCCAGCTCTTTTGCCTTATTTATAGCTGCCAGCATTTCGCTGCCAGCAGCGTTTCCAAATTTTTTGGCGATATTATCCTGTAATTTTGCAAGCAGAGAATATAAAAAATTAGGATATTTTCTTCTTTTCTCGCTAGATTGTAGAGCGAGCGCTCTTCCAACATCAAGTTCTAAAGCAATACCATCTGGCATCTCCTTCTCTATAATCTCTTCTATTTTGTTCCCAATATCGAAGACATGCCCAACTCCAACCAAAATCAACTCAGCAGCCATTCTGCAAGTTCTTTTACTCCTTTTCCACTTCTAGCATCTGTTAAAAACACTTTTTTTGGCGCTATTTTTTTAATGTCCTCCAATACCTTATCAATATTAACATCCATATAAGGCAATAAATCTATTTTATTTATCACAATGAAATCAGATATCTGGAAAATGAGCGGGTGTTTTCTCACCATATCGTCTCCCTCAGTAACAGAAATTACAACCCCTCTTTTGTGAGTGCCCAATTCAAAATCTGCGGGGCAGACGAGATTGCCAATATTTTCAATAAATAAGATATCTATATTGTCTAAATCCATTTCCTCAATTGCATGCTCAATTAAGTGAGCGTCTAAATGGCACTCTTTGCCCGTATTTATATTAACTACTGGTACTCCATATTTTTTTATCCTTTTATAATCATCATCACCAGTTACATCCCCAACTATCACCCCGATTTTTTTATCTTTTAAAATTTCTATAAGTTTCTCAATAATTAATGTTTTCCCAGAGCCAATTGAGCCCATGAAATCAACGGCCGTTATTCCTCTTTCATCAAGCAATCTCTTTATCTCTGCAGCAATTTTTCTATTTGCTTCATATATATCTTTTCCCATCTCCAAATCAATCTTATGCATGTCTGATTAAACAGATCGATAATTAAAATCTTTTCATGAAATCTTGTCCTCTTTCTTCATTCTTATAGCATCTATTAAACCATGAGCATAATTTATACAACCAAATGATGTGAAATAATCCCCTTTAGAAAAATAGTATTTTGCATCTTCATAATACCTTTTTGCCATTTCCAATATTTCTTTATCTCCCACTTCCTTACAATTTTTCTCAAATAGTTCAATATCTTTTTTTATTCTTTCTTCAATATTCATATTACTCTTACCTCCCCACCAGCTTTTCTGCACCTCCCTATTATTTTTTCTTTCAACCTCTCACTACACTTTATTTTTATCTTCAAGCAACCATCTAAATTCCACTCCAGAATGTTTGTATTCTCCTCTATCCATTCAATTATCTCTTTATTATTATTCATAGGAAGTTTAATTTCAAGTTTTGAAGGGGGTGGCAAAATATTATAGATTTCTTGCAAAAGTAGATCAATATTTTCTCCAGTTTTTGCGGATATTGGAATACACTTGTGGCCTAGCAATTTTTCCATCTCTTTCTTTTTTCTCTCTATTTCTTCTTTTTTCAACAAATCTATTTTATTTAATGCAATCACTATGTTCGGCCTCTCTTTCAGTCCATAAATTTCCTTCAATGAAGTGAAAGCCTTTTCTTTCATCTCATCTAATTCTTCACTTGCATCCATTAGAAGCACTACTACATCAGCTAAATAAATCTCCTCCAACGTCGAATGAAAAGCATCTATCATCCAATGTGGTAAATCTTTGATAAATCCCACTGTATCTGTAAAAAGCAAAGGAACATCTCCTTTAACCTTTAATTTACTCGTTTTTGTCGAAAGTGTAGAAAAAACTCTTTCTTCAACAACTACTTTTTCTCCTGTGAGATAATTAAGTAAAGAACTTTTTCCAGCGTTGGTATATCCTGCTATGGAAACTAAATAAAAACCCCACCCCTTCCTTTTACCTCTCCTTATCTCTCTTTCCTTCTCAATTTTTTTCAGTTCTTCTCTTATTCTTCTCATTTGTTTTTTTATCATTTCATAATAATCTGCTACTACATACTCTCCTCCTCCTAAAAATCCAGGGCGCTCCCCTTCTTTTACGCGATGGAAAAGTTCTCTCACAAACGGTTTTTCATATCTGAGTTTTGCCAACTTAACCTGTAATTGCGCCTCCTTCCTTTTTGCTCTATCAGCGAATATTTCGAGTATTATTCTTATTCTGTCATAAACAGGTATATTCAGATATTTTTCCAGATTGAACCATTGTGAAGGACGGAGAGCATCATTTACAAATACAGCTTCTATGTTGTTTTTTTCAACATATTCTTTAATTTCTTCGATTTTTCCTTTTCCTAGGTAGTATGGTGTAGGCTTTTCTCTAATCTGTATAAATTCTTTTTTTACTCCATGTCCCAGAGATTTTACCAGCTCTCTAAGCTCTTTTGTATCTTTTTTTATCGAAAGAATTATTCCATCCACATTTTTAATATCCTGCTCCCATATAAACTTTCCAGTGGAAATAAAGGGGGGTGGGTCATGCAAATTGGATAACAGAAGGTATTAAATTCCTTAAGTTCACAACAACAGCCTTTGCAGGATCTGGCATAAAATTCATCATTTTCTGATAATCTGTCTGAGATTGCCAAGCTGAGGCATTAATGAGTAAAACATTTCTGTATTGCTCAATAGCTGTTACATGAACATGACCTGTTACAAAAATATCAGGGACAACATCAATTACCATATAATCTTCCTTTTCAGGGGCTAATGAGGAAATGCCACCATATATTGGTGCCATATGTCGGCGCTTCAGCATTTCTTTCATTATCTTTGTTGGCTGGTTTTGATTCATATTCGGCAAACAAGTTGCGAAATCCTGTATGGACTGGCCATGATATGCAAGTGTGAGCACTCCTTCTATTTCCATGTAGCAAGGGTTCCCAATAAATGTTATGTTGAGATGAGAAAATAAATCTTTTATCTCTTTCTCGAAAGCAGGTTGGGGCAACGCAGGACGAACAGCATCGTGATTTCCAGGCTGCATTAATATTTTTATCTCTGAAGGAATCTCAGATAATTTTTCTGCCAAAAGTTCGTACTGCTCATATAAATCTTCAACCATTAAATCCTTCTCCTGCCCAGGATATATCCCTACTCCTTCTATGTTGTCTCCAGAAATTACAATATATTTCACTTTTTCAGCCACACTTTTTTGTCTCTCATTCCCTTTCTTGCCCTTTATCCATTCTAAGAAAGCATCCCACTCTTTTTCCAGAAAACTTTTGCTGCCAACATGTAAATCTGACAGGAAGGCAACATAAATCTCTTCAGAAGAGAAATTCTTTCTTCTCTCTACTGGAATTTCTGGCCTCACTATACTTCTTGCAATAAACATTTCTCCTTTTCTCTTGCCCACAATACCCAATACTTCGTCATGCACTATCAGTGAATCGACATTTTTTGGCACATACACTCTAATTGATTCTTCTTCATCCTCTATTTCAACAAACAAACCATTTGAGGTGCTAACAACATCTTTCACAATTCCAATGGTTGCTATCTCTTCGCTACTTCTCAAAGCTTTCTTAATTGGCACTGCATTTTTCATTTCCTGCCTTTTCCTTAAAAAGCCACTCAATTTTTCAAATCTGTTACGAAATAATTTCACAAAGTCTTCAAGTGTGCCCTCACATGTACTATTCCCTGTGACATCTCTTAAAATTTTAAGTCTTTCTTTCCTTATTTTTTCTGCTTCTATTCGCACCTCCTCTCTTCCCTCTTCCTCTCTCCTTTCCTCCTTCCTCTCAAAAAAACTCCGTACCATATCAATAGACAGTATGAAGGGCTTCTCTCCTAATTCTTTCAAAATATTTTTACACTCTTCAACACCATTCCCTCTACTCACTAAATACTCAACAGCTTCTGGTTGTATGAGCATCCCTTCCTTCTGAAAGAAATTGACTATCTCTTTCCTCACATCCATTTTTAGCCAGCGCAGACACGCCCCAAGTGGGCACACACCACCACCAACGATTTACTCCAGCACCCTCCTTAGTTCCGCACCCCTCTGAGCACTGGTAGTTCCTGGCTGGGCCGCTCCCTTCCGGGCCTAACCCCTTGGCCAGGACAAAGACAGGCAGACTGGTCCTCCGGCCAGCCGGTCTGCCACCTCCAGTCCCAGAGGACGAAACTTCATCGTTGGATGCCGGATCGCTGGCAGCGGCATGCGCCGCCTTGGAAGCTTCGGCTCCGGCTAAGGCGATTTCCGGTTACAGGGGACGCCTAACCCCCCAGCCTAGTCTGCGCTTTTGGCCAGAAACAAAAATTGGCTTGGCTTAATAAAGTTATGGCTTTTTGAGCAGCAGGAATTGACAGCGGAAAAAGCGATAGAAAATCCATGCTAAAGATGCCACTTGAAAAGCAACATCTCTGGCGAGATGCCATAATGCTTTGCCATATTCATTTATATGCGAGGCACCAAAAGCTCTATAATAGCCAGCCCAGAAAGCATCTTTTGCCATATATACTGTTGCTATTGCAAATATTGCAATTACTATTACATCTACGTAAAAAAGCCATCTCTGCCAAGTTTTTTCCATGCAGAAAAATTGAAAAGGGATATAAAAGCTTATATGTTTTGTTTTTCAGTGAGCATATTTTTAAAAAGAAAAATAGATGAATTGATGTTGAGGATATATATGGCAGCAAATTCGTTCTATAGTTTTTAACAGATTAAAAGAAATTTGGAATTGTGTATTTTTATTCTTGTTTAACTAATGTTTAAAAACAATTTCTCATTTATTCCAAAATGATAGTTACTGCTGCCATTATAGTCGAACACGAAAAAATTTTAATTGCAAAGAGGAAAGGAGACAAATGGGAATTCCCAGGAGGGTGTGTGGAGGTAGGGGAAAGTTTGGAGGGCTGTTTGAAAAGAGAGTTGAAGGAGGAGCTGGATATAGATGTAAAATTCATCAAACCCTTTGTATGTGTAAAGCACGAATACAATTTCGGAAATATTGAATTGCATGTTTTCATTGTGAAATGTAGTGGGAAATTAAAAACAAAAGAACATGAAGAAATAAAATGGGTTGGGATAGGTGAAATAGATCGATACGAGTTCATGGACGCAGATAAAAAAGTGGTGGAAGAACTGAAGAAAAGATGGAATGAAATAAAGAAATGAAATTTGCAACCCCTTTCTTTTCCTTAAATCTTTTTAGAAATTTATATTAAGGCGAAACTATTTCAAAAATTCTGTGATAAGAATCGGGCCGGCCGGCATACCTTTATCGTGTAAGGAAAGAACAAACATAGATGGAATAATTTATACAAGATGCCTTGGTTTATCGGCTATGGAAATAAGATTCGCTCGTGGGTTTATTAGTGAAGAAGAAGCGAAAGAAATTAAAAAAGTTGCAAAAAAATGCGATATCGCATTATATGTTCATGCCCCTTATTATATAAATCTGGCAGGGGATAAAAGAAATGTTAAGATGAGCAGAGAGAAGATAGAAAAGACGATGAAGCTGGGTCAACTCATGGGGGCCAAAATTGCAACAACACATCTGGGCTTTTATGGCGATTTATCTAAAAAAGAGACTATGCATAGGATAGTGAAAAATCTTCGCCAGATAAGAGATAAAATGAAGAAAAAAGGCATTGAAATTCCTATTGGCTTAGAAACAATGGGTAAAAAAGAAGTTTTTGGAAGTCTTGAAGAGATTGTTGAAGTTTGCAAACGTGTTAGAGGAACTGTACCTGTGCTGGATATAGGCCATATCCATGCAAGATGCATAGGTTGTCTCAAAGAAAAAGAAGATTTCCAGAAAGTTTTTGATATAGTTGAAGAGCTGAATCTTAATCACTATCTCATCCATTTAACCGGAGTAAAATACGATAGTAATGGCGAGTTATATCATGTACCAATTAAAAAAGGAGATTTGCCTGTAATAAAACTTATGGAATGTATACTTGAAAATGATTATGATGTCACCATTATATCTGAATCTCCGGTCGTGGAACATGATGCTGTTTATACCCAAATCTTGTTAGATAGGGCCATGGAAATGATGAAATGAAGTTTAATGATGCTTTACAGCATATCCGGGAGCAGATTCAAAAAATGCTCGAGGAGATTGGAGAAGATAAAATCGAGAAAGCCATGGAATATTTTTTTGAAGCAAACAATATCTTTGTATATGGTGCAGGCAGGAGCGGTTTAGTAGGAAAAGCATTTGCCATTCGCCTTGTCCATCTCGGCTTTCCAACATTTGTCATTGGAGAAACAATAACAAAGCCCGTTAAGAAAGGTGATTTGGTTGTTTTAATATCTGGCTCTGGAGAAACAATTCCGGTTACCATGACTGCAGAAATTGCTCGTCGTCTTGGAGCAAAGATAATCTCCATAACTGCCAACCCTGATTCGCATATCGCCAGATTTGCTGATTTGCTTATTGTGTTGAGGCCAAAAAAGAAAATAGCTGAATTAGCCCCGCTGGGCACACTATTCGAGGCAGCCGCTTGGTTATTCCTTGATGCAATAATTGCTGAGTTAATGGCCAGAAAGGGCGAAAACGAAGAAAGCATGAAAAGAAGGCATGCAACACTAGAGTAATTATTTAAAAATGAAAAGACATGTTTGGCAACCTATTCCATATGTCCGCACAATTTTTGTTTCCATGTCTTTCCTATAAAAATTATTACAATACATATTTATACCACTATATAATGCAAAAGCATGCAACACTCACCAAAATATGATTATCAAAAGCTACTTACCAGAGCATTGGATGCTTTGCCAAAAGATATAGTAGTCAAGGATAGATTTCAGATGCCCAAAGGAATTATTTTTTATGAAGGAAATACAACAATTCTGAAAAATATTGCTGAAATCGCTGATATTGTAAACAGAGATGTGGAACATCTTTTCAAATATTTACTGAAGGAATTAGGAACTGCCGGTGAAATAGATGGCGAAAGAGCAGTTTTTCAGGGTAAGATACCAGAGAACAGGGTGCAGGAGAGAATAGAAAGATATGTCAATAGATTTGTTTTGTGCAGAGAATGTGGCAGGCCAGATACGAAACTGATAAAGAAAAATAGAACGCTGATGCTTAAGTGTGAGGCATGCGGTGCGATTCATCCAGTTACTGGAAAAATAAGGAAAGGATAATCATCTGTACCATGTCCATAAATTATGGGCGAAAAAGTTCCATATAAAAGCAGCTGCTATACCGGCGATATTGGCTTTTAAAGGATGTATAAGAAAAACTTTTGTTAGGAAAGCAAGAATAAATAAATTCAGGAGCAATCCTATCAGACTTGCAAAATTGAATTTTGCCATTCTTTTCAGAAATTCTCTTACTCCTCTTTTTCCTCTATCTCTAAATGTCCAGATTTCGTTGAGTGTGAAAGAAGATAGTATAGATGTTTCTATACTCATTAGACTGGCAAGTAATAGATAGATTCCATGAGATATCAAAAACCATAGCAAAAATTCATTTATCAATACACTGAAAGCCCCTACTATACCAAATTTTACAAATCTTTTTATTTCTCCTTCATCCCATGCCATTCTGAGTAAATGCTTTGAATATGTGGAATATCTTTCATTAAATGTATCATCTCCTTTCAAAAACACTGGCACTTCTTCCAGTCTTTCATATTTTCCTTTAGCCAGAATCTCCAGCAAAATTTTATTGCCTATAGGATGCAATTTCGCATTTTTTATAACATCTCTTTTCACCAAAAAAATTTCTGATAACGGATCTTCAACTATCCTGCTTTTTGGGAAGAGAAGATTAACAAACATTCTACCTGCTACTGATTTTTTATTCCTTTTACCTATGACAATATCTGCTCCGTCCTCTGCCTTTTTTATCATTTCTTTAATGCATTTTTTCGCGTTTTGTATGCTATCATTCAGCAGCACAATATATTCTCCCTTGCTTTCTTCAATACATTTCAGTATGGAAGTTGCTAGATTACTCTCTATGATAAATTTCACTCCCCTTTCTTTCAAATTTTTATTGGGAGATCCAGCAACCAGAATTTCACAGTTCTCTCTATCCAGTGAATCTATAACTCTTGCCAGTCTTCTTCCATATGGGAATATAATCGAAATCATGCTTTCCTTACCCTTAATGTCAATCCCTTTTGTTCCACCACTACAATTTCTTCTCCTTCTTTTATCTCTTCATTTGCCTCTGCCCGCCATATGCTGCCTTTTACCTTAACCTGGCCCGGCTTTTCAGGGCTTATATCTGTGATTGCTTTTCCTTTTAATCCTACCATATCTTCCTCACCTATTTTTGGTCTTCTCTTCTTTGCTTTTATTGCTTTTGCAAGAGCATAGGAAAAGAAAGCAGTTAAAAATATTGCTACAACTAGGCTTGCTATCCTGAATGAGGTGTACCAGCTTAAAGGCATTTCATGCATGGCTTTTTCAGCCGGGATAAGCATTATCCCAAATATAAAAGTAATGATGGCTGCTGCAGTCCAGAAGCCAAACGTTGGAGTTAAAGCTTCCACTATAAAAAACAGGAAGGCTAGCAAAATAAGCAGAATCCCTGCCACATTAATTCCTATAAAAGAAAGCCCATACAATGCCAAAATTATGAAAATAGCGCCTATCGTTTCAGGCAAATGAAAGCCAGGCGTTAAAAAACCAAAGATTAAGCCAAAGATGCCAATTGTTAGAAGAAGAGAAGCTATCTGAGGATCAGAAATATAATTTATGAATTTGTCTCTAATACTCCATTTTATTATTTCTATGCTGGCATTTGAGACATTTATTTTATAAATCTCTCCTTTCACTTTAACTTCCATTCCATCCAGCTTATCAAGCAAGTCCTTCAAATCTGATGCAACAATCTCTATCACTCCTGCATCCAAAGCCTCTCTTTCATTTAGAGCAACATTTTCAGTAACAAATTTTTCTGCCATACTCTCATTTCTTCCATGAGTTAAAGCCAGAGTTTCAATCAAAGCAGCATATGCATTGATTTCCTTTTCATCAGCTTTCTCTGGCAAACCAGTGGCAGGATTTACTATGCGAGGCTGGCAAGCTCCAATTACCGTAGAATTTGCCATAGCTGCCACATGAGAAGCCATTAAAATGAAGGTGCCGGCAGAAAAAGCTTTAGCGCCAGAAGGAGCAACATATATGACAACCGGCAAATCAGTGTTTTCTATCATTTTAATGATTTTTTCCATGGAGCCAGCCATCCCGCCATTTGTATCCAGTTTTATGATCAGTATCTCTCCATCTTTGGCTTCGCTGAGAGCTTTCTCAAATTGATTGACTGTCCCCTGAGCAATCATTCCTTCTACTTCTGCAACATATATTTTTTTGGCAGATACCAGCGATGAAATGAATAGTAAGGTAATAAATGTCATAATCAGCAACTTTTTCATCGAGATATGAACTAAAAGAAATTATAAAGTTATTCTTTTTTATTATTCCACTCTCATTATCCTCTTTTCTTTATATCCTGTAATCACTTCTATATAGCCATGCAGCATTTTATTTACTTTCTCATCTCCAGTATCCACCTTCAAACTCTTTAAGTTATTCAATTTGTCCTTTGTTGCAACAACAATGATATTTTCCTTACCAACCTTTTCTATTATCTCACTGCTTATTGGTTGATTCCCTCTTCCAAAAATAAAACCTGTGCCGCCCAAAGGACTCACTATAATTTTTGCTTTGTTATCTAAGAATTTTTTAATGTCTTTTTCCCCCGCATCTTTACAGAGCAATTTGTTCCCTTTAACAACATCTATCCCCAAAAAACTTCCATCTATACCTAAAGCCTTTTTAATTTCCCATGTTGTACTTCCACCCCCTATGATGTATACTGTTTCTCTGTCCATTTCCTCAATAAACCACTCGGCAATCTCTTTCTTTCCTCCTCCACTCAGAACATCCTTACCTGCCTGAATCTTAGCGTGAATTGGCGTGAGCGCATATCCTTTAAGCTTGACTTTAAATTCCCCTCTTCTAAAAGCTTCTTCATCAATATCCATTACCTCTCTCTCCTCAATATCCAACGTTTCGAGGGAATCAACAATCTCTGCAGCGTCTCTAGGTGTAAAAGCAAATACAGCAGAATACATTTTCACTCCAGCAGGCACCCCAAGAATTGGTATTTTGCTATCTATGGCATCGAGTAAATCGCAGGCGGTGCCATCGCCACCAACAAAAACTATTATATCTGCCACTTCAGCCATCTTTATTGCAGCTTTTTTGGTATCTTCCGCAGTGGTCTCCTCTGGAGCATCATATATTATCTCTGCTTTTTTATCCAATTTTTTAAAAATATCCTCTCCCATTTTGCCCGAGCAAATAAAAAATTCTCTTTCAATTCTCAAAGTTCGCAAAAATTCTTCAGCTCTTTTTGGGGCTACTGGCTTGGCCCCTCTTCTAATTGCTTCTTTCACTATTCCATCAGTCCCCTTAAGTCCTACTTTACCTCCCATTCCTGCAATGGGATTCAAAATAAATGCTACCTTCATCATTTAATGGCTTCGATTCTCTCCTGTATGATCTTCTGTGCTTTAAATAAAGCCTGTCTTAGACTCTCAAATTTTTCTCTTGCAGATGGCGGTAAATCTTCTGTCTCTTCCTCAATCTGCTCGAGATATGCGCGACATGCCACTATTGTGTTGAGTAAATCATATGATACTTCTTTCAAGGGCTTTACTTCAATATCTCCTGCTCTCTCCTTTATGAGCTGTGTCTCTGGCTCTTTTTTGCTGTTACTCACTCTTTCATATAACTCTAGATAAAGTTGCAGAGCTTTTACAAGTTCATTTCCCAAAACAGTGTGTTTTTTCCCGTATTTTTCTTCCACAAACTCTTTAAATCTGCGCCAAATCTCTTCTTGCTTTGAATCCACTCTTACTCCAATCGGTTTACTCATAATATCATTTTGCTAACAATTTGTTGATAATCGCTCTTTTACATATAAATTTTTTGCTTTTTTTGAGGTTGTCGAAAAATTTCGTGAAACAACAGACTCCAATACGTTTTTTATTTTGATAGATTGGATGAAATCTTCGTTTTAATTGCGAATTAATCGACAACCTCGGTTTTTAGAGATTATCAACTAAATGGGAAAATAAAACGGTGTTGTAACAGATTTATTAACAGTAGAAAAATATGCACAAGTAACATTTCATTCCAAAAAATAAACGATCTCAGTTTTATCTAGGTTTATCTGTCTAAACCTTTGAATAGGTAAAGCATTTATATTCATGCTATATCTTTTCTCATGTGTCTTGCTGTCCCAGGAAAAGTCATTGAGAGAAGAGGTAATAAAGCCATCATTGACTATGGTGGTGTGAGAAGAGAAGCAGATATATCATTAGTTGATGTAAAGGAAGGAGATTATGTCATCGTCCATGCAGGTTTTGCCATTCAGGTACTCAGCAAAGAAGATGCTGAAGAAACTCTAAAGATCTTTGAGGAGATGTTGAAGAATGCATGAGTTTGCAACTATGCAACAGATTATTTATGCAATATTGGAAGAAGCAAAAAAATGCAATGCAAAAGAAGTGAGTAAAGTTTTTTTAGAAATAGGAGAACTAACTTTTCTGGGAGAAGAACAATTGAAATTTGCCTTTGACATTTTGAAGGAAGAAACTATATTGGAGAATGCAGAACTTATTATAGAGAAAGTAAAGGCAAAAATAAAATGTGAATGT
>Ga0164311_10000509_pt1 | contig 17164 bp, 22 predicted proteins | sample GuaBasSedimGuay2_FD_121796 | JGI IMG/M metagenome (GOLD analysis project Ga0164311, IMG submission 121796) | Subseafloor sediment microbial communities from Guaymas Basin, Gulf of California, Mexico - Guay2, Core 4569-9, 9-12 cm | ecosystem: Environmental > Aquatic > Marine > Hydrothermal vents... | reverse complement strand
TTACTTGCTCGTCTCCTTGATCATCTTCGCCTCCTCAGCGCTGCTTGGATGTTACGTCGGCTTGGCCTATCCCGGTTTGACGGAGAACTTCGTGGAGAAACTCAGAGAAAGCTTCGCCCCCCTCTCTGATCAGGATCCTCTTCAGCTAGCTTTAATTATTCTTCTAAACAATGCTGTCAAGTGTTTAGGAGCCGTTTTACTAGGCCCTCTATTTGGGCTTGCCCCTATAGCTTTGGGAACTATAAACGGTTTTGTGCTCGGCCTTGTCTCCATAGCCGTGTCAGAAGCAAGAGGGTCGTTTTACATAGTGGTTGCCATAGCTCCTCACGGCGTCCTTGAAGTGCCAGCTATGCTGCTTAGCATAGCTATAGGGTTGAGGGAAGGCTGGTTATTGGTTAGGAAACTTAACGGAGAGAAAGTAGAGCTAAAAAGGGAGGTTAAGGCCGGGCTTAGTCTTTACGTTAAGCTGGTGTTGCCATTACTGATAGCTGCAGCCTTCACCGAGTCCTTCATAACTCCTTTACTGATGGAAATAATATTTTAAAAATTTAAGGGGTAGGTTTGAGGAGCTCGTCGAACTGCTCCTCCATCTTACGCTCTATCTCGCCATAGACCTCGTTTATCTTATCGTACGGCACGATCTTCATCCTAGCGATGTCTTCCTTGATAGGTAGCCTTAACACCTTGGCTAGAGGCACCCCTTTGTCTATGGCTTCCTTCATCCTAGCATTGAATCTCAAGATGATCTTTAACATCCTGTACATCTTTTCAGGCGAGCAGTATGAGTCAACAGGATGGTAGGCATGCTGCATTAAGTAGTCCTCCCTTATCATCCTGGCGGCTTCCAGTGTAGCTCTATCAGCTTCTGGTAGAGCGTCTGGGCCTACTAGCCTGACGATCTCTAGGAGCTCAGCTTCCTTCTGAAGAATAGCCATGGCCTCCTTTCTAACCTCAGGCCAGTCCTCAGCCGCGTTCTTCTTGAACCAGTCCTCCAACGTGTCTAAGTACAGCGAATAGCTAGTCAACCAGTTGATGGCTGGGAAGTGGCGCCTAAAGGCTAGGGCCGTGTCGAGAGCCCAGAACACCTTCACTACGCGCAGCGTATTTTGGACTACAGGCTCTGAGAAGTCTCCGCCAGGCGGTGATACAGCACCTATCACTGAAACTGAGCCTATACGTTCACCTTTACCCAGCGTTATTACCCTGCCAGCCCTCTCATAGAACTCAGCTAGCCTAGCTCCAAGGTATGGCGGGAAGCCCTCCTCACCTGGCATCTCCTCTAAGCGGCCCGAAATCTCCCTTAAGGCTTCAGCCCAACGACTTGTGGAATCAGCCATTAAAGCTACGTCGTAGCCCTGGTCCCTGAAGTACTCGGCTATCGTTATACCTGTGTAGACGCTAGCTTCCCTGGCAGCTACAGGCATGTTGCTGGTGTTGGCTATCATCACCGTCCTCTCCATCAAGGGCCTCCCTGTCCTAGGATCGTTGAGCTTGGGGAAGCGCTCCAACATCTCAGTCATCTCGTTGCCTCGTTCACCACAACCTATGTAAACGATCACGTTGGCGTCGGCCCACTGGGCAAGTTGATGTTGGGTCACAGTCTTACCTGTCCCGAAACCACCAGGGATAGCAGCGGTCCCACCCTTAGCAAGAGGGAAGAAAGTGTCTATGATGCGTTGCCCGGTAAGCAGAGGTGTCACTGGGTCGAGTCTGACCTTATATGGCCTAGGCTCCCTTACAGGCCAGCGATGAGCCATTTTAAGCTCTACTTCTTCACCTGCATCCGTCCTAACCAGAGCGACGGTTTCATCAACCGTGAACTTTCCTTCATAGATCTCTGCTACCTCTCCCTTAACCCATGAAGGCACCAACACGCGGTGAACAATAAGCTCAGTTTCAGGTACCGTGCCTAGGATATCGCCTGGCTCCACCTTTTCTCCACGCTTAACTGTAGGAGTGAACTCCCACTTAACGTCCCTGGGTAAAGCTGGAGCTGCTGCCCCCCTCTTAACGAAGTCACCTGTCTGCTCCTTTAAGGCGGGGAGCGGTCTCTGTACACCGTCGTAAATCTGCTTTAAAATACCTGGACCAAGCTCAACTGCAAGTAGTTCTCCAGTGGCCACTACTTTGTCGCCGGGGCCTATACCTGAAGTCTCTTCGTAGACCTGGATGTATGCCTTATCACCCTCAAGCCTAATAATCTCGCCTACGAGGTTGAGTTCACCTACCTTAACTACCTCATACATCTTAGAGCCTCTAAGGCCAGAAGCCACTACGAGTGGGCCAGCTATCCTAACTATCTTACCCACACGCTGCAAGCGCGCTCACCCCACGCTAACTTCCACTCCAATCGCCCTTCTCAAGAGCTCCCTTATAGGGTCTTCCCTCTCCTCTACAGCCCCTGACTTGCTGGGAACCTCAACGATAGCAGGGCGAGGCCTAAGGTAGAGTTCTTGGAGAAGACTCGGAGCCTTAGAGGCTACGTCCTCAGTGATTATGACAACCGCAACCTCCTCATCCCTCGCCGCCTCCTTAAGAGCAGCTTCGACCTCTTCAGGCGTCTTAGCTACTTTACCTTCTGAGACCCCGGCTAGCTTAAAGCCAGCTACTGCGTCTTCATCTCCTATCGCAACTATCTTCAACTCCTCCACCTCAAGCAAAGAGTATTTTAGCCGCTGTTAGCCGTAGAGCGCTCTCCTGTCTCCTCACTCTAGACTCCAAGGTATTATCGTAAATGAAGCTTCCATCCCTCGTAGATACTACAGCCCCTCCCATGCACTGCACTTTAACTTCTGATAGCTGGATCTTAGTATCCACGCCCGTCTTCTCCTTGACCCTCTTAGCAATGCCTTCAAGGTCTAAGCTTAACTTAGCGTCCCTTTCATTAAGTTGTACAAGGAGGTCGCCTCCACCTATAGCTACGGCAGCCTCCTCTATGAGAGCCTCCAAGGACTTAGCGTAGTCAGGGGACCCGACTAGGCGAGCTAGCCTTTCCTTAACTTTATCTATTGCTTGGTTTATCAAAGCCTCTCTTTCCTTAAGCCAACGCTCCTTAGCTTTTATCCTAGCTTCCATCACAGCCCTCTTTACCTCCTCCTCCTTCGCCTGCCTAAACTTAGATACCTCAGCCTGCACAACCTCGTCCGCTTTCTTCTTGGCCTCCTCCTCCATGGAGGCCGCTATAGACTTAGCCTCATTTAAGATACGAGCAGCCTCTTCCTTGGCATCCCCTATGATCTTACCCACTATTTTATCTAGCGAAGACAAGAACTACGCACCTCCTGGGAGGACGAGTTTCAAGAGTTCCTCCACGGCTTTATCCATGTTCCTCGAAGCAGCTTCCTTAAATTTAGAAACCTTAGCCTCGAGCTCCTCCTCGACCGCTTTAACCTCCTCCTTCATCTTAGCTTCAAGCTCACTGGCTACCCTCTTCTTAGCCTCCTCAACTTCCTTAGCTACATCCACCTTCAAGCCTTCAGCTTTACGTTTAATCTCTTCAGCTTCTTTCTTAGCTGATTCTATGATTTTTTTAGCTTCCTCTTCAGCCTCCAAGACTTTACGTATCTCTTCAACCAAGCCTACCAAGGTAAAGAGACCTCCGCTAAACTGTTTCTACTCTTTGGAGCGTTTAAAGCTAGGAGAATTAGGATTTAAAGCTTCTTGCAAGTTAAAGCTCGTACCTATAAGCCCTTGTAATGGAGTCCCTCTCCTCAGGGGACCATAGCACTGAGGGCTTGTAGAGGGGGCTGGACCTTCCATAGTATGTTATAGTTCTACCTGACGCCCCACACGAAGGACACCTAGTCTTAAGGCCATTGAAGATACGTTGACACGAAGAGCAGGAGGTTAAGGCCTTATCGTATGCTAAGGCGCCAACGCCATACTCCTCGAAAAGCCTACGCGTAAGGATGGTCAAGTCCTCCAGAGCGACATCGCCAATACCTAGCAGCATTACATGCCCTCCAAGCGTCAAGGAGTGGAAGACACCTTCAAGTTTCGCTCTCCTCTTCAAGGGCATGTACGTCGACCTTACGCTAGGCTGGTTCACCGTATAGTAAGGCTTCTCCCTAGAGCCCTGGAACACAAGCTTAAACTTATCAAACCTCTTCGTATCAGCAAGTGCAAACCTAGCTGAAGGATCTTCACAGGGGGCTACGGAAGCTAACAGTCTTAGCCCAGTTTCTCCGGAGAGCTTATTCAGGTAGGTTTCAAGAGACCTTAGAACCTTCACGGCGAAAGAAGAGGCTAGCCGGCTTTCATGGGGGTACTCTCCTGTATGAGCCTTCACGGCTTCAGGTAGACCTACCATAGAAACGTTGAAGGAACATGCATCCAACCTTAAGTAGTAGCCGTCTTCAAAGGGAGAGGATAACATGGGTAGTAGCCCTTCAGATAAGCCCTCGGCAATGGAGTCGCGCTTAACAAGGAAGGCGTTGACAGCGGTTTCTACGCGATCCCAGAGCCCTTCCATGAAAAGCTCGTCGCTACCTCCAGCCTCATAAGCTAGCCTAGGCACGTTTACAGCCACCTCACCCATACATCCAGCCCTAAGAGTATCAAGCTCCCAGTCCCCCCTCCACTCTGAGCCTAACCTAGAGAATAACGCGGAGTAGCTTGCTCCTTCACCCTGCCACCCTACAGTTAAGTTGACGAAACAGGGAATACCCCATCTGGAACAGGCTTCATGAGCTTTACGGAAAAGCTCCTCAGCCCTAGAACTCAGGTGAAGAGATCTAAGAGCTACTATTACCTGAGGGGTTACGTAAACTCCGCCTTCAGGAGACCCCTCCATCAATAAGTTCAGTAAAGCCTCAACTATTAGCTGAGCTTCCTCTTCATACTCTCCATACAGATCTCCCTGAGGAGACTCTAAAGCTGAAAGGCCTCTAGGTATGGTGAACTCAATGCCTAAGGAGGCCGCTGGTCCTAGATGTCGTCTATAGCCATAGGCCCAGTTAAGCTCATTGATGAAGTAGGAGAGCTCTTCCTTCACTTCCTCTAGGCTTAATCCCCTAACAAAGGGGGCTAAGATCACATTGAAAAACTCCACTCCCTGACCAACGCCTATATGGCTTTCAAAGGCTCTAAGAAGCTTTACAAGAGCTCTAAGCACCCTTCCCAATCTTACCTCCTTGGTGAAGGATAGTCTGCTTAAGCGTAAAAGGGCTCTAAGGTCATGATGTAGGCTACCGACCCTAAGTGCCCAGCCTGGGAGATCACAGACATGGATGGAGCCTGATAAATGGGCGTCAGCTACATGTCTAGGCAACACCTTAAGTAAGGTGTATTCCGCTAAGATAGCCTCGCCAGCCCTTCTATACAGGTATTCAGGGCAGGAAAGACGGGAGGAAAACTTAACCAGGTTGGCGACGTCATGTACTGGAAGCCCAAGCCTAGTCAAGCTATGCCTATAGTCTTCAAAGCCTCTCTCTATCAAGATGGTGTTTACAAGCTCACGGATTAAAGGAGCGGTGAGGTACTTCACGTTTAACCTTAGAATCCTCTCCTCAGCTTCCCTTGCTATGTCAGCTGCTAATCTCCTAGGGACATTCGCTTCCCTTTCGAGAGCTTCAGCTATCTTGTTCCTATTGAAAGGCTCCATCTGAAGCCTAGAAGTCCTAACTACCAGCGATCTCGCTCCGCCAGCGGTATCCTCTAACGTCGAGATGAGGTCAGCTATATGTCGACCTAGCTCCGTCAGTTCATATTTCTTCGCTGAAGGATTGAGCCTGACCACCCCTTCATCTATGAGCCTTCTAAGATGATAACCGAAGCGTCCCGTGTCAACTTTAACGTCTAGCCCTAGCCTCCTCATAAGGTCAGTGAAGGAGAGGAGGGATTCCTTAGTCAAGGATCTAACGATATCGAGCCTGACAGGGTTGGAGAGACATGATAGTAATCTGTCTGCAGCCCTCTCTTGCTTCATCGCGATCCGCCGCTGTCTATTAGTTGTCGACGTAGGTAGATTTAGGGGTTATGACTGGCTCCGTCAAGCTAGTTAACGCTTCGCCATTCCTCTATAAGCCTCTCCCCTTCACTATCCTCTACCTTAAACTCCTCGTACTTACCTTCACGCTCCGCGATCTCTTGAGCTTTCAAGTGGTAGCATTCCTTTACCTTAGACCTAGCAACCACGTTGATAAAAAAGTCGTCACATGAACAATACCTGCCTGGGATCACCCAATAGTCACGCCCCCTACCTACAACCACCCAATACACTCTCCCGCTGGGGATAAAGACGTATTTTTTAACCCTGCCTTGGTTAACGGCCTCTATAGCTTTCCTCAACCTCTCCTCCTTGACTTCGTGGGGGATTGAGGGCACCAACAAACAGATAACCTCCAGTTCTAGGTTAGTAGTGTAGAACTATGCTTAAAATCGTTCCCGGAGAGCCTGCAGCGCTAATTAAGGGTAAGGAAAAGGTCTTGGTAGCGGCAGACCTACATATAGGTTTTGAGAAGGAGCTCTCTAGGATAGGCGTCAATATACCGTCACAGACCGAGAAGCTCTTCCTAAAGCTTAAGTCCCTCATCAATCGTCTAAAGCCAGATAGGGTAATATTGCTAGGCGACGTGAAACACGGGGTACCAGCAATATCAGACCAAGAATGGGCTGACCTGCCTTTATTCTTCGAGAAACTTTTAGAGTCCGGGGTATCCGTGGAGGTGGTCCCTGGAAACCACGACGGCAACCTTGAACCATTGACGCCTCGTGGCGTAGTTATCCATGACTCCAGGGGGGTTGAGGTAGAGGGTGTAGCTTTATTACATGGACATACGTGGCCTTCCCCTAGGCTCTTAGCGTGTAAAACGATGTTGATGGGGCATAATCACTTAGTAGTTGAATTGAGAGATGGACTAGGTTTTAGGGAGGTTGTGCCTGTTTGGTTAATGGTGGAGGTCCCACCACCCTCAGCCAAGGAGTTATGCATGAAAGTAACGAGGAATAGAGAGGAGTGTAGCAGGTTGAAGATAAGTAGGCTTGTAGTTATGCCAGCCTTTAACACTTTACTTTCAGGTAAGCCCGTTAACTCTGAGGAGCGAAGTTTCCTCGGACCTATATTGGAATCAGGGTTACTGGAGCTTCAAGACTCTGAGGTTTACATGATCGACGGTACCTATATGGGAAGAGTAGGTGAAATACCTAGGCTGCCATATTAGCCTCTAGCAGAGTAGACCCTAAGGTTAAGCGTGAGGAAAACAAGGCGCAAACACACCGGAAGTTACCTTGCCATCCATGTAGGAGTGTAGGCTTAAATCGGTGTAAATAGGATAGACTGCTTATCGCCAACAACTATCATGTTTCGTGACCATTACTAGCAGCTTTTCATTAGCTCGTCGATCATGGGGAACTTCTAATAAAATAGTTATCCTTAAATAACCTCGCTCGCCAGCTACGGTGAAAAACCTAGCAGGACGTAGGGGTGCAGCACGACGGGGAAGTATAAGCCGCCCAAAGAACGAAAGTATGGTAAGGGCTCTAGGACCTGTAGGATCTGTGGTACTCATGAGGCTTTAATCAGGAAGTACGGGTTGCTGATCTGTAGACGATGCTTCAGAGAGGTCGCTGAGAAGTTAGGCTTTAAGAAGTATTGGTAGAGAGGCGGTTAACATGACCATGAACGACGTGCTTTCTAACGCCCTCGCTGTAATTATGAACGGCGAGGAGGGAGGTAAGAACGAGTGCTTAGTCATCCCTGCGTCAAAGCTGGTAGCCAACGTGTTGAGAGTGTTGCTCAAGGCAGGTTACATCGGGAACTTCGAGTACATCGATGACGGGAGACAGGGTAAACTAAAGGTACAGCTTTTAGGTAGGATCAATAAGATAGGTGCCATTAAACCTAGGAGGCCGGTCAAAGTAAAGGATTATGAAGCAGTGGAGAAGGAATACCTACCGTCTTTTAACGTTGGATTGTTGATAGTATCAACGTCCCAAGGAATTATGTCACACGTGGAAGCAAAGCAGCGTGGCCTTGGAGGAATCCTGCTAGCCTACGTTTATTAATGGGAGAGGGGTGAAGTTTTACGGTCAAGCTACTCGTTATTCCTCCTCACCAAGCACAGGTCAGGATAGAGGATGATGTAGAAGTAGAGGTGGAAGGTAACGTAGTTACTGCTAAAGGCCCTCTAGGCAGCTTAACAAAGGATTTCTCTAAACATCATGTAGAGATTGAGAAAAGCGACGGAGTATTAGTGGTTAAGTCAAGAGTGAAGGGGAAGAGGGGGAAGGCACTGGTAGGAACTATCGCTGCCCACCTTGAAAACATGATGAAAGGTGTGAAGAAAGGTTACACCTATAAGTTAAAGATAGTTTATTCACACTTCCCCATCTCCGTGCATGTGGATAAAGATAAAGTAATCGTGGAGAACTTTAGGGGAGAGAAACGGAAACGTATCGCCAAGGTGCTTGAAGGAGTCGAGGTTAAGGTAGAGGGGGACGACATAGTCGTTAAAGGAATAGACATAAACGCTGTAAGCCAGACCGCAGCTAATATAGAGCTGGCTGCCAAATCTAGGGGTTACGATCCAAGGGTCTTCCTGGACGGGATCTACGTTTACAGAAAGGAGGAGGGTATGGCGTGAGGAGGCTGCTTAGGCTTAGAAACCTCATGAATAGAAAGAGGCCCAGATTCATGAGGATGAACGTCCAAGGATTGAAGAGGCTTGAGGACTCATGGAGGAGGCCTAGAGGACTCGACAATAAGATAAGGATTTGTCGAAGAGGTTATCCTGAGATTGTAAGCATAGGTTTTCGAGGACCTAGAGCTGTAAGGGGACTTCACCCTTCAGGGTTGAGAGAGGTGCTTGTATATAACCCAGGTCAGCTCGAAGGCCTAAACCCTAGGAGGCACTGTGTAAGGATAGCTAGCAGCGTGAGTAGACGTAAACGAGCAGAGATCATGGAGAGAGCCTCAAAGATGAAGCTTCGAGTACTAAATCCTTCAATCTAAGGAGGAGATGGAAGGTTGTCGGCTGTAGACAGCGTGAAACGAATGGCTTCTAGCATATTAGGCGTAGGTATAAGCAGAGTCTGGATAGACCCGGAACAGCTCGATAGAGTGTCTACCGCCATAACTAGGGAAGATGTCAGGAAGCTTATTAAGGAAGGAGTGATCAAGGCCAAACCTAAAAGAGAGATTTCAAGAGCCCGGTGGAGGGAGGCTAAAAGTAAGCGTCGTAAAGGGCTTAGGAAAGGACCTGGCAGCCGTAAAGGAAGGATAGTCGACGAAAAAGAGCTTTGGATGGCTAAGGTTAGAGCTTTAAGAAAACTCCTAGCCACGCTTAAGAGGCGTCGCATCATAACCCGCTCGACCTATAGGAAGCTGTACATAATGGTGAAGAGCGGGGCCTTTCAAAATAAAGCTCAGCTAAAAACCTACATCAAAGAGAAGGGGTTAGCTAGGACTCTACCATAGGAGGGTAAGGGTTGGCTAGAGGAGCTCTATATCGTGTACCTTTTAGACGTAGGAGGATGGGGCTAACTAACTATAAGCTTAGGAGAGGCCTACTCCTTTCGAGGAAACCTCTACTTGTTTTACGTAAGACTAACATGCATATCATAGCCCAGCTCGTTAAGCCTAGGCCACAAGGGGACGAAGTACTAGCCTCAGCTACCAGTATGGAACTTAGGAGAGGCTATGGCTGGAAAGCTTCCTGCAAGAACAGTTCAGCTGCATACCTGACAGGCTACCTCTTAGGGGTTAAGGCTTCTAAGCTTGGGATAAAAGAAGCGGTACTTAACCTAGGTCTCCACAGACCCGTTAAGGGATCCACCCTGTTCGCCGCCTTAAAAGGAGCTTTAGACGCAGGTCTAGAAATTCCTCACAGCGAAGAGATCTTGCCAAGCGAGGATAGAATTAGAGGAAAGCATGTAGAGGAGTATGCTACTAGGCTCGCCAGCGAAGACCCTGAACTATACGCTAAGAGGTTTTCGGGGTATTTAGCAAGAGGCCTTAAGCCGGAGGAGCTAACTAAACACTTCGAGAAAGTTTTAGCTAAGATAAAGGAAGCCACTAAAACTTTATAGGCTACCCACGATCTCTAGCCTCAGCTCATCGAGGGAGGTGATGGTAGACGGCGCACAGCATAGAGTACTGGGTGCCTAAGACTGCAATAGGTAGGATGGTTAAGGAAGGCCTAATAACCAGCATAGACCAAGTCTTCGCTATGAATCAAACCATTAAGGAGCCTGAGATAGTTGACATATTGATACCAGGGCTAAGCCACGAGATCATCGACGTCAGCCTCGTCCAGAAACAGACGGATACCGCCTAATCGCCTTAGGCGGCCGTAAGCTGGGGAGCTCTCCAGGTTTAAGGTAGTGGTAGCTATAGGTAACGGAGATGGCTACATAGGTTTAGGCAGCGCTAAGGCCAAGCAGATGCGCAACGCCATCGATAAAGCCATAATTGATGCGAAGCTAAACATAATACCTGTTAGGAGAGCTTGTGGAAGCTGGGAGTGTAGGTGTAATGAACCTCATAGCGTACCATTTAAGGTCACGGGAAAAGCTGGAAGCGTAGAGATAACTCTCATCCCTGCTCCTCGTGGAACAGGACTTGTAGCCGGAGACGTAGGTAAAATAGTGCTACGCTTAGCTGGCATAAAGGATGTATGGACTAAGACCAAGGGAGAGACGAGGACCGCGCCTAACTTTGCTAAAGCCATTTACGAAGCCCTCAAACAAACCTATAAAGTCAAAACAGTCTCTAAGTGGGCTGCATAGCCATGGCTAAGCTCCTAGCAGCCATCAGGCTCAGAGGCATAGTAGGAGTACCAGAAGATATAGAAGTCACTCTAAAGCTCCTAAGGTTAAACAAGAAGAACCATGCTACTATAGTGGAGGATACCCCGACCTATAGAGGGATGCTCCAGAAAGCTTCAGGCTACTTGACGTATGGTGAAATAGACCTAGAAACCTTAGCCATGTTGCTTAGGAGAAGAGGAAGACTAAGAGGAAATAAACCTGTAACCGACGAGTACGCTAAGAAGTTAGGGCTTAACAGTGTGGAGGAGTTAGCCTCAGCCTTGATGGAGGCGAAGCTTAAGCTTAAAGACCTGCCAAACTTTAAACCAGTCTTCAGGCTACACCCTCCAAGCAAAGGCTTCAAGCAAAGCCTCAAAAAACCTTATGGAGCTGGTGGAGAGCTAGGATATAGAGGAGAAACCATAAATGAGTTGCTTAAAAGGATGATGTGACGCTTATTTAGGCATGAAGTCCTCTGGCTTAGGTATCTCCTTGGGAAGACCTTTACGTTCTCTAACCTTCATTATCGTCGGTACGAGCAAGCTCTCAGGTATAGGCTCCCATCCTCTTACTTCTAAAGCCCAGAATGCTCTACCGGCCGTGGCACTCCTTATCTCGTTCGCTAGATCAAAGGTTTCAGCTACGGGTATCTCTCCTTTAACAGACATTAGCATCCCAGCGGACTCCAAGTTCAAGATCTTGCCTCTCCTCGTAACTATTACTCTTGTAAGCCCTGAAATGTAGTCTGGAGGGCATTTGGCCTCTATCTTCATTATGGGCTCAAGTAACGTAGGCTTAGCCGAGAGGAAGCCGCACATGATAGCGTCTTTGAGAGCTGGCATCATCTGGGCTGGACCACGGTGTGCTGGGTCTTCATGGATTTGAGCGTCTACCAGTACTACTTTAACCCCTCTAACCGGCTCGTGACATAATGGCCCCTCAGCCATGGTCCAGTGGAAGCCGGAGATTAGCGTGTCCTTAACTTCTCTCAGGTGCTGTAAGCCCTTCGTTACGTCAACGAAGATGTTGAGGTGTTCATCAATCGACCAGATGTTACGCGCTTCATCGGCATCCCAGCCAGCTTTTTCACGTAGTATCTTAGCTCTAACCCTCCAGTCCTGTCCATCGTAGATCTCGCTGCGCTCGAGCAGTTCCATGGTGGCTGAGTCTAGAGGCTCTACCTTAATGTAGACCCTATTGTGTTTATTAGGGCTCTTACCTTCAAAGGGACCAGCTGACTTCCTGATAGTTTCCCTGTAAACCACTATGGGCGGCGAGGTTACGACCTCTAAGCCACCTGTACGCTGTTGAAGATCCCATAGTGCTATTTCGAGATGTAATTGACCCATGCCAGCGATCAGATACTCCCCGGTCTCCTCGTTAATCTTCACGTAGAGCGTAGGATCCTCTATGGCCATCCTTCTAAGAGCATCCACCAGCTTAGGCAGGTCGCTTGTATGTTTAGGCTCTATGGCCATCGTAACGACAGGCTCGCTTATGTAGCGCAGCCTCTCAAAGGGCACCATAACCCCTTTCAGTACCTTATCAACTATGGTCTCACCTGCCCTCGCCCTATCCAAGCCCAGCATAGCCACTATGTTGCCTGCCACGACAGAGTCGCAGACCTCTCTATAAGGACCCATGTAGAGACCTACCTGCTGTATCTTACCGTCATCACGGGCCATAACCAAGTATACATCCTCACCGGTGTATGCCGTACCGGAAAACACTCTTCCCGTAGCTACGAGACCTGCATGCGGATCAGAGATTACCTTGCTGACACAGATGACCGTTGGGCCTTTGTCGTCGCAGTTTAACATGGCCTTACCTACTTCGCTTTCCAGATCACCCTTCCACAACTTAGGTATACGGTACTTCTGAGCCTCGAGAGGGTTCGGAACATGCTCAACTATCATGTCCAGTATAGCTTCGTAAAGCGGGGCCTCCTTGGCCAGCTCCTCTACGTAGCCTTTTTCATAAGCGTCAACTATATTGGAGAACTTGAACCCTTTCCTCTGCGCTATGGGTACTGTAAGCCCCCATTTATGTAAAGCTGAGCCGAAGGCTACTTGGCCCTTGGCGAAGTCAACCTTCCATACCTTTTTGAACTCAGGCTCAGCGTAAAGTTCTATGAGCGAGTTGAAGTCCTTCACAATCTCTATGAAGCGCTGCTGAATTTCGTTAGGGGATAATTTAAGTTCCTTGATTAGTCTGTCCACCTTATTGATGAATAGAAGGGGCCTGATACGCTCCTCTAAGCCTTGGCGCAGTACGGTCTCGGTCTGGGTCATAACTCCCTCGACTGCATCGCAAACCACGAGCCCACCATCCATTACCCTTAGGGAGCGGGTCACGTGGCCTGTAAAGTCGACGTGGCCAGGCGTATCTACCAGGTTTATCACGTAGGGTTTACCTTGCCACTCGTGGTAGAGAGAGACGTTGGCCGCCTTAACGGTCATCTGTCTTAACTGAGCGCAGGGAGGGAAGAGCCCTCCATGCTCTGCTCTATCTCTACATAATCTAAGGCCAACGCCTTCCCCGCTACCTTAGGCGAAAGCATGCCGGCAGCCATCAACAGGCTGTCGCTGGTAGTGGTCTTACCATGGTCTACGTGAGCTAACGTGCCTATGTTACGTACCTTCTCCCTATCCTTCATCAGCCTTAGTACTTCCTCGGTCTGCTTGAACTTCACCATCCCATCTCACCCTCCTTAACATTGTAGCTAAAGAGCTAGCTTGATGGTCTTATTTAAACCTAGCCCTTGCATCCCCAAGAGAGAGCGATCGAAAGCTTTTCTAGGCCTAACTCTAACTGGTTGGTGGGTAAGCTATGAGCGCTGGCGGACTCGATTTTAAGCCTACCAGAATGGAGCTCATAGCATTGAGGAGGAAACGCAAGTTAGCAGAGAGAGGCCTTTCACTATTAAAGGAGAAGAGAGACGCCCTGGTCATGGAGCTCCTCGAAGTTCTCAGGGAATATAGGACATTAAAAGAGGGTGTTACGAAAATAGTAACTGAGGCCTACAAGAAACTTGCCGAGGCTAAAATGGAGCTTGGCCCTCTCAAAGTAATGGAGATCGCAGCTTCATCACCTACTTCATACGACGTCAAGCTTCGTTTAAGGAGTATAATGGGTGTCAAGGTGCCAACCTTAACCTTAAACGAGATTACAGATACCTCGAAGCCTACCTATAGCTTAGCTGACACTTGCAGTAGCCTCGATGAGGCTGTCAAGGCTTTCAGGGATGCCTTGAACTCCATTGTAAGGCTAGCGGAGATTGAAGCCTCCATCAGAGGTCTCGCAGAGGAAGTCAAAAAAGCTAAGAGGAGAGTTAACGCGCTTGAAACAGTTATAATACCAAGGTTCGATAAAGCCATTAAGTACATAGAGCTCTACCTAGATGAACGCGCAAGAGAAGACGTGTTTAGGATAAGGATCCTTAAGAGTCGTAGAGCTAAGCGTTAACCTTTAGTCTTCAACATGAGGATAGCCCTAGCCAAGTCCCCTCCCGATTCTTCAAGAGCTCTACGCGCTTCCTCTAAGCTAACACCTGCCTGAGCTGCCACTAACTGCACATCTTCTTCAGGTATTTCAGGAGCTTCTTCGAGCTCAACTAGTTCCACTGCTTCCCCTACGACTTGGTATATGGATTGACCAGCCATTTTAATAAGCGATACCTGAGGGTCCTTTATCACGAGCGTCTTGTCCTGAAGCTTGAAGATAACTTCGTTAACTCCCTCCATAGGCTCAACTTCCATGCCCATGCGCTGCATCATCCTCTTAACTTCCCTCGGGCTAAGCCTCCTCAATCCTTAATCCCCCTCCTTACCTTAACTGCAACACCTTCCTTAAAGCTTAACATTTCCAGTCCACTTAGCACAGCCTTGCCTACAGCTAAGAGCTCGCCATGGCTATCTACAACCAAGACCTCCTCGCCAGGCCTTAGCTCAGGGTCGGCATCACTTACATGCTTTGCCAACACGTCTCTACCCTCAGAAACATACTCTTCAACTCCTTCTAACACCTTCACTCTAAGGCGAGGAGGCGTCAAGATAGTTAAGAGGCGTCTACCCCCCTCAACCGTTAAGGCTAGGAGGCCGTCGCTCGGCCTTAAGGTAGCTAGTAGTACGCCATCGAGGTATATGTGGCGTACCCTGCCTGTTTTGGGGGAAAACTTGAGCTCAATACCTTCAGGAAAGAGCCTAAAACCGACTCCTTCACCAAATTGATAGTCAGCTACAGCTCTAACCCTACGAAGACCTAGTAGGAGGCTTAGCTCAGTCACGCTTCCTCCTTCCGCCCCTTATCCTTTATCACCACCACGTCGCCTAAAAGCACCTCGACCTTCCTTTCCTTCACCGATACGCCGACGTCGCTAGCCACATCGCTTAGCAGCGTGACCTTAAGAACCTTCTCGAGCTTCTTAGCTAATTCTATGGTCGGTTTAAGCTTACCCATCTCAATACGCTTTATGACAGACACCTTCTCCCCTACATATTTAGCTAATACCTCTTGTGTTAGACCCATCTCTTCGCGCGCCTTCCTTATCTTCGAGTCGTAATCAGGGACTATTTCAGGCAGTTTATCTCTATCCGCTTTCCTAGGCAAAGGAGCAGTGGGTACTGTTAGCTTAGGTTTAGGCCTCTGAGATACGGGAACCCCGTAACGTGCACACCTACTACAGACAAGGAGGGTAGCGGTGTCTACGAGTATTCGATGAGGAGAGCCTTGTATTGGTCTGCCACAGATTTCACAGCGCACTTGAAACCCCAACCTAACTAAAAAAGCTAGGCGTTATAAAAGCGACCCCACTTCGAAAAACCTTAACTGAGGTTCATTAAGAGCTCCTTAAGCTTAAGCAGAACTTCCTCGACATGGTCTCCTCTACGGGCACTAATAGGTATTATAGGGGTGGAGGGGAAAAGGTCCTCCACCACCCTGCGACCGGCTTCAAGCCCCTCCTCCCCGACAAGATCTATCTTGTTGAGAGCTATTATGAGGGGGAGACCTGGAGCTACGCGGTAAAGCACTTCTTTAGACGAGGAAACCTTCCTCCTTAGTATGTCGGGTGGGTCGCTGGCATCGATAATGAGGAGGATGGCGTCGGACATGCCGATTTCACTCAGCGTGGCGTGGAAAGCATCGAGGATTAATGGGTGGAGGTCTTCGATAAAGCCTATGGAATCGACGATTATGAAATCCATGCCCTCAATGCTAATCCTCCTGGCAAAAGTAGAAAGAGTGGTGAAGAGGCCTAAGCCGACAGGCTTAGACTCCCCAGCCACCAGGTTGAAGAAAGTAGTCTTGCCAGCCTGCGTATAGCCAGTGAGGGAGACAACTGGTAGGCCTGCTTCATGCCTCTTCTTTACCCTCAAGAAAGTCTTGAGCCTTGCTTTACGGAGCTCCTCCTTTAACGCCTTTATCCTCCGCCTAGCGTTAGCTTCGTAGACTTTGTGCAGATACTCACCCATAGCGCTGAAGCCTACCTGTTCGCCGTAGAGGTTACGGTACCTGACAAACTCCCTCGCCCAAGGTAGAGTATAGCGAAGCCTTGCCAGCTCGATCTGAAGCTTTGCCTCCTTCGTCATAGCTCGCTGCTCGAATATTTCTAAGACTAAGAGGTTGCGGTCGATTACGTTTACTCTCCATCCAAGCTCCCTTCTTATCCTAAAAGCTTGGCCAGCTTTGAGCGTGTTGGCGAAGATGACATTATCGGCCCCGGTCTCCATAACTAGCCGTTTAAGCTCAGCAAGCTTCCCCCTACCTATGACGTAGGCCGCATCAGGTTTGCCTCTACGCTGAATAAGCTTCTTGAGGACAAAATAACCCCTACTTCTAGCTAAATCCTCAAGCTCCTCTATCTTTGGAGGGATACCTGGAACTTGACACTCCACTAGTATAGCTGACATCCAAGAAGTCCTACGCGGGAGCTTAATATAAGTCCTGATGACCACGATAGTTGGGTGAACCATACTGGTTCAAGTAGTGGTCCTCAGGATGGGACACCGTATACCTAGAGACCAACGAATAACTACTCATGTCTGTTTAACAGCTAGAGCTTTCGGCGCAGATGGAGTGATAGTCTCCGACGTAGTAGATGGGAAGCTTGAGGAGACCGTAAACAAAGTGGTGGAGACCTGGGGAGGACCCTTCTTCGTTAGAACAGGGCTTCCTTGGAGAAGAATAGTTAAGGAATGGCTTTCTAAAGGAGGAGAGGTCATACATCTAACACAGTACGGTGTACCGCTCCCCCAAGTTATAGATCAAGTTAGAGCAAGTGGACGGGATAAGCTGATAATCGTAGGGGCGAAGAAGCAGCCCAGAGAGGTATACGATTTAGCTACATATAATGTCTCTATCACTACGCAGCCCCATAGCGAAGTAGCCGCCCTATGCCTCTTCCTCCACTATTTATGGG
>Ga0164311_10000508_pt1 | contig 17165 bp, 12 predicted proteins | sample GuaBasSedimGuay2_FD_121796 | JGI IMG/M metagenome (GOLD analysis project Ga0164311, IMG submission 121796) | Subseafloor sediment microbial communities from Guaymas Basin, Gulf of California, Mexico - Guay2, Core 4569-9, 9-12 cm | ecosystem: Environmental > Aquatic > Marine > Hydrothermal vents... | reverse complement strand
TCCGCTCTTTTTTAAAGAAAACAGTTAGAGACAAGCCACAAAGAACACCATAAGCCAGTATAATTAACCAGCGCAGAGAGATAACAAGTGGATCCGACAAAAAGGTTGATGCGAACACGGGAATCACCCTAGCTCAGAATTGTAACACTATTACACTCGCTACCTCTAAAAATCTTTCGAAAAAGAAAACCAAGAGTGAAACGACAGCGAATAAAGACAAGGTTACTAATAAATAAAAATGGGAAGAAAAAGGAGCGTATCACATCATCCCTGGCGGCATGCCGCCCATTCCGCCCATGCCGCCCATTCCGCCCATTCCGCCGCCACCGGCTCCTCCGCTCTTTCCTTCTTCGGATTCGCTGTGTGGCTTGGAGGCTATGACATCGTCGATTCTCAGAATCATTTCGGAAGCTTCGCTCGCAGATGTGATGGCCTGCTTCTTGACGCGGAGAGGTTCGACAACACCCGCTTTTATCATATCAGCGACTTCACCGGTGTTAATGTCCACACCCACCCAGAGACCGTCATCCTTCTCGTGAGCCGCGCGAAGCTTGACTATAACATCGAGCTGGTCGTGACCCGCGTTCTCAGCCAGAGTCTTGGGAATAATCTCCAGAGACTCAGCGAAGGCCTCAATGGCGAGCTGCTCGCGCCCACCAACAGACTCAGCGTAGTCCTTCAAGCGTTTCGCAAGCTCTATTTCGGGTGCTCCGCCGCCGGCCACCATCTTTCTGTCCTCGAGCACATCTCTGACAACGCTTAGAGCATCGTTGAGCGCACGCTCACCCTCGTCCACAACATGTTCGGTTCCTCCGCGTATGACGACTGTCACGGCCTTCGGATTCTTGCAATCGCGGACGTAAACCATCTTGTCGGTTGCGACCTTTATTTCCTCGACGAGCCCTGCCTCTCCAAGGTTTTCAGGCTTCAGCTCCTTCAGGTTTGTGACAACAGTGCCACCGGTGGCTTTCGCGAGTTTCTCCATGTCGGACTTCTTGACTCTTCGAACCGCCGCTATGCCTGCCTTTGCCAGGTAGTGCTGGGCGGTGTCGTCTATACCCTTCTGGCAGAATATAAAGTTGGCTCCGCTCGCCTTGATGTTTTCAACCATCTGTCTGAGCATTCTTTGTTCTTCGTCCAGGAACGCTTGCATCTGACTCGGATCATTTATCCTGATTTCCGCATCGAATTCCGTCTTCTCGATTTCTATCGGTGCATCCACCAACGCGATCTTCGCGTTCTTGACAGACTTGGGCATGGCTGGGTGTACAAGCTCCTTGTCAACGACCATACCCTTCACTAGCTCGGTTTCCAGGATGCTCTTTCCCTGCTTTTTGATAATGTTAACCATGTCTCTGTTGGCTTCAAGCTTACCGTCCTTTTCCTCGGCGATCTGTTTTATCGCGTCCACGGCAATCTTCGCAAAGTGCTCCTTCGCCCCGAGAACTGACTTGCTGTTCATGGATGTGATGGCAATCTTTTTGAGGGTTTCCTCATCGTCTGGGTCTACGTCGATGGCGATTTCGTCCAAGACCTTCTTCGCATAATCGGCCGCTTTCTTGTACCCGCTGACTATAATCGTTGGGTGTATTTTCTGGTCGAGAAGCTCCTCGGCTCTCTTCAACAGTTCTCCCGCTATGACGACAGCTGTGGTCGTACCGTCTCCGACCTCGTCGTCCTGGGTCTTCGCAACACCGACCAGCATCTTAGCCGCTGGGTGCTGCACGTCGATCTCATCCAAAATTGCGGCTCCATCGTTGGTGATGGTTACGTCTCCTAGGCTGTCAACCAGCATCTTGTCCATGCCCCGTGGTCCCAGTGTGCTCCTCACCGCTTCGGCTATTACCCTTGCTGCCATTATGTTTGATCTCTGTGCGTCTCTTCCGCGGGTTCTTTCCGAGCCTTCCTTTAATATGAGTACAGGCACTCCTCCGAGTTGCGCCATTTCTATTCCTCCATTTTGTTCAATTTTTCAAATCGCGTTTTTTGATTTTTTGAGATTATTCGATCTTTATTCCTGTTCCTTTCTTCTCTTTTTTAGGAATCTTTATTTCGAGTATTCCATTCTTGTAGCTAGCTTTAGCTTTTTCAGGATCAACTACGGCTGGAAGTTGAACCTTTTTGTAGAACTTATTACCAGCCCTAATCTCCACTTCGTTTTCGGTGCTGTTTAGCTGGATTTCTTCCTTATCTATTCCAGGGGTTTCAGCCACGATTACTACCTCATTCTCCGTTTCTATTACATCGGTAAGAGGCTCTCTGGTTTCAGGAATTTCTCTCAGCGACCCCGGAACGCCCAGTCTAGCTCCCTTTGGCAGGTTTCCGAACTCCCTGATCTCGGGCTTCCCATCAGGTCCGATTGTCATAGACCAACCGTAGACGAATGGCCCTGTGATCTCTGTTCCGTCTGAGAGTTTTCTTTTTGGAAGCTTTTCCAATTCCTTCAAGTCAAACTCGGGAAACGGGAATTCTGAAAAGAATCTTCGCTCCATCTCTTCGAACATTTCGCGTATCTCATCGAATATGTCTCTGTATCTTCTTCTTCTCCTGTCCCAGAAACTCATTTTTGAACCCTCTCAAATTCCTTACGGAGAATATGGTTAGACTGATTCAAGTCGGAGTGTACTAGCACTTCTATATAAACATTTCGGATAACGTCGGGGGCACGATGTAGTAAGTATGTATTTTATCTTTTTTTGGGTTTGTTGGTGGTTTGTCTATCTCCCTTTTTAAGCCTTGATTCCCGGAAAGAAGCCCCCATAAATTCCCCTTCACAACCGCTAAGTCACATACACCCCCTCAAAAAACATACATATTACATCGTGCCAACGTCGGAGCTGCTGCCAACAAACTAACCACCGTGTTCCAGACAGGAAAAAAATATCAGGGTAAAGAAAAAACATAGATAAAGATTCGGTTCGATTATAGAGCCTGTTTTTCTAGCTTGTTTCAGTTTTTGTGTTTAACGGACATTTTCTATCGTTTTTCAGTTCTAATTAATCTACTCGGGTTTTTTGGGGCTGCGCTCTTTTCCTCAATTAGACGGTAGTATAAGATGGTGACCATAATGTTAAACAGGGGGAGTGTGGTTGCGGTTATGGTCCCCATTATTAGTGCGAATCCTATTAGGGAAGGCAGAGAGTTAACAAGCGAAGATGCAGAAGCCACGGTGAAATAATCTGCGGGGCTGATGATTGTCGGCACCGTTGGCGCTAATTTAAACGCGAGGAGATAGCCCAGAATTATGGTTAGAACCGCCACTGTTCCCCCAAAGGCCAGCAATTTGAACGTTTCCAACCTTCTTCCATGGGTTAATTCAATGCTTCTGGTGATACCTCCGGTTACGTCAGTTCCCTCCACTACTATTACCTGTAAAACCAGCGATAGGACTACAGCTAGGTAGATTCCAGGAACCACAAAAACAGCCAGGCCCGCAATCAGAATCATGGCTAGAACAAGGGAACCGGCCAACAGTTTTCCAGAACACCTTGCCGCGGTTCTCAGGCTTTCTCCGAGGGAGGAGTCCACCCGGGTTACGTGATCATAAGTGTACTTTATGACCATACCTTCGGCCACAAGGGGCAGAAGGAAGCTCAAGAGAATCACTAAGTAGTAGATGATCGGTATGCTAAAAGTCGTGATTTGCAGGAGCAGATGATTCCTATGAAGTGGGGAATGGAATGGATTGATTGGCGAGAACAGTTCAAAATTCACAAGCTGGGTTACACCTCTCGCGATTGAAATAAGAAGTATCTGTAGAGAGACCAGAACGGCGAAGAGTAAGGTTACCCTAGGGAATAACGCTTTCCAAGTTGTTAACGAAAAATCAAGCACCTCAGAAAGGTTACCGGGGACTCGGGGCTTAGACTTCTCGCGCTCAAGCGAATCAAGAAAACCTGAGGCGAAAATCACTAAACCCAAGAGGACTATTCCGAGGGAAAGTGAAAGGTAAGGGGACACCGATGAGAATACCTGTGCGACCGGAGCCACCGCAATAGTTTTTCCCACCACAAGCAAAGGACCGCTGTTACCGTTCTCCCACTCTATTTTGAAGAACCAAGGAAACCACGGGTTCGGCACGAGAAACCCCGCCGCGTAACAGTTTTCCATCCTGAACACCGTGGGGCTTCCGGGAACGAGGGAAGTTATGGTGAAATTGATTGGCCCGCTCGCAACAAAGTAGCCTCCAATAAAAACGCTGCTCCCAGAAGGGGAGCCAAAAAGCGAAGCATCAAGCGGATAAGAAGGAAATTGCACCTGAACCGTTCCGGGCGCAGAAAAGAGATAGTAACCCTCACCGATTTGCCCCCCTGGAAAGGCCAACCCCACACCCACATTCACTATGGGAGCCCTAATCGGCGCCTGCCTAAACTGTGGAGCATAGTTACCCGCCACGCCGATAATCAGCCCGAAGCCCGACAGGATAACACCGATAAGCATCAGCCTCGACAGCTTCACCAAACCAGAAACCCCAAAGACACTTTACGCACAGATACACTCTTTAGGAGAGCTTAGTATAAATAACTTTGGTTTCAAAACTCGCAACCAAACTGGATAGACACGGGAAAGGGGAACCATGACCAAAAGAAAACGCATATATGGAAAAGCCGTTTTTGAGCCTATTGGACACGTCGAATCGATAATAGACCCCGAACACAGGTATAATCCGAAAGAAGTCACAGCAAAAATCATCATCAAACCCGAACTCGAAGAAGCTCTCCAAGGAATCGAAGAATTTTCACACATAATAGTGATCTTCTGGACCCACAAATTCTCAGACACACCCTACCCCCTAAAAGTACACCCCAAACGCTCACCAGACCTGCCACTTAGGGGTGTCCTCGCCACCAGATCCCCCATCCGCCCCAACTGCGTAGGCCTTTCAACGGTAAAACTAGAAAACAGGAAAAACAACATTCTTGAAGTCAAAGGTCTTGACGCGTACAACGAAACACCAGTACTAGACATCAAACCCTACATCAAAGCTCTGGACTGCATCCCCGACGCCAAGGAACCAGCATTTATCGAAGAAAGGAGAAGCTAAACAACCCGGTAATAGTTGGTGTCAGTTGCACACGGGATACACAAACGCCTTCCACCCTTAACCACCGTCTTTGTCTCCATAGTCATCTCCCCACACTTCTCACACCGCACCGACTGCCTAATCTCAGCCATTGGCGGCTCATCCATCTCAACCCTGCTTATGTCAAAAACCTCATCATCAGGCAGATCCCCGAACCTCCTAGCAATCTCAGCAAACCCCGTCATCTTCCTCTCAGGGTCCCCTTCACACATAGCTTCCACCAGATCCTCACCCCCAATCTTCCCGATACTCTCAGGCTTGAAAACAAGCCGAACAGCCTTCTTCCCATCCCTGAGATAAAAGGTAGCCGCCATCTTCCCGTAATCCCTGAAGGAAAGGTTACCCTTCCCAAACGTGGCACCCGTAACAACCTGCAAACCATCCACCGCACAGCTATCATTCTCAACAATCACGTAAAGCTCCTCATCAGAGGACCGCTTAGCACCCAAAGCATTCAAACCCGCAACACCCATCCTAACACCAATCAACAAACCAGGACAAATATGTCCATGAAACCTCACAGCGTCCTCAACCAAACCCCAAAAATCAACCATCACAAACAAAACCTCCAAAACCCATTCCAAGCTGTAAACACAAACCCTTCAATAAGGAGTAAAGACTAAGAGAAAGGAGGAAACACGCCCCCTGGACGTCAAAGACCCTCGACGCCTAGGCGCCCGCCACACTCAGCCCTACGCCGCAGACCAGTCGAGGGACGCAAAGGAAGGAGGTAGACAGTAGGGGCGCGTTCCCAAAGAGTTTATATCTTACGGTTTAAAAACCCTTTTGCTTCTGAACATACTCGTAAACCCGATGACCCGCAACAGCACCCTGAGAAACCGCCACAACCAAGAGCTGCAAGTCGGTCGTCACGTCACCAACGGCGTAAATCCCCTCAAGACTAGTCCTCTGATTCCTATCGACCTTAATAAATCCCCTATCATCAACCTCAACACCAAGCTTACTGTAAATCTCCGTATTCGGAGTCATCCCAACCGCAAGAACCACACGGTCGACCACAAGCTCGAAATCCTCATCCTCATTCAAATCGTGTAAAACAACCTTCTCCACACCGTCCTCGCCCTCAATCTTAACGAGCTCAGTCTCGGACAAAAGCTTAATCTTATCCGAACGCTTAACCGCTTTAACATCCCTCAGCAAACCAACAAGCTCCTTCTCCCTAAAAGCAAAGGTTAGCTTATCAGCAACATCCTCCAAAGCCAAGGCAGACTCCAGAGCCTGCTCACCATTACCATAAACCAGCACACGCTTACCCATAAACTTCTCCGGATAAGTCACATAGTAGCAAACACCCTTATCATCATCACTAAACTCCTTCTCGCCAGGAATACCCAGAGACAAAGGATAACTGCCAGTCGCAATAATCACAGCCCTAGCACGATACTCACCCATCGCGGTCCTAACAACCCGATCAGGAGAAACCTCACTCACAAACTCGTTCTTAAACGCAACACCCAAGTCTCGGGCCTGCTTCAACAAGGAAGTCACAAAATCCCTACCCAAAGTATTCTCAGGCAACCCTGGAAAATTCATGATCCTCTTATTAGGATACAAAGTCGACAAAACACCGACCCAAGACTTACCCTCGAAAACCGCAACACTCAAACCCTTCCGAGCGACTTGAATAGCAGCAGTCAAACCAGCGGGTCCCCCACCAACAACAACCACGTCGAAGTCAAAGTCGCCTTCCGCCTTCGCCTCGCTGACAACTTCCCCCATCTCTTTTCTCTCCAAATAATCCTTGATAGCAGCATGCAAAGCATCAGCAGCCAGGTTACTGCAGTGCATCTTAATCGGAGGCAAACCCTCCAACTCCTCCGCAACATCCTTACGAGTAATCTTCAAAGCCTCCTCTATAGTCAAACCCTTAGCCATCTCGGTAATCATACTACTGGTAGCAATCGCGCTCCCACACCCATAAGTCTTGAATTTTACGTCATCTAATCGTCCATCATCTGTGACCTTTATGGTCATTTGCATCATATCACCGCATAGGGGATTTCCTACCACTCCCACCCCGTCCGGGTTGGGTATTTCTCCCACGTTTTTTGGGCTTTTGAAGTGCTCTTTTACTTTTTTGCTGTATTGTGTCGGTTTCAAGTTTTTTCCTCCTATTTGCTTGTTTATTTTTGGGTTCTATGTTTTTATTTCTTTTTTGGGGTTTGTTTTGTCCCTACTTCTTGTTTTTATTTACAATTGTTAATTTACATTTGGTATCACCAATTGGCGGTTTATAAGTTTTTTCAGGACTTACATAGCGATTCGTGGATTTTGTCAATTAGGGAGAGTAAAAGGGAGAGTGGATTAGCGTAGCGTTATGTTGTGTTGGTTGGTCTTTAAAGCAGGTTGAGAATTTGAGTTATGTTCGCTATATCTGTATCCAAGTGTATAGCTTTTATTCTAGGACATCCTTTCCTCACACTTTTTATGTTTAGTTTCTGATCGTCGATGAAGACTACCTCGGGGAAATCTATTTGGATTCCATTCTTTTCTCTGAGCAGTTTTAGTATTGTTTTTATGTTTCTGTTTTCTCTTTATGGTTAACTTGAGGGTGAATGAAGTAATGATCGAGTTGGAATAGCTTGAGACACTCCAGCACCATGTTGGGTTCGGGGCTGTTCAGGCTTGCTACTGGATATTAGGATGCCCCTTTCTTTTAGCTCTTTTAGGACTTTTCGTACGCCGGGAAGTAACCTGACTGTTGAGCCTTCTGAGTCGCGGAGTGTGTCGGTTCCCGTGGGTTTGAGGGGTGGTTTAAGTAAGGATGCATAGCGTTTACTGACATTCCAGAGCGTGTCGTCCGCGTCGAACACGACCAGTTTAGTCTTCAATTTGATGCCTCGCTTCGCTTTCTGTGTGGTGTCCGAGAGATTTAGTAGGGTGGTTTTCGTTTTAAAAATTCTCCAGCGAGTGGTTAGTTTCAAGAGTCGCATGCATTTTTGGAATTCTCCCCCCCTGGTTTGGAGCGGATGACTCTTGTTGAGGAGTTACCTTCGTCTTGTTTCGTGGATAATTTTATTAGAAAGATTCTTCAAGTATAGGGCAAGGAAAGGGAGGATTCGGTTTTGAGGTTGTCGACTGCCCTGCTGGTTGGTTTGGGGATTCTGGTTTTGTTTGTTGGTTTGGGCATCGTTGTAGCGCTTCCGGGACAGGTGCTTTTCTCTGATAATTATCCTGCGAGGGATTATACCGCGTTGCAGACTGGATTGGGGTATCCCGCCTCTTGGTACACTTTCTATGTTGGCGATGCCTTTGTCTTATGGGTTCCTCCAGGGGCGGAGGTTGTACAAGTTTTTTCGAATCCTAGGTCATCACTCAACTATCTTGGGGGCTTTCTAGCCTCTGAAGGGCCTGTGAACGTCTCGATTAGAGGGGTTTGGGAATTCTACGGGGCTCCTCTGGTTGAGATGAAGAACGTTGTTTTCGCGTCTTATTTCACTGATCTCTACTCGAACCCCTCGGCGTTTGCGTACGTGGCGTTGGTTGTTGAGAATTCGGGCGGTACACCTGTCTTTGTGGTTGGGCAGAGTAGACAGTGGACTCTTAGTGTCTGTTCTAACCCTCTGGTTGCTCTTGGTTATTCGCTCCTAGCATTGGGAGTATTTCTGGCGTTTGTGGGTTTCGCGGAGTGGAGATGGCGCCCTGAGCCATTGAGATATATTCCCTCAACCGTAGGAGAAACCATTTCTACGGGGCTAAAGATATGGAAGAGAATCTTCGCAGCCACAGTGATTCCCTACGGGGCACTGCTCTCCGTTTACGAGTTGATTTACTTCCTAGGCTACTCCTACGCGATGACGAACCTCGGATTACCGGGTTCAACAGGAATTGTAGAAGCCTACGCGGCCCGATATGGTTTGCCCCTCATCGGCTATTTTTTCATGGTAGTGGCAATAGGTATTGTGATAAAAGCGACCTCAGACGTGATTGAGGGGAACGAATTGAGCGTGACCGGGAACATCAGACATGTTTTCAGACGTTCAGGAAAAATGTATGTAGCGTACATCGTCTCCATTCTCATCATAGGCTTAACGATGCTTCTCATAGTTCCGGGAATATACTTCGCGATAGTCTTCTCTGTGGTTTTGCCCGCCATCGTGGTTGCGGATCACGGTGCATTTGAGTCGTTGAGAACCAGTAAGATGCTCACCGAGAACGATAAGCTTAGAACTCTCGGAGTTCTTCTCGCATCTGGTCTCTTGGCAGCAGCTGCATCGATTCCGCTCTTCATAATAGCCTTTTACGCTTTCCCCCCGTTACCTCTGAGATTAGACATCCTAACATTAGGTGTCAGGGTTACCAGTGGGCTCATAGTCTTCACCCTGCCCCAGACACTCGCCTTCACAATACTAGTGAGCATGGTGGGATCAATTACGGCCATACTGGGGCCTATAATAACGACGACTTGGTTCTACGCCCTCGGGGGAGCCTACGAAAGGGTGAGAGAACTATATATAAAATCAAGATTTGGGAAAACCGTGAAGAACTGCCCCAACTGCGGGAGAACAATTCCCGAAGAGTCGAAGTTCTGCCCCTACTGCGGCAAAAAACAGACATAAAAGGCGACACACACCCTAATTCAGAGTCCACAGGAATCATAAACGTTGAACAGAAGATGAAATCCCGTCTTTCCACGCGGTGAACTATGCCCCCAATTTAGCACTCCTTAGATGAGGAGATCTACAAGTATATGACCCACTCCTTTTGTGCTGAGGCGTTCTACCCCCCAAGAAGGGAGAGAGGTGAGGAGAAGAGGAAACGTTAGAAAAATGTTATTGCGATGATGGATTATTTGTCTTTTGGGGTTAAGGGGGATAGTTCTCTGAGGCGGTCTATTACTTGGGGTAGGACTTCAAGGAAGTAGTCTACGTCTTCTTCTGTGTTGTATCTGCCCAGTGTGAGTTCTAGAGACCCGTGAGCTTCTTCTTTTAGCAGCCCTGTGGCTATGAGTACGTGTGAAGGCTCTAGTCTTTTTGCGGCGCAGGCTGAGCCTGTTGACACGGCTATTCCATTCATGTTTAGTCCGAGGAGTATTGCTTCCCCCTCTATGTAGTCGAATCGGAAGTGCGCGTTGTTTGGCACTCTCTGTGTAGGATGCCCGTTTAGGTACGAGTGGCCTATTGTGTCCAGAACGGTGTTTATAATTCTGTCTCTCATTCTCTGCAGTCGTGAGCTTTCTTTCTGCATTTCTTTTTTGGCGATTTCCGCGGCTTTTCCCATCCCCACCATGCCAGGTATGCTCTCGGTTCCGGATCTCAGGCCTCTCTCCTGGCCTCCTCCATGGATTATGGGCTCTATCGCAACACCCGTCCTCACGTAGAGACCCCCCACTCCCCGCGGCCCATAGATGTCGTTTGAGGATAAAGTTAGCAGGTCTATTCCATCCTTTTGAACATCAATGGGGATCAGCCCCTCAGCTGCCACGGCGTCAACGTGTAGGAGAACGTTGTGCTCGTGAGCTATTTCGGATATCTCCCTTATGGGCTCAATTGTCCCTATCTCACTGTTAGCGTAGTTTACGGATATGAGGAGGGTTTCGGGCCTGATTCGCTTCTCCAACTTGTCGAGTTCCACAACTCCGTACTTGTCAACCCCAACGCGTGTGGTTTCAAAGCCGAATTTTTCAAGATACCTGGTAACGTTTATAATAGATATGTGCTCTACGGCTGAGATTATGATGTGGTTCCCCTTGTGCTGATTTCTAAAGGCCACCCCTTTTAGTGCTAGGTTGTTGGATTCTGTTGCCCCAGAAGTGAAAACGATCTCTCTGGGGTCTTTGGCGCCTATTAGGTCGGCGACCTTCTTCCTAGCTTCCTCCATCGCCTCAACTGGCGGATCACCATAGAGATGTAGAGAGGAAGGATTGCCGAAGATTTCCTTATGGTAGGGTTCCATCGCCTCCAATACCCGCGGATCCACGGGTTTGCCGGACACATAATCCATAAACACCAGTCTGGCCGGCTCCTCACCCTCGCCAAGAACCAACCCTTGGGCATTACTCGAAGCGTTTTCGTCTTTCAAAACATATTCCTCCGAAAATTTTTACACGGCCCGGGTTCACCGCTTGGTATTGAAAGCCATTTTTTTATTTAGGCTCAGGTTAGATACGTTTGATTGAACCGTTCTGAAGCTTGTGAAAATCTCTTCTCCCAGGTACGTTATTTTTCTTTTGGTTACAAAGCGAGATTCCAACTTTATTTTTCGCCTCCACTATTCTCGGCAACAAAAAGGATACTTGTTCTTTTGAGTCTGAGATATGTACAAAAAGCTTTGAGTCCTGCGTGCTGTGCAACATAGAAATGGCAGTGGTTGTTTGTTGATTGTTTGTGTTTCGGCAGAAGTTGGACCTTCACGTAAACGGTTTTACTTCATTTTTTGATTAGAAATCGAAGTATGCGCCCATCTTTCTCGAATTTTAGGAGCTGGTGTCCTGTTCTTTTGGCCCAGCGTGTGATGTCTTCCTCTGCTGCTGGGTCGTCGACTAGAATTTCTAAGACTTGACCGATTTCTAAGTTTTCAATCTCTTCCTTGGTTCGGAATATCGGCTCGGGACAGTAGAGCCCGATTACATTTAGCGTACGGTCGGGTGTTATGCTTTCCTCGCTTTCATTCTCCTCACGTCTCGACATGTAAGTATAGCTCCTACTGGAAATCTTTTTAATGCGTTTAACACGTTATTCAGTTTTATTTTTTGGGAATTGAAGTGTGTTTCTGTAGAAACTTTCTACCATAAGGATATTAACAATTGTTAAATTAATCCTAGTTGAAAAAATAACTCAAGATTTATAAATATTCCTTTGAAAAAACGACATTTCGTCTGCAGCCCCCACAAAGAAACCCAATCACGCCAAACCCAAAAAATACTGCGCTTTCCCTCAAACAGAAGAAAGTAACAAAACCCACACGATAACTATTTTAAGAAATACCCAACCAGTTTTCTTGTGATTCTAGGATGAAATACTCGGTCTTCAAGGATCGCGAACACGCAGGTAGGGAACTCGGAAAAAGGTTAGCGGAGGAATACACAGGCAAGAATGCTCTGGTACTGGCCATACCCCGCGGAGGGGTCCCCGTAGGCGTCTACGTGGCGCTTGAGCTTGACGCTGAGCTGGACATGGTTATCACCCGTAAGATACAGATCCCTTGGAATCCGGAGGCGGGGTTTGGCGCAGTAACCGTTGACGGTACAATCGTGCTAAACGAACCTCTGGTCTTGCGTCTGGGACTGGGAAGAAACGAAATTGAGGAGCTAGCTGCAAGGGTAGTCGAAGAAATAAAAAGAAGGACAAGAGAATTCAGGGGTAACAGTCCACCCCCGAGGATAAGGGGGCGAACAGTCATAATTGTTGACGATGGCTTGGCTTCGGGTTATACCATGATAGCGGCGGTTAAATCCGTGCGGAAGGAGAGCCCCAAGAAAATCGTGGTTGCCGTTCCCGTTTCTCCAAGGAGAACTCTGAATAGGGTGGAAAAAGTCGCAGACGAACTGGTCTGTCTTATTGTTAGTGACGCCTACATGTTCGCGGTTGCTGACTACTACGAGAACTGGTACGACCTCACAGACGATGATGTGAAAAGGTACATGGAAGAATATGAAAAAATGAGAAAGCGTTGACAGGTGGCTTATTGCCCCCATATCCGTTGTGAGAGACTATGTTGCGTGTAGAAGACCGAGTTTTTCCAGAGTGGATCTCAGTTTTTGAGCCTGTTCACTGGTTAGCTGGGGTAATGGGCTTCTCACCGTTGTGTTGATTTCTCTGCCGCAGAGTTTCATGGCGTTTTTTATTATTGACGGCCCGCACTCAAGGGAGGCAATGGTCATTATCTCAATTAGTTTTGTTGCCTCGTGTATCTTCGCCCTAGCTTTATCCAGGTTTCCCGCCCGGTAAAGGCGGTACACCTCACACAGGGGAGCTGGGTCTACGTTGGATGTACCGAAGATTGCGCCCTTTGCTCCCGCTTCCAGAGTGGCTTGTAGTGTAAGCTCTGATCCAGGCATGACAACGAAATCTTCGGGGACAAGCTCTAAAACCCGCTTGGTGTGGTTAGCGTCTATGACGGTGTCCTTGAGGCCCACAATATTGTCGAACTCTGCCAGTTTGGCGATGGTTTCAGGGCTTATATCGAAGTTGGTCACCATGGGGAAATTGTATATGAAAATCGGCAGGCTTACCTCTTCCGAGAGTTTCTTATAGTAGTTGTAAATCATCTCCTCAGTGAGGGGGAAGTAAGGTATAAGAATGGACATAACAGCGTCGGCGCCCAGTCGTTCTGCTTCCTTGGACAGCTTCACGGAGACCCTAGTGCTGAAGTGGCTTGTTCCAACAACCACCGGCACCCTACCCGCAGCCTGGTCTACCACGATTTTAACGGTTCTGTTTCGTTCATACTCAGAGAGATAGGCGAACTCACCCATACTCCCTAGACAAAAAACACCGTGAACACCCTTCCCTATGAGGAAATCTACGTGGGTTCGCATGGCATCCTCATCCAGTCGCTGCGCCTCATCAAAAGGAGTAACCATCGCGGGGATAACACCTTCGATTTCTATTGGGTTCAACCTCCAACTCTTCGTTATGAAAATATAATTGAGAATCGAAAAGCTTGTATTAATTTGTTTGGACTACCTATCCGTTGAAGAAGGATAAAAATAGAAGGGGATTTGGCTTTTAACAGGGGTGTTTACGTCATGCTTAGGTGTGCTTCTCGCCAGATTCTGTACTTTTGTGGAAAGTCTAGGTCTGCGATTATTTTGCTGGCTTTGAATCTGGTAGCTATGCCCTTAACGGTTTCGAAGTCCTTTTCGTCGGTCAGTGTCCAGTATTTGAAGGAGATTTTTCGCCTGCGAGCCGTTATGTTGTCGATGAATCTCATTCTTTCAAGCATGTTGTTGTATTCCAGCGAGTCGACACTGGGCAGAATCGGGGACCATGGACTTATGTTGATCAGTAGGTGACCAGATATTCCGGATAGCGCCTCTACGTCTTGTCCGAAGTGTCTGAAGGCGCCCTTCTCGTAACCAACCTCAGGGTCTATATCAACACCCACTAGGAGGTCTATCCCTTCCTTCTGTCTGACGACTTCATATATTTTGGAGATAGCGTTGTAGATTTTTTCGGCTCTCCAGTCCAACCACTTGGAGAAAAGTTGGTCATCGTCTCTCAACCCGTCCCAGGTGAACGCCTCGTCTATGCCTGCGGCCTCTGAGAACTCCTTTTTACATCCCTCGCAGAAGCAGAACTCTTGCCTCACAAAGGTGTTCCCTAGAAGGATGATTCCAGATATTGGGAACTCGATAATCTCTTCAACGACGCTCTGGAGATAGGCCCAGAAGGCTTCACGAGTCGGACAGACGAAATTTTCGTTTGCAACGCCGTTAGCGTTGTAGGTCTTGTACGCGGGATCCACGCCATAGTAAGAATCTACGAAGGTGTAAATGGCTGCGTAGAGCTTGATTCCAGCCGCGTCGGTGATTTTTGCGATTGTAGAAAAAAAGTCGCCGTGTTCCTCGTGGATCGGAGCCACGTTGCTTTCGTATAGGGCAAATCCTGAGTCGTGCTTTGCAATAGCGGCTATCTGCTTCATGTACCCCCCGTAATCAGCAAGAAATGAATCCGCCGACTGCTCCATGTTGTCGGGGTCCAGTATGGGAATAACGTTCCGAATCAGTAAGTTACGAACTTCCATAATTAAGCCTCGTCTAATTTTTATATTTACTATATTAAAAGCACAAACACTTGATAAAAAATTTGCGTTGAAGCCAGAGTCATAGACAGTATGATAAAACGAGTGGAACCTATTAATTTTTAACCATGGTCACGTCCACATGTCCAGTCTCGTTATTCCAATAATTTTGTCGAAATCAATGCCTATGGCGTCTAGAACCTGCTCAAAAGTGGATTTGAGGTATTCCGTGTACTTGTCGGTGTCAAGCTCCTCCTTGCTGGCGAGTTCAACCGGACGCACACCATCCTTCCCCCTGACCTTCACGAAGGAGATTATGTCCCCCGGCTTCAGCTCTTTCCCGTTCTTACTCAGTTGCCTTGCAGCTTTAACATGCTGGGGTGTGGTTTTAACGTATCTCTCTAGGGGCTTGTTAATCTGTACGTGGAACGCGAATTCGTCTAGGGTGAATTCCTTGTTCTTGATTTTGTGGTAGCACTCCTTAGCGATCTCTTGGATTTCCTTCTTCGCTTTATCGAAATCTTCCACGCTTTCAACTCGGCTTAGGGTTTCCACCATCCTGAGGAAGGCTTGCTGAGCGAACTGCGGTGTGTTCCGCTTCTTCCCGGTGAGACCCTTTATGTCCACTGACCCGTCTCTGAAAACTCCCAGATAGTTCTTCTTCCTCGAGCTGAGAGTGACGAATCTGTACTCCTTATCAACATCTAGGTCTATTCCTAATTCACGTTTGCTCCAGTCTCTGAGCTCTGCGATGTTTTCTTTCGTGGGATTTTTTAGAAAGACGCTGTCTGTGTCGCCGTATACTATGCGCATTCCCAAGGATTTCGCCTTTTCGATTGCTCTCTGAATGGTGTATCTTCCGATGGCGGCGGTGCTCTCCGCTACGGGTAGACAGTAAAAAGGAAAGTGTTCGGCTCCGAAGACGCCGTAGCTTGCGTTGAGATAGACTTTCAGGGCTCTTTCAATCACTGAGTTCCATTTCCGTTCATCTTCCTTTAGGTTGCGGTCTTTGGATTTTGGTTTGAACCATTTCACTCGTGTGTCTCTTAGAAAGCCGATTATTATGGAGGTTATACCGTTCCTCTTTGTGCACACCCAGTGGTTGGTTTCGGGAACCATGTTTTCCCTACACTCTTGATGGGGGCATCTCACTGTTTCGTAGCTGAGGTTATACTCTTTTATGATGCTTGGGTACAGGGAGGCGAAGTCTAGCACGACGACATCGAAGTGGACTCCCGCTTCTGGTTCAACCACGATAGCTCCTCTAAACTTTTTGTCCTTGATTATTGCTTTTGTTTGACCTACTCCTTTCATGCGGTTTATGTCCTCTGGGAGGGGTATGAGGTAGTTTCTGCGGCGGTGTTCGTAGTAAAAAAGGTTTCTTATCCAGGAGGAAACACCCTGTCTCGTCAGGTCCTCCATGGAGAGGCGGGAGATGCGCATAAGTAGGATTATTAACTTCATGACTAGGTTGTCATCGAACTGGGTTAGTTTCAGAGTGACGTTAGAGTCCTGCCAGCAGTAGTAGGCCAGGTCGAGTAAGGATAACTCGTGGATAGACTTGTCCAAGCTTACCTTCCCAATGTTTAGTAGTGCTTTGGAAATAGCGTCAAGTGTTTCTTCCTTGTAACGGTCGGAGAAGGCGTAGACTTGAATCGACCTATTGTGGAAGAATCGATAAAGGTCGATGTGGATGGATGTGGACATGTAGGCGAACTCTTTAGTTAGAACTATGGGTATCTCATCTTTTTCGATGCCGAGCCTGAGGGCTCGGTTGTAGAGATATCTTAGATCGAAATTGTCCCCATTGAAGGTGAGGATGATGGGATACTCGCTCATGGCCTTGAAGACTTTTTTCAGCATCTGAGCTTCGTCTTCGAAGTACTCTATGCTTACGTCCTCTGGAAATTTTTCAGGTCTCTCACCAACTTCGATCTCCTCCCGCCTCAGGAGGAAAACGGTGCTCTCTCCCTCGCTGGAAACCAGAGACACACATATCACTCTGTTCTCCGCCGCCGTTGAGTCGGGTATTCTGTCTCTGATGGGGGAGTGAACCTCTATGTCAACGGCGGCTCTTTTAATGTCGGGCACCGGTGTGAGAAACAAGGGCAGGAATTCTTCAAGCACGTTCTCGAATTCGGGTGTCTTTCCGATGGCGGACTCCATCTCGTTTTTAATGGAGCTCGAGATTTCGAAGGGCGTATGAACGAGGTTCCCATTTTTTATTCTGTAAAAGAGTCCGGGAACAAGGTCTCTGTCGAAGATAAAATTATTGTGATACTTGATTCTTGCCTCCCAAGCTTTCGGCAGAATGTCCCTTATGGAGTTGGTTGAGCCGCCTATTGAGAGAGGATCCCTCGCCAGAACTTTTGTCATC
>Ga0164311_10000507_pt1 | contig 17168 bp, 31 predicted proteins | sample GuaBasSedimGuay2_FD_121796 | JGI IMG/M metagenome (GOLD analysis project Ga0164311, IMG submission 121796) | Subseafloor sediment microbial communities from Guaymas Basin, Gulf of California, Mexico - Guay2, Core 4569-9, 9-12 cm | ecosystem: Environmental > Aquatic > Marine > Hydrothermal vents... | reverse complement strand
TACTACAGCATTCACTAGGTTAGAATTTAATGAGAAGAAAGCAGTACCTCTCTATTTGCCCTATGATGTCAAAGGAGGTGTAGATGAGCCAGTAGTAATATATGCTCTAACTGCCTCAGGGGTAGCATCAGTAACAGTTTATGTTACAGTGATAGGTGAAGAGGAGTAGATGAGGAAATAGTTAAATAGTAGCATGGACTAATACTATTTATGGAGAAGACTGAGCAGCTACTGCCAGGGATAATTAAGCTACTTATGGATGTAGGGGAAATAAAGAAAGAGCTAGAGAGATTGAGGAATGAGGTAGCCATGTTGAAAGCTAGGCAGTTAAGTAGTACTGAGAAGAGCACATATATAGAGCATGATAAGGTTACTGTAGGGACTGAGCCAACATTAATACTAGAGATTAAGGAAGACAGGATAGATGCCGTAGTAAAGAACTTAGGTGATGGTAAGCTATATGTAGGAGGTACACCTAGAGTGAGTGTAGGGGAAGGTTTTGAGCTAGAAATGGGAGCTGCTTTAAAGCTAGAAGATTATAGAGGAGAGTTATGGGGTGTGTCTGATACGGGATGTGATGTTAGGATAATCGAGTTAATTAAGTAGGTAAAGGTGTGGGGATATGGCTGCTATAGTTTATGTAAGGTCTGCTAGACCTGCACCACATAACCACTCTGAGGCAGACCAAATCCCAGTAGTCACAGATGGGATTGAGGATGGGGCTATTACTACAGCCAAACTGGCAGATACTGCAGTTACTACTGCTAAGATTGCTGACGGTGCAGTAACTCCTGCTAAGGCTAGTACAGAGCTAAGGAGTAAGATGTACATGGGAGATGAAACTGAGGTTAGTGTTACTGGGACTACTGAAACTGAGCTTAAGCAGTTCTTATTTGTGCAGGATGGCCCTATGGGCACAATAAACAGCTTCTATGTACAGGCTACTCTTAAAAGCTCATCCTCTACTGCTACAGCATCCCTTAAGATATACATAGACGATGAGACTACACCTAGGCTAACTTTAAGCACTACCAGTACTGACTATGCTCTTCAGACTGGATATTTTGATGTAAGTGACCTCACTAGTGGTATCCATACCATACACATCAAACTGGCATCTGATACTTCAGGAGAGACGGCCTATAACTACCTACTAGAGTTTTATGCTAGGTAAGTAGGGGGTGTAAGCTGTGACAATAAAGCCAGTGTTAGTGAGAGCTAAGTATTTGCCTCAAGTAGTTAGCTTTAAGTTTGGGGCAGAGGGCAGTAGCACTACGAGTACTAGCTATGTTACTATTGCTGATAGTGATATTGCCTTGGATATGAGTGACTATAGAGGTCCTAACGGTAAGCTGTACCTAAAGTTTATAGCTCACATCTATAATGACAGTTCTGGGGAAACTACTTATGTAAGGATATACAGGCAGAATGCAGGGACTGCAGTATCAGACACAGAGCTTAGTGGCACTGGAGCAGGATGGACCATAGCAGAGAGTGACTGGGTAGATATGAGTAATGAGAGTGGTGATGAGAGCTATCAGATACAAATGAAGGTTACTGGAGGCACTGGCATGTACAACTCTGCTATAATGATATTGAGCCCTTATAAGCTCTGGTAGAGAGGTGTATGCCTTGGAAAAGAAACCTAGAGTTGGGCAGTACCTTAGTGTCACATTCTCCCAGAGGGGAGGAGGAGAGAGAGTACAACATGCTATTTACAGGCTATTTGGGGCTACTATCTACACCTTAAAGAAGAGATTTAAGGGGAAGGAGTATAAGGAAGTTGGGGACCCAGCAGATAGAAAGTTTATTTTATCCATAGTCAAGGTCTAAGATGGTCCTTATAGAGCCCTTCACAAAGTATGAGTGGGACTTCCAGATTAAGCTAAGAAGGTCCATTAAAGTCCCTAAGGAGCTAGAGGAGTTGGATGTTATTATCTTTCACTGTCCATTTGACCTAGTATTCTTAGAGAGGTTAGATAAGCCAAGTATATTTTATAATCACAGGTCCGCAAGGCCTTATACCTTTATGTTTAAGCACATTCTAAGGCACATAGAGCCACTTAGGAGGGAAGTACTAATTAAGGATGACCCTTACATTATTGAGCAGCATAAGTACCTGTATAGTCTTGCGGATGTAATTCTAAGTAACAGCAGGTTTACTCAGGGGATTATGAGAGCCGTATTTAAAGTAGATAGCTATGTCTGTTATCCTCCCGTAGATATTAGGAAGTTTAGACCTGCTAAGAGACCTAGGAGAGACTTCTTCTTTTCGGTACAGAGGATTAACTGGCAAAAGAGAGTAGAGCTACAGATTAAGGCATTTAAGGGACTTAAGGAGAAGTTAATCATAGCAGGTACTAGTAAGGGAGACTATGATGAGCATGTGCTTAGGCTATGTGAGGACCTACCTAATGTAGAATATGTAGGTAGGATTAGTGATGATGAGCTAGTGTGGTATATGCAGAATGCTAAGGCAGTGCTGCAGACTGGCTATTATGAAGATTTTGGCCTAGTACCTGTAGAGGCTCTAGCATGTGGTACTCCTGCCATAGTTGTTGATGAGGGAGGGTTTAAAGAGACTATCCATAGCTCACACTTGGGAGTGAGGGTTAAGAGACCATACTTAGATAATCTTAGAAAAGTTATTAGGACCTTTAGTATTGATGCTTATGACCCAAGGGAATTAAGGGAGGAGGCTAAGAAGTACAGCATGGAGAGGTTTAGGAAGGAAATGGATAAATATATCAGACTGGCTATTACTAGACATGAAGAGAAGAAACTACTATGTAGATGCAGAGACAGGGTTAGTAATTAGGGAGATTAATTATGATGACCCTAGTGATGCCTTCGCAGATATAAGGATAATTAGTGACTGGGTAGAGCTTTATAGCAGATATTTTGGTAAGCATCCTTTATTTACCACATACTTTCAGATAGGTACATTTGAAAGGATGAATTGGCTAGGGAATAAGATACATTTACCAGGAGTGGGAGAGGTAGAGGTAAAGGTCTATGCTATTATCTATAACGGTACAATAATTAGTACTCCTGGTGTATTCCTTAGGGATGATGAGGCATATATAAACCTAGGAACTAAGAAGGCATTTGTCTATAAGTATCCTGAATGCCTAGCAGCATTAATCAGGTACTTTAAGAGCATAGGGAAGAGGAAGGTGTATTACTTTCATCATGGCAAGATAGATAGGAGGCTCATATCGAAGTTCCTTAAGAGGTTAGTTATGAATATGCCACATCAAGCCGATATGGAGCTCTGGGAGGTAGATTTATGATTGACCTGCTACTAGTAGATTTACCCCTGAGGCTAAATTATGTAGCCCCACTTAACCTAGCTATCCTGAAGAGTATAGCCACTTCTATGGGCCTTAATGCTAAGTGTATTGACCTTAGCCATAAGTACAATAGTAAGTACTATGAAATCCTGTGGGAGGCTCTTAGACAGGAGGTTAATAAGTACTGTAGTGCGTTTAGAACAGTGAGTAAGGTAGTGTACTCAGTAGAGAAATTAAGTGAAAGTAGAGAGCTAGAAGAGTTGGCAGAAGAGATAGCTAATGAGATTAATAGATATGGTGCAAGGGTAGTTGGGATAACTACTAGAGCAGATAGTGTGTACTTGGCAGTTAAAGTAGCACAGTTAGTTAATGCTAGAGTAATCTTGGGAGGTCCAGGAGTGCTATTTAGCCATGAGTACTTAAAGAAGTATCCAGGAATTAATGCCATATTTGTTGGGGATGCCGAGGATACTCTACCGATTTACCTACCTGATATAGTTAATTTTAGTGAGAGCTATAGTACAATATTACCACTTAGGCCTTATGACTTCAGTAGGCTCATAATCCCTGATTACAGTGATTTTGACTTGAGCAAGTATAGACTAATTGGTATAGAAACGCAGAGAGGCTGCATTAATAAATGTAAGTACTGTAGTGCCAGGTACTATCCATATGGTCCAGTAAGGCTAAAGCCTATAGAGCATATTGATAGAGAGTTAGAGGTCTTAAAGCAGTGGGGTAAGGACTTCTTCCTCTGTGATAACATTAGTAATGTCAGTAAGCATAGGATGATAGAAATATGTAAGGTATTCTATAAGCATGGCTGTAAGTTCCATGCTGAGCTAGTACCTGATATTGATGAGGAATTAGCTGAGTGGCTAAGCAAAGTGGCTGTTAAGATTACCCTAGGGATTGAGAGCTTAAGTAATGGTACTATAAGGCTTATGGGCAGACCTTATACATGGGATAAGATTAAGAGGAGCTTACTAGCACTTAAGAAGTATAATGTACCTGTGCATGGGATGTTTATTTTTGGATTTCCTAAGTCTAGCTTAGCAGGGTGTGTACTAACTCTACTGAGGCTATTAAAGTATGGGGATTTATTCAGTAGTGTAGCCTTAGGCAGCTACATCCTAACCTATGGTAGCTATGTGCATAAGCATCATGAGGAGTACGGGATTAAGATATTAAGGGAGGGAGAGCAAGAGGCTATACTTAATTGCCTACCATTTAAACAAGGTAGGTGGGAAGAGTTTAAGAATAAGGTTAAGAAGTTCCTGGTAGATATTGTAGAAAATTATTTCTTAATGCAAGGTAAGGTATATTACTGGAGGATATGAGGATAGAGTACATATTTAGGATAGTTGGGAAGGTAGATGCAGTTAAGGATACGGATAGGATTAAGGCTATAGCAGAAGAGCTTAAGCTAATAAAAGAGTTTGGTAGATTTGATGTTATTAGCATTACTTTTATGGCTAAGTTCTTGGTAGTCCTGGTAGATTTTAAGGACATTACTAAGTTGGATAGGAGTTCTGAGATGGTGATAGATGCGTTTGCTGGAGCTATAGTATATGCTCTAGGGTGTAGGGTTAGGTATAGGCACTATGAAGTGCATGGTGTTACTAGGAGTTTACTGTACCATATAGATTGGGAGAAAGGCAGTTATGAGTAGAGACCGAAAAAAATATATATAGGGGGTGTATAGGGTATATATAAGGTCTAGGAGGTTAAGAAGATGGAAGAAAAGAAGAGATACCGTAAGTCAATATGTCGGATATGCAAAAGAGAAATAGTTTACTATAATGGATGGTGGCTAGATGAGAGTTTTCGTAGCTATTCTGATTACCCAATACGCCATAAACATAGGCCTAAGGAGGGATGAGCCATGAGGTACCCTAAGAAGTGTTACATTGCATTAAGATTGTATGAGTTAAAGAGAGGGGTTAAGTTAAAGGGAGAGGCTAGAAGGAACTTCCTAAGGAATGTGTACAGAATGATAAAGCTTGGAGAGGAGATGAAGAGGGAGAAGAAATGATAGTAAAAGTTACTAGGAGGACTGAGGACAATAGGCCAATAATCCTAGTTAAGATGGGAGAGAAGAGCAAGAGGTTTGTATGGCTTAACTGGGATGAGGTAGATGACTTCATTCTAGAACTGCAGAGGGCTAAGGAAGAATGTAGGAAGGCTTATGATGAGTGGGCAGGGAAGGGAGAGAAGAGGGAGGTAACTATGAGGTACAAATGGATAACATGCCCTATATGCGGGAGGCACACATTTAGGTACAGCAGGAGGAAGAGGGCTAGCTACTGTGCTTACTGTGGCTATGAAATTAAGGAGGAGGATTTTAGGAGGGCATTACAGGAAGGTGAGTGAAGGTGCCTGAGAAGAAGAGGATGAGTTTAGAGGAAGTGGCTGAGAGATATGACAAATTGATAAGGAAGACCTATGGAGAGATAGCAGAGTTAGTAGGGGCTCAATTTTCAGGGGCAAAAGTGAATGTACTTGAGTGTAGTGGGCTAATAAGCTTCGGGATATTTACTTTCATGGTAGGGTTAATGGAGCTGCATCTTAGAACTAGTGGCTTAGTCACGGAGAAGGTTTTAAAAGAGAAAAAGGATTAGGTAGGTCCCTAAACCTTATTCTTTTCTTTCTTTATTCTTCCTCTTCTCTGTAGATGTAACTCTTAGCTTTCCCTATGAGCCATGCTATAAAGGCAAAGGCCATGCCAGCAAATACTAGAGTACCTGCATCTATGCTAAGGACATTCTCTATTACTTGCACTAGAGGGGTCCAGTCCATAGTACCACCTAGATAGAAATAGGTAGCCTGAGTTTTTAAAGTTTTATCTGGTACCTTTAAAGAGTAACTGCTTATTTACTACCTGGATAGTGCTTTAGGAAGTTCTCTAAGGCCACTAAAATAGCTATGCCTATAGTGGTCCATTCTGGAGTTGGTACATTAGCCCCTCCTAGCCACTGAGCTACTGCAGTTATACCTGCGTAGATGAATATCTTAACAGCCTTCCATAAGGTTATTTCAGGTTTGTACTCTTTCTTTTCTTTTGGCATGGCTTACCACCAGGGTTATTATTATTAATAATGCGGTATAGGTCTTTAAGCTTTTGCTCTACCTTGCCGAGCCTATAGACTACCATGAACTGTGAGCCGAGGACTGCAGAGATGACTGCTAGTTCTATTGGGTCCATCTCACTATGCACCTCACTTTAGTGTTATTTGACTTACTGAGATTAGGTAAGGGAAGTAATTACCTGGGAATGAGTTTCCCCCTTCTATTAAAGTTAGCATTTTTACATAATTAACATCGGAATTGCTCTTACCTTTTATATATGCTGTATAGTCTCCAGGGGTTAGGTACTCCCATCCATATAACACTATTCTCCTAGTACCGTGTTGGCCAGTAGAAGTTTGTTCCCAAGTATAGCTATCTAGTAGTGTGTTATCTCTATATAACTCTACCCAGTACTGAGCTGGAGTTGTATTAGTATAGTCACTAGCTAGGATTAAAGCTACTATAAATACCCATCCAGGTTTATCTATGGTAAATGGTCTCCATGCAGCATTTTTTGGTGTGTTACTAGCGATACAATAGTTAAAGTAAACTGAGGCACTTTCTCCACTACCTGTGTCTTCATCATACCTAGCATGGACTATTAATTCTCTAACTGGCTTACCTAGAGCTCTTGTGAACCTAGGTAGTCCCATTAAGTCTCACCTATATAATGTATCTTCTGGTCCGCACTAGAGCTTATAGCATATAATATACTAGGGTCCTTAAGATATAAAGTAATTGCCTCTCCTGCATTAAGCCTAAATCCTGTAGTGGTAGTTACTGAGCTATCCCCTATGTACACAGCATCAGTATTATCATTATCTGCCTTTATGGTAATGCTCCTAGCCTCAGTTACTGTAGTTATCTGCACTGCACTAGTGCCTACTGATACCTGGCCGTAGAAAACTCCTAGACCTCTAAATTCTACCGCACTTACCTTCCTGAATTTAGCACTCATTTACGGCCTCCCCATGGATAGTACATGAATAAGGTAGTCATGCCACATTTAGGGCATTTATATCTAGTAGTCTCTAATGGCACTTCTTCCTGATGCCCACAGTACTTGCATCTTACCACTTTAGTAGTAATCTTCTCAGTGTGCACTTTCCTAAGTACGGCTTCTATTAATGCTGTACCTAAAGCTGCCTCATCTCCCAAATTAGTTATAGATATAGCATAAGTGTGTTCGGTACTTAAAGTGGGGTCAAAATCACTAATCTTAGTTAGCCCTATCTCCTGCTCAAAATAGACATCAAACGGTACTATATGTAGATTACTATCTAAATTACCATCAACATACTCCCTGCCTATATAGGGCTCACTACTGCTACCCCATATCTTTATTACCTCGAAATCATACCCCACTGGTATTGTAAACGGCATTTCTAGCCCAGTCTCAACATCTATTAAATATCTTGTTTCCCCTGGCTCCATGGGAGGTATTACCCATGGAAAATCAGAGCTTTCCGTGTCTCCAGTTAGCATAAAAATCTTAAACTTCTCATCAGTACCAAGTTGGTACTTCTTGATAGTATAAGCTCTGAGTATCTGCAGGGAATAGTCTGGTAATGTGACTACCATTTAGACACCTATAAGCTTACTAATTAGCTCTACAAAATTCTTAACTACATCCCAGGGGAAGGCTACTATGTAGTCCTGGGCCTCTATGCGGATTATAAAGGTATGCTCGAATAGCTCACAGTTATTGTAGCCCTTAATGATTAGGTTACATGGTACTTCTGGGCATATCCAGTTTATGTTATCTACTATTATTTCTCCATTCCCCTTGTGCCACTGCCCTTCAGTCTCTGGGCTTATTTGTTCGATACCGTAGAATATAGCTACTCCTGCCTGGCTAAATTGGCCTGGTCTAGTCTGTACTTCTATTCTGGTAATTACCTTTTTCTCTATTGTTACTGTAGTCTCTACAGGGTTATCAGTAGTTGTGTTCGGAGGTACTGTTAGTTCTACTTGATATAATGCCATATTTAGGGGCTAGGCAGAGCTCCTAGGCACCCCCTCGGAGGAGATTGGTACATCTAACCTACTGCCTAGCTCTCCCCTACTGTTGGGGTTCTTCAGGCTTAGGCTCTTCAGGTACTGGCTCTTCCATGTAATTTATGTAGCATTACTGCTATTAATTTTTTACTAAGGCTATTCTACATGCTTAGCATTTATGGTACCGCACTTAGGGCATGAGAATATGAGGTACTTATAGCTGTAGTTAGTAGCCTCTTCAGGTGGTATTAAGTCCTCTCTCCCTAGCTTAGTACCACACATGCTGCATATAGTATTAACTGGCCTGAGAGTGTAGTAGTTCTCCTTAGCCCAGTTAATGTACTTTTGCCTGGCTATCTCTCTCTTTAATTCCTTGTCATCCGAGTTATTGCTCTTGTTCTTCCTGTTCTCCTTTACCTTCTTCACTACCCTCCGAATAACTAATAGCTCTGGCTTTTTCATACTCATTTACAAACTCCTCCAGGATAGAATTTATTAACTTGCCTAGGGTAACTTTCTTCTCCGCAGCTATACCTAGCAGCTTAACATACACAATATCCTTAAGGATTAAATTGTACCTAGCCATATTTATATAATTAGTACTACTTATATATAAAGATTTAGGTAGTACTATCTGGGTATGGTAAGGTAGAATGGACCTACCATACCCTACCTTTGTAACTAGTGCTATTATTTTTTTACCTATAGCTTAGGTACTTTAATCTCTGCCCATGCATCCCCTTTTATTATTATTAGTTCTCCCTTCTCTTCCTGTTCCCACTTACCCTCCCTTAACCTCCATACTTCATAGTCCCTGAGCACTATAGTATTATTGCTTTCATAGAACTCATAGAATGTACCGAATACTCTTAGGCCTGGTATCTTTAGCTCTACCCAGACCTCCTTACCGATGAGCATACGAGTACGGAATTGTTTTGCCTCTGTCATAATAACCTTAATAAGTAAGTAGGTGCTTATATAATTTGTGAGTAAGGAGAAAAGGGAAGAGAGATTAGAGAGGCTGTTAGATGAAGAGGTAAGCTTTAGGAGGATGTTTAGTATTGCTGTTAGGAGAGCACTACCAGAAATACTTAGAGCTCAGGTGCTAGTAATTGAGGATGATGGAGAAGTCCTAGCTATAAGAAAGTTTGGTAAGACCGATTATATCCTCGGTATCGTGTATAATGCTCATGGGGGTGATTTAGGTGGAAGAAGAAGTAAAACTTCCTACTTGGTTAGTGGATTTCAAAAAGCGTATAGCTCTAATTGAGGTTATTGAGTTAGCATTTAAGAATAAGTGCGACTGCGAGGTATGCAAGAAACTAAGGGAGATAGCAGAGGACTTGGGTAAGACTTTCTCCTTACCTAAGACACCATAAGAGGGGATGAGGATGGAAAATGAGGAGAAGAAAGAGGGAGAGAAGAAGGAAGAGGAGAAGAAAACACCAGTTACTATCATATCCAGGGACATCATGGACACTTACCCTAAACTCAGAGAGCTACATAGAACGGTGGCAGTTACCTATAAAACTCCTGAAGTAGGGCCAAGGACCATCTTTATAGATTTGTATGAACTGTTTGGGGAAAAGCAGGATGATGCGATAATGGCCATCTTGGAAAAGAAGGGGGACCTGTGGCAAAAGTATTTTGAGGAGGAGAAGAAGAGGATTAAAGAGGACCTGGAGAAACTTAAGGCTCAGAGAGTAGAGACTTATGAAGTGTAAGTATAGGGATTAGGCATGACTAATTGGCCTTGGCCCCTTGATGGGGTACAGAGTTGGTTTGAGGAGTTATGGAATAAAGTAATAGGCATAGCTACGCAGGTCTGGCAAGTAGTACCTGAGTGGGTAAGATTTCCATTAGAAAAGCTAAGGCAGTTCTTCAGTGCTGCTTGGGGTACCTTTTATTCTTTTTTTACCCAAATCGCAGAGTATATTGTCTGGATTAGGGACCAGGTATGGGCCTGGGCTAGAGACTATTACTTGGGCATACTTACCCTGCTGTACAACATATTTGTGGGGATAAAGAGTAATGTGATAGCTTTCTTTAAGGACCCTGTAGGATATTTAAAAGGAGGATGGGACTATGTAGTTGGTAGAGTGAATGATGCTATTGGCCAGGTACTTAATGCTCTCAATTCCTTCTTTTCTCCTATTAAAGATAGTATGTTTAGCTTTTTTAGGGACCCCATAGGCACTATAAGTAGAGCAGTAAGCCCAATAGTAAGCACTATAGTAGATGCATTTGGTAGAGCCGTAAAGGTAATTGCAGACCCGATTGAGGATGCTGTTAGAGGTATAGGGACTTTTGTAGCCTCTGGACTGCAGGAAGTAGTTAAGTGGCTAGTTGGCAGTCTTAGATGGTTAGGAGAGCAGATAGTATCAGTTACTATGGGTGCCGTATCCTGGTTTAAGGATAGCTTTATAGGATTTGTTACCGATGCTATCAATAGGGTAAGGGATGCACTCCTGCCTCACTCTCCTCCTAAGGAATTTGAGGAGAGCATAACAGGGCTATTTGAGGATTATAGGAGAAAGGTAGAGGAAATTTTAGCCCAGTATGCTAAGTCTCCTATAAGGATGGAGGATGCACTTAGGGCTGCTACTGGCATAGCAGGAGTAGCTGCTACAACTGCCATACTAGCCCATATCCTGGGTGCTGCAGGGGACTTTATACATCCTACCAAGCAAATCGGTATTAGGGAGATAATTGCTACTATGATAAGTTATTTTGGTATTGATAGGGTCATAAGTCCTCCTATAATAATGCCTTATGAAGTTGGCGTAGTAATACCGTTAAGGCAGTGGTATCAGTCAGTATATAGGCCAACACTACCTAGCATTAGTGATCTACTCAAGTTCTATCAACTTGGTATTATAGATAAGGCTACATTCAAATCAATAGGTGCGTATCTTGGCTATAGGGATGAGTACTTGGATAGTTATATAGAGAGTGCTAGGACCTTACTAACTCCTGATAAGGTAGCTAAGCTCTATGTTACTGAGTTCATTAGTAAGGATGATGCTGTCAAGTACCTTAGCATGTATAAGTTCGATGAGAAGGATAAGGAGCTGCTCTTAGCTAGTGCCTTTAGCTTTCCAGGATTGGATGACCTTAAGCACTTCTTATGGAGAGGATTTTTAGATGAGAGCAGCTTTAAGGAGCATCTAAAGTATCTTGGCATCCCTAGCCAGTATAGAGATTGGTATTTAGAGCTAACTAAGATTATTCCTGGAGTGAGGGACTTAATAACATTTGTAGTTAGGGAAGTAATTACTCCTGATGACTTCTATAAATGGAGTGCTATGCAAGGGCTTAGTGAGTACTGGGCAAAAGCCTACTGGGAAAGCCACTGGGTATTGCCTAGTGCAGAAAGGCTATTCAGTGCGTACCTGAGAGGCATAATTAGTGAGGATGAGTATAAGAAGTATATAGTCTGGCATGACTATAAGCCTGAGCCTAGGCCAGGGATTAAGGTTAGTGATGTAGATATAATATACGGCACTCAGTTTGACTTGCCAGGTAGGATAGATTTGAGATGGATGTGGGAGTGGGGGATTATTAGTGATGAGGAGTTTATGGACCTACTGAAGAAAACTGGCTATGACCCTAAGTATGTTGAGAAGATAGCTGAGGCATGGAAGGGCAACTTATTAAGGGAGGAGAGAGGCAAGGTATTATCTGCTCTTACTGAGCAGTATGTCAGTGGCTATATTACTGAGGATGAGTTTAGAGCTAGGCTTAAGGAGCTAGGTATAATAGAGGAGAGAGCCAAGCACTATATAGATGCTGCTAAGATTAGCCTAGATAAGGATGTGAAGGATGAGGTAGTAAAGACCTGGGTAGATATGTATGTTAAGGGCCGCATAGATAAGACTGAGCTAATAAGTGAGTTGGATAAGGTAATTAAGAATACTGCGGTTAGAGATGCCATAGTCTCTAGAGCAGATGCTAGGAAGAGGGTAGAGGAGGAGGTTAGGAAGAGAGAGGTTAAGCTCACTGCTACACAGATACTTAGAGCTTATCAGGAACTTATTATTACTGCTGACAAGTGTAGAGAGCTACTGAGGAAGTTAGATTATACGGATGAGGAGATAGATATTCTCATGGCTCTATATGCTCCTAAGGCAGCTATGTAGCTACTGCAGTATAGAAAGGTAAATAAGTAAGTAAGCAGTTCTAAGGTTTTATGGAGGAGACAAAAGGGGAGAGGATAGAGGAAATTGATATTAACCTTATAGATGAACCACCTATTCTATTGCATCCAGAAACTCCTTTAGAGGAGCTAGAGGAGTTAGCCAACTCTATTAAGGAGATAGGGTTAATTGAGCCAATAATAGTGAGGCCCAAGGGAGGAAGGTATGAGCTAATTTCTGGATACCGTAGGTACATGGCTGCTAAGAAGTTTGGAATACCCAGACTTCCTGCTAGGATTATGGAAGTGGGGGATAAGGAAGCACTGATGATGTCTGCTACAGAGAACATTCAGAGGACTGATCTTGACCCAGTAGCAGAGGGAGAGCTATATGCTAAGCTCTATTATGAGCATAAGCTTACCATAGAGGAGATTTCTAAGAAAGTAGGGAAAAGCCATAGCTATGTAAAGGCAAGAATAGATTTGTTAGACCAGCCAGAGGAGATTAAGGAGATGGCAAGGGCAGGGAAGTTAAAGCTAGGGATTATACCACACCTGAAGAAGATAGAGGATGAGAAGGAGAGGATAATAGTAGCAGAGGATATTGCGAAGAGGGGGTTTACTATCGAAGGGGCTAAGTATGTGATTGATGCATTTTTGAAATACAAGAAAGAGATGACTGAGGCTAAGACTGAGGAAGTACTACAGAGGGCAGAGGAGGAGCCGATGTTTATATGTGAGTGGTGTAAGCAGCAGAAGAACTATAAGTTTGCTAGGTCCATGGTTATCTGCGATGACTGCTACAGGAGGCTAATGTTCTTGGATGAGAGGGAGAAATATAGCAAGTCTGGGTAAGTGAGTATCCCCCTGGACACCCCTGTACATAGGGGTATATACACCTTGTCCCTTAGTTGGAATTCGGGCTATGGCTATCTACAAAAATTTTCTTGGTCACGGGGAGCGTTGAGATGCATCTCAACGCCAGCCGCAGCACAGGAATTTTCCTAGGATTTGGGACTTAGTTCTCATTTGCAGGGGAGAAGGCTTGAGTTTTCAGAGCTCGTGACTTGGATTTTTGAGGCTCTTGGCATGGTTTTCAGAGGCTTTTAGCACTGTTTGAGGGCATTCAAAATTTTTGTCAGAATTGCTCTAGGAGAATTCCAGGTTAGTAGAAATTGGGAGTTTACCAGGTAGAAGGGGGGTGTGGGGGTGTCCTTAGCTAATCCGAGAAAGTTTACGGTATGGAGGGCCTAGAATACTCTTGCCACAGATAACACATCTCCAGCTAGAGTAGTACCTCACATATCCCTCCCAGACATGCTTAGTGACCCTACCACACTGAGGACAAAAAAGCATTTTTTCTGTTATTTCTGGTACTAGGACTTCTTCCTGCATAAGCAGCACCCTAAACCTTCAGATGGTATCTTATAATATTAAGTCTATCGCAAGTCTCATGCAACTCTGGCCTATCTAAGGCATAAACTACCATCTTCTTAATGGGTTTTCTAGGCCTATAGGTCCTATTGAACCAGTCTGCATAGCCCTCTAACTGGCCTATTGCTGAGTACTTTAGTCGGACTTTGAACTCTATAATGTAAACAAATTCATCAGTGTAGCAGACTGCATCTATCCTGTGCACATAAGGTATTGCCATCCTCCAGTACTGCTCAGGCATCCTCTCAAACCACTCCCAAGTCTCCTCAGTTGGCAAGTACACATCGAAGTAATAGAGGCCAGGCAAGATAGCTTTTCTTACAAATTCCCTGGCTAAGAATAGCTCCATGGGCCTAAAGTGTCTAAACCAGATTTTATCAACTAGTAGAGGCCCAGTTTTCTCATTTACCTCAAATGGGCCTATTGCGAACTTAATTAGGAAATCTGCGATTTCAACCATTCTTTACCCCTTGGTGTTATTCTCCATTCATTCATTAGTATCCAAGTTAGTCCTGGCACAAATCTCTTTACTGCCTCATGCTTAACTAGTTTTCTTCTCTCCAGGTCATATAGCTTATTCCTCACTACCATGTAATGTGCTCCGATTTTATCTGCTATCCTTCGTGTATTTAGCCCAGGCTCTTCTAGGAGGAGTTTGAGAATTTTTATAGCTAGAGTATTCTTCTGCGGTCCTGCCATATCAATAATTACAAACTCCCCCTTACATACTTATTTATTTATTTACTGGAAAGTATATAAACGAGTAGTGAATTAATAGTATTAGTGCCTTAAAAATACCTTGTTGAGGTGGTAAGATGGTAAAGACAATTGGAGTTGATAGAACGGTTAAAAAGTGGTTAGCTAGAGCTAGAGTAGCTAGACCAGACTATGAGGAAGGTGTTAAAGCACCAAAAGAGCCATGGGAGCAAAGGGCTATTGCAGCCAAAGAAACCTACAAAGCAGCTATTACTGCTCCAGATGTGCCAGAGTTGTTTGTCAGGGGAATAAAGAGGGCAGGAACTGCTAGATGGCAGGATATGGCCCTTAAGAAGGGGGCAGACAGATATACTCCTGGAGTTGAACTTTCTCAAGACTACTACAGAGGTCAAATGGCTGACATTCTAGGAGTTATTGAAAGAATAACACTACCAGCCAGAGCACCAAGGGGAGATGTTAGAAACCTGGACAGGGTAAAGAAGATTTTTGAGGAACTACATGGATGGAGGTTAGCCAAGAGAACTGTAGCCTCATCCAAGTAAACCTTTATTTATTTATTATGGAATTTGGAAAAGGTGAGGTGTAGATGAAGAAATACCTACTCGATAAAATCTTTGCTGTAGGCACAACTTATAGGGCTGAGGAAGATAAGGCATATGTAATTACTAAGGCAGGTACTGACAGTTCTAGCCAGGCAAGTATTAAAGTAGCAGGCACACCAGTTTTCTACACCATAACAGATATTGCCCCTAAGTACAAAATAGGGACTAACTTGCTAGGTCCTATGCACTTGGGCAGTGACTTTATTGTAGTACCTCCTAGCAAGACACTAGAGTTTACTGGAGCTAGTGGTAGTGAGTTCAGGCTAATAGGAGAAATTATAGAATTAGAGGCAGGAGAGGCTATTACTCCTGACTTGGCAAGTAGGTACACTGAGCAAGGTAAGAAGTTCTTGAGCTATGAGAGTGGTACTTACTCCCATGGTACGGATACTGCATGGACGGCAGGAGATGAGAATACTGTTATAGAGGCTACAGTACCAAGTGGGGAGAAGTGGCTAATTAATAACCTATTCCTAGGGAAAGTTGAGAATGTCAGTGGGGGACTAAGCCAGGGACAATTTGCATTTAGGATATATGTAGATGATAAGCCATTTGACTTGGTAGAGACTTCCATGGGTAAGAAGGGTATAGATGTAATGAGCTGCTACTTACCTCCGAATACAACTAATAACATGGAGCCATTTACTCTAGAGAAGATGCCTATAGAGCTTACCAGTGGTAGGACACTAAAGGTAACATGCATTAATGTGAGTGGCTCAGATATTAGCCCAACTTCAGGAAATAGCTTAGATGTCACTTGCTATGTAGTGAAGGAAATAACTTATGTGTAAGTGAAGTAAAGGAGGGGATAAGACATGGCATTCAAATTTTGGAAGACATTTGAGCATGATAGTATAAGTGCTGGTAGTTCAGTTAGTGGTAGCTGGTATGCTGATGACAACTATGTTATCAAGAGGATACATGTAATCAGTAAAGACGGTAGCACTCTCTACAATAGTACACTGTACTTTAAGATTTCAGATAAAGTGTACACCAGGGAGAAAGTGCCTGTAGCTATCCTAGGGAAGGACCAAGAGACTACTACGGAGGTTAATATTTCATTCACTAAGGGAGAGAAATTAGACTACACCTTTTCCAATAATGAGTCTTCTGCAGTGAGCATATTCATAGTATTAGAAGTACACACAGCATAAGCTAATGGACATATCACAGAAAGCCATATAAGTTGGGGTTTAATTAGGGGGTAATGTCATGGTAAGCTACCAAGTAGACCAAATTATGGATAGGCTAGAAATTAGAGATACTGCCGTACATCAGACAGATATTAGTGATTGTAGAGAGTTTACCATCGCAACCTTCTTTATTATTAATGAGACTGACCAGGATGCTACTGTTCAGATTAAAGGTAATGCTGAGGCTACATTTGCTGGTTCTGTGAATATTGGTAGCAGCATTACCGTATCTGCAGGTTCTACTGAGAGTAGAACACTTACCCCAGATACAACTGGGTGGCTACCATTTTACATGGCTACGGTACAGTTTTCTACTGCTCCTACTACTGGGGCAGTTAGTATTAAAGTACTGAAGAGGTAAAGTGAGGGACAACTTAAAGAACATAATAATAGAGGAGATTAGGCAGGTAATTAGAGAAGAGCTAGACGCAGCTAGGCTAACCATAAAGGCTAGGGATGCCAAGACCTATAAGTACGGTAGTGTTACTGATGATGGTACAGGTACTACTGAAACAATATGGACACCTGCATCAGGTAAGGCAGTTAGAGTAAGTGGTGCGGTAGTTAGTGCTACTGATGCCTGTAGTGTTGAGCTTAGATTTGGTACTACAGCATTCACTAGGTTAGAATTTAATGAGAAGAAAGCAGTACCTCTCTATTTGCCCTATGATGTCAAAGGAGGTGTAGATGAGCCAGTAGTAATATATGCTCTAACTGCCTCAGGGGT
>Ga0164311_10000505_pt1 | contig 17176 bp, 16 predicted proteins | sample GuaBasSedimGuay2_FD_121796 | JGI IMG/M metagenome (GOLD analysis project Ga0164311, IMG submission 121796) | Subseafloor sediment microbial communities from Guaymas Basin, Gulf of California, Mexico - Guay2, Core 4569-9, 9-12 cm | ecosystem: Environmental > Aquatic > Marine > Hydrothermal vents... | reverse complement strand
GAACGAAAATTGGTGCCCCTAGTATGGTTAGGTGTTATATTAACTCATATAACCTATGGCATATTCTTTATAATAGGACTCCTCAAAAAAGACCTAAAGAGGTAAACTGATACATGAAGATAAGCATATCATACCCACCCCTACCATCAGAAAAAGGAGTACCCCTACTATCCCAAAACAGACAATTCCAATGGTTCACGGAGCCCACATACATATATCCAATGGTTCCCGCATACGCAGCCACTATACTACACCAAGCAGGCTACGAAGTCATATGGGACGATGCAATAGCCGAAGAAAAAACCTACCAACAATGGCTCAAAGACATTGTAAAAGAACAACCAGACATAATAGCCATCGAGACAAAGACACCTGTTATAAAACGACACTGGAAAATCATAAACCAACTCAAACAAGAGCTCCCCGACACAAAAATAGTACTGATGGGAGATCATGTAACAGCCCTACCACTAGAATCTTTCCAACATAGCAAAGTAGACTACGTACTAACAGGAGGAGACTACGACTTCCTCCTACTAAACCTAGCACAACACTTAGAAAAAGGAACACTCCTAGAGCCGGGAATCTACTACCGCAAAGAAAACCAAGTAAAAAACACAGGGCACTTCAAACTAAACCACGACCTCAACACACTACCCTTCATCAACAGAGACTTAACAAAATGGTGGCTCTACGCCTACAAAAACGGCAACTACAAAACAACACCAGGAACGTACACTATGGTAGGAAGAGATTGCTGGTGGAGAAAAAACGGAGGATGCACCTTCTGCGCATGGACAGTACTATACCCAACATACCGAGTAAGAAAACCAGAACTCTTAGTCAACGAAATAGAATACCTAGTAAATAAATACAAAGTAAAAGAAGTATTCGACGACACAGGAACATTTCCAGCAGGTAAATGGCTACATAAATTCTGCAGACTAATGATACAAAGAAAACTAAACCAAGAAATATACTTCAGCTGCAACATGAGATATGGGGTACTAACTAGACAAGACTTCAAACTAATGGAAAAGGCAGGTTTCAGAATGCTACTCTTTGGACTAGAATCAGCAAGTCAGAAGACACTAGACATGATAAATAAAGGAGTTACAGTAGAGAGAATGATAAAAGAGACGAGATGGGCAGCAGAAGCTGGATTAGAACCCCACCTAACAATAATGGTAGGATACCCATGGGAAACAAGACAAGACGCATGGAACACATTCAAACTGGCAAAATACCTCTTCCAAAAAGGATGGGCAAAGACGCTACAAGTAACAATAGTAATACCTTACCCAGGCACTAAACTATTCTACCAGGCGCTAAAAAATGGGTGGCTAAAAACCCTAGACTGGGATGACTACGACATGACAAAACCAGTAATGAAGACCCCACTACCCGACGAAGACGTAGAACTCATGGCAAGAAAAATATACCAACTATTCTTCACACCCCAATACATAGCCCACAGAATACTAACTATAAGAAGCCTAGAAGACATACAATTCATACTAAGAGGGATCAAAAAAGTATTAGGACACATAAAAGACTTCTCAAGACCCATAAAATAATATGCACACTAAGTACCACACCCTCATCGGAACTCTCCTAGCAACCATAATCTACACCACCCAAAACATTACAGCCACCCTAGCATCCCTTCTCCTAAGCTGGATATCAGACATAGACCATGCCATCAACCACATAGTACACGAAAAACCTCAAACCAAACCTCACAAACTCCTAATCGGCCAATACTGCCAGACACGGAACCATGTACATCCCTCCTCTACGCCTACGAACACACCCCAATAATGTACATCATAACTCAAACCCTCACAGACACAATAACTGCCATTACCGCCATACTAGCCTATCTCCTACATCTACTCACAGATACCATTACAAACCCAATACACACACAAACCATGCTCCTAGTTTACAGAGCAACAAAACAATTCAAAATTAGCACCTATACAAATTAAACTTCACATCTCCCCAATAGAGGAACACTAGTACAACCATGAAAAGAGTAAATGTAGCAATAATAGGCTGTGGCTACATAGCTGAAACGGCCCACATACCAAACATACTAAGCATACCGGAAGCCAAACTAGTAGCACTATGCGATATAAATGAAAAACACCTCAAAGCACTAGGGAATAAATACAATATTAAGGAATTCTATCAAGACTATCATAAATTACTGGAACGAGACGACATCGATGCAGTTATAATCTGTACACCAACAAAAACACATGCAAAAATATCAATAGATGCCCTAAATGCAGGAAAACACGTATTCGTAGAAAAGCCTATGGCTACATCACTCTCCGAAGCTAGAGAAGTATTTGGAACCGTCAAAAAGAATAACGCAAAACTCATGATAGGCTATCAAATGCGCTTTTTACCTAATCATCAGAGAGCCAAAAGAATGCTAAGAAAGGGCGAATTAGGCCAAATAATATTCATAGAAGCTCACAGCGAAACCCTTATAATAAAACCAGAGGATGGCATCTTACTAGACTATACATGCCACTTCATAGACCTACTACGGTGGTATCTAAACGAAGCAAGGATAACAAAAGTCTCCGCCATCTTACACATAGACGAAAAATATAACACTGAAACCGGAGCCTCTCTAATACTTCAATTCGAGAACAAAGTAATAGGAATCATAAACACCTACTGGCTACCACGATATAGCACTTGGGCAGCCGTAGACCGCTACGTCAGAATCGTAGGAACAAAAGGCAAAATAATCACTGAACAATCGGGACCAACACTAACAATCTATAAAGAAGGAACTCTATTAAGCAGAATAATGGGCCCACATAAAATAATGCCAAAATTCGCAATACATCCAAAATTACCCTTATCCCAAATAGCATACCGAAAAGAACTCGAGCACTTCATAAACTCAATACTCAAGAACAGACAACCTAAGCCCAGTGCAGAGGATGGAATAGCTGTAATAGCAACTATAGAAGCCGCAAAAAGATCATTTATCGAAGGTAGGATAATAAATGTTACGGAATAAACCTATAGTCGCCATAATACAAAAAGCAGGCGGAAAGAGACAGCAATACACAAAGTGATAGACCTAGTAGGATGATATGGCAAATTTTGTAATTAAAGCTCCAACTAATGGAGGATATGTAATTCCTAGCCAGAACCCTATTAAGGTACTAGGTCATATAAAAGATTTCAAGATAAGCATTATCTAAAACTGATTAATATGAGTACTATACTTGTCACGGGCGGATTAGGATTTATTGGAAGTTGGATAGTTGAATATTATGTAAGAAGTGATAACAAAATAATAGTAGTAGACAATTTAATAAGAGCCAAATTATATAATCTTCCGAATAAAGCGATTAATTATAGGCTTGAACAGATTAAGAAATCCGAAAATGTTATAGTACGCAGTGTTGATATTAGGAATCATGAAAAATTAAATGAGATCTTAAGAAAAGAAAAAGTCGATATTATATTCCATACAGCAGCACAGGTAGCTGTCACTACATCATTGATAAATCCAAGACTAGATTTCGAAATAAATGTCTTAGGAACTTTTAATATACTCGAACTTGCTAGAAAGCATGATGCAATAGTAGTTTATGCTTCAACTAACAAAGTATATGGTGAAAATGTTAATAAAATACCACTAATAGAAAAAAAGAATAGATATGAGTACGCTGACCCTAAGTACAAGGAAGGTATTCCAGAAGATTTTCCAATTGATTTAACAGGACATACACCATATGGTTGCTCCAAATTATCTGCCGATTTATATGTCCAGGACTATTACCATACATATGGTCTAAAGACAGGAGTTTTCAGAATGAGTTGTATCTATGGAGAAGGTCAATTCGGAGTTGAAGATCAAGGATGGGTTGCATGGTTTATTATAGCAACATTAACTAACAAAATCATAACGATATACGGTAATGGAAAGCAAGTAAGGGACATTTTGCATGTACAAGATTTAATAAAAGCTTATGACTTGTTCATTAAGAGTAAAGACGTAAAACATGGAGTCTACAACATTGGAGGAGGTCCTCAAAACACTATATCATTATTAGAGCTAATAGGTTTACTTGAGGAAATTACAGGTCGTAGAGTCAAAGTTAAATTTTCCAACTGGAGACCTAAAGACCAGAAAGTTTATGTTTCATGTATTAACAAAATTAAGAAAGAACTTAAATGGAGACCAGAGATTAATATAAGAAAGGGTATTACTAGACTAATTGATTGGGTTAACGGTAATAAATATCTGTTTACCTAGTTGCTAATCATTTCAATTTCTCACATTCCAGTTACAATAACAGACATAGCGCTACAAAAATGAAGAGAATTAACGTTGCAGTTATAGGGTGTGGATATATTGCCGAACATTACTACATACCAAACCTACTAAGTATTCCTGAAGCAAAGTTAGTTGCACTTTGTGACATAAATGAGGAACGCTTAAAGATAATTAGAAGCAAGATCAACTTGCCACATATTTCCTTCTACAAAGACTACAACAAAATACTTGAGAGAGACTATATTGATGCAGTTGTAATTTGTAATCCAACAAGAACACATGTAAAGATTGTACTAGACGCTATTAAAATGGATAAACACGTTTTCATAGAGAAACCTATGGCTATATCTTTGAATGAAGCTAAAGGGATAGTGAGTATTGCAAAAAAAGAACGTGAAAGTTATGGTTGGATGTCAAATGCGTTCCTTATCCATATTGAGGCTCATAGTGAAACATTGATAATGAAGCCTGAGGATGGTATATTGTTAGATTATACGTGTCATTTCATAGACCTTCTAAGATGGTATCTTGACGGTAATAACATATCGAGTGTGCTAGCCATGTTATATTTTGATAAAAAATATAATAAAGAAATTGGTGCTTCATTACTCCTCAGATTTGATAATGGAGTGCTAGGAATTATTAACACATTCTGGTTGTATAACTATACCACTTGGGCTGCTGTCAATCGTTATGTCGGAATAGTTGGTACCAAGGGAAAAATTATAATTGAACAATCTGATCCTACATTGACAATTTATAAAGAAGGGACATTATTAAGTAGACTAGTTGGTCTCCATAGAATAATGCCTAGGTACGCAATTCATCCGAAGCTTCCTCTATCTCAAATTGCTTACCGAAAAGAACTCGAACATTTTATAGATTCTATCCTCCGAGATAAAGAGCCCAAACCTAATGCTGAGGACGCGGCAAGTGTTTTATACATAATAGAACTTAGCAAGAAAGTCTTTCTACAATAGTACTAAGGCATGAAGTTAGGCGAACCTATAGTTTCGATAGTGGACGTAGATAAAGCCAGGGGGGTTAAGAAAGCAATTTATAAGGCTATAAATCTAACAGGTGGTCTCAAACCTAAAAAGGGTTCGCTTGTAGCTATTAAACCTAATTTGTGCACAGCTCGTAAATCACCTGAGACTGGTGTGATTACGAACGTTGAGGTTGTAAAAGCAATAATAGATTATTTAAACGACCAATGTGATGATATACAAATTTTAATAGTGGAAAGTAATAGTGATAGATCAGCAGATGAAGCTTTCCGCCGATTGGGATATCATGAACTAGAGGACATATATTCTAATGTTAAATTAAAGAACTTAAGTAAAGATAGAACGATAAAAATAATTCCTAATTTTAGTCACAAGATAAGCATTATAGAAATTCCTGAAACCCTTCTAAAAATAAATTACTTAATATCTGTTGCATGCTTGAAGCGTCATGTTAATGAACGTTATACTGGCATATGGAAGAATTCCTACGGTTTGCTACCATACAAACCTATTAGAATAAAAATGCACCCATTTCTCTCGGAAGTACTTTTTGCATTAAATACTATGTTCTGGCCAGATCTCTCAATAATTGATGCTGAAACCGCATTAGAAGGTCCTGGACCTATTGAAGGTATTCCAATAAATTTGGGTAAAATTCTATGCAGCAGACATCCTCTTGCAATAGACCTTGTAGCATTAAAAATGATAGGCGAGAAATGTTCTAAAGTACCACACATAAAATATGCGATGAAACATTTAAAGCTAGATGAAAAGGAGATAGCCGTAATATTGGACAAGGGTTCTCTGAGAAGTTATCTAGACTTTAACGAGATTAATGAAATTTATAATCTAAAATTTATTCCGAAAAGTGCTTATTTACTATATAGATTAAGTATGAGAATAAGGAAGCTAAGTATATATCTTGAGAACATTGGATACCTTTTTTCTCTTATGGGATATACTCTCCGTACACCTTTTAAGGAGGAGGTAATTAAGGGTAGGATAATGCCCTTAAAAGCAATACTCAGTACAATATTAAACTTTATCTTGAAGATTGAGGTAGCTGAGAGAATCTATGGATGAAAATTCTATAAGTGACTTATTATCAGTAATTTTTGCAAACATTGCAGTAATATTATTGCTAAAAATTTCTCTTCTGATTTAAATCAAAACATGTTGATAAAAAGTAATTTAGTAAAAAACAATACAGGTGAGAACACTAGCAAGAAAGTAATTCTTTTCATACATCGTTATCCTCTTGATCTAGTGATAAGCACAGCTCCTCAGACTAAAATGCTACTAAAAACACTAAGCAAGAAGTACTATATTTACTACATAAGCTTCTCATCAAGGAAAAATAGAAGTTCAAGTGAATTAAAGTTTAGTAATCTTGAGAATATAAAAATACCTATTTCATTGTCAAGAGGAGAACCTCTATTTTTCTTAAAGAGCATTCTCTTTCCGTTATTGTTAATGCCTTTTCTCATAAAATTAAAAATGTCGCAACAGAATATAGTGCTAACACATTGTGATGATGCGTTACCTTATTACTACTATACAGTTAAGAAAATTTTGAATACAAAAATTACCTATCGCATGGGAGATTATATGATAGGCTACTTAGTTGATCCTGATAAAAGTTTACTACATAGAATATTACATAATATTCTTTACTCAACTCAAAGGAGAATGTTGTCAAAATTAGACCTTATAATTGTAATTAGCAATGAATTATACAAATATTTGATTAAGTCTGGTATCTCATCAGTAAATATAAGCGTGGTTCCAGAGAGTATTGACATAGAAATAATAAAACACTTGAATCTTCTAAACAAGAATAACAGATATCTTATGCAATTACGTAACAAGCTTGGTCTTACAAAAAAGGACTTAATATTGGTATTCCACGGTTCTATGGTTCCATGGAAAAACCTGGACGTAATATTAAAAGCATTCTCACTAGTAATAAAGGAAAAACCTTCTAGTAAGCTATTAATCATTGGTTATGGACCTCTTTTCAATCAAATTAGGAAGCTATCAATTAATTTAAGATTAAAGAACTACGTAATATTTACTGGATGGTTACCTTACAGAGAGACGTTAGAGTATGTAATGATTTCAGATATAGGTGTAGTAGCTAGGAAGAAAATACTAGCAAATCAATTTATATTAACAACTGCCTTATTACAATACCTAGCTCTAGGAAAACCAGCTTTAGCCCCAGACTTATTAGCTATAAAAGAACTTTATAAGAATTTTAACTTAGAGAAGCTATTAATATATAACCCTAATGATCCTCATGACTTAGCTACCAAGATTATTAAAATCATAGATAATTTGAATCATGTAAAAAAGATAATTCAATCATATGTTCGTCCATATATCATAAGTAAATTTTCTAGTGAGGTAATAGCTATGTTAGAATCTGATATTCTCTTAGAAATTCTTAACTCGGACAACATTATAGATAAAATATTATATTGAGTATCCATTGAAGATTCTCAATAAAAGGAAAATTAATTTGTCTCTAAAAACTCAAAAGTTTCATAGTAATGAATTATGAAGAATAAGTCCAAATTAATTATACCAATAATATCTTTAACCATTGGCGGAGGAGAGATTGTTGGACTTAAGGTCTTGAAGATAGTATTAGATCTTATTAGTGAGTCTAAGAGAAATAAATGTCAAAAAATATATTCTTTTGTATTATTACCCCTAAAACTTCCAACTTTAAAATTATTAAATGAGATAATTACATGTAGTAAAGACTCTGCTATTATAAAAGTCAGGTTATGGAGAACTAAAGGGGAATTTATTAAATACATAATTTCTTTTATGAGTCTAATTCATGAAATCATATTAGACAAGGGCCCTGAAAACACTTACATCATAATATCACCTGTATCTGTACCAGAATGTGTACTCCCTACAATATTAGCTAAGATGCTTATATCATTAATTAAAAAGTCTAAAGTCTATCTAGTGATATTTGTTCATGGAACTACTAAACTCTTACTATTCGCATTCAAAGTGAAACGAAATATTTTGTCAAAAATTTATGCACTTTTACAGTTAATGACTTATTACTTAATTAAAAAAGTCTCTATAGCATTTTCATTTTTACCGATAGCTAAAGTTCATGATGGAATTTCTTCTATACCGTATCCTTTGCATATATCTTCCAACACACTTTCAGAGACGTGTAAAAAGTTTCCTATAATTTTATTTATGGGACGTCTCAATCACAGAGTCAAAGGAGTATTTGATGCATTGCTAGCATATATAAAATTTATAAATAAGTATATTTTGAAAAATAAGGATATAAGTCCCAACAATGTACCATATCTCATAATTGCAGGTGATGGCCCCGATAAAAATAAACTTATCGATATCATAAATAAAGTATCTCCTATATTTGAAAAATATTTAGGAAAGTCTTTCATAAAGTATTTAGGATTTGTTAAAGGCCAAATGAAAAGCCGTCTACTAAATGAGACCATAATATGCATATTACCTTCTAGATTTGAAGGCTTTCCAATTGTTGTGTCTGAATGTATTGCACATGGAGTGAGGATTATTGCTTATAAGGCTCCATGGGTCGAAAATTACAAAATAATTGGGTTATATGAAGATATAATAACAGTTCCTTGGGGGAATATAGATTCTCTTGCTAATGCAATAGACACTATTGTTATGCAATATAGACATAGTATTTGGAGAGTTGAATATAAGGATATAATGTATAGGCTAAAAATTTTACATAGGTATTACAATGTTAAAGTATTTAGGACTTTTCTTTCATATTTAATAGAAAAGATTAGTGACAATAATTATGAAAATGAAAAAATTTAGATATAGTTTTTGCTCATTTCTTGTGATTTGTCTATATTTAGGAGGAATTTCTTTAAGATTATTTAACTTAAATGAAATTCCCCCTGGTTTCTATTATGACGAAGGGATACCCCAAATTCAAATGTATATTACCAATGAAATGACTAAATTCACTATTCCGGAAAACATCTATGTATATTTACATACACCAGGACTAATAATATTAACAATATATACTAGTATATACGGTATACCTGATAATGTTCAAAAAATCTTCTACATGTTACGTTTGGGTACTTCATTAACAGGTATATTACTTCTTTTAATTTTCGCATTAACTATGAGAACTATAAAACAAGCAGTTGGATGTGAAGATTATGTCTCGTATTTAGTGACCGTTGTTATAATATGCCTTGCATATCCTTTTTTGATACATTTCTCACGATATGGATCTGGACTAACATCCTCCTTATTCTACCTAATATATTTCTTATTCTTTGTTAAAACTTGGTTAAACGGAGTTAAATATAAATATATTATAGCTAGTGCTCTGTCTTTAGCGATATGCTTTGAACACGTCATATATGTCCTTGTAGGATTTTTAACATTTATATATATATTAATAAAAAAGGCTAGTATGAGTAAAAGGTATATAAGAAGGCTAATTGTATCTGTATGTTTATTTATCATGCTATTTTCATCTGCATCACTACTCTTCTCACCATTTTTTACAATAAACTTCTCAAGATTACTATGCATTCCTGTAGCTCAGATATTATTTCCACACTACGTAGAGTTTATAAAGAGAAAAACTACAACCGCACTTATGGGTCTCAATTTTTTAAATGTATTGCTATATTTACATCCGAGCTATTTACTTTGGGATGGTGGTGCTATTTTTATGCAAAAAGGCATTGGGAAACCTTTTAGGAATATTGGAGATTGGATTATAGCTTATCGATGGAATGTTCATTTTGGAGTATTAGGATATTGGGGTTGGTGTCTTTACCTAATGGTTATATATTATTTGTTATTTTTTAGATATTTACGGGATTATGAAAGGCTATTTTGCATGTTAACAATAATATTCTTTTTCACATATATAACAACTTCCCTGTTCTATTTATATGATAATCCTGTCTCAATAAGAGAACAACTGTTTTATACTTTATTACCAGATTTACTATATGCATTCTTACTATGCGTACGAAAGTATTTTTCTAAAGGATATAAACTGTTGCTGTTATTTATTACTGCATGTGTAATATTAACGGCTTCTATTTTTACTCCTTATTATTTTGAATGTTATCCAGGAAACTACTATACTCTAGCCTCAAACTTAGCTTTTGACCATAATAATTGGAATATAGTATATAAAAACTTTTTAAAAAGTAAAAAAGTAAAATACGAGGTTGCAATATTCCTTCGATCCTATGCAAACTTTACTGAACAACAAAAATGGTATTTAACGCCTTTAGATGAATTTTATTTATCATTTATCAAATTGCGTTACATTAAGTATAATTATAGCATTATAGTAACTAATAATCTATATTTAAGAGAGCATATTCCAGAAGTAATGTATCATTTTCTTAGAAGTATAGAGAACTATATAAAAAATAATAATAAACTAAAATCTTTTAGAATACTAATCATTATCTTTACTCAGGGATTAAAAAATACTGCATTATTTAAAAATATAATTTACCTTATATCTAAAGAATTACCTTGTACTGTAATAAATGAGCATATGTATAAAGGGGATTTAAATTACACTATAATAATATATGAATTAGTAATCAGCCCTACTTAAATGTCAAAACTTCCTAAAGTATCTATTATAATCGTAACTTACAATAAAAGAGATATCCTGAGATTATGCTTAGAGTCCTTGTTAAATACTAAATACGATAACTTTGATGTTGTAGTCATTGATAATGGTTCCTCCGATAAGACATCTGATTATATCAAAATGATGTTTCCTTCGATTAAATTAGTAAGACTAGACAGGAATATAGGACATGCAGCTGGGTGCAATGTTGGAATACATATTTCAAAAAAAGCCAAATATATAGTTAAGTTAGATGATGACGTTATAATTCTAGACAAAGATTGGCTAAAAAAAGCAGTTAACTTATTGGAAAGAGACCCTAAAATAGCTGCTGCACATTTTAACATAATCAGTGTTTATGTCAAGAATATAGATGAAATAAATACAAAAATTAAGAGATCTCATTGCAAGTTAAAAAACATACATAGAAAGGGCACCTATCTACTAATTGATAGACTAGGTTTCGGAGTTTTAACCACACAGACCAATGTCATTGCTGAAGTTTTCTTTCCGGGTACGGTAGCCTGCATATTCAGAAGAAAAGCCCTTATTGAAGCAGGAGGATTCGATAATGATTTCTTCTTTTATTTAGATGAAGTAGATATAGGTTGGAGATTGCGCCTACTTGGATATAAAATCCTAATTATTCCACAAATATATGCATACCATATAAGGTTTCAATATTCTATGCAAAAAATGCCCTTTATATCAATATATAATTATTCGAAAAATACATTTATGATGTTTATTAAGAATTACTCTCTTATCAATATAATAAAGTACTTACCAATCAAGCTCTTATTTTTCTTCTTAGAATCGCTTTATATGCTTTATAAAAACCCAATTGCTTTTTATGCATGTATATATGGTCTTTTATATATTATTAAAAAAATGAAACTAATACTTATTAAAAGATATAATGTGCAAAAGATGCGTAGAATAGGCGATTCTGAAATAATTAAATTTATGATACCTATTACGCCATTATCTTCTCTAATAAAAGCTGCAAGCTCTCTATAATCCTTAATAATAAAAATATTAATAATTACCCTCAGGTACTAGCATGAAATTTACATCAGTTTACCCATGTTATAAGGGAACCAGTTCTCGAAATCAATAAATAATGATAGTATTAATGTATACGCAAAAATTAAGTGGGATAAAATCATTTTGATTTAAATCATATAATAAACCTATGAAAAACGTGACTGAGACCTACATAATTTTGGGAGGTGGATTAACAGGCTTAAGTTTTGCTTATGGAAAACTTAGAAAAAATCATTCAGTAATTGTCTTAGAAAAAAATAGTCATCTAGGTGGAATAATGAGACCATTTGTCTTTAAAGACTTCATCTTTGATTTCGGACCTCATGTTTTTAGAAGTAATGATAAAAATATTATGAGATTTATAAAGAGTCTTCTTTATGGAAATTTTCATCATATATCTTCTAATCCTAAAATCTATAAGCAAGGAAAAATTTTTGATAACGTTATACCGTGTATAACACTAAGAAATATTATTGAATTAGATGAGCATAAAAGAGAAAAGATATTAAGAGAACTAAAAAATCTTCCTTCTAAGATTGATTTAGGTAATTTTGAAAATACTATTATCTCGCAAATAGGCGAAACTCTATATTACGAATTTTTTGGTGAATATAGTAGGAAATGGTGGGGAATGGATCCTAAGGAATTATCGTCAGATATTGCTCCCAAAAATCTTAGAATAGGTACAAAAGAACCCTCCTATGCTCATATTACTACTAAATTCAGAAAAATTTCTGAAGAAATTTATCCTTCAAAAGATGGTATATTTGGAATTATAAAAGCACTCGCACATAGAATAAAAGTGTTAGGCGGAGACATAAAAACAAACTTTAATGTGAAATCTTTAGAGCTTGATGGTGAAAATATCTCTGCTATAGTAGTAGAAAATAAGGAAGAGGAACTTGAATTATCTGCAAGAGAATGTAAAATTATTTCAACTATTCCTCTAACTATTCTTTGTGATATGTTAAATATTAAATGTAACTTATTATATAGAGCTGATATTTGTATATTTATTAAATTAAAAGCTAGAAAAATATTTGACTTTTCATGGGTATACTTTCACGACCGTGATATTATCTTTAGCAGAATTTATGAGCCACAATATTTTAGCAAGTACAATGTCCCTAAAGGATTTACTTCATTATGCGTAGAAGTAACTTGTTTCAAGAACGATAATATCTGGAGGGATAGATACTTGAGTGATAAAGTATTAAGTCAATTACTAGACCTTAGAATTATAAAAGAAAATTATAAACCAGAAATTTTAGGAATAGCTAAATATCCATACGCGTATCCTATATATACCATAGACTACAAACAAAAGTTAAAGCATATATACAAAGAATTAGGTTACATAAAGAATCTTGAGGTTATAGGAAGAACAGGAAGTTTCCGATATATAAATATGGAGGGATGTATAAAATGGGCTATATATTAGTTACGGGAGGAGCTGGGTTTATAGGAAGTTATCTAACAGAAAGGCTTATAGATGAAGGATATAAAGTCATCATAGTCGATAATTTAAGTAAGGGAAGAATAGGAAATATAAAGAACGTTCTGGATGATGTAGTGCTTATTAAAGGAGATATATTGAATATTAAGCTAATGGCAGACTTAGTGAGAAAAGCGGATTTAGTTTTTCACTTAGCAGCTATTTCAAGAGTTATTACTTCTATTAAAAATCCAGTACTTTGTTTTAAAGTCAATATTATAGGAACAGAAATACTAGCTAGATTATGTTCCAAATTTGGAAGAAAGCTTATTTTTTCTTCCTCACGTGAAGTATATGGAAATGCTCAATATCTACCTGTTGATGAATTTCATCCACTTAATCCTCTCAATCCTTATGGTGTTTCCAAGGTTGCTAGTGAGAAGGTAGTAGAAGCATATTCAAAATGTCACTCATTAAGGTACATTATTTTTAGGTTAGCAAATGTATATGGCCCTAGAGATACCGATAGAGTGATACCTATCTTTATAGAACAAGCTCTTAAAGGCGAACCTCTGTATGTTTATGGAAAGGATAAAGTTTTAGATTTTCTTTATATAGAGGATGCAATTGATGCTTTCCTAAAAACATTAGAACTTGATATCGATAATGTAACCTTAAATCTAGGAAGCGGTATTGGTACCAGACTAGATGAAATAGCTAATTTGATAGTTAAATTTACGAAAAGCGAAAGTAAGATTGTTATAAAGAAAGAAAGAAAATGGGAAGTACGTAAGTTCATAGCAGATATTAGAAGATCAAAAAAATTATTAAATTGGAATCCCAAAATATCATTGAGAAATGGATTAGAAAGGATAATCGAATTTCATAGCTGTCAAATGCCTAATGTTTAATGATGCATAGGGTGATACTATGAATATCTTGTATATCATAAGCAAAGCGGGTCCACGAGTACGAGGTTTCACTAAGTATATCAGAAAGCAAGGGCATAGGGTAATTCTATTAGATACACATAAATGCTGGTTTCCATTACAAAGTATTGATTCAAGAGTATCAGAAGAAATTTCTGGTGTATTAAAGATAATAAATCCACCCTTTTTATTAAAAAACATAAAGACCAGAGCATTAATCTCACTAGCAAATATTACTGAGTTCATAATAGATGAAGCTCTAAGTAACAATATTGACGTAATTATAAGTTACAATCCTCATATTAATACAGCATTACCATCATTAATAGCCTCTAATATTTTAAGAATTCCATGGGTCCTTGATTACGCTGATCTAGTCGCTATCTATGATACTTACGATTATATACGTAGTGCATTAGAAATCTTTTTCTGTAAGAAAGCTCATGGAGTTATAGTCCTCACAAAGGCCTGGAAAAGAGTTTTAGAAAAATGCTGGGGTATTCCTAAGTATAAAATATCTGTATTACCTAACGGTGTGGATTTAGAAATTTTCTGCATTAATAAAATGCGTACATTAAATAGTGAAATTATAAAGAGTAAGCTAGGTATAGATTCCAATGATAATGTAGTATGCTATACAGGAAGTATTTCCTATCGAAAATTAAAAAGAGGATTAGTTGATCTACAAAATGTTAGATCCTTAATTGAAGCAATACCTTATGTCGTTAGGAAACACTCAAACGTAAAGTTCTTGCTATGTGGTTTTAAAATTGATAGAAAATTATATAAATTAATAGAATACCTAAACTTACAGGATTTCATTAGAATTACTGGACCCTACGTATTTGGTAGTGATGAACATTTAGGTTACCTTAAGATAGCTGACGTATTTTGGATGGGCGCTACCCGTAGCTATGCAATGGAGTACTTTGATAGATTCAAGATTTACGAATATATGGCTGTAGGAAAACCTGTAATCGCCCCTGCTACTATTTCTATGAGAGAAATTTTAGGTGATACATACCCATTTCTTGTAAAATATGAAGATTCATCAGAAATTGCAAAGTGTATTATTCAGGCAATTGAAGATAAATCTCTTCGTGAAGAGTTGAGTAAAAAACTTCGGAAAAAAATTGAAATGAAGTATAATTGGAAATATCTAGCCTCAAAATTGCTCTCTTTTTTATCAAAGATAACATAGATAAAAATCTAAATAACGATAGAAAAGTTATTTAATAGTAAAAGAAATATCTATTGTTAAGATGATGGTGTATATAAATAACATAAATATCATTAAGCATCTTAGCATAACATTAGTAATAGTATTATTTCTTCAATTGAACGATTTTGCTTTCCATTTTTCACAAGGATCATCAAGATATGTCTGCCTGTTTATATACACTGCCTTATTATGTTGATGTAGAATATCACAACATAAGAGACCTATTGTATAAATATTGTAATATCTACTTTATTAAAGACTGGAGAATTGAATGGTATGTAAAAACGGGCTTTCTTTGTACCTTAAATCACGTGGTTATGATTTGATAATAATTACTGGCTTCCGTAGAGAATATAATCAATATTTCCATAGTCTCTTTAGAGAGACATTAAAGTCAGGAATTTCAATACTTCTTCAGGATGAAAATGTAGATGAAAATGTAATACTATTCTTACAAATTTAGGTTTTATAATACATCTACATAAAGCAATAAGGAACGCTACCACTAATCTAATAGCTAAACACCTCTTACTTAACTCCCCTGAAGATACTCCCTCGAATATCTTAATGATTTGCGCAGGAGTGTACTTCAGAGGAGCTGAAATGAAAAGATGAACATAGTCAGGCTGTAACATGGTTCAATAACCTCAGGTTCAACATGATCTCTCAAGAGCTAAATCTGCTCGCTCATAGTGATCTCTTCTTATCCTTGATGAGGTCTATTAAAGAATACACTATAAACCTAGACATTATGCGACAACTCGCTGTTAAATTCTTTATTGAGAATCTCTCTTTATTTAAAATTCAAGTAGACAAGCTCGACAGAGCGCTTATGCGGTTGGGAGTTCTAGACGAACCATTTCGTACTCTACATGAAATGATGTATAAGTTTATCTCGAAGAGGATAGTTCGTTGGAGACTTTCCGTAAGAATTCTTGCTAATTTAGCTAGGTATGTAGTAGCTACAAGGGGGAAAGCTAGACCTGACGTTATTTCAAAAGTTTTTAACTCGTATAAACTCCAGGTTCAGTACTCTCACCCCTTGCTTATCCCTAGTGTACTGAGAACGCAATATCGAACTCAGGAGGTCGCATATTATCTAAGGCCATAGGCAGGAACCACTAGCTCTTATCTTATTTCTCAAGATTTACCGCTTTCTTCTTATCTCTTTATATCCACTCTAAATTTTTATCTTTAATACACAATTACCTATTGGCTCTCATCTCTAGCTCTCACAGAGGAACCTCCTACAGACAAAGTTAAAACTATAGCGCTAATAACACCTTCTAGCTAAATAAGTTTAATATTTTCTAAGAGCTAACTCTTAGGGTGGAGCTTTGAAGGGGGTCATACTACACGGTGGTGCTGGTACTAGGCTCAGGCCTTTGACCTTTAGTGGTCCTAAGCAGCTAATTCCTGTAGCCAATAAGCCTGTAAGTCAGTATGTGCTAGAGGATCTTAGGGATGCTGGTATAAGGGATATAGCCATAGTCCTGGGCGAGATATACCCAGAGCTGGTTCAGGAGCACTATGGTGATGGATCTAGGTTTGGGGTCAGG
>Ga0164311_10000502_pt1 | contig 17213 bp, 8 predicted proteins | sample GuaBasSedimGuay2_FD_121796 | JGI IMG/M metagenome (GOLD analysis project Ga0164311, IMG submission 121796) | Subseafloor sediment microbial communities from Guaymas Basin, Gulf of California, Mexico - Guay2, Core 4569-9, 9-12 cm | ecosystem: Environmental > Aquatic > Marine > Hydrothermal vents... | reverse complement strand
GTGCTAGTTCAACTTGAAGAATACCCTCACGCGTACTGGCATGCTGCGCAAAAATATCAAGAATCAAAGCCGTTCTATCGATTACTTTGATCTTTTCACCGAAAGCTTCCTCCAATTCCCGCTGATGCCGTGGCGATAGTTCATCATCAAAAATAATCAAGTCCGCTAGAACTTCTTCAGCAAGTATTTTTACCTCTTCAACTTTACCTGATCCAATAAAAGTTTTAGAGTTTGGTCTATCCATCTTTTGGGAGATCATACCCGCAACTTTAACCCCAGCCGTGCTGGCGAGCAATTCCAATTCTGTTAAGGAGTCCTCAAGAGTCAACATCTGCTTTGGGTCAGGCATATCGACCCCCACAAGAATTGCCTGTTCTACATCTAGCTTTGTATTAATTAGTTTTTTGGAGTACACCATAAATGATTATATCTTTTCTTTTTTGAGCCACGCAAGCATTCGATCTGTTGCCTCTTTGATCCTTGCAGTCGGTGTAACAATTGAAATGCGTACATAGTCCCCTCCGCTTGGACCATAAACAATACCAGGTGTAATACTCACGCCTGTCTCTTCCAGAAGACGAGCACATAACTCTACTGTATCACCGTAGCCAACTGGCAATCGTGCCCACACATAAAGCGCAGCCCTAGGTTTTTCCAGTTCAAATCCAGCTTCCCAAAGCGATTCAACAATGATGTCCCTTCTTTCCTGATAAACTTGATTTCGTTCCGTTACCCATGATTGATCACCTGTCAAAGCTTCAGCACCAGCATCCATAATCGGTCCAAAATGAGAAGAATCGATCTGACTCTTGTAGACCTTCAAAAGATGGATGATGTCTGGATTACCAACAGCCATCCCTAGGCGCCAACCGGCCATATTATATGTTTTTGAAAGCGAGTTAAATTCGATAGCCACATCCCTGGCACCATCGACCTGTAGAAGGCTGGGCGCCTTATACTGGTCAAAAGTAACATCAACGTACGGAGCATCATGAGCGATGATAATTCCATTTTTCTTAGCAAACCAAATTAATTTTTCAAAAAAGCCAAAGCCAGCTACAGCACCAGTAGGATTGTTGGGGTAATTTAACCACATCAGTTTAGCTCGCTGCACCACTTCCAAAGGAATTTCGTCCAGGTCAGGTAAGAAATCATTCTCCTTGACTAAAGGTAAGTGAAATACCTCACAATTTGCAATGGTAGAACCGGCATTATAGACTGGGTAGCAAGGATCAGGCGCCAGGACAAGATTCCCCGGGTTTAATAAAATTCGAGGAAGATTGAAAATTCCTTCTTTCGAACCAATCAACCCCACAATTTCACTATCAGGATCAAGCCTTACATCAAATCTGGATTCATAATAATTTGCTACCGCATTTCTATAGACATGGGAACCACCGCTTTGGGTATAGCCATGTTTATTAGGTTTCCTTGCAGAATCTACCAATGCTTCGATTATAAATGGCGCTGGAGGTAGATCTGGCGATCCCATATCCAACCGAATAACATCAACCCCTCGATTCTTTAATCGATCGATTTTATTATTTAACGACGAGAAAAAATAGGGCTTGACATTCGCGATACAATCTGCTGGTTTTATTTCCATCGAATAATTTAATGACCTCTTTTAAGTGGACTTAGAAACTAATTATAATACTGATGTTCTCATAATTCCGTAACTTGATATAAAAGCTTGAAGATCCTTAAGCGCGCGATCACTGTACACCTGATAACGTTCTTTTTTTCGTAAATGCAAATCGCCAGATAGCGGAGGAAACAATCCAAAATTTGCTTTCATGGGTTGAAAATCTTGTGTTTCCGCATGCGTAACGTAATGCATCAGTGCACCCATCATCGTTGTTAATGGAAATGATGCTAATTTTTCCCCATTTAATGAGCGCGCCAGATTCATGCCTGCTATGAGACCTGATGCAATATTTCCAACATATCCTTCAACACCTACGATCTGCCCCGCAAAGAAAAGTTCATCCCTATCCCTGAACTGCATGGTTTCATCTAACAACTTTGGAGAATCTATATATGTATTTCGGTGCATTTGACCATAGCGGACAAATTCTGCTTGCTCAAGCCCTGGGATCATCCTGAATATGCGTTTTTGCTCGCTATATTTTAGATTTGTTTGAAATCCGACCATATTGTAAAGATCGCCAGCAAGATTATCCTGCCGTAATTGAACTACGGCATATGGACGCTGTCCAATGCGGGGGTCAAACAATCCAACCGGTCGCATAGGGCCAAAAGCTAAGGCACGCAAGCCACGTTTTGCCAGTACCTCTACAGGTAAACAGCCTTCGAAAAATATCTTTTTACTTTTGTAGCCCTTTTCTTTTTCAATATTATCAAAAGCTCTCAACGGAATCCTTTCAGCATCTATTAAGGCTTCAATAAATGCGAAATACTCATCTTTGTTCATCGGGCAGTTAATATAATCACCCTCATCCGGCTTGTTACTTTCATATCTTGAAGCACGAAAAGCGATATCCATATTGATCGTTTCTCTCAAAACAATAGGCGCGATTGCATCAAAGAAAAACAGCTGCGATTCTTGCGTCTTAGTAATGATGCTTTCCGTTAGCAATTGCGATGTCAAGGGCCCAGATGCGATGATACAAGCAGTTTCCGGTATCTTAATAAATTCTTCGCGAATAACCTCAACCAAAGGATGCGTTTCGATGGCTTGTCCAACAGCCCGCGAGAAGGCTTTACGATCAACAGCCAAAGCACCACCCGCTGGCAACGAGCTTTCATCAGCACAACGGATTAAAAGAGAGCCTAACTGTCGAAGCTCCTCCTTGAGAAGTCCGGATGCGCGATTTCTGAACTTGGAACCCAAGGAATTTGAACACACAAGCTCCGCTAAGTCACCGCTAATATGTGCTTTAGTATTTTTCCGAGGCCTCATCTCATACAGGCAAACAGAAACGCCCCGCTGAACAAGCTGCCACGTTGCTTCGCAGCCGGCTAAACCGCCACCAATAACAAGTGCTTTCATCAAATTACTCATAATCCCCGATTATACAAAGATCTTTATATAATTTATTAAGAAATGTTTCCTGGCATACATCTTGCAACTTTTATAAATTACAGTTATACTAGATATAAGTGAGGTAATGCTTATGTTACAAACACATTATCAAAACACAAGCACAAGAACATCTGCTCATTTAGCACAGACAATGACTCTTCTCAGTCTAACCTCTGGCGAACTACGTCAAAAGATTGATGCAGAGTTAGCTAACAATCCTGCCCTCGAGCTTATCGAGGAACGCCGCTGCCCAATGTGCAAGAGAATTTTACCCCAGTCTGGTTCATGCCCTGTGTGCAGTCAACCAAACATTGAAAACTCTGATGACCCAATCGTTTTTATTTCCCCGCGAAACGACTTCTATACATCAGGCAGCTCCATTTCAAATGAGGTTCCCGAAGACCCATTCTCATCCGAACCAGTTGACCTTCCCACATTCGTCTTACGCCAAATTGCGCCTGAATTGGAACCAGACGAGCGCCTTATCGCAGTATATATCCTCACTAACCTTACAGAAGATGGCTTTCTGACCATAAAGCCAATAGAAATTGCAAGGTATCATCATCGAATGCCAAGTGACATCGAGGCTTTAATTCATAGGCTTCAACGTTGTGAACCATTTGGTGTCTGTGCATCAGGGCCTAAAGAAGCCCTGTTAACGCAAGTTGAGATCCTTTCTGAGACAACCCGTGTTCCTAAATTGACAAAGTCCGTTATTGAAGAAGGACTTGAGTACCTCAGTCATCATCAATTTACAGAGCTTGCACATCTTCTTGGCGTGAGTACCCAGCAGATCCAGCTCATAGCAAAATTCATCAGTGAAAACCTCAACCCCTTCCCAGCACGTTCACATTGGGGAGATGTCCGCAATCCGATCAAAGTTTCCTCTCAAGTCTATCATCAACCCGATGTGCTTATCTATCACCTCAATGATCATTCAGAGAACCAATTAGTCGTAGAAATTATTCTCCCATTAAGAGGAACTTTACGGGTAAATCCTCTTTTCAAACAAGCTATTAAGAAAATAGAAAATGACAAAGCCGTTGATTGGAAGCAGGACCTTGAGAAAGCATCCTTGCTGGTCAAATGCATCCAACAGCGTAACAATACTATGCGCTTACTCCTGGAAAAGCTTGTCAAACTGCAAAAGCCGTTTATACTTAAGGGTGAGAAATATATGAAATCAATCACCCGCGCAAAAATTGCACAAGAGCTTGAAGTTCATGAATCCACTATTTCTAGAGCAGTCTCAGGAAAATCCGTGCAGCTTCCCAACAAGCGAATCGTTCCAATGTCGCTTTTCTTTGACCGAAGTCTTAGTGTCCGATCGGTTGTTAAAGAAATTATTGAAGCAGAAACGCACCCGTTAAGTGATACAGAGATCCAAAACCTGCTCAAAGAACAAGGAATAACCGTTGCACGCAGAACTGTTGCTAAATATCGCTCCAAGGAAGGTATTCTTCCAGCTCACCTTCGACACGCTCGGGAATTAGCTACTACCTGATGAGTAATTGTGGCATCAAACACATCGTCTCCAACATCAAATGAAATAGGTCGTCTCTATCCAGCCATACTAGAACAATCGGTCTTTTTGGATTTGCTGCCTTGTGCTGCAATTATTTATAATCGCAGTACTGATCAAATCCTGGCTGCAAATCAAGCTTTTTACTTATTGACAGAAGTTGTACCAAAACTTGTGATAGGCGAAAGTCTGTCAGCAATAATTCCCGAAGAAATTGATACAAATCCTCTCTCTGGAACAAAACGAACTGTATCATTGAATCATAAATCCGGCGAGATACTCAATGTTGTTTTAGATATCCATTCCCTAAATAAGACCAATCAACGAGTAATCCTTCTTTTTACCTCTGAAAAGAATTCAACCGATATTAAAACATACTTATTAGAGCAAGAATTGCTTTTTAATAACTTCGCCCAGCTAACAAAGATCGGTACGCAGCCCGATCTTCAGTCCGTATTGAACTTTGTCATAACTCTTATTGAAAACAGCATTCACGCCAATTGTATTGCCATCTATAAAGCAAATGCAGAGAAACCACAACTGCAGAGAGTCGCAAATTCCCAAAATGAATATGTGCAATATTTACCGGATTACTTGACTGCTGAAGATCTCATTAACCTTCAAGAACCACTGCTTTGGAAAGAAAACAAAAAAACAACCTCTGAACTTCACCGGGCAGCTCAAGATGCAGGATTACTATATCTCGCATCGGTTCCGCTTGGACAGGAAGGAGCCTGGTTTGGTCTTCTTATCGCCGCTGGTATAGAGGCAGTTCCGAATGATGACCAGCTGAAATTCCTATCCTTAATCGGCAGAGAAACCGCCAATGCAATGGAAAAGCAAATCGCCCTTGAAAATTCCAGAAGAACCATCCAAAAGATAAAGCAGATTATTAAGATCGAGCATACAATCATAGATAATCTAGAAGAAGGAGTCATTATCCTGACACCTGATCTAAAAATAGCAGAGTTGAATCCTGCTGCCGAGATTATCCTAGGATATGCAAGTAATGAAGTATTTAAACAGCCAATTGATTCGGTTCTCATAGGTACCAAGACACTATCATCAGCATTCAATACTGCCCTCCAAGGAATAAAGACGCTTGTAAGCAACGATTTGCGGCTTCACAACCGTACTGGTAAATCTTTCCCCGCTCAAGTTATGACTGTGCCTGTTATGGCAGGTACAAGACTAATCAGCATCATTATTCTATTGAGAGATACAAGCCAAACCGAGCAAATCCGCGCCCGTACACAGCAACTTGAGCAGCGTGCTTTCCTAGGTGAGGTCACAGCGATATTTGCCCATGAAGTTAAAAACCCAATCAATAGCATCATGACTGGGTTGCAATTCATTGGTATGAATATGCCTAAAGATGCCCCCCATTACGAGCTTATCAATCGTCTTCAAAATGATTGCTTGAGATTAACTCACCTAATGGACTCGGTGCTTACTTTTTCAAAGCCCGTTGAGTATCATCTAGTACCTATTGATTTGAGTATACTACTTCCCCGTATCCTTGAACGCTGGAATCCGCGCATGAAACGTTTAAACATTTCGCCCTACTTCGAGGCGTCTGAAAAACATCCCCAGGTTATTGGTGATTCACGTGCCCTGGAACAAGTCTTCGTCAACTTGATCAGCAACGCAGTACAAGCCATGGACGCCAAAGGCGGCTCATTAAGTGTGAAAGTTCAATATCCTGAACAAAGCCTTGACCCACCTCAATATGAGATCATCATTTCAGATACCGGGTCAGGCATCCCTGAAGACATACGTGGACATATTTTTGAACCTTTTATGACCACCAATCCCAAAGGTACTGGTTTGGGTTTAGCAATCTCTAAAAGGATTGTTACCGCCCATAAAGGAAACATCTATGTTGAAAGTTTTCCTGGCGGTACGATGTTCCACGTATTGCTACCCAAAGCAACTGGAGAAAAAGTATGAGTGCTACGATATTGGTTGTAGACGACGAAGAAACTGCTCGATTAGTCATTGCAGATTTCTTGAGAACCAAAGGATACGAAGTCATTGGTGTCGGAACTTTAGCTGATGCGCGCGAAAATCTAAAAAAGGGTACTGCAGATATCATAATTTTAGATGTTCGCCTTCCAGATGGGTATGGCCCAAATTTATTAAATGATGCTGCCCAAATGTCATTACGACCTCAGATCATCCTTATCACCGCCCATGGCGAAATCGATGAGGCGGTTGAAGCAATGAAAAATGGTGCCCAAGATTTCATTCAAAAGCCCCTTGATCTGCTTGAATTGGAAAAATCCATCCGCCGTGCTGAGGAAGTCGTCGCAATGCGGCGCGAGCTAAATCACCTACGGACCTCACAAAAGCAAAATGATAGATTCATCATTGGTCAGACACAAAAAATGCTGTCAGTTGTCAATCTTGCAAAGCGCGCTGCAGAAACCTCTGTCTCAGTATTGATCACCGGTAAAACAGGTACCGGAAAGGAAGTTCTAGCTACCTTCATTCACCAAAATGGTCCAAGAAAGGATAAGCCATTTATTGATATCAACTGCCCTGCCATTCAACCAACCATGTTTGAATCAGAGCTCTTTGGCCACGAAGCAGGTGCTTTTACAGGTGCTACCCACCGAAAGAATGGGCTCATGGAAATTGCAGACGGCGGAATACTCTTCCTCGATGAGATAGCATCTATGCCTGTTGATATGCAAGCAAAACTACTAAGAGCTATCGAAGAACGCGCTTTTCGCCGTGTTGGCGGCACAACCTTACTAAAAGTAGATGTTCAGATCATTGCTGCCTCAAACCGAAACCTTAATGAAATGATAGCCCATCATGAGTTCCGCGAAGACCTCTACTATCGTTTGAAAGTAGTTGATCTTGATCTCCCTAATCTAAGCGAAAGGCGTGAAGATATTCCGGAGTTAGTTGGGCTTCTCATTAGGAAATTTAATGCTAGTATGGGTGCAAATATCACCGATGTTACCCCGCGTGCCATGAAAGCCCTTAAAGAATACGATTGGCCAGGCAACATAAGAGAATTAAGCAATACTATAGAACGCGCAATCCTTTTCTGTGATGATGTCGCGATAGATATCCATCATCTGCCAACGGAGCTCACAAAAACTAAAAAGGATTAATCTAAAAATCTATTTCCGCCTAAAGATTGTTAAAATCGAATAACTTGGCATGCTAATTGCAACATTGCCTTCTAAGAAAATGAATGTTCAGGAGGCATTTATGTTTGAGTCGACTTACAATTTCACTATCACGATGGCCACAGTATTCTTTCTGATCGGGTTTATAACCCTTGGAATGAGCATCTTCATACTTACTAAACAAGCAATGGGTAAAAATTTACAAACTATTGCTGAGCAAACTACGAAGCTTGCTGGAAAAGGAATAACTGAGAATATCTCTGGGCTTGTTGGTAACGCATCATCATTGATCAATGCCCTCGACGATCTAGCCAGATCTAACACAGGTATCGGTATTTTCCTTGTATTCTTAAGTCTGGTTCTAATTGGTGCAGCTTATTTTCTCGTTCAACAGATAAACTTCCCACTGCCATAACTAAATCATTAAATAAACCCCAAGGAAGGATTATGAGCGTGGATGGATTCATTAGCAAATTACAAGCACTCTTTGAACCTCACGATTCAAAGAGGCTTATCCGTTCATTACATCAAGACCCATTGGTTTGGCAAGCATTATCTAATACTGATCTCCAACAAGGTTTTATCGATTTTGCGCAAACCCAAATCGATAAATGGACACCTGGGTATCTCGCTGCTCTGACGATAGATGCTAATCTTTTGACCTCCCAAGGTGTTTTTGATATGTCCCATGAATTACCAGCAGATATCAGTAAGCAGATGCATCAATCTTATGAGACTGTATACAGCACAAGTTTACCCCCTGAAACTCTGTCACAGGCAGGTTTGTTAACATTGGCGCTGAGGGATCATCACGTTGTTCAAGGGTCTTGGGAAGGTATCAGTAACAAATTATTAGTAAGGAATAATCAACAAGCTTACGAAATGCTTTATAAGATCTGGCGTTCTCCTTTTGCCTGTCTCCCTTCACTTATTCCTGATTTTATATCTTTTAGCATTACTTTACTCAATGAGATCAAACCCAATCTCGCTCCCTATTTCATCCCACTCATCGTCCACGGTCTGCTAAGCACACCCCAATCTGATTCAAAGCTCATAGACGATTGTTTTAATATCTTTAGCCACACAAATATAGATACACAAATCTTGAGTTTGAAATATCTTGTCCAATCTGGGTATTCTGAACTGGTGAAAGAACTTTCGGAAAATTACTTAAAATTAAAAGAGAATTTGTCAAGCTTTTCTAATACCTTGATCACATTTGAAAAATCCGAGTATAACTCCAATGATCAGATAAGCTTTACTGGTACAAATGCTTTTGAAAATGTTCAAACGCTACAAAGATTGGCAAACCTATACCATTTTGCTGGTCAACCACAAAAATCTAGTGAAATATTTTCCTATGCGGTTGAAACTTTAAAACAAAGCCAATCCATGCTTTATTACAACATCGCGCTTGAATCCTCCAGTTATGATCCACTCAGTGCGAAAGAAGCCTGGCTGAACTCTATCAATAATGACCCTAAAAATAGTCAAATAAAATCAGATTTCGCCATATTTTTAATTGAGCAAGAGTGTTTTGAAGAGGCAAAGGATTTATTGGTGCAAATCTCTGATTCACCTGTTGCGAAATTCTTGGCCATACAGAACCCTGACCTGACCCACCCAGACGAACCAATTGAGACAAACACTTCATCCATCATTAATGAATACTTCCTCAGTCAAACAAATACACACTTAGCATCGATAATTAAGTTAAATAAAAAACCAGTTTTCCTCACAGCCATTTCCATTTTGAAGGAACATAAGGAGTTCCGTTCGGCATTAAACCTCGTTAGCAAACAATTAAGTGAAAATCCAAATGACGTTGAGATCCTCAGTCTCGCTAGCGATCTTAATAAACGCTTAGGTAATATGGATCAGGCGATTGACCAAGCAGCACTCATTCATGCACTTAAGCCACATGATCCCGCCAGAAAAAAGGAATTGGCTTTTTTATACGAACAAACCGAACAATGGGAAAAAGCGTTCGAACTGCATAAATCGTTGATTATGGCTTCCCCTGCTCCACTGCGCAAGGATCTCCTAAATTATGCAAATGCCGCAGTTGCAGCAGGCTATCCTGAAGTTGCCATACCGATCTGTCAGAATTTTCTTAATCAAAACCAACTTGACGGTGAAGCCCTAGTAACCCTCAGTAATGCATATATTAAACAAGGCGAAGAGTCAAAAGCCATCGAGCAGATGGAACGTGCTGCTTCCATTGCTCCAGAAGAACCCACCAGTTGGTTAGCTTTGGCGAACGCTTGGAGTCACTTAGGTTTTCACGACCGTGCTTTGGATACTTTACACAAAGCCCAAAATGCCATCCCCGACGATCCTCAAGTCCTTCTGGCATTAGGCAAAGCATATCTAAATAACAACATGGCTGCAGAAGCACTTCCAGTTTTGAAAAAGGGCCATAAACTCGACCTTGATAATCCTCATATCATGACCTACCTGGCAAAATCCTTTCATGTACTCGGTAACACCAAAGAAGCTTGGTCCATCCTAGAAAGTCTGGAAGATCACTTTACCGAAGATCCGCAACTGGCACTAATCCTTGGACAGGTCTTAAGAACCTTAAATGATAACTTCAAAGCGCTGCCTATCTTAAAATTTGCGTATCAAACAACGCACAATGAAGATGCACTTCTGGAATATACACACTTACTGCTTGATTTCACGACAAAAGCACAGGTTTCAGACGATCCTGAATTCAGGGTTCAAGATGACTTAGAAAAGCTGCTTCTTCCACTTGCTAAACAGTGCAATACATCCAAACAACCTTTCAAATTACGCCTACTTATAGCAGATGTCAAGTGCGCTTTAGGATATGTGAAAGAGGCTCACGCGGGTTATTTAGAATTACTAAATGAACCCAATGCAAAAGCGCCAGAAACTTATTGCCATATTCAATTTGGTATTGGTAAGACTGCGCTTTCTCTGAAACTCAACGAAATTAGCATGGCGGCTCTGCAAGAAGCAATCATGATCAAACCGGAAAAAGTTGAAATTCGCCATGCCCTTGCAGAAGCCTATATGATGTCGGAATTCGCAAATGAAGGATTAAATAGCGCAAAAGCTGCCCTGCAGATCGCACCAAATGATCTGGAAAATATACTCTGGTTCACCCAGTTCATGATTAAAAATGGTCAAACTCAACAGGCAATACTATCACTGAAAAACGCTATCCGTATTGCGCCAAGACAGCGCGAACTCTATATAACACTAGCCAAAACCTATGTATCATTGGGAGACCATGCAGCTGCAAAATCCATCATCACGGAATTGACTGATTCCGAGGATATCTCCTCGAAGGATATGCACAATGCCGCCAATATCCTCTACCAATTGAACGATGTCGTAGAAGCAGTTAAAGTCTTGAAAGGCGCTCTTCTGAAAGATCAACAACCTGAGTTCGCAGTACTGCATGACCTTACCTATTCCTTACAGATGATTGGCGAATCGGATAGTACTTTAGAGCTACTTAGAGAATATGAAGAAAGCTTTATAAAAGACCCACGCTTCCCAGCCTTAAAGTCAGATATCCTAGCGCTAAATCTTCAATATGGTGAAGCCTTGGACTGCCTTCGTCCCATATTGAAAAAGATGGAATATACTGATGATCTTTTTAATGTTGAGAACGCTTCGCAAGGTGATCTGCTAGATCAAGATCATACAGATTACTCCCACGCAGGTATATATTGGCGTGCAGCTCAGTTAGAACGCGCTACGGGTGACCTCCTTCAAGCACAAAAACACGCTGAACAGGCTTTAGATGCTTGCCCCACGCAACTTAAATACTTAAAACTATCTGTTGAGCTCGCATTTGAAACGCTTCAAAAAGATAAAATGCGGTCTCTAATAGAAAGAATGTTGAGTGCAATAAACGATCCGACTGCTTCTCAAATCGAACCATATACTGAAATCATTAATATGCGCTGTGAACTAGCCATATTGGAAGATGATCATGAGACTGCATCTAAACTACTTGACCAATATTTATCAAACCTCCCATCAACACCCTATAGTTTAGCTCTGCAATCTCAATTGGCTGATTATTATAATGAAAAGAAACTCTCTGATACTTACTTCACGGAAGCGCAAAGTATGTTCACATCTTTAGCTGAAAACCAAAAAGGCTGTACCGAATCTATTTCGGAGCGCTTCATATCGATCTGGAATGTTCTTGCGCTTGCTGAAGCTGCAGTAAAGCTACAGAAGTGGAATACCGCATTTGAGAGGTTCCAACAAGCAATATGCTTAATACGAGTAAATCCTTTGGTCAACATGCTCTATGCTAAAGCAATTCTGACTTATTTACAACATCAGCACACTTGCCAAGTGCTAAGAATTATAAAACATGCACCAGGAGAAGACATTCTCGACCAAAGCTGTCAAAAGCTTTTCGAAGAGCAGATTTCAATTGCTGGTCGTTTTATTGAACCCAGGATTATAGATCACCTTCGAACCAAAGCGCAAGCAGTCTTCGACGGACATTGGCCTGATCATAATAGAATAGAAGAATTTGTCAAAAATCCAAAAGATGCTGCAGCTATCTTGCCACTACTTGATCACCCAGATGAGATTTCCCAAATTCTTGGCGCCTATCCAGATGACTTTGACGTATTGCTTCAATACGCGATTATCCTTATGGGCACCGATCCAAACAATTGTAGAGAAATCGTGAGAAAGCTTATCGAAATCGATACGGCATATCCTCCTCTCCATGCCCTCCTCGCTTTCTGTAGCCAAGATGATAACTTCATCGCTACTAATTCCATTGAAACTGCACTTGAACTCTGGCCGGGGGAGCCCGATTGGCATGCATTCGCTGCTCAGTTATATGTTCAAGATGGACAATATGACTTATCTGCTCAACATTTGGAAAAAGCTCTCGAGATTCAACCTAATGAGCCATCTTATTGGGAATTATTAGGTGAGGTGAAATTAAGAGAAAAGGATTTTAATGCAGCCAAGATGTATTTTGCCAAAGCCTGTGAAATCTTTCCAGATAATCCTGAAGCCTTATTATCATTAGCTCAGATCAACAAAAAACTTGGCGAATACCAAAGTGCAGTTACCTGCCTTGAAAAAGCAAACGAGCTGCAGCCCACCAATATCCAAGTTACAGAAATGCTAGCAAATACATTGCTCGAAAAAGGCGATATAGATGGCACTATTCAGAAAGCCAAAAAGCTTCTCAGTATGGACGAATCAAATGTCACCGCATATTTAGTCTATACAAAAGCATTGATTCTTAATAGCCAATCTGATGAAGCTCAAAAATTTATTAAATCTGCATTAGTAAAATTGCCAGACTCGATTGAATTGAAGATCGAACAGATAAACTTGATCCAAAAGACTCAAGGTGTCAATGCTGCACTACCCCATTTAGTTGAATTGGCCAATCAGCATCCTGATGATAATCAAGTACTTTACGCCTTTTCTACATTGCTGATTAATTCAGGCAGCATGGATGAAGCCGAAAAAGTCATCCAACATTCGCTGCAGTTAGATCCCAACCAACCCCAAGTCCTTCTCCAACAAGGACGCCTGAATAAGAAAAAGGGGAATCTGGACCAGGCGATCGCAGATTTTAGCGCTGCCATTGCACTTGATCCAAGTCTGGTGGATTCATATATCGAGTTAGGTAAGACACATCAAGAACGCCGAGAGCATTCGCAAGCAATACAGATCTATAAACAAGCGTCTCAAGTGGTCATGAATGACCCCCGACCCTATTATCACTCAGGTTTAGCTCTAAAAGAGTGTAAAGATTATAAAAACGCTGAAGTAATGCTCAGGCAAGCTGCTCAATTAGCTCCAAAGGATACAAGTGTCCGTCGCCAATTAGCCGCAGTGGTTGCATTGAATCTTGTACACAACCTCCAGGAGGCATCATAAGCCAATGAAAAATACCAACATATCACCTATTGATTACAACCAAGCCGTTAAACGTCCTTCACTCCTTAGGATCGTTGCTGCCGCCTTTGAGGTCAAAGAATACCAATTTGCACGTCAGGCTTGTTTGAGCTGGTTAGCGAATTTTCCTGGAGACTTATACATCAGTTATCTGCATGCAAGATCTTTAACTTTTCTGAAAGAGTTGGATTCCAGCATCACCTTACTGGAGAAAATCTGTAACTATGACCCTGAATTTATTGAACCCCTCTCTCTACTCACTGAATTAACTAAAGATGAAATTAATAAAACAAACGATACTCAAGCTATTCTGTTTTACCTCCAAAACCGAACCTTACAGACAGGCATTCCTTCGGATTGGATAAACAATCTCGCACAGGCGCGTCAAGCCTATGAACAAAACCGCCTCTCTTTGGCAGAAGATCACATCCGTAAAGTCCTAACCTTTAATCCCGCAACACCTCTGCCGGCCATGCTTCATCTGCAAATCGCTTGGAAAAAAGAAAACCTGCCTCTATTCAATACAATTGCATCAATTTACTCTAAGAAATGGCCAGACTGCATTCAAATCAAGATACTGACAGCATTAGCGCTTCTCCAATCGGGAAATGATTCCGCCGCGGTAGAAAACCTCCATTGGTGTGCCGCATATGACACAGCAGCGCAAGTTATTACACGTTTACTAGGACCAGATCATCGCTTTAAACCGCTTTGGCCTGAAAACCTTCAAATATACTTTGATCTACCCATCCCTGCAGCTGTTGCCACCAAATTTGGCTGGAATCAACTTCAACCTGGTGATGAAATTCATTCAGGGGTTGACCCGTTTCAGCGCGTTTCTCGCCCCTTTATCACTTCCACAAACCTGCCAGTACCAAAGCATGCAGATTCCAAAGAAAAGTTCACGGATCAAGCAGCTTCCCCCGCCGGTCCCCAAACTGCAGAAGAGATCTCGATATCTGAAGATGATGCACAAAAATCAGTAGAAATATTAGACGAAATTCAAACAGAATTCGACCGCTTAGCAAAAAGTATCAAGAAACCAGCTTTGTCCCGTGCGGATGGGCGTTTTCCAGTTTATGTGCTCTTGTCCTCAAAAACTGCTCTGGTGAATAAATATGGCGCTAATACAACCATAGTTATCGATCAATTACTACAGGAATTAACAGATAAGATCGGGAAAGTGCCAAATTGGAGCAGCCTTCAATATTATCCGGATGATCCTGCCTGCACAACAGCATTGGGAATTACACCAAACCTGGCAAACGATGCCTGGAAGATAAAACTTTCACTTACAGATCTAGACACCGCCTTGGCTGCTCGCGGTGAAATGATCGGTGCTTTATTGATCGTTGGTGGAAATGACATTATCCCCTTCCATCGACTGCCAAACCCAACCGATGATTCTGACCCCACCGTACCCTCCGATAATCCATATGCAACAACGGATGAAAATTACTTTATCCCGCAGTGGCCAGTCGGCAGGCTACCAGATGAAAAGGGATCAGACGCAGGTTTTTTGCTTGAACAGCTGCGTTTCATGAACACTGAATATCAATATAAACTCAAGGCAAGAGGTTTTCTAGCGAGCACTTTCATAGCAGATATTATCGATAGAGTATCAAATTTCATGCAACAGATCGCGATGAATTTCAGTACTAGAGAAAACCTTGGCTACTCCGCAAAAGTTTGGAAGCAGACATCTGCACTTGTATTCGAGACAATTGGCAATCCTAAAAAGATGTTCCTTTCTCCCCCAACCAATTTCCAAAATATCAATTTGAATGACCATCATTCAAGCAAATGTGCTTATTTCAACCTGCATGGACTGCAAGACGCGCCAGAATGGTTTGGTCAAAAAGACTTCACCAAGCAATCGAACGAACCAGATTATCCTGTCGCCATAAGTCCCTCACAGTTTAATCGAGAATACCCCGCTCCCGAGATCGTGTTCAGTGAAGCTTGCTACGGCGCCTTTATCGAAGAGAAAAAGTCTGAAGAAAGTATGGCGCTAAGCTTCCTTGCATCAGGCAGTCGCTGTGTAATCGGCTCAACATGTATAGCTTATGGTTCTGTCACGGAACCCTTGATTGCTGCTGACATGGTCGCTCAGAACTTCTTGAAACAAGTCCTTGCTGGTTATCCGGTTGGATATGCACTCATGCGTGCTAAATTAAACCTTGCACGTGAAATGACAAACCTACAGGGATATCTGGATGGTGAAGACCAAAAGACCATTCTATCATTCGTGCTTTATGGTGACCCCTTAGGAAGTCTTAACAATTTGAACCAGCTCTCCAAGCCACTTATAAGACCAAAATACCTACCAAAACTAAAAACGATCAGCGACTCGCATGAAGAACTCCACCCTAAGCAACTGGCTATGCCTAAAGAAATATTGAAAGAAGTGAAGAGGGTCGTCAGTGAATATTTACCGGGGCTTGGTAATGCAAATCTTTCGATGAACCCACAATTGGCTAATTTTACGCCTTCACCCAAATCTGGTAAAGGAAATCGTGCAAAAAAAAGAACCTTTTACAATAGTCAGCGTTATGTTGTAACCTTAAAGAAATCTATTGATATATCATCGCCAGGTCATTTTCAATATGCTCGGATTACATTTGACCATCAAGGACGCATGATCAAACTTTCTTCCTCCAGATGATTATCTAATACTAGAATACTTTATATCAGAGGTTGAAGCCCCACTTGGGGCTTCAACCTTTATTGATGTCCAGACGCTTTATGTTATAATGATAAAAACAGATCGTATCTTCGAGCACTTAGTCCTAAGATCTGCAGATTATGGACTCAATGCCGTTAGGGTGAGATTGAAAACACTCTCGCCTCCCGTGTTTGGAAAGGAGATATGCCAATGAAACCCCACATCAGTCGAATTTGGGTTATTCTTTAGCGCTCCTTCCATAAAGGAGCGCTCGCTATTTAACAGATGCATATGGAAAATAAAAACTTCTACTTCACCACAAGAGATTTGCTTGTTATGGCTGTTTTGGCAGCCTTAGGCGGCATCTCCAGCATCTATATCAACACCATTGGTGACACCTTCCAGGCTATACTTGGTATACCGGGTGCAACACAGTGGGCAGCCGGATTTCATATTCTTTGGTTGATCCTCTCTTTTGGCATCATTCGCAAACCCGGAGCGGGTGTCGCTACAGGACTCCTCAAAGGTTGTGTTGAGCTCCTTAGTGGAAACACGCATGGAATTATTATCCTGCTTGTCGATCTTATTGCCGGTCTCTTGATCGATGTCGTGTTTTTCATCTTTCAAAATCGTAGTTCTTTATGGATCAATGTTGTTGCAGCCGGTTTGGCATCTGCATCAAATGTGTTTGTCTTTCAAATTTTTGCCACACTGCCCTCAGACAGCCTTGCCTATGGTGCGGTATTATTGTTAGCGTTGGTCGCATTCGCGTCAGGGGTAGTTTTTGCAGCACTGCTTGGGAAAGCTCTCCTAGCTGCTTTAAATAAAGCAGGGGTGATAAAAGAACCTATTTATACAAAAAAAAACAAGGGGATTTTCTCACTGATCTTTGTATGCATAACACTCATAAGC
>Ga0164311_10000501_pt1 | contig 17215 bp, 11 predicted proteins | sample GuaBasSedimGuay2_FD_121796 | JGI IMG/M metagenome (GOLD analysis project Ga0164311, IMG submission 121796) | Subseafloor sediment microbial communities from Guaymas Basin, Gulf of California, Mexico - Guay2, Core 4569-9, 9-12 cm | ecosystem: Environmental > Aquatic > Marine > Hydrothermal vents... | reverse complement strand
CGTGCGCAGCAACGTGCCGAGGTTCTGTGGGTCTTGCAAGCAATCCAGCAGGAGAAGCAGGGGCCGATCCCCTCGCTCCTCTGCCACCTTCAGCATCTCTTCTGGATCCGAGTAGGGGTACGGCTCGACCTCAGCGGCCACACCCTGGTGGTTGACGTCGCCCAGGCCATCGAGTTGTCGCCGCTCCACGCGCTGGGGGACGATGCCCCGCCCGCGAGCTGTGTTCAGGATGTCGGCAACGGTGCCACTCTCCTTGACGCCCTCGGCCAGGAGTACTTTGTAGACAGTGCGCCGTCCTGCGCGCAAACATTCGCGCACGGCGTTGCGCCCGTAGAGAAGCTCTCTCATAGATCCTCCTCGATCCTCCTCGGTCGAGAGGGGTGGGGCTAAAAATGTCCTGGTAGGCCGGAGGTCGAAGGGCATTGTCCGGTACTGATGAGGTAGCAACATTCTCGCGGACAACGTGAATGTTATGACCCAGTTATATACACCATGTTTACCTGCTTGTCAAGTCCAGTTTGTTCCAGGTCAATCAGGGCCTATCTGAACTCTCGCGGATTTCGGGTGAGTTAGCCGGTTTGGTCTTTCATGAGCATTGTGGTATAATCTTTTGCGAGTTATCAACCCGGTAGTCTGGTGACGGGCAAGGTCTTGCCCCGTTGGTAAAGGATTTCGGCCCACGAGAGGTTTCGCATTAGGATTAAGGGACTGGGTGGTAGTTTTCGGGTAGACTGTTGAACAGGAGGTTGACAATAGGGGTGTTTGGACGCTCTAAAAAGATCAGCGAGGGGCTGGCTCGCACCCGACAGGGTTTCTTCGGGAGGATCAGCGGGCTATTTGGTGCCAGGGGAATCAACGACGAGCTGTGGGAGGAATTGGAAGAGCTGTTGATCCTGGCGGACGTGGGGGTGACCACCACGGTAGAGCTCGTGGAGAGGCTGCGCGAGCGGGTCGGGCGCGAGCGGGTGCGTGATGCCCGGACCGTGCGCGAGATGCTCAAGGAGGAATTGCGGGCTATCCTGGTGGAGGGCGCGCCGCAGGCCGTGGATGATGGGCAGCTATTGACAGTGATCCTCGTCGTTGGGGCCAACGGCTCCGGCAAAACCACCAGCATCGCCAAGCTGGCCCATTTCTACCAGCAGCAGGGCAAGCGGGTGATCCTCGGTGCGGCGGATACGTTTCGCGCGGCGGCCATTGATCAGCTCAAAGTGTGGGGTCAGCGCGTGGGGGCTGACGTGATCAGCCATCAGCCCGGAGCCGACCCCGGCGCGGTAGTCTACGATGCGATTCAGGCCGCCCGGGCACGCAATGCCGACGTGCTCATTGTGGACACGGCGGGTCGCTTGCACACCAAGTACAACCTCATGCAGGAGCTCAAGAAAGTGCGCGCGGTGGCGGCCAAGAACGTTCACCGCGCTCCCCACGAGACGTTACTGGTACTGGACGCGACCACGGGGCAGAACGCGCTATCGCAGGCGCGGCACTTCAAGGAGGCGGTGGAGGTCACGGGCATCATCCTCGCTAAGCTGGATGGCACGGCCAAAGGCGGGGTCGTCTTCGCCATCACCCGTGAGCTGGGATTGCCCATCCGTTACGTGGGCACGGGTGAGAGCCTGGACGACTGGGCCGAGTTTGACGCGGACGTGTTTGTGGATGGGCTGTTTGGGTAGAAAGGACAGACCCGCTTCGGTTGGCACAGCACTTATACTTGCACGTTACACCTGCATCTTGCATCCTGATTGAAGAGAGGGAACGGGAAAATGGAAGAGTTAAAAAGTCGCTTGAACGAGTTGTGGACTCGGATTCTTCAGATACAGGAGCGTCTTTGACGTAGCTGGCAAGGAGACGGAAATTGCCAGGCTGGAGAAAGAGGCCACCAAGCCGGATTTCTGGGATGACCCGGATTCCGCACAGGCCAAGATGCAAAACCTGGCAGCACTGCGAGAGGAAGTAGAGGTCTGGAGGGGGCTTGAAACCCGTACGCGGGAGGCAATCGAGCTTCTGGAATTGGCGGCAGCCGACGAGGAACCGGACGAGGAGGTGGTAGCTGGCGTCGCGCAAGAAGTGGTGGACCTGGAGCGCGAGTTGGAGCGGCTGGAGTTTCGTTTGCTGCTCTCCGGCGAGTACGACAAGGGTAATGCTATCCTGGCCATCCACGCTGGGGCGGGCGGCACCGACGCTCAGGACTGGACGGAGATGCTGACTCGCATGTACTTGCGCTGGGCCGAGGCTCGTGGCTATCGCACTGAGATACTGGACAGCCTTCCCGGCGAGGAGGCCGGGCTTAAGCGGGTAGCTATTGGTATTGAAGGGCCGTACGCTTACGGGTATCTGCGCTCGGAGCGAGGGGTACATCGCTTGGTGCGTCTCTCCCCGTTTGATGCTGCGCATCGCCGCCACACTTCTTTCGCCCTGGTCGAGGTTTGGCCGGATATTCAGGACGAAGTGAAAATAGACATCCGGCCTGACGACCTGCAGATTGACGTCTTCCGCGCTTCCGGTGCTGGAGGACAACACGTTCAGAAAAATGCGACGGCGGTGCGTATCACGCACCTACCCACCGGCATCACGGTCTCGTGCCAGAACGAACGCTCTCAATCCCAAAACCGCGAAGTGGCAATGAAGATATTGCGGGCGCGTTTGTACCAGCTTGAGGTTGAGAAGCAGGAGAAGGAACTGGCGCAGTTGAAGGGGGCCCACGTGGACGCGGGGTGGGGTAATCAAATTCGCTCTTACGTGCTGCACCCCTACAAAATGGTCAAGGACCTGCGTACCGGCTACGAAACCGGCAACGTAGAGGCTGTGCTGGATGGCCGCCTGGACGAGCTCATTGAAGCATACCTGCGCTCGACGATGGGCGCGGGTGAGACATTCGGTGGGGAAGTCAGGGGAGCTTGAAGTGTGTTCCCTCGTCTGGCTATGCACGGATCGCGTCCCCCTCTAACTCCCCCGTTCCACGGGGGGAGGACAGACTTCCCCCCTGCGCGCGAGCGCGGGAGGGACTGAGGGGGGCGAGCGGGACCTGATTTGACAAATCTGCGAGATTGATTATAATTGTGACGTATAACGTGACCAACGGACGGTCGCCGGAGCGATGAGGGGGTAGTCAAACAAAGGGTGACCCTTCAGCCGCTCTTTTTGTGTGAACCGTCCTTTCGTTGTCTCCCACTACACCGGGTACGAGAAGCGTGAAAAAGGAATTCCCGTGTACGCTGACTTACTGGCCCGATTCGAGGAATACCTGGTTGCCACGGGCCTGGCCCCAACTACGATCACCAACTACCTCGCTGATCTCCGTGGATTTGCTCAATGGTGGGCTGAGACCCAGGGTAAAGGTGTATCACTGCTGACGGTCACTGCCGACGGCATTCGCCGGTATCGGCGGGATATGGCCCGCCGTGGATGGGCGCCGGCTACCATTAATCGCCGTCTGCAAGGGATACGCAAGTTCTTCAGCTTCGCCGTCACCACTGGCTTGCTGCCGACGAATCCCGCCGCTGAGGTGAGCCGTGTGAACGAACAACGCTCTGCACCCTCGCGCATCCTGACCCCGGCGGAACTCGGCCAACTTCTGGCAGCGGTCCGTAGCAACAATGGGAGTCAGTCCCGGCGGGACTACGCCCTGCTCCAGGTTCTGGTGGAGACCGGTATCAAGGTCAGTGATCTGGTAGACCTGCGCTTGGAGGATGTGGAGCTGGGGGTGGGGGAGGGTTATTTGTTGGTGGGCAGCAGCCTGGCGACGGGCGGGCGTTGCCTGCCCCTTGGTCCAACGGTATGCGCTGCGTTGCGCAGTTATCTGCGTGTGCGCGCGCCGGCCCCGGGGGTCACGCACCTGTTCCTCAACCGCGAGGGGCGACCGATTTCACCACGCACAGTGCAGCGCCTGGTGAGCACCTACGCGCGCGCCGCCGGGCTCACGGGAGTGTCTGCCCATACTCTGCGCCAGACTTTCGCTTACACGGCTATGGAAGAGAGTGGGGATCCGAAGGCCGTGGCCCGACTGCTGGGATTGCGGGAAGTTCCCCGTTACGTGCGGGTGAGTGGGGATACTCCGGCGATCAACTCCTGACTCTCCTGCGGATTGCCGCTGGCGTCAACATCGCTGAGTGTCTACTCTAAAAGCTCTGACGAGAAGAGTCGTGATCGGCTCGACCGCTCTCTTTGACTGTTAAGTTTATACCTATCGGGAGGAATATTTTGGAGACAAAAGATTTCGTTGCACTGCGTATTAGCCTGGCCTCGCCAGAACAGATTCGATCCTGGTCGTATGGCGAGGTGACCAAACCGGAGACCATCAACTACCGCCGCCTGCGCCCGGAAAAGGACGGCTTATTCTGCGAGGCTATTTTCGGACCGACCAAAGATTGGCAGTGTTACTGTGGTAAGTATAAAAACGTGCGCTACAAAGGCATCGTCTGCGACAAGTGTGGCGTGGAGGTAACCCGCTCTTCGGTGCGGCGCGAGCGGATGGGGCACATTGATCTGGCTGCGCCCGTAGCGCACATCTGGTACACCCGGCGCGTGCCCAGCTATCTGGGGGTATTGCTCGACGTATCGCGGCGACACCTGGACCGCGTGCTCTACTTCGCCGAGTACGTGATCACCGAGGTGGACGAGGATGCCCGGCAGCGGGCACTCCATCGCCTTGAAGAGGAGTTGGAGCGCGAACTCAGTCGCTTGCAGAAGGCCACTCAGGAACAGATTGACGCCATCGAAGCCCGCCTGGCTGAGGAGATGGCCCAGCTTGAGGGCGAGCGCGAGGCGGCTCAGGAGCGGCGTGAGAAGTGGCGTGATCAGGAGACGGAGAAAATCGTTCAGGAGGCCCAGGCATTGCAAGCTCGCCTGGAACGCGAGCAGGGTAAAAAGGCCAGTGCCTCGGTGTCCCTCTCTTTCTCCGATCGGGTGATCGTCTCTGAGGGAGAAGAGGTGACCCAGGAGCACCTGGCTTTGCTCAACGACCTGGTCCAGAAACGGCTGAGTGAGATCAAGGACGAGCTGGAGCGTGAACAGGCTCGTGACGAGGCTCTCATCCGGGTTGAGTTGGAACGTTCGCGCCAGGCGGCTGACGAGCGAATCGCGGAGCTCCAGGCCCAACTTGATGTTGATGTGGAAGCCTTGCAGCGCAGGATCGGCGACGCCCGTGAGGAACTGCGCAACCTGGCTCCGATGCAATTTCTCAACGAGGTTCAATATCGCGATCTAAAGAGCCGGTGGGGTCAGGTATTTAAGGCCGGCATGGGCGCTGAGGCGTTCTACGGGATCTTGCAGCGTATGGACCTGGATCAACTGTCCAAAGAGCTATGGCAAGAGGTACGCACCACCCGCTCTAAGCAGCGCCGGCAAAGGGCCACCAAGCGACTGCGGGTGGTGGAAGCACTGCGCAAGAGCGGTAACCGGCCGGAGTGGATGATCCTCACCGTGTTGCCGGTCATTCCACCGGACCTGCGGCCAATGGTTCAGCTCGATGGCGGGCGTTTTGCCACCTCGGATTTGAACGACCTTTATCGGCGGGTGATCAACCGCAATAACCGGCTGAAGCGTCTGTTGGAGCTGGATGCGCCCGATGTGATCATCCGCAACGAGAAGCGCATGCTTCAGGAGGCGGTAGACTCCCTGATTGACAACTCGCGGCGTGGGAAGGCACTCTCCCGCCGCGGGCGGCGTGAGCTCAAATCGCTCTCGGACATGCTCAAGGGCAAGAAGGGGCGCTTCCGGCGCAACCTGCTGGGCAAGCGTGTGGACTATTCTGGCCGCTCGGTGATCGTCATCGGCCCGGATCTCAAGCTGCATCAGTGTGGCTTGCCCAAGACGATGGCTCTGGAGCTGTACCGGCCCTTCGTTATAGCTAAGCTGGTGGAGTATAACTACGCCAGCAATGTGAAAGGGGCCAAGCGCGTCATCGAGCGTGAGCGGCCTGAGGTGTGGGAGGTGCTGGAGGAAGTCATCCACGAACGGCCTGTGCTCCTGAACCGCGCGCCCACGCTGCACCGTCTGGGTATCCAGGCTTTCGAGCCGGTGCTGGTCGAAGGGAAGGCCATTCAGATTCACCCGTTGGTGTGCGCGGCCTTTAACGCTGACTTCGACGGGGATCAGATGGCGGTGCACGTGCCCCTCTCGCGCCAGGCGGTAGAAGAAGCGCGCAAGCTGATGCTTTCTACCCGCAACTTGCTGCTCCCGGCCAGCGGCGAGCCCATAGTGGGTCCTACCAAGGACATGGTGCTGGGTTGCTACTACCTGACGATGGAGTGCGATGGCTGCAAGGGGGAGGGCACGGTCTTCGGTGACCTGGACGAAGTGGAGTTAGCTTACAGTTTGGGCAAAGTTGACCTTCACGCGCGGGTGAAAATGTACACGCGCACGCGCTACACGCTGTCTGGTGAGCGGTACAGCGACGGACGTGCACGGCGGCGGCTGATCGAGACCACGGTGGGCCGGGCGTTGTTTAATCAGATTCTACCCGATGAGCTGCGCTACGTGAACGAGGTGATGGATAAGGGGCGGCTGAAGGTGTTGGTAGCCCGGTGCTATCGGCTGTTGGGCATGGAGGCCACGGCCCAGCTCGTGGACCGCATTAAGAACATCGGCTTCCAGTACGCTACCCGCTCTGGAGCAAGCATTGCCGTGAGCGATTTCACCATCCCCAAGGCCAAGGACGAGATTCTGCGCCGGATATCCGAGCAGGTGAGTGAGGTAGAGCGTCAGTATCGCCGTGGGCTGCTGACCGAGGATGAGCAATACACGCGCACAATCGAGCTATGGACGCAGGCCACTGAGCTGGTGACCGAGGCCGTGGCCCAGGCTCTGGACCCCAATGGCCCCATCTACATCATGGCCCAGTCCGGCTCGACTAAAGGAGGATTTCAGCCCATCCGCCAGCTTGCTGGAATGCGTGGGTTGATGGCTGATCCATCGGGCCGGATTATTGCCCTGCCTATTCGCTCTAACTTCCGCGAGGGGCTAACGGCTCTGGAGTACTTCATCTCCACTCACGGTGCACGCAAGGGCCTGGCCGATACTGCGTTGCGCACAGCCGACGCTGGATACCTCACCCGCCGCCTGGTGGACGTGGCTCAGGATGTAATCATCAACGCTGAGGATTGCGGCACGCGGAGCGGAATATGGGTGCGTGCCTCAGACGACGTCGGTGGGCAGAGCATGAGCGAACGGACCATCGGTCGCATTGCAGCCGGACCCGTGGTGGACCCCAACACTGGTGAGATACTGGTGGATCAGGGGGAGATGATCGAGGAGGAGCAGGCGAGGGCTATCGAAGAGGCCGGCGTGCAGGAGGTCTTCGTCCGCTCGCCGCTGACCTGCCAGATGCGCTATGGATTGTGTGCCAAATGCTACGGCCGGGACCTGGGCCGTGGTGAGTTGGTGGAGGTGGGAGCGGCGGTGGGCATCGTGGCCGCCCAGAGTATCGGCGAACCGGGCACGCAGTTGACCCTGCGAACTTTCCACACCGGTGGTGTGGCGGGTACGGCTGACATCACGCATGGTCTACCCCGCGTGGAGGAGCTGTTCGAGGCCCGTAAGCACCCCAAAGGCGAGTCCATTATCTCCGACATTGATGGCATCGTGGAGATTCGCAAGGTGGAGGGTGTGCGCCTGGTGAAGGTGGTAGATAGCCAGGTGTTGCGCGACGAGTACGACATCAAAATCGGCTGGAAAATTCTGGTCGAGAATGGAGACGAAATCGCTGACGGCACCGCTATCGCCAGCCGGGGTAAGAAGACAATCGTCGCGCCCCGGGGTGGGCGTATCCTGCGCGAGGATCGGCACATCACCGTCCTTTACGAGCGGCGAGACGAGCGCGAATACGAGATCCCCTCGGCCGCGCGGCTGATTGTCGAGAACGGGCAACGGGTGAAGGCCGGCCAGCAGCTCACCGAGGGTTCTAAGAACCCGCACCGCATCCTGGCCATCCTGGGGCGAGAGGCGGCCCAGCTTTATCTGCTGCAAGAGGTCCAGAAAGTTTACCGTTCCCAGGGCGTGAACATCAACGACAAGCACTTCGAGATCATCATCCGCAAGATGTTGAACAAAGTGCAGGTTACCAGGTCGGGCGATACGGATCTGCTACCCGGTGAATTGGTGGACCGGCTGGTATTCGCTGAGACCAACGCCAAGGTCGTGGAACAGGGCGGCCGGCCGGCCAGTGCGCGCCCGATATTGCTCGGAATTACCAAGGCGGCGCTCAACACTGAAAGCTTCCTGTCGGCGGCGTCCTTCCAGCACACGATCAAGGTGCTGGCCGGGGCAGCCATTGAAGGCAAGTGCGATTACCTGCGTGGTCTGAAGGAGAACGTGATCATCGGCAAGAAAATCCCCGCCGGGACCGGTTTCCGTGGCCGCCCGGATGAAGCGGTGATGAAGTTGACCAGTGACACTTTTGAGGGCGTGGGTTTGGCGATTCTGGAGGGCGTGGTTTCAGAGGAGCCAGACGTCGAAGAGGAGGAAGAGGAACTGCCTGAAGAAGAGTCGGAGGTGCCTCCATCGGAGTCCGGGGTGGACGAGCATCCCAGCGAGGGCTCGAAGGACGAGGTCGAGTTGCCGATGGCTGCTTCCTAGGTCAGGAAAGTGGCATGGAGATCGGGTTTGGTGAGGGACCTGTCTCGAATGGAATCGAAGGGCCTGTCCTGGGTGAAGTTTGCCCTGAGCGAAGTCAAAAGGTCGAAGGACGGCAGCGGCCTGGCTTGAGCAGGTTGCTGCCGTCCTCGTTGGCCCGCAGGTGCCCCCTCGCTGGGATTGCGCAACAAATCGACTGCATGGACGGGTAAAGGATGACGGATCTTAAATACTGGGTGGGTTTCAACATCGTGCCCCACATCGGGCCGGCAAAAGTACAGGCTCTGCTCGATCACTTCGGTGATCTGGCGACGGCCTGGGTAGCCGAGGCGCACGATCTGCGGGCAGCGGGGCTGGACCGGCGGGCAGTGGATAGTCTGCTGGCCGCGCGGATGCGGCTTGATCTGGACGCTGAGCTGGAGAAGATCGCACGGGTCGGGGCGCGGGTGCTTACCTGGGCCGACGCTGATTATCCCGCCTCGCTGCGCTCTATTTACCATCCACCGCCGGTGCTCTACGTCAAAGGGGAGTTGCGCCCCGAGGACGAATGGGCGGTAGCCGTGGTCGGCACCCGGCGGGCGACGGTGTACGGCAAGGAAGTTGCGCGCGTCATCGCCGGTGACCTGGCTCGCAACGGAGTGACGATCATCAGCGGCTTGGCGCGGGGTATTGATGCCCGGGCACACCAGGCGGCTCTGGATGCCGGTGGACGGACGATTGCCGTGTTGGGCTGCGGCGTTGATCGAATGTATCCGCCGGAGCATCGCAAGCTGGCGGAGGCCATCGTCGCTCAGGGGGCACTGGTCAGTGAGTACGCGCTGGGCACACCGCCGGAGAGCGGGAATTTCCCGCCGCGCAACCGGATCATCAGCGGATTGGCCCTGGGTGTGGTCGTCGTCGAGGCCGGGGTGGGTAGCGGGGCGCTGATCACCGCCGATTACGCCGCCGACCAGGGGCGCGAGGTGTTCGCCGTGCCAGGCAATATCTTCAACCGGAGTAGTGAGGGGTGCAATGCCCTCATTCGCGATGGGGCGCACCCGGTGTTGAACGTGAACGACATCTTGGAAGTGCTCAATTTGACGATGGTCAGCCAGCAGGCCGAAGTGCGGGCCATCGTCCCTGAGAATGAGACGGAGGCCCGCTTGCTCAGCTACATTACTGCCGAGCCCATTCACGTGGACGAACTTGGCCGCCGCAGCGGGTTGCCCATCGCCCAGGTGAGCAGCACGCTGGCGTTGATGGAATTGAAAGGCATGGTCCGTCAGGTCGGGGGGATGAACTTCGTGCTGGTCCGCGAGGGGCGGGTGGACTACGTGGTGGATTGATCACTGCGGGAGGGTAGATAAACTGGAGGTGGAACGTGTACGCGCTGATCATGGCTGGAGGGAGCGGCACACGACTGTGGCCCCGTAGCAAAAAAACTCGGCCGAAGCAACTTCTCGATCTCCTCTCCGGGCGCACGATGTTCCAGGAGGCTTATGACCGCGTGGCTCCCCTTTTTGGCGACGAGGGCATCTTCATAGTCACCAGCGGGGAATACGTGCCCGCGATGCGCCAGCAGGTGCCAGCTATCCCGGCCGCCAACTACATCGTCGAACCCTCGGGCCGGGGGACTGCGCCGTGCATCGGGCTGGCGGCGCTCTATCTGCGGCGGGCAGATCCGGAAGGGGTGATGTGCGTGCTCACCGCTGATCACTACATCAAGAATGTGGAGCGGTTCCGGCAGGTTCTCCGCGCGGCGGCGCGCGTCGCTGAGGACGGATACCTGGTGACTCTGGGCATCACCCCCAGTTTCCCCTCCACCGGCTTCGGCTACATCAGGCGCAGTGCCCCATTGGGCACGGTGGACGGCTTCGAGGTGTTCCGCGTCGAGAAGTTCACCGAGAAGCCGGACGCAGCCACGGCCCAGCGGTTCTGTGAGAGCGGGATATACTCGTGGAACAGCGGGATGTTTATCTGGCGGGTGTCTGTCATCCTGAGTGAGTTCGAGCGGTTGATGCCCACTCTCTACGCCCAACTCATGGAGATTGACGCCGCCATCGGTACGCCAGAGGAACGCACCGTGCTGGAGCGAGTCTGGCCACAGGTGGAGAAGCAGACCATTGACTACGGGATTATGGAGCGAGCGACGGATGTGGCCGTGATCCCCGTGGACATCGGCTGGAACGACGTGGGTAGTTGGGCCACTCTGCTGGACATCCTCCCCGCCGATGGGGACGGCAACGTGGTCACCGGGCAGCACCTGGGGGTGGACACCCACGGCTGCCTGATTTACAGCCCAGACAGGCTGGTGGCGACCGTTGGCCTGGAGGGGATGGTGGTGGTGGATGCCGGCGACGTGTTACTCATCTGCCCCCGAAAACGGGCCCAGGAGGTGCGGGAGGTTGTGAAGCGGCTGCGGGAGGCGGGCAAAGAAGAATATCTGTGATCACGCTGTCCACTTTCGGTCCCATTATCGCGCACTAGTGCCAGTGGGCCTGTCAAGGCTGAATTGACGGGTTGTCATTCTGAGCCGAAGTCCTTCACTTCGTTCAGGATGAACTCCGCGGGGGCGAAGCTTGCCCTGAGCCGTGCCGAAGGGAATCTCGTTTTCTGCACAGCAGAGCGCATTGGGAACGCAGAGATTTTCCGGTTTTCCTCAGCGGCCTCTGCGTGCTCTACGGTAAAATCTTGCCACATCGCCGAGGTGATTGTCTTTCGCGAACACTGACGAGTACGCAAATGAACGTAACTGAACTTGGACAGATATTTGCTGCGCAGCCTGTTGAGGTAGTCTACCTTTTCGGCTCTCAGGCGCGGGGTGATAGTGGCCCGTTGAGTGATGTGGACATTGCCGTCCTGTTAGCCGGCCAGCCGACTGCCGAGGAATGCGCACGACAGCAGTTGGCGCTCCTGGATAAAGTGACTGCATATTTACAGCGGGATGACGTGGATGTGGTGATCCTCAACCAGGCCCCATTGCTGTTGCAACACCGGGTCATTCGCGATGGGAAGGTACTTTTCTGTCGCGACGAACTGCGCCGCGTGCGTTACGAGGCACGGACAATCATGTCCTACATGGACTTCCGCTATTATCAGGAACGGTACTTCGACGCCTTGAAAGATCGTATTCTCAGGGAGGGGTTAGGTGCTCGATATCGAGGGCATCGAGGCGCGGCTGGACAAACTGGATGAGTATGGCCAGGTGTTAAAAGAGTTGCGGGGCGCGGCACGATCCATTTTCCTCACGGATTATCACCTTTATGGCCTGGCCGAGCGGTACTTGCAGCTCTCTATCGAATGCTTGCTGGACATTGGCACCATGTTGGTCACCGGTCTGGGGCTGCGCAGACCGGAGCGCCATCAGGACGTGGTGGATATTCTGGTCGGGGCTGGAGTGCTATCCCCCGAACTAGGGGCACGACTGGCGGGTATTGCCGGCTTTCGCAATATCCTGGTGCACGAGTACTTACAGATTGACCGGAATCTCGTTTACCAGAAGCTGCAAGAGGGTGTAGCTGACTTTGAGGACTTTGCCGCCGAGATTGTGCGGTTTTTACAACAGACTTGAGGAGATTACAAGGAGATCGCATGTCTGACGAACCTATCATCGCCTATTGTGTGAAATGTAAAGCCAAACGGGAGATGCAGAACCCGCAGGCTCTATACGTTGCCAACGGCACCCCAGCTATGCGGGGCACCTGTCCCGTGTGCGGGGTGACTATATTCCGCCTGGGCCGTACCCCGGCTCACGACGACATTCCGCCCTACGAGCCGCCGCCCAAAGATGGACGGCTGGTCATCGTCGAGTCGCCGGCCAAAGCGCGCACGGTGGGCCGCTTCCTGGGTAAGGAGTACACCGTCCGTGCCTCGGTGGGCCACGTGCGTGACCTGCTGCGCTCGAAGCTGAGCGTGGACGTGAATGATGATTTCAAACCGCGTTACCGCGTTCCCAACGAGAAGAAAGAGGTAGTCAAAGAGCTGAAACAGGAGGTCAAGCGGGCCGCCGAGGTCTACCTGGCCACCGACCCCGACCGTGAGGGCGAAGCCATCGCCTGGCACCTGATGGCCGCGGCGGGCATCACCAAAGACCAGGCCCGGCGGGTGGTGTTTCACGAGATCACCAAAGACGCCATCGAGCATGCCTTCGCCCATCCCAGCGAGATCAACATGGACCTGGTGAATGCCCAGCAGGCGCGGCGCATCCTCGACCGGCTGGTGGGCTATCAGATAAGCCCGTTGCTGTGGGAGCGCGTCCGCAATCGGTTGACGGCCGGCCGGGTGCAGTCTGTGGCCGTGCGCCTGATCGTCGAGCGCGAACGGGAAATTCAGGCTTTCGTGCCGGAGGAGTACTGGTCGGTAGAGGCCGAACTGACCAAGCAGACGGACCTCAAGCGCAAGAAACCGCGCTCTTTCACCGCCAAACTGTACCGTATCCGTGGTCAGGAAGTAGATCTCAAGACCCAGGCCGACGCTCAGGCGGTGGTGGATGATCTGGAGTCGGCGGTCTACGTCATCGCCAGCATCAAGCGCGGCACGCGCAAGCGCCGCCCTTCCCCACCGTACACCACCAGTACCATGCAGCAGGAGGCCTCCCGTCGGCTGGGGTTCACCGCCCGGCGGACGATGGCCGTTGCTCAACAGCTTTACATGGGCCTGCCCATTGGTGAGGAGGGCGAGGTCGGCCTGATCACCTACATGCGTACCGACTCGACCAACGTGGCCGAGGTGGCTCAGGAGGAGGCCCGCAGGTACATCGGCGAGCGGTTCGGCGAGAAGTTCATGCCCGCCAAGCCGCCGAAGTACAAGACCAAGTCCAAAGGCGCGCAGGAGGCTCACGAGGCCATTCGCCCTACCTCGGTGTTCCGCGAGCCGAGCGCCATTAAAAAGTATCTTACCCGTGATCAGTATCGGTTGTATAACCTGATCTGGCAGCGATTCCTGGCCAGCCAGATGTCCCCGGCGGTGATGAACACCGTGAGGCTGGACATCGCCGGCGTGCCTCAGTCTGAACTGGTCGGCGGGCAAGTGCCGGAATCCAGCCTTACCAAGATCACCTATCATTTCCGGGCCAGTGGGTCTAACGTGAAATTCCCCGGCTATCTGGTGATCTACGAGGAGGCGAAAGACGAGGACGCCGCGCCCAGCGAGGAGGAGGTGGGGCGTATTTTCCCGCCACTGGACGACAAAGAAGTGCTGGCGCTGTTGCGGCTGATCCCGGAGCAACACTTCACCCAGCCGCCGCCACGCTACAGTGAGGCCACGCTGGTGCGCACATTGGAGGAGTACGGCATCGGTCGGCCCAGCACCTACGCGCCAATCATCACCACCATCCAGAACCGGGGGTACGTGGTGCGCGAGGGCCGCCGACTGTATCCCACGGAGACGGGTTTCCTGGTAAACGACATCCTGGTCAAGCATTTTCCAGACATCCTGGATTACGGCTTCACCGCGCGGATGGAGGAGGAGTTGGACCGGATTGCCTCGGGTGAGCAGGATTGGGTGAGCGTGCTGCGTGAGTTCTACGGGCCGTTCTCCGAGACGCTTAAGCGCGCCGAGCAAGAGATGGAGTACCTCAACCTGGGCGATCAGCCCACCGGCGAGATGTGTGAGTTGTGCGGTCACCCGATGATCATCAAATGGGGTCGTTACGGGAAGTTCATCGCCTGTTCCAATTACCCGGCCTGCCGCAACACCAAATCCTTCTACGTCCCGGTGGGAGTTAAGTGCCCGGAGTGTGGCGGAGAGCTGGCTGAGCGCCGCACCCGCCGGGGACGGATTTTCTACGGTTGTCTGAATTACCCTGAGTGCGAGTTCACCACCTGGGAGCGACCGCTACCCACGCCGTGTCCCAAGTGTGGCGGCCTGCTGACCGAGGGCCGCAAAGGGATGGCTAAGTGTGTGAGTTGCGGTGAGGAGATTCCGCTGGAGGAGTTGCCGCAGGAGGAACTGGCGGAAGTTGAGGCATAGTGATCGCAGAGGACGGTTGGAAACAACATCACATTGAAAGGAGCCCCCATGCGACTGAGGAAGCTGCGAGAGAAATTGGCGGCTGATGGCCTGGATGCTATGTTGGTCACTCAACCGCAGAACGCGCGCTATCTGTCCGGTTTCACCGGCGGTGATGGGGTCGTGCTCGTCGTCACCCCACGGGAGGCTATTGCCGTCACGGGGTTCATCTACCGCGAGCAGATTCAGCGCGAGGCCCCCGATTGGGAGTTGGTCGAGGTGAAAAACAAACTCGTCAGCGCGTTTCCTGATCTGATCGCGCGTCTGGGAGCGCGGAGGATCGGCTTCGAGAGCACGCACGTCACTGTGGACCGGCATCGTGAGTGGGCGGAGGCACTGACGGACTGCGAGCTGGTGCCCGTCAAGGACGTGGTTGAGGATCTGCGGGCGGTCAAGGATGAAGAGGAGATTGGCGTGATTGAGAAGGCCGTCGCTGTGGCTGACGCGGCCTTCGCCCACATCGTGGAGTTCATCCGGCCGGGGATGATGGAGAAAGAGGTGGGCTGGGAGCTGGAGGCGTACATGCGCACCCACGGTGCGGAGAAGGTGTCCTTCGACATCATCGTCGGCTCCGGCCCCAACGGGGCCATGCCCCACGCCACGGTGTCTGAGCGGGTGATCCGTGCCGGGGAGCCTATCGTCATGGATCTGGGAGCGGTGGTGGACGGTTATTGTTCCGACATGACGCGCACCATCGTGATAGGTGAGCCTGACGACACTTTCCGCGCCGTCTACGACACGGTGTTGCGCGCGCAGATTCACGCCGAGGCGAAAATCATGCCGGGAATGACGGGCCAGGAGGCGGATGCCATCGCCCGTGAGATCATCACCGAGGCTGGTTACGGCGAGGCCTTCGGCCACAGTCTGGGGCACGGGGTTGGTCTGGCCGTGCACGAGAAGCCGAGGGTAACCCACATGCAGGATGGGAATACGCTCGTGCCGGGGATGGTTTTCACCGTGGAACCGGGTGTCTATCTGCCCGGCTGGGGTGGGGTGCGCATCGAGGACGTGGTGGTATTGCGTGAGGACGGATGTCAGGTGTTGACCAGGTCATCCAAGGAGCCGGTTGTGCCTTTGTAGGGTGTAGAATCAGGCTCGATAAAATAATGTGAGAGCAAGGGGCAGCGCCCACGCGGGCACTGCCCTTTTTTTGTCGCCGCTCGCGTTCCAGGCTGATAGCGAACAATGATTCCCCGAACGGCCAGCGATGCCAGCCGTCAACTTTCATCCAGCGGCAGTTCTCGCTCTGGAGATTGGATATTGTTCTGCTCGCCCAGCAGGATTGACTTCTGGTAAGCTGCCCAGATGGCCTTGGAGAGAATGGTGCGCAGGCTGCCTTTTTCCAGTTGGTAAATAGCGTCGGCGCTGGTGCCGCCCGGTGAGGTGACCATGTTGCGCAGTTCGGCCAGGTGCTTTTTCGACTGGCGGGCGAAGAGAACCGAACCCAGCACTGTCTGGATGACCAGGGCCTTAGCCACCCGGCGCGAGAATCCCAGATGCACCGCGGCGTCAACCATAGCTTCCATCATAAGGAAAACGTAGGTGGGGCCCGTCCCACTCACGGCCGTGGCCATGTCCAGGGCTCTTTCTTCGGCCACGTAGATCTCCTGGCCCATGGCCTTGAGGAGGGTCTGGGCTTGGTCTCTCTGCCGTTGGTTCACCGCTGGCGTCGCTGTCCACACCGTCATACCCTCGCCGATCTGCGCCGGGGTGTTGGGCATGGCGCGCACGATGGCGGCGTGTGTCAGGTCGGCAGCGATAGTAGCCATTGTCCTGCCGGCGACGATGGACAATACCAGTGCCTCGGGCATTATACAGCCGTGCAACTCGGCTAAGACTGTGGGTAGTACCTGGGGTTTGACGGAGAGAACCACGATGTCTGCCGTCCGGGCGGCCTCACGGTTATCGGTGGTGGCTTCTATGCCATAGCGACTGCGCAACTCCTGGCCGCGTTCCTCGCGGGGCCCGCTGCCGATGATTTGTTTCGGGGACATCAGGGCTTTGTCAAGGACAACTTTAATCATCGCCTCAGCCATGGTCCCGCTGCCTATGAAGGCCAGTCTCGTCTCGCTTAGCATCTCCTCCTCCTGAATTGGATTGGGAGATATTGTATCACAACTATGACTTCCTTACAAGACGAGACCCTGGCAAGGTGCGACGCACCTGGAAAGTGCGTCGTACCTTGGTGACCCACCCGCAGGTTCCGAGCCTTGGACGGGCGAGTCGGCATCGGCGCGGCGGGGACGACGGTAGGAGTCAGCTTGGACGGTGGGAGGGAGCACCTCGCCGCGCCCGTCAAGGAAAAGACTCAATGTAATCGAACAACAAGGGCAGCGACGGGCCGAGGTTCTCGGCCGTGCGGGGGGTGCATTTTTGGGCGTCCTCCTGCGGACAGCCACTGAACATGCCGTGCGCGGCCCCCTTCTCCTGGATCAGTGCGTCTACCACTCCGCCGTGGTTTTGGACGTAGGGGAGCATGTCCGTTTGCATGACCCCGCACGTCATCCGATTGGGATCCACCGAGGAGACGTCGTTTTCGCCGCACCACATCCAAAAGTGTGCGCCGGTCAGGGCATCATCGGGTGCGTTCCGCAGCGTCGGATAATCAAGGCCCGCACATCCCGAGTCGGCGATAAAGGCCGAAAATGCCTGGCGACCT
>Ga0164311_10000500_pt1 | contig 17225 bp, 4 predicted proteins | sample GuaBasSedimGuay2_FD_121796 | JGI IMG/M metagenome (GOLD analysis project Ga0164311, IMG submission 121796) | Subseafloor sediment microbial communities from Guaymas Basin, Gulf of California, Mexico - Guay2, Core 4569-9, 9-12 cm | ecosystem: Environmental > Aquatic > Marine > Hydrothermal vents... | reverse complement strand
GTGCGAGAACTGCGTCGCGGCGGCTACGACCCCACGTTCGAGCGGGTGGATACCCCCGAATCCTTCAGCGACGCGCTAACAGGGCAACCCTGGGACGTGATCATCGCTGACTATGCCATGCCGCGTTTTAGTGGGCTGGACGCACTGCGCATGCTGCAGGAGACCGAGCTTGACCTACCCTTCATCCTTGTCTCCGGCACCATCGGGGAAGAGGTTGCCGTGGAAGCTATGCGGGCCGGCGCGCACGATTACGTGATGAAGAGCAACCTGGCCCGTCTCGTTCCGGCTGTGCGGCGAGAGTTGCGCGAGGCGGAGACGCGCCGGGCGCGCAAGCGGGCCGAGGAGCGGCTGCGGCTCTTATCGTCCGCCACGGAGCAAAGCACTGAGGGGATAGCCGTGGTTGATTTGGAAGGAAATATTTTGTTTACGAACCGCGCCTTTGCAGCCATGCACGGCTACGCCCCGGGGAAACTGATCGGAAAACACCTCTCCATTTTCCACACACCCGAACAGATGCCATCCGTAGAGAAGGCCAACCGACAGATCCGAGAGACGGGCGAGTTCAGCGGTGAGATTTGGCACGTCCGGCGCGACGGCACAATTTTCCCCACCCTGATGCACAATTCACTCCTTCGGGATGAAGCGGGCAATCAGATCGGCATGATCGGTACAATACGTGACATCACTGAGCGCAAGCGGGCTGAGCAGGCGCTGCGCACCCGCGAGCGGTTTCTCGAGTGCCTCTCTGGTGTGGCCCAACAACTCTTGAGCGTGATAGACCTGCCTAAAGCGCTTCCCCAGGTCTTGCGCTCTCTAGGCGAGACGGCCGCGGTCAGCCGCGTTCATCTATTTGAGAACCATCTCGGCTCAGAGGGCGAACTTACCGCCAGCTTGCGCTACGAGTGGTGCGCGCCGGGGATTGAGCCGCAGGTAGATAGCCCTAATCTGCAAAACTATCCCTATGCCGATGGCGGGCTCGCGCGTTGGGTAGAAACACTGGCGCGCGGCGGTGTCATCACCCGCAGCGTCACTGACTTTCCGGCGAGCGAGCGGCCCGCTTTGGAGGCTCAGGGTATTCGCTCCATCTTGATCATTCCCCTTTTTGTCTCCGGCAACTGGTACGGCTTTATTAGTTTTGACGTGTGTGACCTGCCGCGGGAGTGGCAGCAGGTAGAAATAGACCTTTTGCGGACCGCCGCCAGTGCTATCTCCAATGTCATTGAGCGGGAGCAGGCCATACGTCGAGAGCAGGCCCTGGCGCGAGCGGCAGCGACACTCACCTCCACGCTCGACTTTGACCAGGTGCTCGATCACATTCTGGAGCAGGTCAGCCGCGTTGTTCCCAATGATGCTGCCAATGTTATGCTCATCGAAGACGATCGGGCGCACATTGTCCGTTGGCGGGGATATGAGCGCTTTGGCGTGGAGGAGTTTGTCTCCTCGGCCTTCCTTCATGTCCCGGAAGCGCCCAACCTGCAGCAAATGTGGAAAAGCCAAGAGCCACTGGTCATTTCTGATACTGCCGCTTACCCTGGCTGGATGGATATACCGGAGCAGAGGTGGCTGCGCTCCTACGCGGCCGCGCCCATCATTGTGCGCGGCCAGGTGCTCGGTTTTCTCAACGTGGATAGCGCCATCCCTGGCTTTTTCAGCCAGTCTCACGCCGCTATCTTGCGCACCTTTGCCGATCACACCGCTGCCGCCATTGAGAACGCCCGCTTGTTCGAGAAGGTGAGCCGGCGCATGGCTGAGTTGGATGCGGTGCGCCGGGCCAGCCTCAGCCTGACCTCTAGCCTAGAGTTGCAGCCGGTTTTGGAGGCAATCCTTGAACACATTCTCCGCCTGGTCTCTGCCGACGGCGCTCACGTTTTCTTCTACGACGGCGAGCGATTGACCTTTGGCGCTGCCCTGTGGGCGAAGGAGATTCAGCGAAAGCCTTTTTCTGAGCCCCGGCAGAAGGGCCTGACCTACACCGTCGCCCGCAGTGGAGAACGGATCGTCGTTTCAGATATGAGAGAGCACCCACTCTTCCAGGGCCAATCGTGGGACGATGCTATCGTGGGTCTGCCGTTGCGCGTTGGCGGGCAAGTGGTCGGGGTGATGAATGTCTCCTTTAACGGACCTCATGCCTTTAGCAAAGACGAACTGAGAGTTTTGGGATTGCTGGCCGATCAGGCTGCCATCGCTATCAGGAACGCCCGGCTGCACCAGGAGACGCGCCGTCAGGCCAGGAAACTGGCTGCGCTAATCGAGATTGGCCATGACGTTTCTGCTACCCTGGACCTGCCAACGGTGTTGGAGCGTATCGCCACACACGCTCAAGACTTGTTGGAGGCGGATGATAGCGAGGTGTATCTGTTGCAGGAGAATGGGCGAACTTTGCGCGCCATCGTCGCCCTCGGCGATTATGCGGACGAAATCAAAGCAGCCACACTGCGGCTGGGCGAGGGCGTCGTGGGCCACGTTGCCCAGAGCGGGGAGGCGGAGATAGTTAACCATGTAGAAAGCGACCCACGTTCGGTGCAAATCTCTGATACGCCGGAGGAACCTGGCGCGCTTATGTGTGCCCCGCTGATCTCTAAGGATGAGGTGATGGGTGTGATGTCGCTGGCTCGTGCGGGCGAGCACGATCCGTTCGACCGGACTGACCTCGATTTCCTGACCGGCTTGGCCCGGCAAGCCTCCATCGCCATCGAAAACGCCCGGCTGTTTGCCACAGAGCAGCAGTACGCGGTCGAACTGACCCGCGCCCTGGAGCAGCAGCAAGAGGCGGCTCGTCTCAGGAATGAGTTTATCCAGAACGTCTCCCACGAACTGCGTACTCCGTTGGCTCTCATACGTGGGTACGCCGAGTTGCTGGACGATGGCGAACTGGGCAGTTTGCGACCCGATCAGCACGAGCCTGTGGCCGTCATCGCCCGCCGCACGCGAATGCTGACCAGGTTGATGGAGAACTTTACCGCTATCCTGGGAGCGGAGGGGCAGGATTCGCAGCGGGAGCCGGTGGATTTGGTCGAGATGGCGCGCGACCTGCTGACCGATTTCCGGGAGGCTGCGGAGCAAAAGGGAATAGCGTTGGTATCCCAGATCGCGTCCGACTTGCCGTTGGTGCTCGGCGATCCGTTGCACCTGCGTCGCGTGATGGACAACCTGGTGGGCAACGCTCTCAAGTTCACCCCCAGGGGCGGTAGTATCACCCTGCGTCTGACCCAGGCTGACAAAGACCTGGTGTTGGAGGTGGCCGATACCGGCATCGGTATCCCAGAGGAGCAATTGGAGCAGGTCTTTGAACGCTTCTATCAAGTGGATGGCAGCATGAGCCGGCGCTACGGCGGGGTTGGGTTGGGCCTGGCGTTGGTCAAAGAGATCATCAAGGCGCATGGGGGAGGGGTTAGCGTCAGCAGCAGGGTGGGGCAGGGGAGTACTTTTACCGTCACCTTGCCAATTCACACATAGGAGCGGGGTTTTCCCGCCCCTATGCCCCCGGGGCCCAATTTGAAGTGTGGCGGAAGAAAAACCCGTTTATTTCTCAATCCGTTGTGAAAAAGGATGAGGAGGCGCTTATGTTCGATCACATACTCGTTCCTTTGGACGGATCTTCACTCGCCGAGTGCGTGCTGCCCCACGTCATTGCAATCGCTCGTGCCCTAGAGGCCAAGGTCACGTTACTGCAGGTGCTGGAGCGGCCCCATGGCCGGAGCCAGTCTCAATTCGTTGAACCGTTGGATTGGTACATGGGCGCAGCCGAGGCCAGAACCTACTTGAACACTCTAGCCGCTCGCTTGCAAAAGGCCGATCTTCAGGTAGAGACCGCGTTCCTGGAGGGCCAGGCGGCTGAGCGCATCATCGAGTTCGCGCGCGACCAGAGTGTTGGCTTGATTATTCTCAGCAGTCACGGGCGGAGTGGTTTGAGCGGCTGGAACGTCAGCAGCATCGTTCTAAAGATCATCCTGCGCGCCTACCTGCCAGTGATGATCGTACGGGCCTACCAACCCCCGGAGCATGACCTGATGGGCTTGCGCTACCGGCGGTTGCTGGTTCCCCTGGATTGCTCGCAGCGGGCCGAGTGCGTCTTGCCGCTGGCTACTGCCTTGGCTCGCTTCCACGAGGCCGAATTGCTGGCGGGGCACGTGGTGACCAGGCCGCAGATGCCCCATCGCGCTCCTCTCCTCCCAGAAGAAAGAAAACTGGCGACTCAGATCATTGAGCGCAACCGCTTGGAAGCGACCCGTTACTTGAGACAATTGCAGCCCCGCCTGGACGTGCGCGTTCGGACGCACATAGCCATCAGCGACCACGCCGCCGCGACGCTCCACGACCTGGTGGAGCAGGCGGATGTGGATCTGGTGGTACTGAGCGCCCACGGCTATTCTGGCTCCGTCAAGTGGCCCTATGGCAGCCTGGCCGTCAACTTTATCAGTTATGGCGCTACCCCATTGTTGATCGTGCAAGACTTTTCCCCGGAAGAAGTGGAGTATACCCAGGCCGAGATGTTCGCCAGGGAACGCAAGGGACATTAGCGCATGCCCCCGTCAAAACCGCAACCTGTCAATCCGCAGGGTCAGTTAGAGAACCTGGCGCGTCAACTGGCCGAGAGTCACGTTGTCAGCAAGCGGCCTGGGCGCAAGCCCTATCTCTTGGATCGTGTCCATGAGCAGGAGGTGCTTCTACGCGGCGCCTATCAGTATTTTGCCGGCGACAAGGTAAGCAAAGCGACGGCATTTGAGGTGCAGATTGCCCTTTCCTATGCGGCCGAGTGGATACTGGATAACTTTTACGTGATGGAACGGGCGCTGCGCCAGGTGCGGGCGGACATGCCGGCAAGCTATTATCGCCAGTTGCCCAAGTTGGATACCTCTCCTTTGGAAGGTTATCCTCGGGTCTATGCGCTGGCGCGGGAGCTTATCGGGTATTGCGAAAGCCATCTTGATCTTGACCGGGTGACGCGCTTTGTCCAAGCCTATCAAACCATCGCGCCGCTGACGATGGGCGAACTGTGGGCATTGCCGACCATGCTGCGCCTGGGAGTGCTGGAGAGCCTGTCCAGGGCCGCTGCCAGCGCTGTAGGGCTGCGCGATGAGAGCAAAGAGTTTTCTGACATTGTCGCCATACCTTTGCCCGACGACTTGGAGGACGAGGCGATCGTCGCCCACTGTATCCTCAGCCTGCGTATGCTGGCGGCTCAGGATTGGAAGACGTTCTTTGAAAGCGTTAGCCTGGTAGAGCAAGTCTTGCGCCGTGACCCGGCCTCCATCTATGCCCGTATGGATTTTGACACCCGAGATCGCTATCGTGGAGTGATCGAGGAACTGGCCCTGGCAGCGGAAAAAAGCGAGCAAGAGGTAGCGCAGGAAGCGATTGAGCTGGCCCGGATCGAGATGTCTCGGGAGGAGTCTGTCGAAGTGGGGGGCGAAGAACGCGAGTATCTGAACGTGCCTCGCGCCGCACACGTCGGTTTCTACCTCTTGGACGACGGGGGCCGGGCGCGGCTCGAATTGTGCTTGGGCTGCCGCATTTCGTGGGGACAGCGTCTATCGCGCTGGCTGCTCGGTCATCCCACTTTGGTGTACCTGGGCGGCATCGCGCTGTTTACCCTCTCTATCTTGCTGGGGCTGACGTGGTATGCGCGCGCCGCCGGAGGGACGCTCGTTCAGTTGATTGGCGTGTGCGTGTTGACGGCCTTGCCGGCCTCCGCCATGGCCATCAGCATGGTCAACTGGATCATCACCCACACTGTGCCGCCGCGATTGCTGCCCAGGATGGATTTCCAGGACGGCGTCCCGGCCGAGTGCCGCACGATGGTGGTCGTTCCCGCGATCATTGCCAGCACAGACGAAGTCCAATCTTTGCTCCGGCAGTTGGAGATTCACTTCCTCGGCAACAGAGACCCGCATTTGCATTTTGCCCTGCTCGCCGATTTGAGCGACGCAGAGCAAAAGCATCTACCGGGTGACGCTAGGTTGATCGAGCAGGCCATATCTGGCGTTCAGGCCCTCAACCAGAAATACGGCCAGGATGAGACAGGCCCTTTTTACCTATTCTATCGCGAGCGAGAACTGAATCCGGCCGAGGATTGCTGGATGGGCTGGGAGCGCAAGCGGGGCAAGTTGGTCGAGCTCAACCGCCTGTTGAGCGGCGAGGAGAACTCTTACGTTGAGAAAATAGGAAACCTCGACTTTCTACCGGAGATCAAGTATGTCATCACATTGGACGCGGACACACTCTTGCCTCGGGAGAGTGCGCGCCGCCTCATCGCTGCCCTGGCGCATCCGCTGAACCGGGCTGAATTTGACTCGCAGAGCGGGGACGCACCGCAAAGCGAGGGCGTGCTCAACGGATACACAGTGCTTCAGCCCCGTGTGGAGATCAAGCCTACCAGCGCGAGCCGGTCGTTGTTTACGCGCATGTTCTGCGGTGATGCGGGGTTGGACCTGTACACGCGGGCGGTATCCGACGTGTACCAGGATTTGTTTGGCGAGGGCATCTATGCCGGCAAGGGCATCTATGACGTCGCCGCTTTCCGGCGCAGCCTGGCCGGGCGCGCGCCTGAGAACCGCCTGCTCAGCCACGACCTGTTCGAGGGCATCCACGGTCGCGCCGGGCTGATCACAGACGAGATTCTGTACGAGCAGTATCCCTCACACTATCTTGCCTACACACGTCGTTTGCATCGTTGGGTGCGCGGCGACTGGCAACTGCTGCCCTGGTTGCTGCCCCATCCGCCCCTTGAGAATGGCGACAAGTCGCCCAGTCCGCTCTCTGTACTCGACCGTTGGAAGATCTTGGATAACCTGCGTCGCAGCTTGCTGTCCCCGGCCTTGTTGGTTATGCTGATCGTCGGGTGGACGTGGTTGCCCGGCTCGCCCTGGCTATGGACGTTGGCAGGCTTGATATCCTTGTCCATGCCTGTCTTTACCGGTGTGATCGGTCTCATGAGGCAGAGGGTACGAGAGACATCGTTGATCGGGGCCGCGCGTTCGGTGCGCATGGACGTTCTGCGCTGGCTGGCGGCCGTGGTGTTCTTACCCTACGAGGCCTTGATCATAATAGACGCGGTTGCATCCTCCCTCCATCGTCTGCTCGTCAGCCGCAAGCGTTTGCTGCAATGGACCACGTCTGCGCACACTGTCCATCTGTTTGGCAAAGAGATGAAAGTGATGTTATTTTGGCGGAGGATGGAGGCTGCGCCGCTCCTGGCCCTGGGTCTGGCCTGGCTGGTGATACTGGCTGATTCAGTTTTCGACCGGACGGCCTCTCTCGTCGCCGCGCCTTTGTTGCTGGCGTGGATGTTGTCTCCCTACGCGGCCTATTGGATCAGCCGCCCCATAGTTCACGAACCGAAGGGAAGTAACGCGACGATCTCCGCCGAGCAGCGCCAACACCTGCGCCGTCTGGCCCGCCGCACGTGGCTCTATTTTGAGCGTTTTGTTGGCCCGGACGATCAATGGCTGCCCCCCGACCATTTTCAGGAAGACCCACTTGGCCTTGTCGCCCACCGCACGTCGCCTACTAACTTGGGCTTGATGTTGCTCTCTGCTCTGGCCTCTTATGACCTGGGTTACACTGGCCCGTTAGACATTCTCTTGCGGTTGCGCCCCACCTTTGAGAGTATGGGCCGGTTGGAGCGGCGCAGAGGTCACTTTTTGAACTGGTACGATACGGGGAACCTGAAACCACTGCCGCCGCGCTATGTATCCACCGTGGATAGCGGCAACCTAGCTGGCTGCTTGCTGGTTCTCAAACAGGGCTGTTCGGAATTGCCCCAAGCCCCTGTTCTGCGTTGGCAACGCTGGCAGGGCGTGCTCGATACGTTGGGCGTGCTGGCTGAGGTCGCGGGCGTGCTGGGCGACGAGTCTCCCTACACGGCAACTGTGGCGTTGCAAGATTATGTGGAGCGCATCCGCCAGCAGATTTTGGCGGCGCGGAATGATGTCTCTAACTGGGCTTCCCTGTTGGCCCGGCTGGGAGATGAATCCTGGCCGGAACTGGAGCGATTGTTGATCTCGCTGGTCAAATCTGGCCTGCGCGGGCTAGAATCGGCCACCTTGCGTGACCTACGCATCTGGGCAGAGCGGGTGAACTCTCAACTACTCAGTATGCAGAGTGAGCAAGACATGCTGTTGCCCTGGCTTTTACCCTTGAGTCAGTCGCCGACACTGTTTACCGGGCCAGATGCAGACCCAGTGCTCATGGCCGCCTGGCAGTCGCTGCTCGATGCCTTACCAAGTATGACCTCGCTGTCTGAAATACCCGACGTTTGCAGCGCGGGGCAGGCGCAATTGAAGCAACTAGAAAACCTGCTGCCTGATGGCGACAGTCCTGCCGAGTTAACGCAAGCGGCTAGGGATTGGTGCTTACACCTGACCGTGGAGTTGGCCTCCGCGCGTATGGCGGCCGAGAGTTTGCTGATTGGTTTCCGCGACCTGAGTGACCAGGCGGAGGCCTACTTTAGGGAAATGGATTTTAACTTTTTGTTCGATAAGAGCCGCCATGTATTCCACATTGGCTACAACGTAGAGACCGGCGCATTGGACAACAATTACTATGATCTGTTGGCGTCCGAGGCGCGCATCGCCAGCCTGCTTGCCATTGCCAAAGGAGACGTTCCCCAGAGTCATTGGATGCACCTGGCGCGCCCCATTACCCAGGTGGACGGTGCGCGCGCGCTCCTTTCTTGGGGCGGGACGATGTTCGAGTACCTGATGCCCCTCTTGATGGTGCGACGGTACGCGGGATCGCTTTTGGAGCAGAGCAATCGTGCGGCGGTTGCCCATCAGATCGCCCATGCTCGACGAGGGAGCGTGCCCTGGGGTATTTCAGAGTCGGGTTACTATCGCTTCGACGCGGGGATGCACTATCAGTACCGAGGGTTCGGCGTGCCCGGATTGGGACTTCGGCGCGGCTTGGGCGAGGATACAGTGATTGCCCCGTATGCCTCACTGCTGGCTCTGCCGTTGCGCCCCCAGGCCGTGATGCGCAACATCGCGCGCCTCACCGAGTTGCAGATGCTGGGCCGTTACGGCTTTTACGAGGCGATTGATTACACTCGCTCCCATCTACCTCCGGATCAGAAGAGCGCGATCGTGTACTCGTACATGGTGCATCACCAGGGCATGACGCTTCTATCACTGACCAATTATCTCCACGATGACGTGATGGTGCGCCGCTTTCATACCGATCCCCGCGTGCAGAGTGTCCAATTGCTCCTACAAGAACAGTCGCCCCTGCAAGCGCCCATCGAACACCCACACCCGGAAGATGTCCGTCCAGCTCGCCCGCTTCAACCTCGGGCCGTTCTCACTCCCTGGCGCGCGCCGCTGGATTCCTTGACGCCGCACGTACACACCCTCTCCAACGGGCGCTACAGTGTGCTGATCACGAGCGCCGGCGGCGGCTACAGCAGTTGGCAGGATGGTTCGCCTCAAGCTGAGCGGATCGCTCTCACTCGCTGGCGCGCCGATACCACACTCGATAACTGGGGCACTTGGATTTACGTCCAGGAACGGGATGTTGCCCACGAGGGGCTATGCTACCTCTGGTCGGCCGGATACCGGCCTACTTGCGTGCTGCCGGAAGAACAAGAGGTGCTTTTCTACGCTCATCAGGCCAAGTTCTGGCGCCGCGACCGCGACCTGTGCGTGCGTACGGAGATCACCGTTCCGCCGGGCGACGACGTCGAAGTTCGGCGCGTTACCCTTATCAACCACAGTGACCGCGTTCGCCATTTGACGCTGACCAGTTACGCTGAAGTCGTGCTCGCCTCTCAACTCGCCGACCGTCGCCACCCGGCGTTCAACAAGCTCTTCATTGAGAGTGGTCGCTTGCCAGGAGTGAACGGTTTGCTCTTTCATCGCCGCCCGCGCTCGGTTGAGGAAGAGCCGATCTATTTAGCTCACTTGGCCGCCACTGAGCGAGCGCAACGGGATACTGGCGCTTATGAAAGTGACCGGGCGCGCTTCTTGGGGCGGGGTGGGGCGGTACGTTCTCCCGCAGCCCTGGGCGGCGTCGCGCACGCTCTTTCCGGGACTATGGGCGCTACCCTGGACCCGATCATGGCCCTTGGCCAGGAGATTGAGTTAGCCCCCCACGCGACAGCGCAGATGGCCTTTGTCACACTGGCGGGCCGGACGCGCGAGGAGGTACTGGAATTAGCCCGCCGTTATCGAAAGTGGAGTGAGGTTGGGCTGGCGTTTGATCGCGCCCGCTCCCACAACGAGCTTGAATTACGCCGTCTCGCCCTCTCCATGCCAGAGGTAGAGCGGATTCAACAGTTGCTCTCCGCGCTGCTTTATCCCCGCGCTGCCCTGCGCGCTGCCCCCGCGACGCTGGCGGCCAACAGCGAGGGCCAGCCCGGCTTGTGGGCCTATGGCATCTCGGGCGATTATCCGATTCTCTTGGCGCATGTGGGTGATGAGGATGAGATAGGCTTGGTGCACGAGCTGCTCCAGGCCCACGCTTACTGGCGCGGCCAGCGGATCAAAATTGACCTGGTCATCCTCAACGAGCGGGAGACCGGCTACGATCAGGAGTTGCATGGGCGGCTGCATCGGCTAATCGCCCGCACCGATAGCGACGCCTGGCTGAACCGACGGGGTGGTATCTTTGTCCTGCGCGCCGACCAGATGAGCGAGAGCGGCCGAGTGTTGCTAGAAACCTCTGCCCGTGTCGTCCTGGATGGGGAAAAAGGGTTGCTCGCCAAACAACTGAGTGGCGCGCGCGCACAACCAGTCCGCTTGCCCCTTTTCATCCCCACTTTGCCCGGCACCGGAGACGCGGAACCCACGCCTCCACTGCCTCGTCCAAAAGATCTCCTTTTCGATAACGGGTTGGGCGGCTTTAGCGCCGACGGCCGCGAATACGTCATTTACCTTGAGCCGGGCCGGTGGACGCCTGCTCCCTGGATCAACGTCGTCGCCAATCCCGATTTTGGTTTTTTGGTTTCGGAAGCGGGAGCGGGCTACACTTGGGCTGGCAACAGTGGCGAAAACCGGCTGACTCCCTGGCGCAACGACTCAGTGAGCGACGCGCCGGGCGAGGCGCTCTACCTGCGCGACGAGGAGACGGCCCAGGTCTGGTCGCCCACGCCGCTGCCGGCGAACTCGCCGGCTCCCTACCACAGTATAAAGGGAAGCGAAGCGGCTCCTTATCTAATCCGGCACGGCGCCGGCTACTCTACCTTCGAGCACCATAGTCACGGCCTCAAGCAACGACTATGCCTTTTCGTCGTTCCAGACGCGCCAGTGAAAGTGATACAGTTGCGCTTGGAGAACACGTGGAATCGGATGCGTCGCATCACGGCCACCTTTTACGCTGAGTGGGTGCTGGGGGCAGACCGGGACGCGCACCAGCAGTACGTCATACCCGAGTTTGACGCCGCGAGCAATGGCCTGTTGGCCCGCAATCCTTACAACCAGGAGTTTGGAGAGCGCGTCGCCTTTGCGGTTGCTGGCAAAGAGCTACATGGCCTGACCGCCGACCGCGCCGAGTTCCTGGGGCGCGGGGGAGACTTGGGCCATCCGGCTGCGCTTGAACGCATTGGCCTTTCTGGCGCGGTCGAGGCTGGCTCTGACCCTTGCGCCGCTTTGCAGATTCACATCGACCTGCCCCCCGGCGAGGCGCAGGAGGTCTTTTTCCTGCTCGGTCAGGGCGCCGATCGGGACGAATCGCTGCGGTTGATAGAACAGTATCGAGACCCGGAGCAGGTGGATGCCGCATGGGAGGCCGTGCAGGAATTGTGGGATGGTCTGCTGGGCACTGTTGCCGTGCAGACGCCCGATCCGGCGATGAACCTGCTGCTGAACCGCTGGCTGCTCTACCAGGCCCTTGCGTGCCGCATCTGGGGACGCTCCGCGTTCTACCAATCATCCGGCGCTTTTGGTTACCGCGACCAGTTGCAGGACGTGATGGCTCTGCTCCACGCCGCGCCCGGTCTGGCGCGCGCACATATCTTGCAGGCGGCCCGCCATCAGTTCGAAGAGGGGGACGTGTTGCACTGGTGGCATCCGCCATCGGGTCGTGGGGTGCGCACGCGCTGTTCCGATGATCTGCTGTGGCTACCCTTTGTCACCGCACACTATGTCGCCACGACTGGCGACGAGACAATCCTGTCCGAAAAAGCGCCTTTCCTCAAAGCTGCTCCTTTGGAGTCGGAGGAGGTGGAGCGGTACGGTTACTACGAGACCACAGCCGCGGCTCACACGCTCTATACTCACTGCCTTCAGGCTCTGGATAAAGGAACGACCGTCGGGTTCCACGGTTTGCCCCTGCTCGGCAGCCACGACTGGAACGATGGAATGAGCCGGGTGGGCATTGAGGGCCAGGGCGAAAGTGTGTGGCTGGGGTGGTTCCTGTACGCCGCACTGACCCGCTTCGCCCCTCTTTGCGAGCGCATGGGAGATGAGGAGCGTGCAGATGGTTACCGTCACCGGGCCGACGCTCTGCGCCAGTCGTTGGAGCAACACGCCTGGGATGGCGACTGGTACCGCCGCGCTTACTATGACGACGGCGTTCCGCTAGGCTCGTCTGAGAGCGACGAGTGCCAGATTGATTCCATCGCTCAGTCGTGGGCCGTGCTTTCTCGGGCGGCTGAGCCAAAGCGCGCCGCAAAAGCGATGGATTCTGTTGTTCGTCGCCTCGTGCGCCAAGATGATCGGCTGATACTGCTTTTTGCCCCGCCCTTTGACGAGACGGCGCGCGACCCCGGCTACATCAAGGGCTATCCGCCCGGTATTCGCGAGAATGGCGGCCAATACACCCACGCTGCGCTATGGGCCGTGTGGGCCTTTGCCGAGTTGGGTCAGGGCGACCGTGCCGAGGCGTTGTTCCGGTTGCTCAACCCGATCTACTATGCCGACACACCGGAGAAGGCATGGCGCTATCAGGTGGAGCCTTACGTGGTGGCGGCCGATGTTTACAGCGTGGAGCCATACATCGGGCGCGGCGGTTGGACCTGGTACACAGGTTCGGCCGGGTGGATGTATCGTCTGGGTGTCGAAGCCATTCTGGGCCTACGGCGAGCGGGTGATACATTGTGTATCAACCCCTGCATTCCCTCAAGTTGGCAGGGCTACGAGTTGACTTATCGTTATGGCAAGACCGTTTATCGAATCTATGTGGATAACTCGGCGCGAGTCAACCAGGGCATACGGCGGGTGATATTGGATGGGAAAGCTTTGGCAGGGGAAACTATACCGTTGTTGAATGACGGCCGTTTGCATCAAGTGCGTGTGTTGATGGGTAATTCCACTTCGCATAGTCATTAGATGTTTGTTACACAACCTGCTTCCAACCTCTTGCTCTGAAAGTAAAAAAGGCTATGCGAAAACTTTGTCTGTTACGAGAAGATGGCCTATAATAAAGGAAAGGTGCAACAGGAGAAAGATTAGTGGAAACAAGACGTCCTAATTGGTTACAAAAGCGTATTGGGCAACTCGTCAACTCACGCCTGATTGGATGGATCGCCAATCTCCCGCCGGTCGCCTGGGTATCGCGCACCGTCGTCCGCGTCCTGGTCAAACGAAGAGCTGGCAAGACTCCCGTCGAGGAATCGCTGATTGGCAGGGTGGTTGGGAGCGGCCTGGAGGCCACACTTGAACAAATCGTTTATGACGTGGTAGAGGCATTGGGCTATACTGGGGCTATGGTGGCTACGTACGAGCAAGGAGATTCACTCCCTGTACGCGCGCTCTATGTCAGCCCCAATCTTGCAACCCTGGAGCAGATACACAAGTGGGAAACAGAGATCTCCAAATATACTGAGCAGCCGGTAAGCATCACCGACCCAGATATCGCCAGGGTATTCGTGTACCAGGATGAGTACAAGGATAACCTCAGCGTTCGGGCTTTCAAAGCCGGTGGACCTGTCGCCAGCTCCGAGCTTTACTATCTCTTCACACCCATCGCGCCCCTCGCCTCACGGCCGCTCGTCGCCGGCATCCAGCAAGCCCTGAGCATCCAAGAGGTCATAGCTGTTCCCTTTTTCCTTGAGACACTCGTCAACGGGCAATTGGAAAGGGAGATCGTTGGCAATCTCTTTGTAGCCAAGCAAGGGCCAATTTCGCAGCAGGATAAACTCGTCTTATCCGCCTTTGGCCGGCAGGCGGCCGCTGCGATTAAGAGCGAGCGTCGCCGTCTGCACATCCAAGTGGCGCAGGAAATCGTCTTTGAGATGCAATCCAGCTTGCACGACGAGGTTCAGATTCTTCAACAGATCGTGGAGGGAGTGGTGTCTGATCTCGGCTACGTGGGAGCTATGGTAGCCACTTACGAACCGGACGATTCGCTCCCGGTGCGCGCGCTCTGCATCAGCCCTGACCTTGCAACCATGGAGCAAATACACGAGTGGGAAACAGAAATCTCCAAATACACTAAGCAGCCAGTGAGCATCACCGATCCGGCTATCGCCAGGGTGTTTGTGTACCAAGATGAATGCCGGCATAATCTCAGCGTCCGGGCTTTCAGGGCCGGCGGCCCGGTCACCAGTGATGCTCTCTACGATCTCTTTACACCCATCGCACCCCCGGCCTCCAAACCGGTCGTCGGAGGCATCCAGCAGGCCCTGGGCATCCAACAAGTCATAGCCGTTCCCTTCTTTCTTCGGGCGTTCACCGGCGGCCGTGCAAAGAGAGAATGTGTCGGCAATCTCTTTGCCGCCACGCGGTCGAAAAAACTCAGCGCCGGAGAGATTGAGTTGTTGAAAGCGTTTGCCCAGCAGGCTGCCGTCGGGATTCGGAACGCCCAGCTTTACCGCAAGGCGGAGGAACGGCGGCAGGTCGCGCAGGTATTTGGCAAGATGGCCTTTAGCGCAGCGGCCTTTGTTCATAAGCTTCGCAATCACATTGCCGCTTTCCAGACACATCTCCACTTGGTACAGGTAGCGCCCCCCGACCGGCGTGATGAAATACTTGCTCTGAGTGACAAGATGCTCGAACGCCTAAACGAAGCAGCCGATATCCTGAATCACCTACACGAACCGTGGCGCGAGGCGCCCGACGTCCCGACCGACATCAATGCCTGTTTGAAGCAAGCAGTTAGCAGAGTTGTGCGGGATCAAGATGAGTTTGAGGCCAGCGAAGGAATCAGAGTGTCTGTGGCGCTATCGGAAAATCTGCCACCGATAAAAACGGCGCCCGATATGCTAACCGAGGCTTTCAGAGTCTTGATAAAGAACTCGGTGGAAGCGATCCAGGAAAAGGGAAAAGGCGGTGAGTTACAAATCAAGAATCGCTTGAGCGGCAGTTCGGTCGTGGAGGTGTCGATCTCTGATAGTGGTTTGGGTATCAGGCCCAAAGACATAAGCAAGGTGTTCGAATTGCAGTGGTCCACAAAGGAAGCGGGCATGGGGTTCGGTCTTTTTTGGACGAAGGAGTACATAGAGGGACTGGGGGGCAGTGTCAAAGTCGAGAGTGTTTGGCGGGAAGGAACGACTTTCCAGGTTCGTCTTCCCTCTTCTGTCAAGTAGGAGGATTACGCATGAAACTTTTTGCGCCGCCTGACGTCAAAAAGCTAAAAGCTGAGAACAATTTCGAGGGCTTGCTCAAAGCGTTGGCCTACAAGGAAGACTTGCACGTACGCTGGGATGCCGCCGAGGCGCTGGGGCAAATGGGCGAGGTGCACGCAGTGAAGGCGCTAGTCGCTGCTCTCAAAGACATTCGTTGGGCTGCCGCCAGTGCGTTGAAGGAAATTGGCGAGCCTGCCCTGGGAACTCTTATCACGGCCCTCAATGACGCAGATGCAAGCAATCGCCAGGTCACTGCCTGGGCGCTGGGTCAAATGGGCGACCCACGCACCGTGAACTCGCTCATTGTTGCCCTCCAAGACGATAGTGCAGCCGTGCGCTGGACTACCGCTGGGGCGCTTGGCAAAATCGGCGATGACCGAGCAGCGAAACCACTCATCGCCCTCCTTGCAGATCCGGACGGGAGTGTGCGCGAGGCTGCCGCTGGAGCGCTGGGGCGGATCGGCGACAAGTTGGCGGCGGAGCCGCTCCTCATTGCCCTCAAGGATAGAGACAGACGTGTGCGCGAGAGAGCGTCTGAGGCATTGGCAGAGATTGGCATACTCGCCGTCAAACCCCTCATTGGCGTCCTCAAAAGCATCAATAAAGACACGTGCAGGTTGGCCGCCAGGGCGTTGGGCAAGATCGGCGATACGCGGGCAGTGCAACCGCTCGTCGCTATCCTCGAAAACCCAGACGCAAGCATGCGGCAATCTGCTGCTCAGGCTCTAGGGCGGATCGGTGATTTGCAAGCATTGAAACCGCTTATCGTCGCCCTTGGAGATCTAGACGAAGGTGTGCGTCAGGCCGCTGCCTGGGCGCTGGGACGGATCGGTGACAAGCAAGCTGTGAGATCGCTCATCACAGCCCTCGGAGATTCGGACGCAAGCGTGAGAGAAACCGCTGCGGAAGCACTGGGGCGGATCGGCGACACAAGCGCAACGGGGCCGCTCATTGCCATCATTGAGAATATTGACGAACATATTGATGAACGCGTGCGCAGAGCGGCTGCTGAGGCGCTGGGGCAAATCGGTGATGCAAAGGCAGTGGAAGCGCTCGCCGCCGCTCTCAAAGGGGCAGAATCAGGTTTGTGCAAGCAGGCTGCTGGGGCGCTAGGGAAAATTGGCATACCGGCCGTCGAGCCACTCGTCGCCGCTCTGAAAGACGCGAACAAGATCGTGCGTTGGGCTGCCGCTGAAGCGTTGGGGCAAATCGGCGTCCCACGAGTTGTGGCGCCGCTCGTCGCTGCTCTTGAGGATACAGACAAAGATGTACGCAAGGCTGCGGCCGAGGCTCTGGGTCAGGCTGGCGTCACATGGTCAGTGAGGCCCCTCATCGCCGCCCTCGAGGACGAGGCTGAAAGTGTGCGCTGGGCTGTAGCCAGGGCTTTGGGGCAGATCGACGATACACGGGCGGTAGAGCCACTTGTCGCTGCGTTACGTGATAGTAATTGGAGTGTGCGCGTGGCCGCTGCTAGCACATTGATCGGAATGTACGGTTCGGATAGGATCAGTACTGAGCACAAGCACCTCATTTCGGCTCAACAAGACACAATCATCCAGATAATCCCCGGCGGCTATACCGATCAGTTCTGGGTTTTCACTATTTGACTGGAGTCTGGCAAATTTTCAGAATGCCCACATCTTGGGGTAGGCAACAATAAAGGCGCTAGATATGGGGGTTCGTAGTAGCGGCTTTAGCCGCTTTTGAGCCTTTTGGACGGCTGAAG
>Ga0164311_10000498_pt1 | contig 17245 bp, 35 predicted proteins | sample GuaBasSedimGuay2_FD_121796 | JGI IMG/M metagenome (GOLD analysis project Ga0164311, IMG submission 121796) | Subseafloor sediment microbial communities from Guaymas Basin, Gulf of California, Mexico - Guay2, Core 4569-9, 9-12 cm | ecosystem: Environmental > Aquatic > Marine > Hydrothermal vents... | reverse complement strand
CTAGAGCTTGAAGACCGTTTGTTAAAGATGAAAAACGAAGTTTCAAGGGTTATAAGCGACTTCGAAAAGTTGAGAGATAAACTTCTCTCATTTAAGTTCAAATGGGACGGTGAGCAACTAAACAACATGTTGTTAAGGTTGAAGTCTTTGCTAAATATCTAAACCTATTTTTTGCTTGGAGGTGTTAAAATGTTCATTTTTAAACGAAGTAAAGAGAAAATTCCATTACGTGTAAAAGTTTACAAAAGGCTATACTCCTGCAAGGGACTTAGTATTCTATTTTGGGCTACAATTTATTGGTCTCTCAGGTTTCTAAGCAAGGTTAAAAATCTGGTGGTAAAAGATGAATAAAAAAGTTATTAGTAGGTTAATCTCAAAAATAGTAGAACTTAGTGAGAAAGAGACGTGTCCAGAGTGTGGAAGCAAATGGATATGGCTAGAAGAAATCAAAATGAAAGAAGAAGAATTCATCTTGATTTTCGAATGTGATTCCTGTGGAAAATGGTTCATACATAAAGTGGAGAAGTAAAAAACAGTTAAACTTATTTTTTGGAGGTTAATATGTTTTTTGTTCGTGTAACTCTTACTTTTTGATTATGTTACAAATATAACATAATATTGTTGGAGGTTTCTAATCGAGGTGGTAGTTGTGATTAGGGTTGGATTTCTAAAAAGTAAACTAATACTTAGAAACCATGTGTTAACAGTTAAAATACCAAAGGGAACAGAATACATTTATCATAAAGGGAAAACTCCAATGATTGTACTGAGTGGAAAAAACATAAACATTTTCAAGATAAACGGTAAGTGGTTCGCTGATATCTATGGTACACTTATGCGAACTGAAATAATATGCGAAATACCTATAAAATAATATTTCTTATTTTATTTGAGGTTGGAGGTTGCTGTCCCGTTAGTGTTTGTTTCTTCTTCACCCGTCCTCCTCCCCTCTCCCCCTCTACCCCAAATGAAGTCGGTGACCGATAAGGGTAGGGTGCAAACGACGAAAGGACAGCAACCTCACTTTTCCTATTTTTGGAGGAGATGTTAATCTTGAAGCTAAGAGAAATAATACTTTATTTGAAATCGATGAAGCCAGATGAAGCAATAGAAGCTATAATGACTCAGCCTAACTTAACGGAAACAGAGAAATCCTTTATCCTATGCGTATATCTGAAGAGTTTGGGAATAAAAATAAAATAACTTCCTTTTATGGGGTATTACTATGGAAAAGTGGGAAAGAAGAGGTTGGTATATAGCGTTTGCAGGTCTTCTTATTGATAGACATTTCCCTCCACTTGGTGTACCACTAGTGATTATCGGCATTATCCTTATGATATATAGTGATATGAAGGCGAAACAATAAATCTCCTATTTTTTTGGAGGATAAAAATGAAAAAATTAATCTTAGTAAGAATATTTTTGGCGATATGGATAGTAGAACTGTGGGTGTATATTTCTTTAGTACCAGAAGTTTCATTGCTGCTGGGTGTTTTGACAATAGTCTTAGGTGTAATTCTAGTACCTCTAGAAGCTATCCTAGAAGCTATCCAAAGAAGTAATTAACTTATTTTTTATTTGGGGGTTTAAATGGGTGTTATAATAGGTAGAATTGAGGAACTTAGCGACAAAGTAAACTATATTCTGAAACTTACAGAGGAAATTAATACTAGGAGGCTTCAAGAAGGGCTGTGTGAGTTTGTCTATGATTGTTTTACTGCACTTAAGCCTCTCAGCAGAAAGTTTACCATAGTGTGTCAGATCGATAACCAGTGGTATACGGAATATCTTTGTATGGGTGAGTGGCTTAGGATTAAAAGCGGATCATATCATAAGTATGGTTCCATAGTTGATAGTAACAGTAAGTTTTTCGACATCATCAGGGAGTACGGTGACCGATTAAAGCCTCATGTTAGAAGGCCGATTAAAGAAGATTTCTCCTTGCTTGTAGATTTAACCAAACAGTTGAAAGCGTACAACAACATAGAAGTTTCAATGACAATACCTAAGATAAAAGTTGCAACGTACTCGATGTGGAACAACAAACTTGAACTTAAATATTACGAAGTAGATAAGATGTCGCTAACGACTTCCTGGCCTAGGGAAATCAAATTGCTTAATTCAAATAATGGAAAGGATAAAGAAAGTATACGTGTCGATAGTGAAGTTGACATATGTAAACTTGAGGATGTAATCGACTACGTTATACAGATGTATTTAAAAGCAAAAAACGAAGTAACAAAAACAAAGAACTACAACCAAAAAATAATAGATAAAATGAAGAAAATAGCTGAACCGTGGATAATAGCCAAAAACTTATCCTAACCTATTTTATTTGGAGGCGAAAAATATGAGGATAGGTCAACTTAAAAAATACATAATAAAACACTACTTTAGTCAAAGAAGAACTGAAAGAAAATATGGTCTACTAATTTTAGGGGCCCCAGGAGTGGGAAAATCAACATCAGTTGAGGAAGCAGCGAGAGAAATAGCTAAGAGAATGAAAAAAGAGTTTCTAAAAATAGTTTTGCGGTGGAATCCAAAGCTAAACAAATTTGTAATCAACACAGAAGGAGAACATGAAATAGAAGAAGTACTTACCAATGCGGAAAACTACTTCGTTTTCACAGATTTTCGTCTCAGTAACGTCGAACCCACAGACTTAAGCGGAATACCAAGATCACACAAAATGATGACATTCTACGAACCACTATTCTGGGCAACAATCCATTCCGCGGCACCAGGCATCGTCTTTCTCGATGAATTAACATGGGTTCAGAGGGAGGACACTTGGGCGATAGCTCCACAGATAGTTCTGGATAGAGAGTGTATAAGGGTTAACTAACTTCCTTATACACTCTCCCAGATAAAATTGCTGGTTTTGTTAAGTTTCACAGGGATACGATGGTTGTGGCAGCTGGAAATCGACCTGAAGACGCCAGCAGTATAGTTAGGTTAATCCACAACCCGCTACTCAACAGATTTAAAATTATTAAGGTTAGTCCCCCAACGGTTCAGGAATGGGCAGAATACATGAACAGTAAACATGGAGATGCATGGGACAAAAAGGTATATGCGTTTCTAATGAGATTCAGGGATGAAGGATTCTTATTGAAACTTCCAAAGACTCCAGAGGGTTTGGAGAATTTCCCGTCGCCTAGAACCTGGGAGTGGCTTTCGCTGGATTTATATGAGGGTTTTGACTCGTTAGAAGACATTATAGGGCTTGTTGGTGAAGAGGTTGGCAGAAAGTTTGATGCGTTTAGGAAATTGAAGGTTGACATTGATGACTTAATTAATAACCCAGAGATGTTTTCAAAGCTTGACTTCGACGCCAAGTATATGGTTCCAATAATGTTGGCAAACTGGATTTCTCAGCATAAAAAAGATTTCAATAAAGCTTTTCCATTAATAGATGCTATGGCAAGTGATTCACATGAATTTGTAGTGATGTTAGTCATTTCTATGAAAAAGAAAATTGCAGTTAAGTTCCTTAAAGTGCTATTTGCGTATAACAGTACTTACAGGGATGTTTTAAGCGACATTGCACTGGAGATAAAGGAACAAATATCACTTTAATCCTATTTTATTTTGGAGGCTTTAAAATGCGGTTAACGATTAAAAAACCAACTAAGCCAATAGATGTTAAAAAGATTAAGCAGGAATACGACAAAGTCAAAGGTGCTTTAATAGTTGCAGCCCCTTTCATAAACTCACTTCTATCAAGAGTTAAGGTGATTTTAACTTGGTCTGTTGAAACCGCCGCTGTCACAAGGAACGATATTATGTTGATAAATCCAGAGTTTTGGCTTAGCCTTGACTGGGCAGGTAAAGCGTGGGTTCTCGGCCATGAAACGCTTCACATAGCTTTCAGGGATGCTAAGAGAGTTGGCAATAGAAGTTCAGATAAATGGAATGTTGCAGCTGATGCTATAAATAATGAATTGCAAAAACAGTTGATGAAAATGCCCTACAAATTGTACATCTTTATGATAACCATAGATAAACTGTATAACCAGTTCTTGCAGATTTTCAAGGCATTGAATCTTGAAATGGAAGATTTGCAGAAAATGTCAAAAGAAGAGCTGTACAAGATACTTCCTGAGATAAAGGGTGGTAGTGGAGAAATTAAATGTCCAAAGTGTGGAAGCAAAAACGTTCGGGTTAAGAAACTTGACCTAAACGAGAAAAAAGCAGTTTTTAAGTGTTCTGATTGCGGTCATGAATGGGAAGAGGAAGTTGAAATTAGCCCTTCGGCTGGTAGCGGTAAGGGTATACCTATTCCAATAGACGCAGTTGTAGGAGACTTAGGTGAAGACATCAAAGAGATAGAGGGCACAGTATTACAGGAAGGCGATCCAGAAATCTACAACAGTAACGATGAAACAGAGATTGAGGAAAAATGGAAGGAAAACATTGCCAGAGCATACCAAGTGCAGAAAACAATAGGTACTGTCCCCTTAGCACTTAGGAGAATTGTTGAAGAGTTACTTAAGGGTAAAATTGACTGGAGAAACCTGTTGCGTCAGGCGTTTAGAATAGGTTTCGGTAAAACTATAGTATCAACATATAAGAGACCCTCGAGAAAACATCAAGATTTCCCTGGTATTAGAAGGTTCACGTTACCTACAGTATTTTTCCTTGTTGATGCCAGTGGATCGATGAGTAAAAAGGAACTTGAACAAGCGTTGACGGAAATATACAATGTTGCTGGTATGTGTGAGGTTAAAGTCTTATCGTGGGATGCTCAGGCCTATGATATAATAGTTGCTAAAAACAAGCAGGAAGTCGTAAATAAGGCTTTCAAGGCGATACGTGGCGGCGGTGGAACAATAATAGCACCAGCGTTACAGAAGACTCTTAAACACATGAAGTTCAGGGATATTGTGGTTGTTTTCAGCGATTTCGAAATATTTGACTTAGATAAAAAGGAGACAAAGGAACTTTTGCTGAGTGTTGCATCTAAGTCCAGCGTTGCCATAGGTCTTTCAACTCATAGAGACGTTGAACTTCCAGGCTGGCGTTTCATAAAGATCGAAGTCAATTAACATCCTTTTATTTTTTGGAGGTATTAAAATTGGTGAAAAAAGATTTATTTTTTTATCTTTTAAAGGGTGCATGTGAGGTTGATCACGATGTAGGTTATGGTATAATTTACGAAGGAGGCTGGTGTATCGTGAAGGTTCACGTCCTTGGCTGGGACAGTCGTTCTGGTGCTCATGTGCTGGAAACAAATATACCACCGTTTTTTGAAAGCCATTCGTACAATTATTACATTGTTAAACCAGTATTTGCGTTACGGGAAAGAGATTTAATCATCAATGAAGGAGAAATAATTTACGATGTATGTGAGTATCCGATTCCAAGATACCTTGTACTTGGCTTAGCAAAAGCTTTGAATCTAGGCTACTTTATATGGCATGTTACAAGAGGAATTAACACTGTTCTTTTCTGTAAATACATAAGTACATGGGACGAAGACATAGTAAACAAAATAATTCTAAAGCTAATAGTTGACAGTTTGACAAAATAACATTTTTTGGGGGTTGAAATGGGTATAATCGTAAGTGGAATTAAGTTGATTGCCGAAAAGCTGAACAAGGTATACCCGATCATAGCTAAGTATCCGCTTTACGATATGCAGAAGTCACTTGAAAAAGAAGTTCACGATGTTTTTTCATTACTGATGCCGTACACAACGAAAACAGTTAAAATGTTTACTGAAGATGATGATACAGAGGTTTTTCTCTCAAGAAAATGTGTTATAACTAAAAACACTTTTTTCACAATGCGGCACAGAGATGTCTTCTCCTATATTCCGAGATACGGTGATATAATGTGTACATATGTCAGAAGGACAATAAGAGAAGATTTCAAGAAACTGGTGAAACTAGCTAAGAAACTGGTGCCTTACATGGAATTTCACGTAAAGAAGAAAATCACACCTACAGATATTGAAATACCAATATTTGACGATAACAAGATAACGTTTAGAAAAGCTACTGTAAACGGGATAAGGATACCTGCTGAAAAACTATCATTTAGAGCTAACAAAATACTTCTGTATGAAGACGGTAAATACGATGGTTGGACAATACTCGATGTAACCAATATGTCAGACTTAACAGCAATAGAAGACATTATAGATTTTGTGGTATCTGCATACGAAGAATTTGAAGCTAGACTCAAAGAAATAACAAAGAAGAATATTGAAATACTTGAAGAAATGAGGAAGGTGGTTGCACCGTACGCAGTATCAAAAAAGTTACGCAAATAACATTTTTTGGGGGCTGAAATGGGTAAAATATATTTCAATGAGGAAACTGGAGAGTTCTGGGAGTCGTCGTTCCACAGAAGAAAACCTCCTAAAGGGTTCAATTTTACTGGCTACTTCATGAACTACAACTATAAGCCTAGAACATATGTGGCTAAAAGCTACTATTGTCCTAAATGCAAAAAATACCATGCAGTAATTTCTCTGTATACACATGAACTGCCAGTATACAAGAGGATGTTAATTGTTTTCGGGGAAAAATATGGATGTAAAGAAGCAGTGAAGTTGATTGGATACGGTGAACGTCTAGGTGGAACAACTAAGCATTATAACCTTATATGTCATCTCAAAGATGTGGAAATAAACCTTGACAAGTGGATACCTATAATAGCTAATCTAAAAGGTTCACTTAGAAAAAAGATAATTAACTTACTTCTATCTGGGAAAGAAAATGAAGCTGAAACCATTATTATAGCGAGAAAGCTGAGGTGAAGTACAATGGATCTTGAGTTTTTCCTTAGAAAAGTTGAAGAACTGGTTAAAGTCATTAAGTTCAGCGATGAAATACTTAAAGAGATAGATGAGTGGAAAATTAAGTTCCAAGACATCATACTTGACATAATCAAAAAGTACAACGTCAAATTTGACCGTATAAAAATAAACTGCAACCATGTTACGCTTTACTTGGATTCAAGTAGCGTGAGTATACATGGTCAAGTTGATACTGAGGAAGCTAAAAAATACGCCTTACATGAATATTGGTCTCATTTAGATGATGTCAAACGTGCACTCGTATTCAAATATTTCATAGAAAACATACCACTAGTTGTGAAAGAACTTGACAAGGAAATAAGGAAGCTTAAATCTAAGAACAGTAAGCTCAGAAAAATTCTGGAAGAAGTCAAGGAAATTTTGTCGCCTATTGTTGTTTCAAGTGAACTTGCAAAATAGGTGTTATATATGCCTTTCTTAAGATATTTTCATTCTAAGAAAAAGGTTGAACTACTATACATAACTCCTTTAGAGTTTAAGAAAGAATCGCTGTGTATATCGGTGTACAACAATTTTATGAAGAAAGCCGTAGTAAAAATACTTAACAGACATGCTAAAGTAATTAGTATTTTCAGCGGGGGACTAATAGACATAGAATTTTCTGAAATCGGTTTCAGAACACTTGAACTTTTAAGCAAGGTATCAGCTAAGAACATGGGTGTTGTTGAAGCTGTAAAAAAATATGTTCTAGGCGAAATAGATGAAGAAAAGTTGATTTCAATGCTGACACCGTACGCCATTGCGTACGAACTTTCAAAATAATTTTTTGGAGGTACATAAATTTGAGGGTAAGAGTACAATACGTTAGGAGAAGACGTGTAATGGTTTTTAACTATGGAAAGGAGTTCTTCAATGAGTTTGAAATCAAAGACAGTAGTAGTCTAAGGTGGAGACTTATGAGAGTATTGATTTCGGCGTTTTCAAAAATTACCGATCTGGTGTCGTCTCGAGTAATAGAACTTGAAATTGAAGATGATGCAACGTTTTTAGAGTTTTTCTTTGGCAGGAAGACATTTCCATGGCATGGCGGCAGCCCATACATATGGGTTAAAATAATGAGAAGAAGAAACGGTAGCCTATATGCAAGTGTTAAAGTGTTGGTAAACATGTTCCTACCAATGTACAGCAACACAGAACTTGAAACAGCTAAAAAATTGTTGGCTAAATTTCAAAAATTCTACAAGTTTACATAAACTACTTCTCAACATTTTATTTGGAGGTAAGATTATGGATATAAGAGAAATTCCAAAAAGATTTGCAATAACACTTTCCAATGTTTTTAGTGAATGGATAGAGAAAAACAAGAAAACTTTAGAAAGAAAAGCTGGACTGTTAAAAAATATGATTAGGGAAAACAAAAAATTTGTTAAAAAATGCAGAAATGGCAATGTAGTCACCCCACCAGATGTTATGGGGTTTGCCATGTGGATTTTTCAAAATGTATGTAACTTCGGTGTTATCGCAAGTCTATCACCTAACAAAGCAGATATTCGTGAAATCCCGTCATACATTGATGAAAAATCAACTAGAAAACTACTAGAACTTTGTGCATCGACAATGTCGCTCCAGTACCTTCCAAGAGAATTGTTCTTCAAAAAATAACATATTTTGGTGATATCGATGGTCAAAAAGAAAAGAACGTTAAATCCGTTTTGGCTTAGTGGATGGGAATATTTAAGTACGGTTTCAATTAGAATGTTACCTAAAGAGCTACAAGAAAAACTTAAAAACAAAGGAGATGCTGTTACAATTAAAAAATGGGACAGATACATACGGTATGTTAATAAGGGCTGGGTTACCGCTACTGGAAAAATACCTCTGATACATATTTACCGTAGATGGCGACATAAGAGATAGTTTTATTTTTTATTGGAGGTGTAATAGGTGAAAAAGAAACTAAGTCTCTGGGACGTTTGTTTTCCAATATACACATGTAAAAATTGCCCGAACTGGAAAATATGTAGAAAAATAACTAAGGAGACCAAAGTGTTTTAGGGGGCTTCATGATGAGGTGTCCTGAGTGTGGTAGTTTTAGGGTTGAAGAAGTTGATGAACCAGATTGGATAAATGACGGTCTTGGCAATCAATATATAAGACATTACTATCATTGTGATGAATGTGGATGTGAATGGGTTCTCGAAGAACGTAGAACTTACAGCATTGAAATACTAAACCACGGTAATAACTCTTCTTTTTTGGGGGTTAACTAAATGTATAGAATAGAAAAAGTAATAGTTAGTTCGCTTAATCCTCCAAGGTGTCCTAACTGTGGCTGTAAGCTTACTGAACTAAGATGTATAAGGACTGTTGAAGAAGAGTCCCGCGTATGGATTGATTTAAACGGCCGCTTGGAAAGAGAAGTAGTTGATGTAAGCCCTAAGTCTGAGGAGTTCTACTACTGTCCAGAGTGTGACTATCTTCTTGCAGTTGGATCCGAAGAAGATGCAGAGAAGGTGTTGACAGGTGATTGAGTTTCGAACTTTAATTGTTACAATTGTAAGAGTTGATAAGGACAAGTTGAGAAGCGATAAAATAGTGATGCCTATAATTGCAAGTAATGAAAGAAAGGCGTTAGAAATACTTAGGAAGTCGTGTTATGTCGGCGACTTTGTGATTTTTCCATCTGGTAAGAAGTATAGGAGAGTTAAGGGAGGTTTTAGGGAATGCACCGAGGAAGATGAAGCCGAGCTAATAGCGTCAACACTTTAAAATCTTTTTATACACATGTATATTGGAGGTGTTAATATGGTGAAAGTCAACGTCAAACTTTTCTGCCCCAACTGTGGAACCAAAATGGTTGTGATTGCCCACCGTAGGGCACATTCAGAAAACTTGCAGGGTAAACTAGGTGAAATTATTTCTGATAAGTGGAAAAAAGCTATGTCTGGTCAAAAAGACTACGGTTTGGGCAAAGATATTATGTTTGTTGCTTGTGCAAGATGTGAAACGCTTTTCCTATACTATTATGATGATGGTTACCACTTTGATTTCGCTGGGCGACTAACAGATGAAGCTTCTGCAATGATACTTACATGCTTCATAGAAGCAGAGGAACGTGAAAAGTAACTTCTACCTATTTTATTTGGGGGCGAAACAATGGATAGAATTGAGCTAAACGGGTTTTTAATAGATGTGGTTTGTCCATCAGAACATAGGCTTGACGTTGAAATAGATGCGTCCGACATTTCATGGAAGGAGTATAGAAGTTTAATAGAAGAGCTTCAAGATATTCTAAGCGACATAGACGATAAGTATTCAATAAACTCATGGCTACTTAAAGGTAGAAGTTTAAAGGCCAGATACAGGAGGGTTTCATCAGAGGATAGGAAGAGAAAAATTAGATTTTCTCCACTCCCATCAAGATTTAGAAACACACTTATAATTGCCAGGAACCATCTGTACAGTATGATAAATGAGTACTGTGTTCTGCTTGAAAAAGCTGGTTCAAGAAAGCTTTGGATCCTGCCGAAGCTTTTGGCTCCTAAGTTCGTTGAGGTTGTTGAGGAACTTAACAAGGAAGTCATAGATAAACTTAACAAAGACATAGATGAATTCAAGGATAGCCAAGACTACTTGAAGATAAAGCAATGTTTACATAAACATGGAATAGATCCAAAAGTCATAGACCTGAAATACTTTTCAATTCCACACTTCACATTACATCTCGTGCCAATAGACTTCGGTTATAGTGTGGATACAGATGAAGTTTTTAGGAAAATCAAGGAGAAAGAGTCACTAGATAGACTTGAAAAACTTAAAAAATACATAGAGGAAAGACATCGAGAATACGCTGCAACAATGGTTTCAGAAATAGTTTCAAAAATAGTGAACCTTGTAAGTAACTCAAAGATGAAGAAAAAGAAGAAACTTATCACCAAAATAGATGAAATGATGGATCTATGTTCATCGCTAAACCTTGAACCCATAAACGAAAAAATATTGAAGCCTCTCAAAGAAATTTTTAGTGACTACGCATATAAGAGAAGCCAGTTGTCAAAGAAGTTTTTTGGTACTGAAGACTTGAAACTCGGAGTTGAAAACGCCTTCAAAGAACTTGGTTTCACTTAATTTTTTCTTAACATTTTATTTTTGGAGTGTTATTTCAAGTACCTAAAGAGTTAAAAATAAATTAGTAGATACATATCTTGGTGAAGTATAATGCCTGTAGAAAAGTTCTTGAGAAAAATAAGTGAAAGCAAATATGAACAACAAACAGTCCCATCATGGAAGGTAAGTGCTGTTAGAAGTGACATTCTTACTATGTTAAGTGAAATGGAGGAACTTTATAGTATGTTTAATGATATTGACAACCTTATACATGATATGTTTGATAAACTTAAGAGAAAACTGGATGACTTAGTTGAAAAGTTTAAGAGAGTTCAAAATTACGGAAGACTTGCCCTCAGAGACCTAACTGGTGAAGAATACTAATTATTAAAAATTGTTAATTTTCTTTTGTCTTGGAACTAACCTAAAGTTCATTACAGTTATTTCTCCGATCTGTGCTAAGTCTCTTATATATTCTAGTGCCTTTACCCTGCGAACCTTATATTTTTTCATTATCCATATTACACATTTCTCTACGGTTGGATGTTCTTCTTCGATGAAGTCAAGTATTTCTTTAAGCCTTTTAGCTCGCCAACCATAGGTTTCAACCGTGAAAACATGACCGCAATGTGGACACTTAACCTCGGTGGCCATCTTCTCTCAACTTTAACATTTTTGAGTAAATAGTCGAAAAATATATTTTTAAATATTTTGTTCAACAATCAAGACTTCTATTCATTGTTCTACTGTCAGTAATAGCAAAATTTATTTGTTACGAATGTAACATAATATTGTTGGAGGTGGAAAAATTGCTTGAAGAAGCAAAGAAGAATCTCTATAAAGTTTATTTGATCGCAGAAGAATTCGTTAACGCGAAGTTTCCAAGTGTTGCCAGAAAAGAAAGTGAAAAATGTTCAGTTATACTTGAAGTTATGAAGATGGTTATTGAACTTAAAAAGCTTGAGAGAATAGATTTGTCTATTGTTTCTAAAAGATAGAGGTGGGAACATGAAGAAAAAGGATGAAAATAGAGTGTTTTTAAACGCCTTGGAAGTAACTCTCAGCTATGTTGAAACAACAATTAAAATGTTTGAATCAATGAACAGAAACTTAAAAGCAATTACAGGTAAGAAAAGTTTTTCCATTGACCATTTAATTTTCACATTGACCACCGAAAGGGAATTGATACGTGAAGAAATTTTCAAAATAAGAAAGAAGGTGGAAAAGCTTAAAAGGTGATTTAAATGTCTAAGGATGTTAAGGTTCTTTTTGTGTTTGAAGCCCCTAAAGACTCTAAACGAGTAGCACTACACAGGAAACTTTTCGGATATAAATCATCGTACAGGGTTAACCTTGAAGAAGGATATAAAGAAAGTAGGGTGCCAGGAATATTAGACAAAGATTGTAGAATAGATCAAAGCACACTACTGGTTCCAAAAGAAAAGGAAGAAACAGTTGAAAAAATACTACAGATGTATGCAAAATCATATAAAAAATTTTACGTGGTAGAAGTAAAATGAAAAAGGAGAGTAAGATTTGAGTAAGGGATTAGAAAGAAAATATATTGCAGGATTAGAGGCTTTCTATATTCTTTGGGCAGTTCTTAAAACAATAGAACCCTTAGTTGAAGAAGGAGATTTTGAAGGATTAAGAAATCTTGCAAAAGAAATGGAACCAATATTAAACAAATGGAGGAGTTCCACATGAAACAATTGCGGCCCATTTCTACGATGAAAACGAGTCTTGGCTTTGTACAGCAGTATTCGAAGAAGACAAAGACTGGGTTGTAAATAGAATTGTAAACCAACTTATGCGGAGAACACTATACATAGAGTTCGAAGAACTGGACATATAGCCACATTTACTTTTTTGGGGGTGTGAAATGATAAGAATGAAAGATATGTTAGAGGTATGGGGTTTCGTTCAAAAATGGGAGCCAACAGAATCGTTAACGGCCCAGAGGATATACTCCGTGAAATGTCACATATGTGGCGAAGCAAAGGACTTTAGATGTGCTTCTACTGTAGCTGATTTTGCAGCAAACCATTTCAGAAAACATGGAAAAGTAGACATAAGTGTACTTGTTACAGAGAAAATTAGGGTGTAGTAGAAGTGGAGTTCGAATATCCTAGTATTAAGTGTCCAAAACTAATGTTGTTTGTTGACAGGAAAACCTGTTTGAACTGTGAGTACCACATAAAAGTAGGTAATAAACATTACTGTAATCATCCAATATACACATGTCAGAAAAAGATTTGGGAGGATATTGCGTGAAAATCTTCTTTCTATCTCCTGCGTCTGGAACACAGCATAAGGTTGTCAGGAAACTCAAATACCCTTATATTTTAATAAACTACATGACGAAGAACAATAAACCGCCGCCATGTGCAAGAATTCTCTTTATTGACTGCGGGGGTTTCCAAGCAGTTTCATCCACGGTGGATACACTACTTCAGATGAAGAATATCTTAAATATGTTAAGAAAGTTAATGCAACGATGTTTGCTTTACGTGATTATCCATGTAAACCTCAAATCCTTGAGAAATATAAGATAACGGCTAAAGACCAAATAAATAGAACTTTTGAAAACCACATTAAACTGCTTGAACTAATGGATAAGCTTAACGTGTTTTCACGACCAATACCAGTAATACAGGGATGGAAACTAGAAGACTACCTTTACTGCCTAGACCTGTTCAAGGAACATGGTCTCATATTTGACTACATTGCCATTGGAAGCCTATGCAGACGTGCAGCAACAAAAACAATCAGAAAAATAATATTAACACTAAGAAAAGAATTGCCAAAATGGATCCGTATACACGGCTTCGGAGTAAAACTAGACGTACTAAAAGACAAAGCAACATGGGAAGCAGTATACAGCGTAGACAGGGGACCTATGGGTGGGCATGGGACCTATGGGCCAGAATAGACACATTAAAACAAGGAACCAACAGAATACGAAAAACAATAGAAATCCTGCAGAAATACCTCCAAAAACTTCAAAAACTTAGAAAAAGCTTCGAAAAACAGTCACAGATAACAGATTTTGTTACGAACGTAACATAATATTTCCTATGACAACCTTAACTTCTAGTGGAACTAGTATCTTTTTTCTTTTACTATAGGATTTTTGTATATATGTATATATAAAATTCCTATAGTAAGGGTAAAGTTAATTAGGGAGAAACTAATTAGTATCTTTGGGGGCGGAATGATGCCAGTCACCAAGCCTCTTAAGGATAGACTTCCAAGGCAGATAGCGGTTTACACCGATAAAAATCCAGAGCTATGGATTAAGGTTCGCCGAATTTGTATGGAGAAAAAATTAACACTTCAAGAAATAATTGAATACGCCCTTAAGGAATTTCTTGAGAGGAGGGTTGAATTTGAGAGGCAGACCGAGAAAACTTCAACACGCAAAACCATTCATAATGTACCTAGACTATGACATGTATAAATCTCTTAAAGAGCTGTCACAAATAAGAAATATTCCGATGGCTGAACTGATAAGAAACGCCATAGAAGATTTCCTAATACGTGAACAGCTGATGAATCCTAAAAAAATTGAACAGGCAGTTGCTGGCTGTCTAACGTTAAAACAAAAAATAAGGGAAAACTACTATGAAATGGAACTTGATGAAAACCTTTCTGAACTGGAAACATACATACATGCGATGGGTAAATATGAAATCTACAGGAAGAAGCCCGACCTGCACTTCCACGAACTTAAAGGATCAGCCCAGAAACTGATAAAAGAAATATTATCAATAGTCGATAAGATGCATAAACCCAACCCAGAAAAAATAAGAAAAATTTTAGAACTGCAAGAAAGATTTATGAAGCTTAAAAACGCATACTGGTGGAAATGGTCCAAACGGTAAGGAGCCTAACAAGTTTTATTTTCATTTTAGTGACATGTGTATTACTGAAGAAGAACATAATGTTTATATTGATACTTTTCTACTTGTTACTTGGTGATAAAGTTGCCAAAGATACATGTTGATAATGATACCTATGAACTACTGCTTAAATTAAAAGGCCAGAAACTTATCAGAGGAGAAAAAACTTCTATTTCTTCTTTGGTTAGGGAAGCCATTTTTACAGTATATGGTGCAAGTAACGAAGTAAGTAAAAAGAACATAACAAAACAAGTAGATATAGATACAAAAAAGTTCTGGGAAATCATAAATAAACATATCAAGGTGACAAGAGAAATTAAAATATGCGATTGTGGCGGAGAAATCATAAGGACAATGGCTTTCAAATCTTTTTCAGAAACCATTGGAAAAGAAGTTGTACACAGAGTTCTTGCAGTATGTACGAGATGTGGCGAAAAATATCTAATGAAGTTAAAAAATATAAAATCTATAGACGACGTAAAAATAAAGGATAGGTTAATGGATTGGAGAGATTTCCAAAGAGAAGTCATTAAAGTTAATGGTGTAAAAGGAGAATGGTTTGAACTAATGTAATTGTTGGAGGTATTATGGGTGCAGGTTTTAGATGTTAAGTGGGAGGAAATTATCGAACATCCAAGCGTCGCACTTATAACTGGTAGGCGTGGATCAGGTAAAACCGCTCTGGGCTTCTACCTTCTTGAACATCTAAGCGAAGTATATGATATTCCAGGTTACGTTGTCGGTTTACCTGAAGAAAAGTGGCACTTGCTTCCAGAAAATATTCACGGTATAAGGGTAGGTGAAGATCTGCCTGAACATGCTGCAATTTTCTGTGATGAAAGTGCCCTGCTATTCTATGCTAGGAGTTCTATGAGTGAACTAAACAAGTTGATGAACATCTTAATATCTATTTCAAGGCAACGTGATCAAACATTGATTTTCGCATCTCACACAACCAGGAAACTTGATGTCGGAATAGTTTTAGACTGCGATGCCCTAATATTCAAGAGGCCTTCCAAGCTATATGCTAGGTTCGAGAGATCTGAGATAAGGGAAATGGTCCAACACGCATTGAGAATCTTCGAATCAATTAACGACAACCATCAAAAATATTCAGTTGTATTTTCACATGAACTTGACGGCGAGCTTGTAACAAACCCGCTGCCATCGTTCTGGTGCGATGAGCTTTCAAGAGGCTTCGCAGGGATATCACCTTTCAAAAAAGATGTAGATGAAAAAACCAGAAAGAAAATAGAAGTGTTGAAAGCAATACTTGAAATAGAGGAAAGCGGAGAATACGATAAAGATTTCGGCTGGACAATAGACCAAATACCAGGACTGTACGGAGGAATGATACAGAAGCTTCTAGCAGAAGGATACATAAGAAGAGGGTACACATCAAACACAACGAAATGCTTCTACGGAAACACCGAGAAAATAAGAGAGTTCCTAAAAGAAGTCGGAGAACTATAATTTACATTTTTTGTTACATTCGTAACATAATATTGTTGGAGGTGAATCATTTTGACTGAGACTGTTGATTTCACATTTTATTGCAGGAACTGTAAGCTTCTTTTAGGAAGCCTCAAAGTTAAAGATTTTAAATGCCCCGAATGTGGGTGTGATGTATACATTATAGAATATTTCTTTTGCAGCAGTTGCAAGAAAAGATATAAGATAAGTGAAGCAGTTAAAGACAATTTTAAATGTGAAAAATGCGGTTCAACACTTTCAATAATGTACGATAAAATTAAAAGGTGACTGAGTTTGCTAACTCCAGTTAGTAGAGTTATAATCAGAAGAACGATACGTGCCAAAACCATTAATGGCGGGTCTCAATTCAAGTGTTTACATTGCGGCAGAGTTTTCACAGTTAAGGGAAAACTTGAATGTCCAAGTTGCGGTGAAATCTTTTCAATAACATTGGTAACTGAAGAGGAATATATGTCTGGATATATTCTTTGCCTATATAAAATGAAGGAGAAAATTGTTCTCAGCGAACTCTTAGCAAGAAGACTTATACCTTGGGAAGACAGTCTGGTAAACATATTTAAGAAACCAACTCAGAAAATAATGAACCTGAAGAATGAAGCAGACTACTTTGCTGAACACGTTCAAGAAAACCCTGATATAGTGTATCTAACAATATTCAAAAAACTGCATTTTGTTCCTAAGGGAATTCAGCCTCTAAGCATACCACTACCTTTTGAAAAACTTAAGAAAACCATTCAAGACGGTAAGCTTGAAAGAATGATCGAAACCATTAGGGTCAAATATGCCAAGTGATACATTTATATTTCTATCACTCTATATTTTTATAGAAATACCACTATATAGAAATATAGAATGATATTTTAGGTGTATGTTTATGGTTAAATCGATACATGTGTCAGATGAAAACTGGAAGCAACTCACAATTTTAAAAGTAGAACTTAAAAAAAGAAGCATCGACGAGGTTATTTCTATACTT
>Ga0164311_10000497_pt1 | contig 17251 bp, 21 predicted proteins | sample GuaBasSedimGuay2_FD_121796 | JGI IMG/M metagenome (GOLD analysis project Ga0164311, IMG submission 121796) | Subseafloor sediment microbial communities from Guaymas Basin, Gulf of California, Mexico - Guay2, Core 4569-9, 9-12 cm | ecosystem: Environmental > Aquatic > Marine > Hydrothermal vents... | reverse complement strand
GAGGGATGTCGTCGTCACAGGTGGTGTAGCAAAGAACGAGGGTTTCCTCAAGGCTCTAGAGGAGAAGCTTGGGATAGAAGTTAAGAAGCCTCCCATAGACCCTCAGGTGGTAGGTGCTCTAGGAGCTGCTGTGATAGCACTGGAGAAGGTGAGATGAGATGCCTATACTCGAGTACAAGGGTAAGAGGCCTAAGATACACCCTGAAGCCATGATATCGCCTCAAGCCCTCATTGTAGGAGACGTGGAAATCGGAAGAGGAAGCTCAGTCTTCCCTGGAGCAGTCCTGAGGGGAGATGTCGCCAGGATAAGGGTAGGGGAGTACACCAACATCCAGGAAAACGCTGTGCTCCACGGTGGAGACATATATGAGGGCAGCAAGCTAGTCTCACACACTCCAGTTGAGGTCGGGAGCTACGTGACCATAGCTCACGGAGCAGTAGTCCACGGCTGCAGAGTAGAGGACACAGTCATGATCGGGGTGAGGGCGGTGGTCTTCAACCAGGCAGTGATCGGAGAGGGGTCTATAGTCGGGATGGGCGCTGTAGTTCTCGAGGGCATGAAGGTGCCTCCTAGGTCTGTTGTGGTAGGTGTCCCAGCTAAGGCAGTGAAGAAGGTGGATGACGTAGCCTACTCGATGATAAGAAACCACGCCTTATTCTACCATAGGCTGGCTAAGTCTCATGTCAGCGGCTTCCTCACCTACGCAGGATCCTGAAGAAGTTCTCGAGTATCACTCTGCCATGAGGGTGCTTTTCATCGCTTCTCTCGGGGTGGAACTGGAAGCCATACCTGAGTGGGTGCTTGAGCTTCATTGCCTCTATTTCAGTGTCGCTTGAGGAAGCCAGCTTGGTGAAGCCCTCTGGGAGCCTCTCAACACACTCCCTGTGGCTCTCACATACAACTATGGTCTCTGGGAGCCCATCAAACACCTCGTCATCAACCAGAACCCTGACCTCCCTATACCCCTTGACCAGCTTACCTAAGCTCACTACTCTACTCGAGTATGCTACCCCAATCAGCTGGTGCCCTCCGCATACGCCGAGTACAGGAGTCTCAGACTCTCTGATGGCTGAAGCAAGCTTGCTGAACCTTCTGGTGGTCTCCTCCTCGCTTAGGTAGCCTTCTGTCCCACTGAGTACCACGCAGTCATAGCCTCCTATATCACCTACTTCAGTGTAGTATATTGGCTCAAGCATGGCACCTGAAGCCTTCTCTAGCTCACTGAGGAGCCTGCTGAAGCTGCTTCCATGCCTCTCCCTATCTAGGTACAGATTCACCACGAGTATTCTCATGTCCTACCTCCTAGCCCTCTCACTCATCGCCTCTATTAAGGCATCTAGCCTAGTCCTGACCTGCTCTCTGGAGAACACCCTGGGGTCTGTCATGTCAGCCTCAAACACTGCACTTGGGATCTCAAGCTCATCTCTAAGGGCGTTCTTGAGCTCGTAAGCCCAAGATGAGTATGGCTTGCAGCTTCTGTTCACGTGGATCACCGCCCCATCTACCTCAAACTCCTTAGCTACCTCTAGTGCAGCCTTTATCCTCCTCTCAAAGCTCTCATTAAGCCCTGCATAGAGGTACTTCCTAGCTAAGCTCTCAAGAGGCTTAGAGAAGTCTAGCCTAGGAGACCACACTGAGTAAGTGTATGTCTCCGCCACTGATATTGCTCCTCTTTCCTCCAGGTAGTCGACAAACCACAGGTCATACCATGTCGGTATGTTATCCAGCATAACCCTGAACTTCTCCTCCTCGAGTGCTCCCCTGCCATCAGCTACCCTCTCCCTGACCTCCTTGAGCAGCCTCTTGAGGAGGACGACTGCAACAGGGTGTCCTGGGCATGTCACTATCAGGAACATACTTGTGAACGCGTCTCTAGCCCCCATCGGGCATGGCCTCACCTTCCTGAGGTCCATGACCTCATTCCAGAGCTTAGAAGCCTCATCTGAGAGCTCAACGCTCCTCTTCAGGCTATCTAGCGTGACCTCAACCCCGGCTTCAGCTAGGAACTCCATTAGCTCCTCGATCTGCCACCTGACATACTCGAGGTGCCAGCTGTCCTCCTCTGCTACAAAGGGGATATCAAGGTGGAAAAGCGGAGCCTTAAGCTTCTCTGAGAGGATCTCCCACCACTTCACCCTGGTAAGGCAGAGATTTCCTGAGAGAAGAAGGATGTCAGGCTTAGCAAGCCCCCCTAAAGGCCCCTCTCCAGAGAGCACGTGGCCAATGTGGCACCTGAAGTAGGAGCATAAGTCCTGTGAGTAGCCTGCTTCCTCAGCTTTCTCCACTAGCTTAAGTGAGGTCTTGAATGCACCGCATGCAGCAGAGTACTGCTCCGGGTAGAGTGGCATGATGCCAGCAGCGTAGAGCACCTCAACTGGGCTCAGTGCTGTCACCCAAGCTACCTTCCCACCCTGCTCTCTGTAGAGCTTTGCAGCAAGCACTCTAGCCCCTATGGCATAGGATATCTCCCTAGCTGAAGCCAGCCTGCTAGCCCTCATCTCAGCCACCAAGCCTCTCTATGAAGCCTCCGACAGCTATCCTGAGCTTCTCAACCTCAGCCTCCCCCTCCTCAGTTTCAAAGAGCATGGTCTCTACGCCGATGGACTCAAGCCTCTCCCTTAACGCAGGGTACTCGAACAGGTGGGGGTCACAGAACTTCTGAAGCAGGAATATAGCGCCCTGAACCCTAAACCTCCTGGCTTGCTCAGTGATGTACTCTGCTCTCTCAGAGAACGGTGTGACACAGGGGCACTTAGCTCTACTGACGTACCTGGCTGCTATCCTCTCAAGAGGCTTACCTGAAGCTGGTGCTAGCCCCCAGTAGAACCTGCATCCAGTGCAGAGGTCATCGTATACGACAACACAGCCCTCCGCCTCAATGGCTTCTAGCAGCTTGATGTTCGTCAGGGTGCTGCCAATCAGCATGACCCTAGCTCCAGTGGCTCCACTCCTAGAGGGCAGCGTATCCAGCAGCTCTTGAACCAGCTCCAGATGTCTCCTCTTTGGCATGAGCATCCCGCTTAGCTCAACTAGGTAGGCTTCCACCCCTGTGACTGGAGGCTCCTCCACTGCTCTAAGCTCAGCAAGCCTCATCACAGCCCTCCTGTCCTCCTCACACACCTCGATAGCCTCCTCGACCCCACCCTCTGCTGCCCCGAGGAACTCCGCTAGCTTCTCAAGCTCCCTAACAAGATACTCCAAGCTCCTCTTCTTGCTTATGTCTCTAGGTATGTTGATGAAGCAGGATTCAACTCCTCTCCAGCTTGCTATGCTTGCAACCCCCCTGACTGTGTCGCAGGTATATGCTCCGACTACACGCTTGAGCTCTCCCTCCAGCATCTGCTGCAGACACCGCCTAGCAAACCTGCATGTGAAGGTTGGTATGGCTGAGTCAGCTAGCTCAGTGCTGTTGGAGCCAATCACCCTAGTGTAGCTTTCACCTGAGGCTTCAAGCAGCTCCTCAGGGGTATAGCTGCACACGTATCCGATTGCAGCTCCCCTACCTCTGGCTTTGACAGCCTGCATCAGCTCAGCAAGCGGATCCAATGCAACCAGCCAAAAATAGGGGGTTAGCTTTCCCTCTTCTTCAGCTCCTCCTCCTTTAGCACTCTCCTGAGCACCTTCCCGACTAGCGTGGTTGGCAGCTCGTCTCTGAACTCTATGTGCTTCGGCACCTTGTACTTGGCCAGCCTCTCCTTGCAGAAGTCTATTATCTCCCCTGGCTTGACCTTGCCCTTGTACTCGTCCCTAAGCACTATGAAGGCCTTAGGCACTTCACCATAGAACTCGTCTGGAACACCGACTACAGCAGCCAGCTTGACTGCAGGGTGCTGGTAGAGGACCTCCTCTATCTCCCTAGGCCAAGCCTTCAAGCCACCCACATTTATCATGTCCTTCTTCCTGTCTACTATGTAGAAGTAGCCGTCCTCATCCATCTTAGCTATGTCACCTGTGTAAAGCCAGCCTTCTCTGAAGGTCTCCTCAGTCTCCTCGGGCATCTTCCAGTAGCCTAAGCCCACCTGAGGGCCCTTCACCACAAGCTCTCCGACTTCACCTGGAGGCAGCTCCTTCTCACCGGTCTCCAAGTCCACTATCTTAGCGTCCGTATCCGGGACTGGCACGCCTATCGAGCCGAACTTCACCTTCTTTATGTCATCAAGCGGGTTAACGTGCGTCACTGGGCTCGCCTCAGACAGCCCATAGCCCTCTACTATCATGCCTCCAGTGACCTCCCTCCACTTCTTAGCTATCTCAAGTGGAAGCGGAGCTGCTCCCGATATGCAGAACCTTATGCTCCTCATGTGCTCCCTGTACTTGCTTAATGCAGGGTGGTTCAGCAAAGCAATGTACATTGTGGGCACTCCAGGGAAGTGCGTAGGCTTGTACTTCTTGATAGCCTTAAAGACATCTTCAGGCGAGAACCTAGGCAGGATTACAGCTGTAATACCCTTGTATATAGATGAGTTCAGCACGGTTGTGAGCCCATACGAGTGGAAGAACGGAAGCACCCCGAGGGCAATCGAGTCCTCCTCTATGAACCCGACTGTGCAGGTCTGGACTGCATTGCTTAGCAGGTTGAAGTGCGTGAGCATAACCCCCTTAGGCACGCCTGTAGTGCCTCCCGTGTAAAGGAGCATCGCTAGGTCGTCTGGCTTAACATCGACCTCAGGTGGCTTAGGCGGGTACTTCCCGAGGAGCTCTAGGAAGCTGGTTGCCTCAGGTATCTTCAGAGGCTTCAGCCCCTTGAAGACCCTGGCTAAGAACTTGATGAGCGGAGGCATGAAGTCCACTACGCTAGTGTATATCACGTGCTCAAGCCTGGTTCTGTCTTTGACCTCCTTGACCTTATTGTAAGTCTGGTCGAGTACAACAATGACCTTCGCTTCAGAGTTGTTCACAGCATACTCTACCTCCCTAGGCGTGTACAGGGGGTTTAATGGGACATTGATTGCTCCAGCCTTCAGCGCCCCGTAGTATGCTATCACGAACTGGGGGCAGTTAGGGAGCATTATCGCTACCTTATCTCCCTTCCCTACACCCATGTCAGCTAGCGCGGCGGCAAACCTGTCGCTTAGCTCATCTAGCTCCCTAAATGTAACCTTCTTCCCGAAGTAGATCAGCGCAGCCTTGTCGGGTAGCCTCTTAGCAGTCTCTCGAAGCACCTGGTGCAGTGTCTTCCTCGGGTACTCTATGCTCTTAGGAACCTTTTCAGGATAAAACTTGAACCATGGCCTCTCAACATGTGACATACTTATCCCAGGCAGCCCCATGGCGCTGAATAAAAAAGTTGCTCGCAGCTCTACAGCTTCCCCGAAGCATACACTCGATGAGCGTACACAATACTTAATACTAAGTTCACGGTACATGATACGGTGTACCTGATGGCTGCACTTCTCCCAGAGAAGAGGTGCCTGCTCTGTGGGATTGAGCTGGAGCCTGGTGAGAAATACCTTTGCTCGACCTGCAGCGCTCCAGCAGTCCACCGCGCTCTAAAGGAGCTGTGGGCTGCTGCAACAAGCCTAGAGCCCCCTGAGGCAGACCCCTATCTGCGTGTACTCCAAAGCATAGGCAGCGTGCTGGCTGTCTTCAAGAACACGAGGACAGTCTACGAGGTGGCTCAAGCACTGATAGCTCACAAGGCTAGGGGTAAGATAGCAGTAGCAGATGTCATGAAGGAAGTCAAGAGCAGAGGAATTCGGCAGATAACGGGGTCCATAGGCCTTGCAGTAGACCTAGGCGTGGCTGAGCTGGTAAGAGAGGGGCCAGTAGCGTATCTTCACGTCAGCAGCCTCCCGGGGTCAAGGCTTCCATCTAGCGCTCAGCTCGCATCTGAGGTGCTGGCAGGCGGCCTATGGGCTAGAGGCTTAGCTGCCTTAGCGGAGGCAGCTGTGAGAGGAGAGCCTAGCAGTGGGGTTGGAGCTGCGAAAGCATACCCCCTGGGAAGAGGGGGGATCGCAGTCCCTAGGACAGCGAATTCCCTGATAGTCTTCCTGATCGACGTCGGTGTGAGGCTTGAACCCAGCTCAAGCTTCGACTTCACGGAGAGCGAGGTCGTGAGCTTCTTCATGTTCAGGACTTCAGCTAGGCAGCTTTGGGAGAACGTACTCCCCTGGCTCTATAACATAGCAGACCACAAGCAAACCTACTTCGAGGTTATAGACATGGAGAAGGGCGCATGGAGGGTGGATAGGAGGATAGCTGCGGCTTTGAGGAAGCTTATAAGCTGAGCTAGAGAACCCATCTAGAAGGTGTACGTGATGGCTAGCATAGAGAAGAGATACGCTGTCATTAATGTGAAGTCTCTCGGCAATAGGGTGGAGCTTGCACTCAAGGAGTTCAGGGAGAGTGAGGAGCGCTACTACTCAAGTGAGGAAGAGGAGGTTGCTAGAAGCGTCGCCAGAGCCACAGCTCAGGTTTTCAGGGCGATGGGCCTCCCCATAGAGCTCGACAGGACACCTGAGCTCCCAGACGTGATCATATCGCTTTCAATGGAGGAATTTCAGGACCTAGGTAGGCCTTCTGTCGGGGACGTGTTCATATTTAAGATAACGAGGCTTGAGAGCCCCTTATCCTATGTCACAGGTTAGAGTCTTGAAGTGGAGGCTTGTTGTAAGCCCACCTGGAGACGCCTACCTGAACATGGCTATAGACGAGGCTATGCTAGACGCTAGGATGAGAGGCCTAGCCCCCAACACCCTCAGGCTATACACGTGGCTTCCATCAGCTGCCTCAGTAGGCTACTTCCAGGACATGGAGCAGTACATTGACCTCGAGGCCTGCAGGAGGCTCGGTGTACAGGCTGTCAGAAGGCCGACTGGTGGAGGAGCAGTCTACCACGACTCAGCTGGCGAGCTCACATACAGTGTGGTAGCTGACCTCAAGTCCATAGGAGCATCCGACACCATAGGTGTGTACCAGAGGATAATAGAGTCCATAACATCTGGGCTAAAGCTCCTCGGCATCAAGGCATCAGTATCGATGGGAAGCAGCAGAGAGTGCCCGAACATAAGAGTAGGGTCAGCTAAGATATCAGGGAGCGCTCAGCTAATAAGAGGAGGCTACTTCCTGCAGCATGGAACTCTGCTAGTCTCAGTTGACCTAGTGAAGATGTTCACTGTCCTGAAGCACCCATTTAGCTCACCGGAGGAGGCTGCTGAGAAGCTCTCTACGAGGATATCCTCCATATCCCAGCTCCTAGGCTGCTCTGTCTCAAGGTGGGAGGTAGCTGACTGCGTGGTAGCAGGGTTCAGTGAGGTCTTGGGTGTGAGCTTTGAGCGAAGGCCTCTCACGCTTTGGGAGCTCAGGAGAGCAGGTGAGCTGAGGAGGAAGTACTCGTCGAGAGAATGGAACCTGGAGCGTAGAAGGTTTAAGTAGCGATGACAGCTAGGGTGTGTGTGGTGGTTTAGCTGAGTGTGAAGATCAGCAAGTACCCTGGTACCCCCTTGAAGGAAGCTGACATCAGAGAGAAGCGGGTTCTTACCACATTCTGGAGGCCTAAAGCTAGGTATGCTTGGTCAGCTGGAGTAGCTATAACGAGGTTTCTGGAGGAGCTGAAAAACGGGAGGCTAATAGGCAGGAAGTGCAGCAAGTGCGGCAGGATCCTTGTGCCTCCTAGGATGTACTGTGAGCTGTGCTTTAAGCCGACCGACGAGTGGGTCTATGTGAGGGATGCAGGCAGAGTAGCTACCTACTCGATATCCTACCTTTCAGCTGACGCCAAGAGGCTTAAGGAGCCTATCATAGTAGCTGTCATAGACCTGGACGACACGCCACCTAACGTTGGGATTCTCCACAAGATAGGTGAGGTCAGCAAGGAGGATCTTCCAGCATGGATGCGAGGAGAAAAGTTTGGTGTCAGAGTCAAGGCTGTCTGGAAGCCTCCTGAGGAGAGGGTTGGCTCAATAAACGACATAAAGTACTGGAAGCCAATTGAGGTGTGAGCATGGCAGTCGAGAAGATAACTGAGGCAGGTAGAGCTAGATACTGGCTTGGTGACATGGAGACAGACTACATATACACGCTCGGTAGAGCTGGCGAGAAGTTCTTCAGGGGGCTTAAGGAAGGCAAGATAGTGGCAACTAGGTGCAGGAAGTGCAACCTAACGTATCTGCCGCCGAGGATATACTGTGAGCACTGCTTTAGTGAGCTAGATGAGTGGGTTGAGCTCCTAGATGAGGGCTACATAGAGGCTTTCACCGTCCTTACAGTGGATGCAGACGGCAACAAGCTAGATCCCCCTGAAGTCATCGCGTTCATAGCATTCGATGGAGTGACTGGAGGCCTAATACACAGGATTGGTGAGGCAAGCCCAGATGAGGTCTACCCTGGGATGATGGTCAAGGCTGTCTGGAAGCCTCCTGAGGAGAGGGTTGGCTCAATAAACGACATAAAGTACTGGAAGCCAGCTATAGAGTGACGAGAGTACACCTGACAGGCTCCCCACATATCATCTTTGAGAGCACTCCAGGCTTAACCGCGTTCCCCACTACAACAGGTATACCCGCCTCCAAGGCAGCTTTAGCCTCCATCAGCTTCCCAGCCATCCCCCCAGTCACGTCGGGGGCTTTTTGCTGCATGCTGTACTCTGACAGCCTACTTAAGCTCAGCTCCCTGACAACACCTCCCCTCTCGTCTAGAACCCCGTCCACATCGACTCCAAATACGACTCTGCTGGCTTTAAGCTCCACTGCAAGCCTGCATGCAATCTGGTCTCCAGACACCACTGTGAAGCATGCTTCAAGGTCTGAAACGACATCTCCATGGAGCACCGGCATTATGCCGTGGTCTAGGAGCCTTGCTATGGGCTCTGTGAATATCTTGTCTATCCTTCCCCTTCTAGCTACCATGAGAGCCATAGGGCTCAGTAGCGTGGCTTTCACCCCAGCCTCGTTAAGCTCCTTCAGGAGCATGTAGCTTAGCTCCAGCAGCGACAGCCTGGTTTCAGCAACTCCATGAGCTCCTCCAGATGACGTTGTTATCCCATACCTTCTAGCTATCGGGTGTCCAAATGACCCTGCTCCATGGACTAGTAGGATCCTAGCTTTGCTAGATGCCTTTCTCAGCTCTCTTGCAATGGCCTTCACTGCATCTACTCTAGCTGCCTTTACCTTGCTCTTCCATGTTATCGCTGAGCCACCGACTTTGACCACTACAGTCTCCATTCTCCACCCTAGTATGTCCTCTCGAGCGCTAGCTGCGGGATTTCGAGCAGAGTTCTCTTAGCTCTGCTGTCTGGGATCTCGGCTAAGCTCTCTCTGGCGGCCTCCACGTGCTTCCTCCCGAGCTCTAGAGCCTTCTCCCTGGCACCAGCTTTCTCCAGCAGTGATATAACCTGCTTGATGTCCTCCTGTACCACCCTCTCCTTCCTGAGCTTCTCGAGGACCAGCTGCCTGCCCTCTGCGTCCAGCGCCTCTAGGCCAACTAGTATGCACACATTACCCAGCTTATGCTCTATTATGTCCTTACCAAGCTGCTTACCGCTCTTAGTGCTGAACAGGTCTATGATGTCATCTGCTATCTGGAAGACCACTCCAAGCTCCCAGCCATATCTAGTCAGCTTCTCCACGGTCGACGTGTCAGCTTTAGCCATCATAGCACCTAGCTTGCAGCATGCTGCGAAGAGGGCTGCAGTCTTCTTGCTCACCATGTCTATGTAGTCTCTGAGGCTCACGCTGTGGTACCTGTTCTCTAGGACGTAGGGGTCGCTTCTCCCTGCTTGCTCGAAGAGTATGTCAAGCCTCTCTCCGTCAGCTATCATCTTTATGGTGTCTGAGACCACCTTACTGACTTCAACTGGGCTCGGTGTGCTGAGCACCATGTCCTCAATGATCTCTCTGTAGTACATTCCAATCAGTATCGCTATGTTGTCACCATATCTCTTCCTGACCGTAGGCTTCCCCCTCCTCAGGTCTGCTCTATCTATTATGTCATCTAAGACAAGGGTGTAGTTGTGTACCAGCTCGAGCAGGGCTGCTGTCACCAAGGCGTCTTCTGCTCTGCCTCCAGAGGCCTCACAGCTCAGCATGGTCACTGCAGGCCTAAGCCTCTTCCCGCCTAGCTTAAGCTGGTATAGGAGCAAGCTCCTAAACTCTCCTGCCTTCTCCACATACCTCTCTATGACAGGGTCTACTCTCCTACCGAGCTCAGCTAGCTCCTCTATGCTTACCAAGATAGCACCTGCACTGCCAGAAATACTCTGTTATTAAACTTCAAATGCTTGCTGCAATCTGCTCTACAATGTAGTCTCTAAGCCCCTCCACCCTGTACTCGACGAGCTTAGGCACACCCTCAACTCTAGTGTAGTCTATTACGTCTCTGCCCTGTGGCTTAAGCAGCTCTATGCCACCAATCCTATAAACCCTGCTCACCCTCTTGACAGCAGCTACTACTTTCCCACCAGACACCACCCCTATGGCTAGCTGCTCCCCTCCCTTGACGACTATGAAGCCTGACTCGACCTCAGATGGCAGCATCTCGATGTACTCCCTAGGGTTCACTAGCCAGTACGCCTTGATCCCGAGCCTTCTTCCAAGCGAATTCAGCGCCTTCTCCTCAACCGAGGCCAGAACAGAGGATGCCTCCCGGCTGTCTGATACTATCCTAAACATGACCTCGCTTACCTTACGAGCCTCTCTGAGAGTCTTCACTAAGGCTTCTGTGCCCTCCAGCACTTCATCGTCCTCTAGAGTGCAGGTCAGCGGGTGCCCCTCATAGAACACAGTTCTGCTCCTGTAGTCCCCGAATATCAAGTCGGCGTACCCAGAGAGCTTAGTATCCCACACATTCCCCTGGAGAACAGGGTAAATTTCCTTACCAGCAATCCTCCCCTCAACTCTCAAGCAGGCACCCATGAAGCTACATCCGTAACTTTATATCTGTTCCCTAGCACCAAGCTCTGATGGCCTTGTCTGAAGCTGAGATGCTAGCTAAGAGGGTTAGAAGCTTCCCTGGAGTAACCAGGAAGATGTCTATACACGAGGTGACATCCAAGCTCCCACCTGTACCTCCACTAGCTCAAGCTAAGGTGCTCAGGACATTTGGAGAGGACTCAGCTCTCATCAAGGTGGCAGATAGCCTGCTTCTCCTCTCATCAGATGGTATATGGCACAAGCTGATAGAAGCAGACCCCTACTTCGCAGGCTACTGCTCTGTCCTAGTCAATGTCAACGACATATGCTGCAAGAGCGGTATCCCAGTGGCTATGGTCTCCGTCATCGGGGCAAGCGAGGAGCTTGCTGCAGAGATAACCAGTGGGATAGCTGCTGCCACAGAGAAGTTCAGGGTGCCCTGTGTTGGAGGCCACTACAACCCTGACTCGCCTCAGCCACTGGTGTCAGCTGCAATCCTAGGCTACGTTGAAGGCAGGTTCATCCCATCTGACTCAGCTAGACCTGGAGACAAGATACTAGCCATAGTAGACCTAGATGGCAGAGTACACAGCAGGTACAAGCTGGCTTGGGACACCACTACACACAAGTCCCCAAGCGAGCTGGCTAAGCTGCTAAGCTATCCCAGAGAAGCGTCCAGAAGGGGGTTGATCAGAGCAGCTAAGGACACAAGCAACCCTGGGATAGTTGGGACTATCGGGATGATGCTAGAGGCTAGCGGAGTCGGTGGGGTTGTGAGAGTAGAAGAGATACCTAAGCCAAGAGGCCTGAGCTGGGATAGCTGGCTCCTGATGTACCCCGGCTTCGGCCTCGTAGCAGCTGCTCCACCAGAGGAGGCTGAGGAGGCATGTAGGCTGGCAGCAAGCTACGGCTTAGAGGCTAATGTAGTCGGTGAAGTAGATGAAAGCCTAAAGCTCTCAATCGAGTTCAAAGGGTCGAGTGCTGTGGTCTTCGACTTCACCAGAGATAAGCTATCAGGTAGACCTGACTCCCTCAGGTGGCTTTCCCTCCATCCCCCTTGAGGTACTTGAGTGCTGCATGTATAGTCTCCTTAGCTTCCTCCTTGCTCACCAGCCCTACCGTAACAGCCTTTATGTTGTGCTGTGATATGTACTTAAACGCCTCTTCAGGTCTAACAGAGCCTGCTGCAAGGGCTTTCATGGCTATGAAGCTCAAGCTGCTGTTGTCTACTATCTCCTCCAGCAGCCTCCTGTTCTCCATGCTGTACCCTACTGGGTTGAATGGGAGCAGGACAGCCTTACATAGGCAGTTGTTCTCCACGTATCTGACAGTGTGAACCGGCCTGTGCGTAGCTACACCAGAGATCACGCCAGCTTCCTCTATGATCCTGCAGTACCTGTCTAGAAGCTCATACCTCAGGCTATCAGCTATAGAGCCATGCACGAATATTATCTCAGCGTCCAGGTCGATCAGAGTCTTGATACCCTTTTCAACACCCTCTGGGGGGGTGCTGCCTATCACTACAAAGTCGGGGTACTCTTTCCTCACGAGCTTAACAGCTTTAGGGATGTCCCCCAGGGGTATGATGTGAGCTCCCTTAGCTCCAAACTCATAGCTCTTCATCATCAGCTCAGCCATGGCTGGCGCATTATAGAGGAATCTGCTCCTCCATAGGAGCCCCTTAACACCAAACTGACCTGCGCCAATGAAGGGGGAGGTTCCTATGCTTATCAGCGGCACCTTCCTGCCTTCAATCGTAGTGTACAGGGGAATCACCTCTCACAAGCTACTGTAGGCAGTCTTATAAAGTTAGGCTACGTACTCGAAGGCGTCTACAGGCCCATGTGCTTCACATTAGGTAGCTAAGCTACATGCGTGAGCTTGCATGCTATAGCAGGTGGGTGGGCTCTCTCAGGGACCCAGCTTGGGGACAGGAGCATGCCATGGAGCTCCTCTCGAGGATATACTCAGAGACTGAAGCCTGGTCTCGATACGCAGACTTGCCTATACAAGGGTTCACTAGGCTCCCAATAGCAGAGTACAGGCAGGTCAGGCAGCTTCTCAGAGCTGTAGCCCAAGGCGAGTATCATGTCCTCCTACCAGCTCCCCCTGTAGCCTATGCTCTCTCATCGGGCTCAACAGGCTCACCTAAAGCCATACCCATATCTGATGTGGACATAGAGCTGAGGACCATGTCTGCTGCTAGAGCTATGGTGGCTTACGCGGAGCTCAGGGAGTTCCTGGAGGGAGTCTGCCTCTCAAACATCCCTCCCCAGTGATGATGTATGCTGGCTCTGGCCCATCTAGAGCCCCATGCAGCCATGTTTCCGCTATTCATGCAGCCTACATTGTACTTAAGCTGGGGGTTGACGTATCGCCTCCACCATCCTTCTTCAGGGAGCTTGTAGCTCCACTTACGATGAGGGAGTGGATGTAGCTCTTTAGGCGCGTTTACGAGGCAACACGTGGCCTGAAGCTCACGTTCACAGTGGGATCACCTATACTACTGTACTTCCTGGGGGGCTGATGAAGGCTAGGAGGCCTCTAAGCCTCCAGGTGATGTTCTTGGCTGGAGTACCTGGCATACACTGGGCTTACACTCCATCGCTGAGGAAGCTATATGGTGGAGCTGACATCTTTGAGGTGTATGGTGCTGCTGAGGGGTCTTTTGCCTCCCAGCTCACCCTGGAGCCTGGGCTAGCTCCAATGTACGACTTTTATGTGCTTGAGGTTGAGGCGGGTGGGAAGACTAAGATGCTACATGAGCTTAAAGCAGGGCAGTCAGGGTGCTTGATTGCCTCAACGCCGCTAGCTCCGAGATATAGGATGGGTGATGTAGTCCTCTGCCTCAAGGATGGGGTGCTCTTCAGGGTAGTTGGAAGAAAAAGGGTGAGGACGAGGGTGCTGATGGCTGCTGAGAAGGTTGCTAGAGCCCTCTCAGCCCTGTTCTAGCTCCTATATCCAGCTAGCTTGAGGAGCCTCTCCCACTCGTAGTCTACTCTCCTCTGTATCTCCTCTAGGAGCCTGGCGTTCTCTGGCTTAAAGAGGTGCCTGAATCTGCCTTGTGGCTTCAGGTACTCTACTACAGGCTTCTTCAGCTTGGGGTTCATCGCTATGCTCCTGCTGTACCCTGTTATCACGTACTTCTCGCCGTCTACTATCTCGTAGAGCGGGAAGAAGCACGTCTGCACAGCTAGCCTAGCCATCTCTATGCTCAGGTTTGTGTCAAACCTCCAGCCTCTTGGGCATGGTGAGAGCACGTGTAGGAATGCTGGGCCATCAGCCTCCAGTGCCTTCCTGGCTTTGACGACGAGGTCTCTCCACTGCCATGGTGTAGCTGTAGCCACGTATGGCACGTCATGTGCAGCTACTATCCTCGCTATAGGCTTCTTCCACTCTATCTTGCCTGGTATCTTGCGCCCTGCTGGGCTAGTTGTAGTCCATGCTGCCATTGGTGTTCCACCTGACCTCTGGATTCCAGTGTTCATGTACGCTTCGTTATCATAGAGCACGTAGAGTATCTTCTCTCTCCTCTCCAGGGCGCCTGAGAGGGCTTGGATTCCGATGTCATATGTGCCTCCGTCTCCTGCGAATGCTATCACGTGGTAGTCCTTGTCTAGCCGCCCGTCTCTCAGAAGCTTGTCTCTTGCTCTAGCTATCCCAGCTGCGGTGGCAGCTGCGTTCTCGAATGCATTATGTATCCAGGGTATCCTCCATGAGGTGTAGGGGTATATTGTCGTGGCTACTTCAAGACAGCCTGTCGCGTTTACTGCTACAATAGGCTTCCAGGCGGCCTTGAGGATTGCTCTGATTATAGTCCCTGCTGCACAGCCTGCACACAGCCTATGTCCTGATGCAAGAAGCTCAGGCTTTTTTGCGAGCTCCTTCAGCGTGGGACTCCACTCTCCGCTCATTCTCTCACCCCAATGAACTCGACCTTGGTCTCGGGAGGCTTCTCTAACGCGTTTTCCAGATCCCTTATGACAGACTTGACTAGCTCTGGTGGCATGTCTCTGCCTCCGATTCCGTAGATGTAGCCTAGGACAGCTGGCCTCTTGTCTAGGTCGTAGAGCAGAGATCTTATCTCGTTGTATACTGGTGCTCCAGGTGCGCCATATGCTCCGCTCCTATCCAGGACTCCTACCACCTTCACCCTGCTTAGCTCCTCCAGCAGCTGGTCTACTGGAAACGGCCTGAACGACCTTATTCTTATAGCTCCCACCTTCAGCCCTCTACTCCTCTCTTCATCTACGACCTCCTTGACAGTTCCCATCGTTGAGCCTAAGCCTACTACAGCTATGTCAGCGTCATCCATCCTGTAGGAGTCTACCATCCCATCCCCGTATCTTCTGCCGCTTATCTTGTAGTACTCTTCGTTTACCCTCTTGATCACGTCTCTAGCTGCCTTTATGGCCTCCTCCTGCTGCCTCTTGTGCTCGAAGTAGTAGTCGAATAGGTCTAGTGGCCCGAAGGTGAGTGGGTTATCTGGGTGGAGCATCATTGGGACCGTCTTGCCTGCTACGTCTATGCTTGCTACTTGCCTCTTCCCTACGAACTCTGAGACAACCTCATCTGGCAGGACGCTTACGTCTTGTAGCGTGTGGCTTACTATGAAGCCATCTAGGTTCACCATAACTGGGAGCAGGACACTTGGGTCCTCTGCTATCCTGAACGCCTGGATCACTGTGTCATAGGCCTCCTGTGCATCCTCGACGTAGAGCTGTATCCAGCTTGAGTCTCTCTCAGCCATCGTGTCGCTGTGGTCGCAGTGTATGCATATCGGCCCTGATAGCGCTCTGTTGACTATAGCCATCACGATTGGGAGCCTGAGGCTTGAGGCTATGTACACGACTTCATGCATCAGTGCCAGCCCGTTTGCTGCTGTAGCTGTGAAAGCTCTGGCGCCAGCTGCAGCTGCGCCTATGCAGGCGCTCATCGCGCTGTGCTCGCTTTCCACTGGTATGTACTCGAGGTCTACCTCGCCGTCGTTTACGTAGTCTGCTATCCTCTCGACTATTATGGTCTGAGGTGTTATGGGGTATGCTGCTACCACATCCACGTTGCACTGCTTGACTGCATAGGCTACAGCTTCGTCTCCACTTAACCCTATTACCTTCTGGTTCATCTACTTCACCTCCAACTCCATTGTTATCGCTTTAGCTGGGCACTCGTGGGCGCATATGCCACAGCCCTTGCAGTAGTCGTAGTCTACCTTAGGCTTCTCCTCTCCGTTCCAGCGTATGGCTCCATCTGGGCAGTAGAACCAGCAGAAGCCGCAGTTCGTACACTTCTCGTAGTCTATCCTCGGCGCATAGGTCTTCCATGTCCCTGTCTTGTACTCTGTTGAGCTCACCCAGCATATACCGCCGATTGGAACCTCCCTCCAGCCCTTCTTCATTCTCCCACCGTCTCATCATATGCTCGCCTGACTACTGTGGCGTTCTTCTCCCCCAACTCTCCTGGAAACCTCTCCTTTACGGCTGATATCACAGAGTCTATCTTCACTACTCCAGTTGCCTTGACGAGAGCTCCTATCATCGGCGTGTTCGTTATCTCTCTCCCGAGGACCTCCAGAGCTATTCTGCTTGCATCTACAGTCCACACCTTTACTCCATGGATGCCTAAGCTGCTCTTAACCTGAGATGGGGTGGACTTCGTGTTGACTACGAGCGCTCCACCCTCTACAAGCCCTTCAACTACGCTTCTGCCTAGAAGAGTCGGGTCTAGGACTACAACAGCATTTGGCCTGTAAATGTTGCAGTGCATCCTGATCTTCTTATCGCTTATCCTGGTGAAGGCCTGGACTGGAGCTCCCATACGCTCTGGCCCGAACTCCGGGAACGACTGCACACTCTTACCTTCACTCAAAGCTGCTAGGGCTAAGACTGTGCTTGCAGTCCAGCAGCCTTGCCCCCCTCTACCATGCCACCTTACTTCAAAAATCATTGAGTAGCCCCTCACCTTACTCTGCGTTAAATACTTTTGACTACGCTCATGAGCGCTGGCTCACAATACCTACTTCCAGGCTACTAGATACGAGTAGACTATTGCATGCTGCTTGAACCCAAGCTCCTTGTAGAGGCCTTGCGCAGCTATGTTCTCCTCTCTGACATCCAGGGTTATGCACTCGAAGCTGGCTGCTAGCTCAGCTAGGAGCTGCGAGAGCACTGCTCTAGCATACCCTCTCCCCCTGTACTCTGGTGCTGTCAGCACATTGCCTACTACAGCAACAGAGTGCTGAGTTGATGTGCAGTGTGTTCCTGCTGCTGACACGACTGCTCCACTGACAGCTATCATGTAATACACGCCTTCCTTAGCCTGGCTGGGATCCCAGCTCTCTACACCATGCCTCCTGTAGAACCTGTCTAAGAGGGGTATGTCCTTCTCTCCTGCTCTCCTAGCT
>Ga0164311_10000496_pt1 | contig 17252 bp, 17 predicted proteins | sample GuaBasSedimGuay2_FD_121796 | JGI IMG/M metagenome (GOLD analysis project Ga0164311, IMG submission 121796) | Subseafloor sediment microbial communities from Guaymas Basin, Gulf of California, Mexico - Guay2, Core 4569-9, 9-12 cm | ecosystem: Environmental > Aquatic > Marine > Hydrothermal vents... | reverse complement strand
GGAATCTTCGCTTGCCTGAAGTTGATTTACCTGTGCCTGATTAGTCTGTCCCGATTTTGTTTGAAGGGATGCTTCATTTTCATGATGCTCTATTTTTTCAAGTGTTTTGCTTAACTCTTCTGCAAACATCTGCTTTTGCGGACCGGTATTATCTGTATTAGACATAACTTCCCGCGGGACGTCCTGTTGAACCATGTTTAAAAAAGATTTGCTAACATTTGCAAAAGGTAAATTCATAAAACACCTATAAATAGTTTTCTTTTGCCAAATAAAACAGCAATGATCATGCCATATACCTATCAATTAAAGTTTAGGCTTGCAGTTCAAGATGTTACGATATTTTATGATCCAATTGATAAACTATTTTATGTTTTTTTTGGAATATATTTCCCAACAAACCAAATGTCATGGGAAAATATTACCTGATGATGGGAAAGAAAAAAATCAGGAAGAGTGCAGGTACGTTTTATAAATCCCAGATATTCCGGCAGGAGATAATTTTCACGTCATTATATTACTAAAGCATACCAAGGGGAGTTGCCTTTGTTTATGATCGTCAGGAAATAAAGTTGAACGTGCTTTTCAACGGGTACGGCGTAATCTTACTCCGGTATGGCATTCAGTTTGACCAGTGCCTCAAATGCCGATAATCTTTGACCGATAAATCTGCCGACCCATTTGTCATAGATGTTTAATATCTCATTTGATCGGCACATATCCGATATCGCCATGTCCACGATCAGACGGAAATCGGAGTCGTTTCGTCTGACAGCCAGGGCAAGCGGTTCGTAGGAGAACAGATTCGGCAGAATAGTATAGTTCCCGGGATTTTTCCCGGTCAGGGCAAAGCCCATGAGGACGACCTGATCTGCGGCCAGTGCGTCAATCTTTTCTTTTTCCAATTTTTGAAAACCGATACCAGCAGAATCCAACAATACGATTTTGGCATCAACTTTTGTTTCTTTGAACAGCTTTCTTAACTCTGCTTCAGTCGTCGAGCCTTTTGAGACGCCAATTTTCTTTCCGGTAAAATTACCTTTGATGTTTCTTCCTTTCAGAGTCATGAAAGAAGCACCGGTAACAAAGGTCAGCTGTGTGAAATCTACAAGTTCACCCCGGGAGAGTGTTTTTGTGGTTGAGCCGCACAATATGTCAATTTTATTGTCAGATATGGCCTTGAACCGATTTCCACCTGTCACAGGAACCCAAACGGTTTTTATGTCTTTGCCCAATTTTTTTTCTATTTGTTTCACAATATTTTTACACAGATCAACGGAATACCCGATAGGGATACCGTCTTTGTCCAGAAAAGACATGGGGGGCAGACCCTGGCGATACCCAATTTTGATTTCCCCTGTTTTTTCAACCTGTTGAAGGGTTCCGGTCAGTTGTTGTGCTGATACAGCGCCGGCAAAAAATACGATCAGTAAAATGCTTGTCAATATCCTTTTCATGCTGATTTCTCCTGTTCTGAATCTGTTGGATAAAATGAATTGGTCAATCAATTTGCGTATTAAAATATTCTTGTCTATTGGTCTGTCTAACAAGTTTTTTATATCATGTAAAGCGACAGATGTACTATTTTAAGAAAATTCAGGTTTTACTACTTTCTTTTAAAGGCAAGGCGCTCGCTGATTTTGGCTGCTTTTTCACTGTCAACAAAAGACAGGATCTGGGAGGCCGATGCTTCACGCATTCTTAAAAATATTTCCTGGGCGACCTCAAGCTTCATCTTATCAACAATCTGGGCAGCACTTTTCGGTTTCATTCCTGCATACATTTTTACAAGTCTCCCGATTTTGGCTTCATATGCAGCTTCTTTTTCCTGTTCTTTCCGGGTTTTCGTTTCCGTAAGGCTTGCTATATCATCTTTGATTTGTTTCTTTAACGCCTTCAGGCTTTCAAGTTTTTCGTCAATCTGTTCTTCAAATATTTCAAGTTCTTTTTTTTCCTGGGCAAGGGTTTTTTGCTGTTTTTCTATCATTATTTTCTTATCTTCAAGACCCCGCAATATGACCTTGGCAGGATCAGGACACTCCGGGCATTCAGGACAGGGATTATCATCTTGTGTTTCACCATCCTCTTTGTCTTGTTTTTTTTCATCTTCTGCAAAAGCCATCGTCCCATTAAAAGACGAAGAATAATATTTTTGATATCCTAAAAATGCTGAGAATACCAAACAAATACCAAGGAAAAATATGATGTTATGAAACCGTCTCATTTAGATCTTGTCCTTGCTGTTTTTAGAGATGAAATCTCATCCAGTTCTTTTTGTTCGTTTTTTATAACTTCCTGAGTGTAATCGGCTTTCAATTTTTCACGGTAAAGTTCCATTGCCTTTTTATCTACACTCTTTTTTCTTAACTCCAATAATTTTTTTTGAAGATTTTTCTTTAAATCAATTTTTCTTGATTTTTCATCTTCTATACTGTTTTCTACTGAATCAAGATATTGATGGTATTGTCTAAATTTAGAAGCACGAATACCCTTTGTCACAATTGTTTCAATTTTATCAGCATTTTGAACATATGCCTGCTTCAAGTCAGTGATTTGTTTTTCACAGAGCCTCACATCCATGTGAGCCCTGGCTGTATTCTGCTGGGCAAGCCGTTCCAGGTATTGTCTGTAATTAAGCAAAGGCTGCAATTTAAATTCAAACCGTTTCATTTATTTCTCTTTTTTGTCCTTTTTTATACCCAGGACTCTTTTTAACCCCTTGATACTGGACTGCATATCGACCTTCCTATCCATGCCCTGCCTTAAAAACTGTACAATCCCCGGCATCAAACGCTTTGCCTCATCAACATCAGGATCTGATCCGTCTATATACGCGCCGATAGTAATCATATCTTCCGCACTTGAGTATGAAGATAATACACTGACTGCTCTATCTCTTACAATCACATGATCTTTTGGGCTCACATCCCGCATGACCCTTGAAATACTGGCCAGCACATCAATGGCAGGATAATGGCCCCTGTTGGCAAGATCTCTTGACAATACAATATGGCCGTCAACAATGGATCGAACCGTATCTCCGACAGGATCATTTAAGTCATCTCCCTCGACCAGAACCGTGTAAATACCGGTAATTGATCCCCCGTTTTCCATATTTCCAGCCCGTTCAAGCAGGACAGGAATCTGAACGAAAAAGGACGGGGTATATCCCCTGGATGTCGGCGGTTCACCGGCAGCAAGTCCCACATCTCTTGAGGACATGGCAAAGCGAGTGATGGAATCCACCATCAATAATACATCTTTGCCTTGGTCCCTGAAATATTCGGCTATGGTGGTGGCAAGGTACGCACCCCTTATTCTCACCAAAGGAGGAGAATCAGATGTCGCTGCAACCACAACCGCTCTTTTCAATCCCTCTTCTCCCAAAGTATCATTTATAAAATCTTTTACTTCCCGGCCTCTTTCCCCGATAAGACCAATGACCACTACGTCAGCACTGGTATGCCTGGTCATCATTCCCATCAAAACACTTTTGCCAACCCCTGAGCCTGACATAATGGCAACACGCTGGCCTTTGCCAAGGGTAATCAAACTGTTGATGGCTGCCACCCCAACATCCAGAGATTCTTTAATGGGCTCCCTTTCCATAGGGCCTATGGGTTTTCCATACAAATTGTACTCTTGTGCAGACTCAATTGAGCCTTTACCGTCTATGGGTACCCCCATTCCGTCTATCACTCTTCCTAAAAGTTGATCTGAAACACCCACCACCTGAGATGATTCAACCCGAATAATCCTGGCACCAAGACTGATCCCCCGGATATCTCCATAGGGCATAAATAACGCTTTTTCCTTTTTAAATCCTACAACCTCAGCTTTTACTTGTTGACCATGATCATTGATAATGCTGCAAAGACTTCCGATACCCATTCCTAAGCTATCGCCTTCTGCAATCAGTCCAACAATCTGAGAAACCCTTCCTTCGGGCTGTATCGTGATACATTGATCCACAGCCAGATCATATTTCTCAAAATCAATTTCATTTAAGTGTCCCAGGGTCATTTAGCCCCAACCTTTTTAATGGCTTCAAAGATGGCTTCAAGTCTTGATTCCGGGTCTGCTGAGATAGAAGCTGTGACGGTATCAATTTTACAGCCGCCCCTTTTAATAGAAGCATCTGATCTCACTGACACACTGTTTAATGAATCAATCACTTCAAAAAACTCATCTTTAATCATATCAATATAATCATAATCGTCCTGACAGACGCTTAATACCACCTCTTCGGGTTTAACCAGCGCTTTTAATGCATCCAGGATCAAATTTTTAACAATTTCATCATTTATTTCAATCTGGGCCATAACCGCTTTTTCGGCAATCTGTTGAATAAGGGAAATAATCCTTTCTTCATACTTTTCAACCAGCAAATCCAAAGTTTGATCTGCTTTCTTTAAGGATTCTTCAAGTGAACTTATAATCTCAACTCCTTTTTCCCGGGTTTCGTTTGTGGCTTTTTGTTCACCGTCCTTGAGGCCTTGTTCAAACCCCTGTTTCTCTCCTTTTTCTATTCCCTGCTGTTCCCCTTTTCCATGCCCTTTTGCTTCACCTTTTTTTAATCCTTCTTCATGCCCCTGCTTAGTTCCTTGTTCAAGACCCTTCTCAAACCCCTCACGATATCCTTTTTCTTCCGGGGTTTCTTCCGGCTCTTTACGATCTTCTTTTTCAGATAATCCATTGCCTTTAGAACTTTGGTTTTCTGTATTCGTGTCATCTTTTTCAAAAGGCTCGTCATTTCTTTTGATTAAAGGCTTGAAAATAATTTCTTCGAGTTCTTCTTTAACATCATACATCGGTTCAAATTCATGGGATTTTTCTTTCTCCAACTTCGGCTTTTCAAACAGCATTTTAAATCGATCAAAATCCGGATCGGATTTATCCATATTGTTTGAGTGTTCTTCATCAAAACTATCTAAAGAGCTTACATCAATGGGTTCAAATTTCTCATTCTTGATATCAGACAAGGACATCGTCTTTTCCTTTTCCAAGCGTTATCGTTCCATCAGCCTCAAGCTCTTTTGCGGCACGGACAACTGCCTGCTGAGCTTCTTCAACTTCTGCCAGACGGACAGGACCCATTGCATCAAGATCATCTTTAAGCATTTCGCCCGCTCGTTGAGAAAGATTGGAAAAAATCTTTTCTTTCATTTCATCTGTTGCCGTCTTAAGTGCATATGTCAACTGCTGTCCCTCAACTTTCTTGAGGATCTCTCTCATTGCCGTATCATCAATACTTGTCAGGTCTTCAAATACAAACATCAGGTTACGAATGTCATTGGCCATTTCTGGATTATCTTCTTCAACAAATTCCATGACCATATCTTCTGTTGTCTTGTCCACCCCATTGATAATATCCACAAGCACCTGCAACCCACCGGCCTTTCCTCCCGGGCCCACAGCACCGGAAAGCTCCAATTTTAACGCCCTGTCGACGTCCCGAACAACGTCTTCTGAAATCTGACCCAGCCTTGCAATTCGCATGGCAATATCCCCTTTGAGTTCTTCAGGAAGAGACATCAATATATCTGATGATATTTCAGACGGCATATGGGCAAGAATCATTGCAATGGTCTGAGGATGCTCTCCTTCCACATAGCCGGCAAGTGTTCCCACATTCACATTCCGGCTCCAGATAAACGGCTTATCCTGTTTTTTCTTCTCAAGATCATCAAGAATGGCATCGGCTTCTTTATCTTTCAACGTCTTTTTAACAACATTTTTAATAAACGAATCACTCTCTATGATCATTTTTGATTCACCCTCAAATTGATCTACAAAATCCAGGGAAACCGCCTTTAACATTTCAGGGGTAATATAGTCTATTAATGACATTTCAAATGCCACATCACTGATTTCGAGTTCATTCATTTTTTCAAATGCTTTGGTGGCATATTCCTCTCCCATGGCCATTAAAAAAATAGCGGCTTTTCGTGGACCGGATATACTTTCAGGGTCTATGGGATCAGCCATAATTATTCCTCCTCTACTTCGCTTATCCAGCCCTTAAGGATATTAACCGTCTTGTAAAGATCTTTCCGGGCATAATATTTTGCTTTTTCATTCACAGACATATTGGTAAAATAAGAATTCCGTTCTCTATTGTTCATCTCCTTTAAGAACGCCTCTTTTTGATCATCCGGCAGCAGTTCCAGGTATTCTTTTTGCTGTTTACCGTCCATTTCAATGAATTCAGGTTCTTTTTCCTCTTCTTCAATCAAGGCCCTGTCTTCAGGCCCGGGTAAGGCTTCCTGGTCAACTGTTGTTTTAATATCCTTCACAGTTTTTACGATGGGCCGTATAACAAAAAGAAATAATAATAATACTAAGAGTAGATTTGCAATGGTTCTGCCATACTCTTTTTGCACCATTTTCAACCCGGTAAGAGCTGGTTCCGCCTCAATCTCAGCGATGGAGGCAAACGGAAAACATTCCATGGAGACCTGGTCGCTTCTGTCTTCATTATACCCCATGGCTTTAACGACAATATCTTCAAATTGCTTCATCTCCGCAGGGGATCTTGGCACATAAACACGGCTTTTATTACCATTTTCGTCGGTTTTAAATTCATATTTCCCATCCACAACAGCCGCAACAGAAAGACGATTTAAAACCGCCATGGGTTTTTGGGTTTCCCGAATGCGTTTACTGATTTCATAATTAACGGTATCATCACTCTTATTTACCCGTTCATTATTTTGATCCCCTGCAAGCCCTTCATCACCTACAATAGGATTCACACTGGACGGCGTTGGAACTTCCTGGGATGCTGTTATGACCTTTTCTGCTCTATTTTTCCGGCTTCTGGTAAATTCTCCCCCCCGTTCAAATGGATCATAGATTTCTTCATTCATATCATTTTTTGAAAAATCCATTTCAGATGTCACTCTTACGATGGCCTTGTCCGTTCCGACAATTCTCTCAAGCATGGTCTGAATTCTTTTGGTGAGATTTTCCTCAAACCTGACTTTATACTTATACTGGGCATCTGCAAAATTTTGAGCCGTTATTTTGGCCTGTTCTTCTTCTGATTTTCCCTCAAAAAGAATTCTGCCTGTTGTATCAACAATGGTAACAAGTTTCGGGGTTAAGTCCTGGATGGAACTTGCCACCAGATGGGCAATGGCTGTGATATTTTCTTTTTCAAGATCAGTGTTTAACTCCAAAAGAATAGATGCTGACGGTTTTTTTATCTCTTCAACAAATACCGAGTCTTTTGGCAGCACAATCATGACACGGGCAGTTTTGACTTCATCAAACGCACTGATGGTTCTGGCTAACTCTCCCTGGATGGCTCTTTTTTTATTAATCTTTTGAACAAACTCTGTGGTGCCGAACTCCGTTTTATCAAATATCTCATACCCAACGCCCCCTCCTTTGGGAATCCCCTCTTTTGCCATTGAAAGCCGGACGTCATAGACAATATCTTCCGGAACCATAATGGTGGTACCATCCCCTGTGAGGCGATAGGGTGTGTTGGACTCCTTAAGTTTATCTACAACCGATGCAGCATCATCCTTTGAAAGTCCTTTATAAGCCACATCGAACTGGGTCTTGTTTGCCCAGACAAACAGGGTGCTAAACCCTGCTACAAGCACCATTGCAAAAACGCCTAAAGCAATTTTTCTAGACAGTGGCAATTCTTTAAGTGTTGTAATTATTCTTTCAATAACAGGATTCATAAACTTAAATCACTCCATTATATCCATATTATACCTGCATCCGCATGACTTCGTTATATGCGGCCATGATCTTATTTCTGACCTGTGCAAGAAGTTTCAAGGATGTATTCGCTTTTGAAATAGCCAGCATTCCTTCATGAATACCCATTTCTCCCTGAATCACTTTTTCAATGGAATCATCTGCAATATGCTGATTTGTATTCACATCCTTGACAGCAGCTTTAATTCTCTGTGCAAACTCATCGTCACGCCTGTTTATTTTATTACTCAGAGACTCGGTATTTAAAGAAATTCTATTAATCCCCTTTATCTCCATCATCTTAACTCACCTTTTCTTATTTACCAATTTCAAGTGCTTTTAAAACCATATCCTTTGTGGTGGAAAGAGCAGTAACACTTGCTTCATAGCTTCGTTTAGCCACCAGCATATCAGCCACTTCCGTCAAATGGTCCACATTGGGCATCTTCACATAGCCGGTATCAAGGTCGGCATCGGGATGGGCTGGATTGTAAACCATCCTGAAATTCTCCTGGGACCTCACAATCTGATCAACTCTTACCCCGGTTCCCTTGTCTTCTTTTTTGTCAGAATCAAACTCAATGGGGGAAAGCTCAATTCCCGACTGCACTTTCTTTAATTGCTTTTTTTCAATAATACTTTTAAAAGAATCAATATCGTCCCCTTTAAAAACAACCATTTTTCTGCGATAGGGTCCACCCTCTTTTGTTCGTGTGGTATCAACATTCGCAAGATTTTCAGCAATAACATTCATCTTGGTTCGATGAGCTGCAAGGGCGGTCCCGCTGATTTTTGCTGCCGTTAAAAGATCCATGAATTATTTACCTCCCTCATCAATTGAATAGTTCAGCATCTGTATTTTCCTTAATAACATTTCTGTTGTTGACCGATATTTAATATTATTTTCCATAAGGTTCATCATCTGAGTGTCAATATTGACGGAATCAAGGTGGTAGATATCAACCTCTTCACTGTTCTTCCCGTTCATTGCGAACCGGTCTTCATTATCTGCCGACAAATGCTTAATATGGGTTTTATCTAAAGATTCAGGCTCATCTTCTTTCATGACCCGTTTGAGAGTGTCGTTAAAATCAAGGTCCGAAGGCTTAAAGCCAATGGTATCCATATTAGCGATATTGCCTGCAATCAAATTATGCCGCCTGACTGACACATCAAGTGCCTTTCCAATCATCTTTGATGTATGCCCAAAAATTCTTGAATCTGCCATTTTTCCTCTCAATATGAGTTAAAATTTAAGAATATTATCTTAAAAACCTTTTCCATAATTAAGGCTTTTGCAATTTATATGCCTAAAACCTAAATCAGTTTTTTTTCTTTATACTCATTGAGTTTATTTCGAAGGGTCCGGACACTGATACCCAGAATTTTTGCAGCATGGGTTCTGTTACCCTCGGTTTGGTCAAGGGTTTTAAAAATCATTTTCTGTTCCATCTCTTTTAATGAACTGGGTTCAGGGCCAACGCCCTGATCAGCATCCGGGCCAGTCAAATCATCCTTTTGTTCCACTCCATCGATGAGAAGATCATTGGGTTCGATCAAATCAGAATCTGCAAGCAGGACTGCTCTGTGAATAATATTTTCAAGTTCTCTAACATTGCCGGGAAAGGAATGCCGGCTAAGGAGGGATACAGCCCGTTTTGTCAAGCCTTTGACATGACGGCCGTCAATTTTACAATATTTTTGAACAAAAAAATTACAAAGTACTTCAAGATCTCCTTTTCGATCTCTCAAAGGCGGAATGACCAGGGGAATAGTGTTCAATCTGTAAAAAAGGTCTTCTCTGAAATCACCTTTTTCAACGGCCTGTTTTGCATCTCGATTTGTTGTGGCAACCACCCGGACATCCACATCAACAGGTTCGGTTCCGCCAACCCGGTCCACAACCTTTTCCTGAAGGACCCTGAGCAGTTTTGCCTGAAGATGAAATTGCATCTCCGTAATCTCATCTAAAAACAGGGTCCCTTTATGTGCCAATTCAAATTTACCGGTCTTTCTTGATATGGCGCCGGTGAAGGCACCTTTTTCATGACCAAAAAGTTCACTTTCCAGAAGATTTTCCGGCAATGCAGCGCAGTTTACTGCGACAAACGGTCTATTGTATCTGTCACTCTTTTCATGGATATATTTTGCAAACAGTTCTTTACCCGTGCCGCTTTCTCCCTGGATCAATATGGAAGCACTTGAATTAGCAACTTTTGACGCCAGGGTGAAAAGCTTTTGGATACCTTTGTCCCGGGTAATGATTTGAACTTTTTTATGATGTGACGGCGACACCTTTTTGGGAAGAAGTTTTGGTTTCGATGCCAGCAATGCTCTTTTTGTACTCAACTCAAGCTGTTCTATTTCAACAGGCTTGATTAAATAATCCAGGGCACCAAGTTTCATTAAATTTACCGCGTGCTCAACAACAGGCTCTGCTGTAAGAATAATGGTCTGGCACAGGAGTTTGGCTTCGTCAACTTTTTTTAAGTACTCACTGGCACAAAAAGAGGGCGTTCCAATATCTGCAATGACCACATCCGGTTTTTTCTCGATAAGATATGAGAGTGCATTCGAGCCATCAGGGGTAGCATCTACCAAAAAACCAAGGTCCTCAAAAAACCGGACATATTCCATTCTCTCCTTAGGATTTTCAAGTATAATAAAAATTCTATGTCCCGGCATATTTTTTTTGTGTCCTTAAAACCTCCTAAGAGCTTTGAACCATCTGAGCTAATTCAAATGTATTCAGTCGATGCTGGGCAAGTCTTGCCCACACTGAATCATAAGATGCAACCACCTGTTTAAATGCCTCTTTGGCTTTTGGAATAATATTTCCCTTTTGATATGCATCCCCGAGCAGAAATCCAAGGTTTGCCTTTTCCCGATCATTTTTTGAAAAACTTAATGCTTTCAAATAAGCATCAGCAGCTTTTATATATTTTTTCAAAGATATATATGTTTGCCCCAATTCTTTATATGCATCCGTTAAAATTTCATAATTTTCACCCGGTGCCAAAGCAATTTCTTTTATTGCCTTCTCATGGAATTGGGACGCAGTTTTCAGATCTCCCTTTTTTGCATATACATTTGAATGCAAAATTAAAATCTTTCCTTTATCAAGGTGTGTTTTTGAAATTTTGAATGCTTCCTTAAATTTTGCTGAAGACCGTTTATATTTTTTTTTCTCAAGATAGATATCTCCTGCCCGTGACAGCGTTTCTACTCGATGTTTATTTTTAGGGAATCTTTTTGAGAATGCATTAAATAATTTTAATGCATCGTCATCCCTGCCGGACTCATCCATTGCTACACCTAACCCGAAAAGCAATTGTGATGATCTTGAAGATCTTTTATATTGTTTGTACGCATTAATCAAATGATTAAATGATTCTTCAAATAATTTTGCTTCAAGATATGCAAGCCCGACGCTAAAAGCAATTTTTCTGCTTCCCATTCTGTCGAGTCTTTCGTGCTCAAATTCATATCGGTTCAACACCTTTGTATAGTCATCTGACTTAAGTTGTTTTTGAAACAGGGCCTCATAAGCTTTTTGCATCAACTTAACCGCTTCGTACCGCAACCCCCTTGGATGTGTCGATAATAATTGTTCTATTTCTTTTATACATTTATTGTATTCACCCGTTGCCAGATAAATTTCTGCCAGGCGCATCATGGAAATTCTGGCAAATTTATTTTTAGGGAATTTAATTTTTATCATTTCATAAATTTCAATTTTTCCTTCGTCTGTTTTTAAATATCGTGCAATCCCGATAGAACTGGCCACATATCCTTCGGAGTCAGGAAATTTTTCCCTGACCAGTTCATAAATTTTAATGGCTTTTTCCTGATTATTTTCCATACCATAGGTATGACCGATTTTACTTAAAATAATATCCCGGCCTTCAACCTGCGGGAATAAATTTAACACGCGAGTAAGGGTTTGTCTGGCAGCTTTGCTTAAGCCCACTTCAAAATTGGCATTCCCAATGTGAAGCAGCAACTCATAGGAATCATAAACCTTTTTAGGATTAGACGCCACAACATAATTTAAAACCGTCAATGAATCCAGGTACTGTCTTTTTTTAAAAAGCGCTTTACCATATCCAATCCCGGCATCGGGTATATAGTTGTTCTCCACCGTATCTTCAAAGACCTGTTTATAATATCTTAATGCTTTATCCAGATAGCCTTTTTCGTCATATATCTCTGCCAGATGATACATGATCTCAGCAAGACCCGAATACGTAAGATACCCCTGCTTGACAATATTAAAATACCCTTCAGCAGCTGAAACATTATTCAATTTTTTTTGAATCATTCCAATGGCAGAATATCCATAGGCAAGTAATGATGATTTAGGATAGGATACCAATGCATCCTGAAACAGTCGTTCAGCCTTCATTAATTGAGCAAAATCATCTTTTCCCACGGTTTTGTAAAATGCATAGGCTCTTAAAAAATATGCCTGTTCAAGACAGGTAAAATTTTCCTGAAAAATATATTGATCCAGCACCTCAAACGCCTCTTCATACAAATCTTTTTTTAAAAGAAGTATTGAATTGCCGATCTGTTTCGAATCACATTGAGATCCATCAATAGCGCGGGCAAGATCACTGATATCTCCTTTATACTTACTTTGCTCCCTTCTATGCAGGGCATAGGCAGGTGGTGTTACTATTTTGACAGGTTCCTTTGATGCCATTTTACGAATTGGCTTTAACGGATCAGGCTTTTGAGGTGATATTTTTTTTATTGCCTTTACAGGCTCTGTCACAGCCTTTTTTGCTGTTTCTTTTTGGATCCCTTTCATAGAATCGGGTGTCGAGCCCTTTACTACTTTCGGGGCACTGTGTTTTTTTTCAAGTTCTTTTACAGTCGGCTCCGGCACGGTCACTGTTTTTTCCGGCTTTTTTTCAAGGTTAACGGTAAAGCTTGAATCTGCTTTATTGAACCCAGATCGAATAGTTCCATAGGGTTGATGACTGGTTAAAACAACAGCAATCACATTGCCCTGCAGGGTTTCCAGAGCAACATGCTTAATGGCTGATTTTTCTTTTCCCAATATCTTGAAGCCTTTTTCTAATTTCACATTTTTTAAAGCAACCAAAAGCTCTCTTTTTTCAACCTGGATGACTTTAACGGGAATATTTTGGGTCACAAAAAATTTTACAGCCAATGGATTTGCCTGTATCAAAATTTTCTTCATCACTGCCTGCTTTGCCACTGCAATATGTGATGAAAAATGGAACACGAGAAGTGATAAAATCAGGACTTGCAATCCTTTAAACAACTGATGTGATTTGTAATTTGGTTTACTCATAATCTTTACTTTGCTATATGGATTTATGTCATTTCAAGATGCCACATCTTAAATCAAAGCAAGTAGTATGCCATATATTATCAATTATACTTATCATAACAGAGAAAATCAAGGAGCGAAGCAATGATGCATTCTAAACTGGTTTACTCAGGCAAGTGGGGCTTGAATTTAAAAAAAATCAACAGCACATGAAAATGACAAAAAAATGACGCTTATCTGAAATCAAAAAACAGGTGCCGCACTTTCCGGTTCTATATTCATTTTTTTTATTTTTTCCACAAGAGTGGTTCTATTCATTTGTAAAAGCTCTGCAGCCCTTGCCTTAACCCATCCGGTTTCATCCAGAGCATGACGTATCAAAGATCTTTGATATTGATCCACGGCATCATTAAACCCAATCTCGTTATTAAAAACAGATATCACAGAGATAGGCGTACTTCCAGGCGATCTATTGGTAATATTTTCCGGCAGATCGTGGGGTTCAATTGTTTGATTTTCAACAAGAACGGATAATCTTTCAATTAAGTTTTCAAGTTCTCGGATATTTCCGGGCCAATCATAGTGAAGCAAAGCCTGTTTGGAATTCTCGCTAAAAATTTTTACTTGATAGCCATTCGACCTTTTGGTCAGATAATTTTGGAAATGATCTGTTAATACAAGGATATCTTCTTTTCGTTCACGCAGCGGCAGGATATGAAGGGGAATAACATTAAGACGATAATAGAGGTCTTCTCTGAATAATCCCTCCAAAATTGCTGCGGGCAAATCTTTGTTTGTTGCAGATATCACCCTTATATCCACCTCAATGGTAGTGGTTCCACCGACACGTTCGAACTGTCTTTCCTGAATTGCTCTCAGTAATTTGACCTGTAATTCAGGACTCATATCCCCGATTTCATCTAAAAAAATCGTTCCATGATCTGCAATTTCAAACCGCCCGATTCTGGAACGATGAGCACCTGTGAAAGCGCCTTTCTCATGTCCGAACAATTCACTTTCCAGAAGTTCACCAGGGATAGCACCGCAATTGATGACGACCATGGGGCCGTTACTTCTTGAACTATTTTTATGAATGGCTTTTGCTATTAATTCCTTACCTGTACCGCTTTCCCCCGTAATCAACACGGAAGAATCAGATTTTGATACCTTTCTTACCGTACCAAGAACTTTCATCAGCCCTTTACTGACACCGGCTATCCCTACCCGGTCAAACTCTTTTTTCTTGAATTCCGGATCACGGACTATTTCAGGGTCATTTTTTGCAGCAGTTGTCGGGACAATCATTATTTTAAAATCTTATCGAGTTTGTCTGAAATTGCTTCTGCTGTAAACGGTTTGACAACATAATTTGAAACGCCTGCCTGAACAGCTTCTATAACATTTTGTTTTTGAGCTTCAGCCGTAACCATCAAAAAAGGAGTGCTTTTATACGTATCACTTGCCCGGACTTTTTTTAGAAGCTCAAGACCCGTCATTTTAGGCATATTCCAATCTGATATAATCAGATCTATCCCCTGGCCTTCCAATACATCCCAGGCAGTTGTACCATCATCAGCTTCCACAAGATTCTTAAAACCAAGCTGTTTTAAAATATTCTTAAGAATACGGCGCATGGTAGCAAAATCGTCAACAATCAAAATTTTGATGGATGTATCCATTGCCACATTTTCCTCCTTCTTTGTATTAAACAGCCTTTCTATCTTTCAAAGCAGACCTCAATTGTAAATTTTCCATTGTTGGTCTCAAATGGAATAGCAATCTTTGGGCCATTGGTAAAGTGAATGATGCTATGACCTCTTCCGGTAACAACCGAAGGGATGGCAGCTTTAAGTACTCTTCCCATCTCTCCGAGTTCCCGTCTTGCCTGACCTGAAATCATATTTGTCAGTTCTCCTACCGCATCCGTAATTTCACTGTTCAGTTCCGTCATGGTTTCACCAAACATATTAGACACTATGGCTAAAATGCATTTTTCTTCAAAAGTTACGGCTATTGTTCCATTGGCAACCCCGGTAAGTCCTAAAATCCCAGACACATCCCCAATAGCAACATCATCTTTTTTAAGGTAGGGCTTACCGGCATCCACCGTCATAAAAGCCATGGTTTCTAAAACATTAATCGTTGCATTGATAAAAGGATTTACAAGTTTAACATCCATAAAATATATCTTTTAATAATTCAGCTTTAAATTGACGCTCATGCTTGAGCATCAACACGATTATAGTTTACAATATTTTTAAGATGAGAATAGGAGTCTACATCCATTGAATCAAACCCTATTCCCAAGCCATTATCACTGTCCCTGACAACCGTACCCTTCATCAGTAATTCAATTTTTTCTTTTGTGCCGGTAAGACAAACCTTGATGGAACATTTTGTTCCACAGGGAAATCTATCTTGTGTGCTGACAAATATCCCTTTAAGGCTTAAATCTCTGGAGCTTCCTACTAAATTAATTTGTCTTCCATCTGCTTCAAGCAATATCTGGATTGCCGTTTTAAACCCAACTCTGGAATGCTTGCGTCTTTCATCATTATTGGAGACAGCCATGGTGAATTTACTCCATGTTTTTTCTTTTCATGCAGTTAATTTTTAAAATAAAATAACACATTTTAAACTAACGCTCAAGCGATTAAAAATCATCCAGCAACTCCTGATCCGCTACTTCTAAGAACGCTTTTACGGCTTCAGGATCAAATTGTGTACCGGAATTTTCCTCTATGATATCAATGACCTTACTTTTCTCCATCTTTTTTCTATATGCCCTGTCCGAAGCCATGGCATCAAATGAATCGGCAACACATAAAATCCTTGCAAGCTTAGGGATTTCATCTTCTTTTATTCCATCCGGGTAGCCTTTACCATCAAACCGTTCATGGTGATGCCGGATAATTTTCATTTCCTGATCCCAGAGTCCCAGCTTGCTGATGATATCCGCACCAATCACAGGATGTTCTTTAATCTTTTCATATTCTTCATCTGTCAATCGGCCCGGTTTCAGGAGGATATCATCCCTGATGCCTATTTTTCCAATATCATGAAGGCTCCCGGCAAAACTGATAATATCGAGTTCTTCTTCTGTGCAACCCATTTGCCTGGCGATCATATGTCCATATTTTGCAACTCTTGTTGAATGTTTTCTTGTATACAGATCCCTTACCTCGAGTGCAGTTACAAATGCATAGAGTGTTGAAAAAAGGTTATCATAGATATTTTCATATAAAGCGATATTTTCAATGGCAGCGGCCGCCTTCTGGGTAATAAAATTCATATAATAAATATCTTTTTCATCAAAGAGCTTATCTTTTTGAAACGAGAATGCACTGGCAACACCAAAAATCTTGTCCCGGATTTTCAACGGTACAACCATTAACGAATGAACCACATCATCAAGATGCTTGTTTTTTCCAGATCCTGAAATCAGGCAGGGATTGTGATCTGAACTCAAGACATCAAGAATAAATTGACTGGCAGTGTTTGAAAGATCTCTTCCGAATGATGAACGAACCTTCTCATCTTCAATACCACAATCAGAACTTGCCATAAGCACCAGGGATTTGTCCTGATCAGAATAGATATGGAAAAAAACTTTATCCGCCTTTAATTCTTCCACCCCTAAATCAACGACTTTATTAAAAATACCATAACTTGAATCTGTTGTAGAGAAATCTTCCATCACCCGATTCAATGTATTGACTTCCTCAACTCTTTCCAGCAATTCACGATTCAGTTTTTTTAAGCGTTCCTGGCGCTCTACCTCTTCTTTTAAAATCAGATTCTCAACAAAAAGCTCACGTTCCCTTAAAATCCTTTTGAGCGTCAGCTCCATCTGTTCAAGATTAACAGGTTTGATCAGATAATCGACAACCCCGTTTTTCAATGTCTGTATAGAATTTTCCAGTGAAGGATACCCTGTCATTATAACGACCGGCAGGGTACTTTCTATCTGCCTGATCTTTTCAGCCAGCTTTAAGCCATCCATCTGCGGCATATTAATATCGGTAAATACGCAACCGATTGTTACCCTGTTCAAGACTTCAAGAGCTTCAATCCCATTGCCTGCCGTATAAACCTCATACCCTTTTCGCTGGAAATACCCTTCCGTCACATCAAGGATACCTTCCTCATCATCAACCACAAGAATTTTAATTGGGTTATCTCTCATCTTTGCTAACATCAACCTTCTTTACTGTATATAATTGTTGTCTGCTAAATG
>Ga0164311_10000494_pt1 | contig 17262 bp, 14 predicted proteins | sample GuaBasSedimGuay2_FD_121796 | JGI IMG/M metagenome (GOLD analysis project Ga0164311, IMG submission 121796) | Subseafloor sediment microbial communities from Guaymas Basin, Gulf of California, Mexico - Guay2, Core 4569-9, 9-12 cm | ecosystem: Environmental > Aquatic > Marine > Hydrothermal vents... | reverse complement strand
CCTCAATATATTCCAACGATTGATGCCGGAAGTAAGTATTGTATAACTCCGCATAATGGCCGCCCTGGGCCATCAGTCCATCGTGCGTGCCCTCTTCGATGATGCGACCGTGATCCATCACAATGATTCGGTCGGCGTGTTTGACGGTAGAGAGCCGGTGGGCGATGACGATAGCTGTCCGGTCGCGCATTAGCGTCTCCAACCCCTCCTGAATCTGCATTTCGGTGAAAGGATCTACGCTGGCCGTCGCCTCGTCCAGGATAAAGATGGCGGGGTCTTTTAGTATCACACGCGCCAGCGCAACCAGTTGCCGCTGCCCCATAGAGAGGCTGGCCCCTCGCTCGCCCACGTCGGTATCCAGGCCGTCCGGTAGACCGGCCAGCCAGTCGCCGCTGCTAATCCGCATGGCGGCCCGGCGCACCTGCTCGTCAGTGGCCTCCGGATGACCGTAGCGCACGTTGTCCCCCACACTGCCGGAAAAGAGAAACGGTTCCTGCGGAACCACCCCGATGTGTTGACGATACTGGCCCAGATCGAGTCGCCGAATGTCCCGGCCATCAACCAGCAGTCGCCCCTCCTGGAACTCGTAGAAGCGGGCGATCAGCCGGGCGATGCTGCTCTTGCCCGCGCCGGTGTGGCCTACCAACGCCACCGTCTCCCTGGGGTGGATTTCCAGGGCAAAGTTGGGTAGCACAGTCTCTTGGTCGGTGTAGGCAAAGATCAAGTCGCAGAACTCTATCCGTCCCTCCAACCGCTCCACCGGTTCAGAGGCCATCTGAATCACTTTAGGCTCGGCGTCAATCAGGGCGAACACGCGCTCTGCGGCGGATAGCCCGTCTTGGAACTGGCTCCAGAAGGATGAGATGTTCATCAGCGGCCACCAGAAAAAGCCCACCGCCTGCATAAACAGGTACCAGTTGCCGGGGCTGACCGCGCCGCTCCGCGTCGCCAGTCCTCCGGCGTAGACCAGCGCCGCAACTCCAATGCCAGAGGCCAAACCCATTATGGGAAAAATCGTGACCAGCGTCAGGCCGCGCTGCAATCCCATGCGATAGGCCTGCCGGTTGTTGGCGTCAAAGGTAGCATAGATAGAGCGCTCCTGCCGAAAGCTCTTGGCTACCACAATGCCGCTGATGGATTCCTGTATCTGGGCGTTGATCTTGGCCCTGACCCGTTTGGCCTGCTGGGTGACTTTGCGCGCGATGCGCCGGAAGCTGAGCGCGATGACAGCCGCTAGCGGCGACATGCCCAGAAGCAGCAACGTCAGCCAAAGATTGATGGTACACAGCCACGCGGCGAGGATGACGACCAGGAGCACTTGGCTGAGCAGATCCATCACCAGCGTGACGACCGTGCAAAAGTCCTGCGTATCGGAAGTGATGCGGCTGACGATCTTGCCAGAGGGATGCTCATCGTAGAAAGAGAGATCGTGCCCGACGGTAGCTTCAAAGACGTCCTCCCGCAACTTGAGCACCACGTCACCGATCACGCGGGCAGAGTACGTCTGCCGGACATAGTTAAAGACCCAGGCCGCCGCGCCCATCAGCAGCACGCCTCCCGCCATGAGCAGCATAATGTTGAACGCTGGATTGGCGGCCACCATGTCAATGGCTTTGGAAATGAGGATTGGCCCGCCGGTCCCGGCCGCCGAGTTCAGCACGAGCATCAAAGCTACCAACACCATCCGCCGAGCGTGGGGCCGGAAGTAGCCGACGATGCGGATTACCAACTCGCGGTCGCTATAGTTGCGGTCGTAGGCCTCAGTGTCGAGACCGTCTAGGATAAAGCCCACTATCTAGTCTCCCCTAATCGTATCTGGCGAAAATCCGCCGGTAATCCTCGCTCCGCTCCATCAACTCGTCGTGCGCCCCCTGATCCACCAACTCCCCCTGGCGCAGAACCAGGATGCGGTCGGCCCAGCGGATTTGGCTGAGGCGATGGGTGATGATGAAAGTGGTGCGCTCGCTGCTGATACGCCGCATGGCACGCTGGATCTGATCTTCGGTGGCGCTATCTATGGCGCTGGTAGAGTCGTCCAGGATCAGGATGCGCGGATCGGTGAGAAAGGCGCGGGCGATGGCGATGCGCTGCCGCTGCCCGCCGGAGAGCGTCACGCCGCGCTCGCCCACCTCGGTCTCATAACCGTCGTTAAAGCCGGTGATGAACTCGTGGGCTTGCGCCTCGTGGGCCGCCCGCTCGATTGCCTCCTGGTCAGCGCCGGCGCAGCCAAAGGCGACGTTTTCGGCCAGCGTGCGGGAGAAGAGAAATACGTCCTGCTCAATGGTCGAAATCTGCGAGCGCAGTGACTCCATACTCCAATCGCGCACGTCCACGCCGTCCACCAGCACCCGCCCGCTGCCAACGTCAAAGATGCGGTTGATCAAGTGCGTCAGCGTGGTCTTGCCGGAACCGGTCTGCCCGACGATGGCGATCGTCTCCCCTGGCCGGGCGGCAAAGCTAACGTTCTTTAGCGCCAGCTTACCACTGTGGCCAGAGAAACCAGGTTTTTCTGTAAGCGGAGCGACAAAAACCTGGTTTCTGTCGTCGCTGTAGCCAAAACTGACGTTCTCAAACACCACTTCCCCCCGGATCGGCCTGGCGACGCCGGTCTCGTTCTCGTCCAACTCTGTCTCTGTGTTAATCAGTTCCAGAATCCGTTCGGCGCCAGCGATGCCCAACTGCACCAGGTTGAAGGAAAAAATAGAGATAAAGGTGGGAAAGCGCAACGTGCCCATCAATCCCATAAAAGCGACCACCTGCCCCAGGCTGACGGTGTCCGCGCGCCAGAGCAAGAGCGCGTGCAAGAATCCACCGGCCCAGCAGAACAGAAACATCAACATCGGCAGATAGCGGGCCTGTATCTCGCCCTGCTCCACGAAATAGTCGCGGAACAAGCGAGCATCGCGGGCGAACTTTTCCCACGCGCGCCTCTCCTGAGCGTTCGCCTTGACCACCTCAATCCCGGCGATCGCCTCCTGCAACCCGGCGTTCATCGCCCCAAACTGCTCTCGTTGGGCCACACTGACCGGTTTGAGCCGGCGATTGTAATCATAGACCGTGATGGCCCACAAGGCCACAAAGATGAGTGGAACGAGCAGTAGCTTCAACTCGAGCTGACCAATCATAACGATGGGGACGATAATGGCCATCAGCGAGTCAATAATCAACATCATGCCGGGGCTGAACATCAGGTTGAGCGAGCGCACGTCGTTGGTGGCGCGCGCCATAATGTCGCCGATGCGCTGCCGTCCGTGAAAGGTCTGGCTCTTGCCTAGCAGGCTGACGTACAACTCGTCGCGGGCGTCCCGCTCAATGCGCTGGGCCACGAACTCTGTGGCAAAGTTGCGGATCAGGCCGCTCACTCCCTGCGCGACGGCCGCTCCCATCACGCCCAGCGCCAGGGCCAGTAGTGCGGTCGTCTCCCAGCCAGAGATGGTGATCGTGTCGAATCCGCGACCGATCAGAATCTGGCGATAGCTATAGGCCCAGTTGTTCAGGATGGCGGCCAAAATCACAACCAGCGGAAAGGCCCAGTAACGCGCCAGGTGAGAAATGATCCAGCGCAGCGGACCGGAGCGGTTGTAATGATGTTCGTCTTCCAGGCGAAATTCTCGTTTGGTCAATGGGTTCTCCAGAACCGGGTCTATCGTACCGGAGGCAAATTATACCACCTTCTCGTTTTTCGGCACGGCGAGCATCTTCACATCACAACGAATTGGGAAAAGAACAAATTTTTGCCGCCGAGTGTTCTGATTCGTTCTCTTCTAAATTCACTCTAGCGTATACGAGGCCTCAAAACATGCTCAACTGTGCGCCGGACTCTGGCGCGTATGGCTCCACTCTGGTCGCGATTCCGTACCGGCTGCACAGGCTATCAAACAATTCGGCCAATCGCCCAGCGTTGTTCGTCACGCAGTGATATTGATCCCCGAACGCTCTCTCGTACTTTTGCCTCACCCCTGGAAACAACCGCTCCAACTGCTCGTAGTAATAGGCCCGCTGCCTGTCTCGCAGGCTCATGCCAAACCAAGGGATGATGTACGTCGCTCCGTGCTCGTGGGCCTTTTCTACGATCCGGGTGATGTTCTCCTCGTCGTCCTCGATGAAGGGCAGGATGGGCATCATCGTTACACCGGTGTGGATCCCGTGCTCTGTCAGTACCCGCAGCGCCTCAAACCGCTTGGACGGCGGCGGCGCGCCTGGCTCTAGCTTTTTGCCCAGTTCGTCGTCGGCGGTCGTGATGGTAAAGCTGACGGCCGCATACCGCCGGTTGATCTGGCGCAGCGTACCCAGGTCGCGGAGCACCAGGTCGCTCTTGGTAACGATGTGAACAGGAAACCCAAATTGAGCAATGACCTGCAGCGCCCGCCCGGTCAAGTTCAACTCTTTTTCCAGCGGCATATAGGGATCGTTCATTGAGCCGGTGCCGATGGTGTCCTTGACGCGCTTGCGGGCCAATTCCTGGCGCAGCAACTCGATCGCGTTCACCTTGATCAGTATGTCCGCGAAATTCTCGATTTGGTAGCACTCACTACGCGAGTCGCAGTAGATGCACTGATGCTGGCAACCCCGGTACAGGTTCATATTGTACTTGATCCCGAACCAGGTATCGGGCTGCTTGACGTGAGAGAGCAGTACTTTGGCCCGTATCTCTTTGATCATACAGCTCTTCCGGGGCCCTCAAAGTCTTCTTTCTAGATCAAGTTTTGCCTGACCCCATCCAGCACCACCCGCGCGTCCGGCGCAAAGCCAAAGAAACCTTCTAGCTTCTCGCAGGCATACTCAGTGCAATGAGCGCAGTTGACCACACCCCGCTCCACGCTGCAGGCGCGAATCTCGCACTCGGCGCAGTGACTGAATTTGGGGCCTGTTTCGCTCAGACAGCCATTGCAGTTGATCATCTCGGCAGTGATGTTGGGAGCATCAAACTCCTCGCGCCATTGAGCGGCCACGCGCTCCCGTGCGGCATCGTCATCAGACTGCGTGGCGATGTAGGCCGGGCAATCTGTGCAAACCAATCCACAATACGCAATGATCTTGTCCATCAGATTTCCTCCTCAAAGCGATTGTCTAATCTCTTCCAACACTGCTTGCGCCTTTGATGCGTGCTCGAAAAAGCCCGCCAGCTTGTCGCACGCCGTGTCCGCGTGGACATAGTCATCACAGTACGCGCAGTTGACCACGCCCCGCTCCACACCGCAGGCACGAATCTTGCACTCGGCGCAGTAACCAATCTTTCGCCCGCTATCTCCCAGACAGCCGTCGCACCTGGCCGACTCGGCGGTAGCGTCCGGCATACCGAACTCTTCCCGCGCCCGCGCCGCCATCTGCTCCAACGCAGCAAGATCGTTCGTCTGCGTGGCGATGTAGGCATCGCAGTCGGTGCAGATCAATCCACAGTACGCAATAATCTTGTCCATCAGATTTCCTCCTGTTCACTAAAAAGGATACCCCGTGGCCCCCTGGCACCCCTTCAGCGCCGAGATCTCGCCACAGTGAGCATTGATGTGCCAGATGACAAAGGTTTCCACCATTTGGGCCAGACTGAGTTCGCCGATGGGAGTCTTGACCTGGCGCTCCAGATCCTCCGGCGAGAGAGACGCCAGCCAGCCATGAGCGGCTTTGATGACAAGCTTCTCATACTCTCGCAGCGCCGCCAGATCAACGCGGGTTTCCCGTATCTCCGGTGGGTGATCTTTTCGCTGCTCCCCCGCCGAACTGACCACCACCTTTTCCTGCCATCCCTCTCTCTGAAAAAGAGGTGCTTGCCCCAGTCCCCACCCGTGTACGGCCATATCCACGCTGGCGAGGGTATGCCAATAGAGACCGCCGATGGGGTTGGCAATGCCGGGCGGCGTCCAGTCGGCTTGCTCCTGGGTCAGGTCGGCAGTGACCTGGCCCAGGATACCCAAGGCATTGCCTACCGAATATTGAAGTAATTCAACCGTGTTCATTTATTCTTCCTTTCTGATCTGCAAAGTACGTTTTTCAAAAACTGCCCTGTGTAACTCCCCTCCACCTGAGCCACCTCCTCCGGCGCGCCCTGGGCCACGATGTACCCGCCCTCGTCGCCGCCCTCCGGCCCCAGGTCCACGATCCAGTCCGCCGTCTTGATCACGTCCAGGTTGTGCTCGATGACGATCACCGTATTGCCGGCGTCGGTCAGCCGGTGGAGCACGTCCAGCAGCTTTTGGATGTCGGCAAAGTGTAGTCCCGTGGTTGGCTCATCGAGGATGTAGACCGTGTCGCCGGTAGAGACGCGGGCCAACTCCTTGGCCAGCTTGACCCGCTGCGCCTCGCCGCCAGAGAGCGTGGTCGCACTCTGACCCAGTTTGACGTAACCCAGCCCCACGTCAACCAACGTCTGTAGAATACGCTTGATCTTGGGCGCGTTACCAAAAAAATCGAGCGCCTCCTCCACGTCCATATCCAGCACGTCGGTGATAGTCTTGCCCTTGTACCGAATCTGCAGCGTCTCCCGGTTAAAGCGCGTGCCTTTGCAGACGTTGCACGTCACCCACACGTCGGGCAAAAAGTGCATCTCGACTCTCTTCTTGCCGTGCCCCTTGCACGCCTCGCAGCGCCCGCCCTTGACGTTAAAGCTAAAGCGCCCTTTCTCGTACCCGCGCACCTTGGCCTCTGGCGTCTTGGCGAGCAATTCGCGGATGGGCGTCAGGACATTAGCATAGGTGGCCGGGTTGGAACGGGGCGTGCGCCCAATGGGGTCTTGCGTGATGTTGATGACCTTATCCACGTATTCCAGCCCCTCGACGCAGTCGTGATCGCCCGGCTTTTGCTCCGCCCGATGCAGCATTGCGGCCAGCGCCGGATGGAACGTCTGCGCCACCAGCGACGACTTGCCGCTGCCCGAGACTCCTGTGACGCACGTGAACAGCCCCAGTGGGAAACGCACGCTCAGGTCCTTGAGGTTGTTCTGCCGCGCGCCAACGATAGTGAGCCATTTCCCATTGACCGGCCTACGCTGGCCATTGGGCGACGTGACCTCCAGATCCCCGCGCAAGTAACGCCCGGTCAGCGAGTTCGCTTCCTGTTCGATCTCCTGCAACGGGCCGGCAGCCACCACGTAACCTCCATTGACGCCCGCGCCCGGCCCCAGGTCCAAGACCCAATCGGCGGTACGGATTGTCTCCTCGTCGTGTTCGACCACGACGACCGTGTTGCCCATATCGCGCAGATGTTCCAGAGTGTCCAGCAAGCGGCGATTATCCCGCTGGTGCAGGCCAATGCTCGGCTCGTCCAACACGTAGAGCACGCCCACCAACCCGCACCCGATCTGACTAGCCAGCCGGATGCGCTGCCCCTCGCCGCCGGATAACGTTGGCGCAGAACGGTTGAGCGTCAAATAGTGCAGGCCCACGTTCAACAAGAACTGGATCCGCTCATGTATCTCTTTCAACACCTCCTCGGCAATCTCTGTTTGCTCCGGCGTCATCTGCGACCACAACTTCTCGACCCACCGCAGGGCCTCGCCGATGGACATGGCCGTCACCTCGTTGATCGTCCGCTTGCCCACAGTGACCGCCGCGCTCTCTGGGCGCAATCGCTGACCGTGGCAGGTAGAGCAAGGCTGCTGACTCATAAAGTTTCTGTACCAACGACGCATACCGTCGGACTTGGTCCGGCGGTAGCGGCGGCGGGTGGCATTGATGGTGCCTTCGAACTCCCATTCACCCTGCCACTCGCCCCGGTCGCTCTCCGATTGCCAGTTCACCGTGACACCGCCGTACAAGATAGCCTGCCGACACTCCTCCGAGAGCGCGCGCCAGGGTATGTCCATGTCATCGTTGAACTTTTCCACGATTTGTCGCAAAATTTTGTACGTCCCGCTCGATTTTTTCTTGTCTAGTTCACCAAAGGTGCGCACGCCACCCTCGTGCAGGCTCTTGTCTGGGTCAACAAACCGGTCGGGGTCAAACTCGATCTTGGTTCCCAAACCGTTACACTCCGGACACATGCCCATCGGTGAGTTAAAGCTGAACATGGCGGGCGTCAGTTCGGGAAAGCTGATACCACAATCTGGGCAGGCGTTCTTTTCCGAGAGCAGCCAATCGCCGCCGTCGCCTCTATCAATAATGATCAGACCCTCACTGGCGCGCAGGGCGGTCTCCACCGAGTCGGTGAGGCGTGTGATGAACGCGTCGCGCTCCTGGCCGCCCCCGTTCTCAGGGGCGACCAGCCGGTCCACCACCAGCGCAACGTCGTGCTTTTTGTTCTTGTCGAGCTTGATCGCCTCGCCCAAGCCCCACACCTCGCCGTCCACCCGCGCGCGAGAGAAGCCATCGGCGCGGGCCTGGGCGAAGGTGTCTTTGAACGTGCCCTTGCGGTTGCGGGCCAGCAGAGCCAACACCTGGAAGCGCTCGCCAGCCGGCAGCGCCGCCACTTGCTCCACGATCTCCTGCGCCGATTGTGCCCGCACCTCGCGCCCGCACTCTGGGCAATGAGGCGCGCCGACGCGGGCAAAGAGCACGCGCAGGTAATCATAGATCTCTGTCACCGTCGCCACCGTCGAGCGCGGGTTCCTGCTCACCGCCTTCTGCTCAATGGCAATCGCCGGGCTGAGACCGCCGATAAAGTCCACCTTGGGCTTTTCCATCTGGCCAATGAACTGCCGCGCGTAGGAGGAGAGCGACTCGACGTAGCGCCGCTGCCCCTCGGCGTAGAGCGTGTCGAACGCCAGCGACGACTTGCCGCTGCCCGAGACGCCCGTGATCACCACCAGCTTGAAGCGCGGCAGTATCACATCAATGTTCTTCAGATTGTGTTCCTTGGCTCCACGGATGAGGATTTTTTCGGAATACATGGTGAGGGTACCTCTCATCGGCGATGACTCTGATTTACGGAGACAAAAGCACATTTATTATAGCACATTTGTTCTGGCGCGCAAAAAGAGAAAGCAGCAACCGCAGCCATAACACAGGAACGACCCGGTCGGGTCGTCCCTGAGACAGCAATTCCCGTTATGGGGGAAAAGTCAGGTCGTAGCCGCGATTTCGCAATCGCGCAGGGCGCTTTACGCGGAAAAATACACGCGATAGCGGATTGCGTGCAACCTCCGGTTGCCATAATCCGACGAAATCGCGGCTACAAAACGGGAATTGCTGTCCCTGAGAATTCATTGAGAGACATTATTGCTGAACAATGCCCGTCCGTTTTATTTTATCACAGAGCACGCAGAGCCTGTCGAGTTCTTTCTTTTTGGTCCCTGGACAAGCCGCTTTTCCAGTTCGAGGAACTATTTTTGATCGTCTCTGCGATCTCAGTGCCCTCTGCGGTTAGAAAAGGGGGAGACAAGGGCGCCCAGTGTCAGTGGTCACGCGTGTACAGGCTGCGACCCAGTGCACGAGTTGAAAGGAGTTGCGGACGCTCCAGTCCTTCAACCTGCACTTGCTCAATCGCGCCTTCCTGCAAAAGCGTCGCGATTGTGCGATCCATATCCTGCGGCGTCCACTTTAGAACGTGGAACACCTTCTTGATTATCCTTCGATCCACCGCAACTACATTGTCGAGGTATTGCAGCGCCAAAATGCGACGGGCCTCGCTGCGCTTTATGCCCCGTGCCTGCTCGGAAATCTCGGGGAACCAACGTTGAAACAACTCATAGTAGAAAGCGTAATTCCACGCGCCGGTGCGGGCTACACCGACCGGCACCACCTTCAAACCTACCTGCAACTCCACCAACGCTCTGTCAAAGCGCGACTTGGCGCTCCTCGCACTCAAACGGGCCTTACGGCGCAGTTGAATGGTGTCCAGGGGGCCGTGGTCGAGCAGGGCCTCGTAAATCCACTTGGCCTCAGCTGTCATCGTCCCGGCGCGATACTCTTCCAAGTAATCCAGCAAATTCCCATAATTTTCAGTACAAGCATACACAGCCGGCAGCAGATCAAGCGAGACCAGCGTGGCCCGCCTACGAAAAAGCTTTGCATAGTACCACCATTGCTTATCGAGCGCCTGATCTTTCCAGCTCCAGCACTTGGTGATGTCGGGGCCGTCGTGCTCCATCGGCACGGGCCGCACCCGCCCGGCGATGGCGTGGAACAAGTTGGGCATCTCGATTCCCTTGATCGGCCAAAAGTGGCAAAACCCCACTTCCTCGACAAAGGCGCGCGCGTCCTCGACGGTGCGCAGCCGCCGCTCAGGAGTGCGGCGATAATTGTGCTCACGAACACTGCGAACAGAATCCAAATCCATCTGAACACTCTCAGACGTTGAAGCGGATGTTGAGGATGTCACCATCTTGCACCACGTAATCGCGTCCCTCCAGGCGAACCTGGCCCCGTTTGCGGGCCTCGACCATAGACCCGGCGGCGATCAGGTCAGCGTAGCTCACCGTCTCGGCGCGGATGAACCCCCGCGCCAGGTCGGAGTGGATCGCTCCGGCGGCCTCCACCGCGCTGGCCCCCTGCGGAATTGTCCAGGCGCGCACCTCGTCCTCACCGACGGTGAAGAACGATTGCAAGCCGAGCAGTCCGTAGCTCAAACTGATCATCCGGTTCAGCCCTGGCTCCTTGATGCCATACTCGGCCAGGAAGAGATCCGCTTCCTCCGGGTTCAGGGCCGCAATCTCCATCTCCAACGAACCGTGCAGGCAAGCGGTTGCCGAGTGGCAATGAGGATAGCTCAGGTAAGTATCCGGATCATCGCTCCCCTCGTCTCCCACGTTGAGCAGGATCAGCATGGGCTTGGCGGTAAGAAACTGGTAGCCGCGTAGTTGCTTTTCCTCGTCCGGCGCCAAGGGCAGGTCGCGGAGCGGGGTTTCTTGTTCCAAAGTCTCTTTGATCCGCGCTGCTAAGAAACAGCTTTTTTGGAAAAACCCAAAACCCCGTCCCCGTTGTTTCTCGTAAAATGAAGGACACCGTAGGGGTTTTGGGCGCTAACAAGTCAAGCTCTCGTTGGTCGGTCTGGCGTTCGGCGTAGGCTCCTTTCCGGGAGAGATCGTGCTCCAGCCGCTCCATCCGCCGCTCAACGATTAACAGATCGGAGAAGAGAAGTTCGAAATCCAGTGCCGCCAGGTCGCTGGCCGGGGCGACCGGACCGTTGGGATGGGGCACGTGCTCGTCCTCAAAGGCGCGCACCACGTGAAGCAAGGCGTCATTCTGGGCTACCGCGTTGAGCAGCGGGCCGCTCAGCCCGCCATCCCGCCCGATGCCGACCCGCAGCCCGGCGATGTCGTTGTACTGGATGCGTGCGTAGGTGGTCTTGCGCGGTCGAAACAACACGCTCAACCGGTCCACCCGAGGGTCGGGTACCGTGACTATAGCAACGTGCGTTTCGATCTGCCCCGTGCTGTAGGCAGCAGTTTCAACCTGACTGTGGGTCAGGGCGTTGAATATAGTAGTCTTGGTGCTGTTGGGCAATCCAATGATGCCGATTTGCATGACACGCCTCTGGACAAAAATCTAGCAGAGCAACCGAGGTCGCTCTGCCGGGCGGCATTGTAACACAGGTAGAGCAAATTGACAATTTGCCCCCTGAGATTGTACATCAAACAGGCCACAGGGATAGCTGGTGGGCCGGGCGACGACCGTCCAGCAGAATGAAGGGAGCCGCCCGCTTAGTCACGATCCTCAATTTGCGCAGGTCGGTTAGAACGCGCAGCCGGCCGCGCCGTCGCTCGCGCAGGATGCGCTCGACGCTCTTGGGACCGATACCGGGCACGCGCAGCAGGTCGCGCCGAGCGGCGGTGTTCACCTCGACGGGAGCGTAAGCCAGATGTCGCCGCGCCCAGGCTAGCTTGGGATCGCTTTCCAGGGGCAGGTTACCGCCAGGATCGAAAGGGAGTTCCTCGACGGTAAAATCATAGTCGCGCAGAAGAAAAGAGGACTGATAGAGACGGTGTTCGCGCAGGGGTGACGAGGGGGGTTGATTCTCCAGTGGAGTATCAGTCACTGGCGAAAAGCTGCTAAAGTAAGCGCGTGCAATACCAGCTTGCCGGTGCAAGTATTCAGTCGTGGTCAAAAGCTCCACATCGCTCTCATCAACCGCGCCGACGACGAACTGGGTGGTAGAACTTGGCCAGCGGCCGGGCATCTCTCGCCGAATCTCTTCAATCCAGCATAGTCGTTTCAGCAATTCTTCAGCAAAGGCTTTGTGCGGAGCCAGGCGAGCCAACCGTTCGGCGTTGGGCGCTTCCAGGTTAACCGAGACCCGGTCAGCCAAACGCATCGCCGCCAGTACTTGCTCCCGCTCCGCGCCCGGCATGATCTTGAGGTGAATGTAGCCCTGAAATTCGTAGCGCTGGCGCAAAATCTGTGCCGTCGCGATGAGGCGATCCTGGATACGCGGTCCGCCCCCGGCCAGACCGGAGCTGAGAAAGAGGCCCTCGGCGTTGCCCTTGCGATGCAGTTGCACAAAGAGACGCGCCAGTTCATCGGGGGAAAAAGTAGCGCGGCGGAAATCGCGCCCCTGGCGAAAAGGGCAGTAGGCGCAATCCCGTTCGCAGGCGGATGTGAGCATAGTCTTGAGCAGCGTGATGCGCTTCCCGCCGGGCATCACGGCGTTGTGGATAGCGCCCGCGAGGTCGTCATCCTGCCGGGCAGGCGGTTGTCGCGCTCCCACCTCCTCGGCTGGCTCAAAGCAGGTCGGCGGCCCCAGCAGCTTAAATTTCGCCAGTGTATCCATCACAACCTCCTACTGCTATTATACGAACAAGTGTTCTAGTTGTCAAGCAATTCGGAAGAGCGAAATTAGTGGGGGACCAGCAATTCCCGTTATGGGTGAAAAGTCAGGTCGTAGCCGCGATTTCGCAATCGCGCAGGGTGCTTTACGCGGGAAGATACACGCGATAGCGGATTGCGTGCAACCTTCGGTTGCCATAATCCGACGAAATCGCGGCTACAAAACGGGAATTGCTGGTGGGGGCCATCCTTTGAGGCCCGCCAGTTCCGTTCGCAGGAGCGCAACCGGCACGACGCGGTCAACCGGCTGATTGAACTGATTCGCAAGGCGGCCAAAAAATAAAGTTCGCCGCAAGACCAAACCGGCTCGCGCCTCCAAGCGGTGCCGGCCGCTTTCCCCTGCGGAATACTGGTCCAATTTTGAATCCGGTCTGCGTTTGTCTATTAGAAGCCTAAAGAGTATAATGGACACCCGTATCAACACCAATTTCTAAGCGAAAGAGGGTAAAACAATGAGAATTGTGCTTGACGCAATGGGTTCCGATAATTATCCCGCTCCCGACATCGAAGGGGCGGTGCTGGCGGCGCGGGAATGGGGCGACGAAATCATTCTCGTCGGGCGCGAAAGCGACATCCGGCAGGAGTTGGCCCGCTACGACACCGCCAGCCTAAAGCTAGAGATTGTCCACGCCCCTGAAGTCATCGAGATGGACGACAAGCCAGCCTGGGCCGCGCGGGAGAAAAAGAACTCCTCTATGCACGTGGGAATGGGCCTGGTGCGCGCCGGCGAGGCCGACGGGTATGTGACCGCCGGCAACACGGGCGGCGTGCTGGCGGTGGCCACGCTGCACACCCTGCGTCGTATCCGGGGGGTGAAACGTCCGGTGTTGGTCGCGATCCTGCCTATGCCGGCCGGCCGCGTCGTCGCGCTGGATATCGGCGCCAACGCCGACTGCCGGCCCGAGTATCTGCTCCAATTTGCGCTGATGGGCAGCATCTATGCGCGGGCGGTACTGGATTGCGCCAAGCCTCGCGTGGCGCTCCTCTCCAACGGCGAGGAACCGGGCAAGGGAAACACATTGGTGAAGGAAACCTACGATCTGCTGGCCGATTCCGACCTGAACTTTATCGGCAACATCGAGCCTAAAGAGGCCGTAACCGGCCACGCCGACGTCGTCGTCAGCGATGGCTTTACCGGCAACGTCTTTATCAAGACGATTGAGGGTACGGCCAAGATGTTGACCGGCTTTATCCGAGACGAGATCAAGGCCAGTCCACTGACGGCGGTGGGCGGGCTTTTGGCCAAGCCGGCCTTTGGTCGCGTGGCGCGCCAGGTGGACCCGTTCGAGGTGGGCGGGGGGCCGCTGTTGGGCGTCAACGGTGTGGTCATCATCGGCCACGGGCGCTCCAACGGACGCGCCATCAGAAGCGCCATCGGGCAGGCGCGTAAAGCGGTACAGGGAGGAGTTGTGGAAGCAATTCGCACAGGATTGGCAAAGGAGCATAAATGAGCAAACGCAGACGTGTCGTCGTCACCGGCATAGGGGCAATGACCCCCCTGGCGCTGACGTTGGAAGAGACGTGGGAGGGGCTGCTGGCTGGCCGCTCAGGCATCGGCCCCATCACCCAGTTTGACGCATCCGGGTTGCCGGTGCGCATCGCGGGTGAACTGAAGGGCTTTGACCCTAAACAATACATCAACTTTAAAGAAGCGCGGCGCATGGCGCGTTGCTCGCAGGTGGCCGTGGCGACGGCTCAAGGTGCGCTGGCAGACGCAGGGCTGGCCTTGCCGCTGGCCGACGAGGAACGGGTCGGTGTGCTGATCGGGAGCGGCGTTGGAGGCCTAGAGCGCGCGATTGCCGGCATAGACACGTTCCACACCAAAGGAATTAGTCGAGTCAATCCATTCATTCTCGCCTCGACGCTGGTAAACATGCCGTCCCACCACGTGAGCTACTGGGCCGGCGCCAAAGGGCCGATTAGCACCGTAGTCGCCGCCTGCGCCACAGGCACGCAGGCCATCGGGGAGGCATCCGAATTTATCCGACGGGGCGCGGCCGATGTGATGATGTGCGGAGGCGTGGAGGCGCTGATCCACTTTTCCCCCATCGTTGGCTTTGCCGCCATGCGGGCACTCTCTACCCGCAACAACGAGCCGGAGCAGGCCAGTCGCCCTTTCGACGCCGACCGCGACGGCTTTGTCTTTAGCGAGGGCTGCGCGATACTCCTCCTGGAATCGTTAGAGCACGCCCAGGCGCGGGGAGCGCGCATCCACGCCGAGGTACTGGGCCACGCCTCCTCGTCCGACGCTTTCCACGTGGCGCAGCCAGACCCAGAGGGGAGAGGCGCCAGCCGGGCCATGGAGTGGGCTCTGGAAGATGCCAACGTAGCGCCGGCCGACGTGGGTTACATCAACGCTCACGGCAGCAGCACGCTGATCAGCGACCCGATCGAGACACGGGCGATCAAGCGCACGTTCGGCGAGTATGCTTACAAAACCCCCATCAATTCAACAAAGTCCATGATCGGCCACGCGATGGGGGGCGCTGGGGCGATTGAGGCCGCCGTGTGCGTGTTGACGGTCGAGCGGGGCATGATCCACCAGACGCTCAACCTGGAAAACCCCGACTCAGAGTGTGACCTGGATTACGTGCCGGAGGGAGCGCGTCAGGCCGATGTACGGGTTGCGCTCAAAAATTCTTTCGGCCTGGGCGGGCAAAACGCCTGCCTGGTAGTGGGCCGCTACGAGGAGTGAAAATGCGCATCATCCGCAACGAACGACGTATCCGTGTGTTTAGCTTTATCGGTCGGTACGTCCCACTGGCAGGGCTGGTGGCATTGCTGGCGGGCCTAATCCTCTCATACGTAAAACCCAAGTGGTTTGCGCCAATGCTGGCCAGCGTGACTTTGGGCTTTATCCTATCAGTAGTAGGAGGCTTTTTTGCCGACCGTTACGCCGGCCCCCTGGCCCAGCACGAAACGCTGGTCAAGGCGCTCAAGGGGCTGGGCGACGACTATGCGCTCCTGCAATACATCCTCCCCACCCCGCACGTCCTGGTAGGGCCTGGCGGCTGTACCGTCTTTGTGGTCAAGGCACAGGGAGGGGAGGTGACCTACAAAAATGGCAAATGGAAGCACAAACAGCGGAGCAAGTTCTTCCGCCAGTTCGCGGGCCAGGAAGCGGTGGGCGCTCCTGATATTGAGGCCGAGCGCCAGACGCACAAGTTGGAACGTTGGCTAACCAAACAACTGCCCGATCTCAAGATACCCGTGCGGGCCGTTATCCTCTTCGTCAACCCCGACGTCATGCTGGAGGTTGACGACTTGCCCGTACCATCCTTTCGCGGCAAGAAAGTAAAAGCATGGCTGCGGGGGCCAGGCAAGCTCAAACCGCTGCCGCTTGCCACACACCGTCAACTGGCCAAAGCATTGGGGCTTGAGTAGATGCTACAAATTGCCATTGAAGCAGCGCGGCGGGCCGGTCAAGTGATAATTGAGCGCTACCCGGCCAAGCGCGACGTCACCAGCAAGGGCTACCGCGACATTGTCACCGATGCGGATACTGCAGCGGAAACTGTCATACTGAACATGATCCGCGAACGCTTCCCCGATCACGCCACCCTCTCCGAGGAAGCCGGCGGCAGTGATATTGGCAACGGCTATACCTGGGTTGTGGACCCGCTGGACGGGACGACCAATTATGCGCACCGCATCCCCGTTTTCGCCGTTTCCATCGGCGTGCTGGAGGGGGGCGAACCGCTCATTGGCATCGTTCACGATCCGCTGCAGGGCCAGACGTTCGTGGCCGAGCGGGGTGAGGGGGCTATGCTCAATGGTGAACCAGTCTGCGTCAGCCGCGTGGAGGATTTTGGTCACACGTTGGTAGGCCTGGAGTGGGGGCGCGGCGACGAGACGCGCAGACGAGCGTTGGCCTGGCTGCGGGAGTTGGCCCCCCGGTGCGGCACGGTGCGAGCTTTGGGGTCGGCGGCGTTAGGGCTGGCCTACGTGGCCGCGGGCTGGCTGGATGCTTACTTCCATTTGGCCCTAAAACCCTGGGATTCCGCCGCCGGGATGCTCCTCGTTGCCGAGGCGGGCGGACGATGCACCACGTTGACGGGCGAGCCGTACCGCGTGGACTCGCCGGGTTGCCTGGCGACGAATGGGTTGATCCACGAGGAATTGCTAGGTGTGATGAGGGGAGGCTGTTGACTGATGTCTCTTTATGGCAAGTGTTCCAGATCGTTCAGGTCTTTGTGTCTGCCACTGGCTTTTTTGTTAGCTTTCAGGCATTTCAGGCTGATGATGTTTACTTCAACGCCATCAAGTATGTCAAGCGTTCGCTCTGTGTAACATTCCTCAAAATCTACCCCGGAAGCCGAGGTCAGAACCTCAATCTTTACCGGCGGGACGCCCATACGGATGACTTGATTTTTCTTCAGAAAGAGATCTTTCGATAGCCCTGGGACATTGAACCCAAACTCCTCTAGAACCGCCGTTATCTTTTCTGCATTTTGTGGATGCACCGCAATCCATACGTCCATATCAGCGGTCGCTCGTGGATAGCCGTGGTATCCGACCGCATGGCCGCCGATGAGCAAGTATTCGACCTTATGCGAGTTCAGTAATT
>Ga0164311_10000493_pt1 | contig 17282 bp, 17 predicted proteins | sample GuaBasSedimGuay2_FD_121796 | JGI IMG/M metagenome (GOLD analysis project Ga0164311, IMG submission 121796) | Subseafloor sediment microbial communities from Guaymas Basin, Gulf of California, Mexico - Guay2, Core 4569-9, 9-12 cm | ecosystem: Environmental > Aquatic > Marine > Hydrothermal vents... | reverse complement strand
GTCCCCGGTATGATGTTGTAACTTTCATCCACTTCAGCTATGACAGCACCCTCCACTCTATTGTCTCCTAAAGCCCTCACTATGGTGTGCTTCAGGAGAACGGGTACGCCGAGTCTTCTTATCTTGTTCAAGTGAACAACGTATCCTCCAACTTTATCGGCTATTTCGACTATGGCTTTTACACTCGCTCCCGCCTGGATCAATTGATACGCGACGATGAGGCCGATGTTACCTGAACCGATGATGAGGAAATTCTCTCCCGGTAGAACCCCAAACTGGTTCATAAGTGTCTGCACTGCTCCTGCCCCATAGATACCTGGTAGGTCGTTGTTCTCGAAAGTCACGTACTTTTCAGATGCACCAGTTGCTATCAATGTGTACTCAGGTTCTATTCGGAAAACTTCATTCTCTTTTCTATCCCAAGCGAGCACACCGTCTTCGTAAATACCGATCACAGATGTCATCGTTCTGGCTTCGATGTTTTTGTATTTCTTCAACTCCTTTACCAATATCTTCGCTATTTCGAATCCACGAACAGATGCGTACGTTCCTTCATGACCAAAGAATTTATGGGTCTGTTTCACGAGTTGCCCGCCAAGTTGTATCCCTTCATCGACTAAGAGAACCCTCAAACCTCTCTTGCCAGCTTCCAGCGTGGCAGAAAGTCCAGCAGGTCCTCCTCCCACCACGAGAAAATCCACTTTCTTATTCTTCAATTTTTTTCACCTCTTTGGTGCCCCCTTTACCTACTTGTCTTCTAACCTTCATTCCTTCTTTCACGGGTGTTATACAGGCTCTCACGTTGGGAATCCCATTCACGATAACAAGGCAGGAAGAGCACTTCCCTATGCAACAAAAAAGGCCTCTTGGACGGCCCTTTTTGGAAGTATATCCAAAAATGTCTATACCATTAGCTATCAGAGCCGATGCTACCGTGTCTCCTTCGTAGGCGATTAACTCAGTATCTTCAAAGTAAAATTTAATTTTCTTTCTGTTGTTAAAATCCAGTATGGGATGCTTTGCTATCCTTCTCATATATTCCTCCTCCACTTAATGAATTATAATATCGTCAATATTATTTCAAAAAAGAAGAAAGAGTTAGAATAAAAGAGCGTAAAAGAAGATGAAGGAAATTTTCGCTTTTTGAAAGGAGAGATCAAGCGAAGATGGAAAAAATCGAGATAATGAGGTTTCTCAACGAGATCCTACCATGGGTGAGAAAACCCAGTAGATATTTGGGAAACGAGTACAACTCGGTTGTTAAGGATGAAAGCGAGGTTTCTCTCAGAATTGCCCTGGTTTTCCCCGATTTGTATGAAATAGGTTCTTCGAATTTGGGTCTCGAGATAATATACCATACTCTGAACGACATACCCTGGGTCTGGGCAGAAAGGGCTTTCCTTCCATGGGTGGATATGATTAAAAAAATGGAGGAGAATGGTATTCCTCTCTTCACTATGGAGTCCAAAACTCCCCTTTTATACATGAATGCCGTGGGGATTTCTCTATCTTACGAACTCTCATACACCAACGTTGTGGAAGTTCTAAGACTCTCGAAAATTCCCATCTTGGCAGAAGATAGGAGAGATGAAGATCCAATAATCATAGGTGGTGGGCCTTGTTCGAGCAATCCTGAACCTGTCGCTCTCCTTTTCGATGCCGTTGTAATAGGAGATGGGGAGGAAGCTGTCGTTGAGATAGCCAAAGTTCTGCGTGAGATGAAAGGTAGTAGAAGATTCGATGTGTTAAAAGAATTGAGCAAAATTGAAGGAGTGTACGTCCCATTGTTCTATGAATCCCAGGATAAGAGAGTGGTACCTGCGTACAGCTTTGCTCCTGAAAGAATAAGGAAAAGGCTTTTAAAATCTCTCGAGAATCAAGCTCATCTTGTGAAAAAGATACTACCTCATGCGGAAAGTGTTCATGACAGGGGAGTTGTGGAGATATCCAGGGGTTGCACGAGGGGTTGTAGATTCTGCCACGCTGGAATGTTCTACAGACCTGTCAGGGAAAGGTCAAAGGAAAATATAAGAGGGATTGTTGAAAAGATGCTGGATTCAACGGGTTATGAGGAAATATCCTTACTTTCCTTATCGGCGATGGATCATACAGATATAAACGGTATAGTAGAAGAAATTCTCCCTATACTCTCAGAAAGAAAAGTGGCTCTCTCGATACCATCGACCAGAATGGACAGCTTCGGGTTGGAAATAGCTCAAAAAATCGCTAGCATTAGAAAGACAGGTCTCACATTCGCACCAGAAACGGCAAAACAGCGTCTGAGGGATGTGATAAACAAGAATATATCGGATGATGACATTTGGAATACCATCATTTCTGCAAAAGATGCCGGATGGAGAAGAATAAAACTTTACTTCATGATAGGTTTGCCAACTGAAAAAGATAAGGATGTCGAAGATATAGCGAAACTGATCGAAAAGGTGAAAAAAATTGGATTCAAAGATCTTTCGGTATCCGTTGCAGTCTTTATCCCCAAACCTCACACACCCTTTCAGTTCGTCCGGCAGATATCAGTCGAAGAAGCCCTGAAGAGGAGAAAAATCATCATGAGAGCAAGAAAATACGCTCATATATCCTTCCACAATCCCTGGATGAGTATGATAGAGGGTGTTCTCTCCAGAGGTGATAGGAAACTTTTAAAACTCGTGTTGAAAGCTAACGAACTTGGTTGTATCTTCGATGAGTGGAAAGAGATGTTCGACAGGGAAAAATGGATGAAAGCTTTTGAGGAAACTGGTATAGATCCAGCAGATTACATGGGGCCTTTTGATTTGGAAGAACCCTTACCGTGGGATCACATAGACCTGGGAATTTCCAAGGGCTTTTTGATAGAAGAGTACAGAAAATCTCTTGAAGGCATTAGAACTGGAGATTGCAGATGGGAGAGATGCTCCTTATGCGGTGTGTGCTCTGTATTCAAAACCTGGAACGATCTTGCCGTCAAGAAAGGATGAGATAATGTGGTATCCCGGGCATATTTCCAGGGCCAGAAAAGCTGTTGAGCGAATGTTAAAGATGGTGAACGTTGTGATGGAAGTAAGGGATGCAAGAGCCCCTATGGCCACATCGGTCTATGGGGTGGATCTATCCAGGAAAAAAAAGATAATACTGCTGAACAAGGAGGACATTGCAGACGATGATATAACCGGAAAGTGGATCGATTTCTTCAGAAAAAATGGTGAATCGGTTCTATCAACCAGTAAATTTGAGGACAGAAAGACCTTCATGGAGAAACTGAATATGTATCTCTCCTCAGGTGATAGAATCATGATACTCGGTGTACCGAATACCGGGAAGTCCACGATAATAAACAAGATTAAGGGAAGGAGGGTCTCAGCTGTTGGAGGAGTACCGGGTGTAACGAAGGGAGTCCAATGGATCGCGCTTGAGAGAGATAAGAAACTTTTAGATACCCCAGGTATACTACACAAAAAACTGTTCAGTAAAGAACTCTCTGCAAAGCTCCTTCTTGTGGGATCTTTACCTGTTGAGAGGGTGGACTTCAAAGTAATGGAGATAGCTTTTGAGATCTTCAAAAGCAGAACGAACGAGCAGAGAAGTTTCATGGAATTCTTGGAATTTTACGGAAGAAAACGGGGGATCCTCATCAAGGGTGGAAAAATCGATCACGATAAAGCAGCGTACATGTTCTTCGCAGAAGTCGCCAGTGGGAAGTTAGGGAAGATCTCTTTTGAAGTACCTGAAGAATTCTGATACGGTGTGGTGAGAACCTCATGTTGTCCATCAGGGTCTCCATCATCACGTTCATCTTAACCTTTTTCATTGTCATGATTCTAGATTCCCTGAAAATGCACTCTTTCTCCGTATCACTACTTGACGCTCTGATACTCTCATTTTTCGTCTCCGTAGCGTCGGGCCTTTTAGTCCATCTTCTGGTGTGCCAGAGGGTAAAGAAATTGACAGATTCCATCAAAAGAGGTCAAATAGAAAGAGACGCTTTTGATGATGAGATAACAGAATTATCGAAAGCTTTAGAGGAGAATCTAGGAAGTTTTAAGAAATCTCTGGAAAAAGAGAAACATCTGAAGAGTACTCTGGAGTTGATACTTTACAGCTTCTCACACGATTTAAGGACTCCCTTGACTCTATTGGAAAACTCCATAAAAGAAATGCCTGTGGATAGATCCCTGAAAAAAGATGCTCTGCATTACATAGACTTAATAAAAGATCTGACAGATCAATTGCTAAGGGTGGGAAGGATAGAGGGAGGACTGGAGATAGTAAGGAGAGAATCGGTCAATCTCGTCGAGCTGGTATGGGATGCCTGCGAAATGACAACTAAAAGCTACGGAAGGAAAATATCTTTCCAATACACAGATGAGATGGAGGTTCTTGTCGATCCTTCGAAGATTTTAGAGGTAACTTTGAATTTGCTGAGAAACGCTGCAGAATACTCCAGAGGTCCTATAAACGTTAAAATATCTAAAACAAAGAATCTTGCTAAAGTGGAAATATCCAGTTTGGGAAAGAAGATACCCTACGATTTGAACGTGAAACTTTTCGACCTCAAAAGGAAATCAAAAGGTTTGGGTTTAGGGTTATTCATAGCCAGAAGATACGTTGAGATGCACAACGGAAAGATAGGTTATGAATGGAAAGATGGAAAGAATACGTTTTACTTCACATTACCCCTCACATGAAATAGGAGGCGTTTCTTATGCTGAAATTAGCGTTGAGCCTCATGAAGGTGAGTATCATGGGACTAGGTGGAGGTTACGGAATGCTACCTCTGATTGAAGAAGAACTCGTCAGAAAATTGAAGATACTGAAGGAAGATGAATTCTTAGATATAGTAGCTAAAGCTCAGAGTTTTCCAGGTCCTATAGCCGTTAACACCGCCATACTTCTTGGAAGAATGAAAGCTGGTATTCTGGGTTCCATAATATGTTCTATTTCCATAGTCCTCCCCCCTTTTCTCTCGATCCTTTTGATCGCTCTCATGTTCGAAAAAGTGGAAAAGTACAGCATCGTCAGAAATTTCATGTTTGGAGCACGTCTTGGTGTAACCATAATCATAATCAATTACTCGTTGGAATTGATAAAAAAGATGGTAAAGAATCGCGTCATACTGGTTATCCTGATTGCAGGTGCCGTTGTCATAGTCTTCTTCAAAATATCAGCTTTCTTGGTGTTCCTCGTAGTTGCAACCGTTGTATTCTTTAAAGTAACTAACAGGGAGGAAAAACAATGAAAGCCATCGATCTCTTCTTCTGTTTCATGAAGATAGGGTTTCTAGCATTCGGAGGAGGATACGGGGCTTTGAGCATGATACAGAATGAAGTGGTGAGAGTGCATGAGTGGATGACGAACCCAGAATTTTTAGATCTGCTCTCCATATCCCAGATGACGCCAGGACCTATCGCTATAAATTCGGCAACTTACATAGGTTACAGGATAGCAGGGCTTTCAGGAGCTGTTTTGTCAACGATCGGTGTGATACTACCGAGTTTCATGTGGATGTACTTCATATCCTTCATAATCGAAAGAATACTCAGAAATCCCAGGAAACTTTTAAGAACTTTCAGAACGAGTATTATAGCTCCAATTCTTGCAGCTGGTATAAATCTCACCTTGAGTACCGTCAACGACCTCATCTCTTTCATTCTAGCTTTATTATTGTTCATGCTGTTGAGATCTAAAAAACTCTCATTGATCCAATTCATATTGGTTGCTGGTGGATTAGGTATAGTGGTAAAAACATTTTAGAATGATCTTAGAAACCCCTCCATGATTTTAACCTTCCATCCTGTTTTAAAACGCTTGTGGATGTTCGCATTATTTGATAGTGCGAAGGAAAAGTTGTATAATTTCCTCGAAGGACCGCCGTGGGGGCTAGTGAAGATCGATCTTTCCTCTCCTCTCCGGGGTTTTCCCCGGTTTTTTCAAAAAAAGATGAAATTTGGTATCCTACTATTTGGATCTTTAACCAGGAGGTATCTTTCCCTATGAAAAAACTGTTGATATTTTTCATGATAACAATGGGACTCATGGCTTTTTCACTGAATGTTGAAGAAGCCTATAAGGTTTTTTCATCCTTGGTTGAAGACTACAACTCTTCAGAATCTAAAGATCCGTTCGTTATCACTGTTAAAAAGCAGCTGAAAAATTTGAGTTACTACAGATTCTACAGGCACCTTCTAATAGGGAGTGTGGAGAGGAGAGAGTTCGCATTGAACGTCGGAGATTTTCTAGTCATACTCTATGAGGAACAAAAAGACATCGATCGGGAGCATAAACTTGCAGTTTCCCTTTTCCTCTGCTACGTACTATCGGACATGATGAATAAGAACCTCTCAGAAAGTTTTGTAAAGAAGAATCCTGTTTTTAACAAGTTCTTTGAGGAGTATAAATCCTATCTTAGAAAGTACTCAAAAAATTTCTTCAAATGGATTCTAGGATATTATCTGGGGGTATACGATGAACCCCCTCCCAAGATCATCAATATCCAGAGGATGAGCCTTGGCTACAAACAGACGAAGAAGGAAATACCACCCGATGTTTTGAAAGAGATGGGTTTCTTCTTCTCAGAGAAAATAAAGAAAGAGATCACGAGTATATTGAACGGTGTCAGAGATAATCCTCCTAAGGATCTACCGTCCTTGAACAGATTTCTCAACACAAAGGCTCTTTATCTATGGAGATTTCTGAACGAAGAGATTTCAAATTTGCAGAATCGTGTGGCGAAAGAAGCAGTTGATTTGGTTCCAAGGAGGAGAAACATCTTTTGGTTCAGATATTTGATATATGGTATCGCGGTTTGCTTTGCGATCTTTCTGAAGAAGATTCGTGTGCCGGTGTTTCTTGCTATTTTACTGGTTGAAACATGGTCTTTGTACTTCCTCTACAATTCCACTGCATACATCGATACGATGGTTTATGCGATGTTGATATTCTTTGGTTTTTCCTTCGCTCTATTAATATCAGTGAAGAGGTCTCTCACGAGAAAGAGAAGAATGGATGTCTACTTATCTGTTCTTGGCATTGCTTTCATAGTACTCGCATTCTTCCCGAGGTACATCGATGTGGAGGAGCTGATGATGAGTAAAAACCAGGATTTCCTTAACTCTCCTTATTACGGTTTTCTGAAAAAAGATGTTTATCTAAATGAGAATTCTCCCTTCAAGAAGATCAGTACTTCTCTGACATCGGCTCTCCTTGCAAGCAGGGAGGAAACGAAGTTTCTGGTGGAGGATCTTGCTAATTTCCTTAACAAACTTAAGGAAGCCAAAGCAATGGAAAATGTCGAAGTTTTTCAGGATAGATTGTTCATAACTACTCCATCGTTTTCCGATTTCTACTCCTACAGAAGTTTTGATGAGAGACGAAAGGTATTCAAAGAACAGGTAGGAAAGATAAATGAATATCTTCTAAACGAAATCGCAAGGGAAAAGAAAACAGAGAAAAAATTGAAAGAATTGAAAAAATTCTTGGCAAAGATAACCACTTATTCAGCGCCACAGTTCGTCAAGGATTTGGAAGATTATATCGGAAATTCCTTCACCAGAGTCAGCGTTACGGTACCTGTTTACGAGGATATAAAGGATATTCTCAAAAAAGATGTATCAAGTGAAATACCCGATCTTTGGAATTATCAGACAAAGAAAGGACTCGCCCTCATGCTGATATTCATGCTTCTCTTCCTTTTCTCCGTGACGAAGAAATGGATCATGGTGTTACCATCGGCAGTCTTGGCATCGGTGCTTGCCGTCCATTCCATGATAAATCATAGAGAAGTATCCATATTCGTCCAGATGGGTATAAAGGATATAGAAATAACGACGAATGCATTTTATAATTTTGGTATGGAAATTCTGGTGATTCTTCTCACCATTCTTACGATATACGGAATACTAAAGAAGGAGGTGTGAACCCATGAGGAAGCTTTTATTGGTACTTTTCATTGCTCTGGCGGTGACTCTGTTTCCCTTCAAAGTCATAATGGTTACCGACATAGGAGGCTTGGGAGACAAATCCTTTAACGATGGAACTTGGGCTGGTATCGTAAAAGCTGCTGAAGAACTTGGTATTGAAAAAGAAGTCATTCAGTCTTACGAACAGGCTGACTACATACCAAACCTGAGTAAAGCTGCTGAGAAAGCTGATGTGGTATTTGCCGTTGGTTTCATGATGACGGATGCCCTGTTCAAAGTTGCAAAACAGTATCCAGACACTTACTTTGTGGGGATAGATATAGTTCCTCCAGAAGGACAAGAACTTCCCAACGTTCTGACATTCACTTTCAAAGAACAGGAAACCGCGTTTCTTGTGGGATACGTAGCAGCTGCTATGACGAAAACCAACATCGTGGGGTTCGTTGGTGGAATTCCCATACCACCGGTTGAGAGATTCAGGTACGGCTACGAAGCCGGTGTCAAAACTTATTCTATCCTTCACAAGAAACCTGTGAAGATTCTGAAGGGCTACACGAACGACTTCGAGGATCCGAAGAAGGGAAAGGACCTCGCCATGTCACAATTTGCACAGGGTGCAGATATCGTTTTCCACGCATCCGGTGCCTGTGGAAACGGTGTCATAGAAGCAGCCAAAGAAAAATTCTCAGCTCTTGCTGGAACGAGTGATCTCGACAAGCTCATAGATTACTACGCTGAACACGGAAAAGGATTCTTCGCGATCGGTGTCGACGCAGATCAGGATTACATGGCACCTGGTGCTGTCCTCTGCAGCGCCATGAAGAGAGTGGACATGGCCTCTTACTACGCTGTCAAATGGGCTTACGAAGGGACCTTTGAAGGGGGTCATAAGGTACTCGGATTGAAAGAAGACGGTGTTGGGATAAGCCCGATGAAGTACACGAAAGGAATCGTTCCTAACAGAGTTATAGCGGAGCTTGTTTATCTTGAGAAGCTCATAAAAGAAGGAAAATTCGTCATTCCTGACACTCAGGAGAAACTCGACGCCTTCGAAGTTCCGAAAGTGGAATTTCCGTTCTGATATAAAGAGGGGGGATGCCCCCCTCTTTAGGAGGGATCGAGTTGGACAAAGAGTACGCAGTTGTGATGAAAGGAATTACCAAAAGGTTTCCTGGGGTTCTCGCCAACGATCACGTGGATCTCTTTGTCGAAAAGGGGGAGATCCATGCGATCGTTGGTGAGAACGGTGCTGGGAAAACCACTCTGATGAATCAACTGTATGGTCTTCTTCACCCAGATGAAGGAGAGATATACGTCTTCGGTAAGAAAGTTCATTTTAAAGGACCAAGAGAGGCAATAGAACATGGTATAGGAATGGTTCACCAGCACTTCATGCTCGTTGATAATCTGACGGTTGCGGAGAACGTCGTCTTAGGATCAGAAACGAAAAAGGGATTCTTGTTCGATCTGAACGAAGCGAGAAAAGTGGTGAAGGATCTCTCAGAGAAATACGGCTTGCTAGTGGATGTGGATGCGAAGATCGAGGATATTCCCGTTGGTATGCAGCAAAGAGTCGAGATAATAAAGACACTCTATAGAGGAGCTGAAATATTGATATTGGACGAGCCAACAGCCGTTTTGACCCCCCAAGAAGCGGAGGAGCTCTTTGAGATATTGAGGAGACTCAAAAAATCTGGAAAGACCATAATATTCATATCGCACAAATTGAACGAAGTTATGGAAATATCCGACAACGTGACCGTCATGAGACTTGGAAAGGTCACGGGAAGATTGAAAACATCGGAGACGAACCCTAAAGAGATAGCGAGGTTGATGGTGGGAAGAGACGTGGTCCTGAGGGTTGAAAAGGAAAGTAAAGAGCCAGGCGATGTTGTCTTTGAAGTAAAAGACCTTTGGGTTAAGGACAACAGGGGATTGGATGCCGTCAAAGGAGTTTCCCTGAAAGTCAGAAGAGGGGAGATAGTTGGGATAGCCGGAGTTGCGGGTAACGGGCAGACAGAACTCGTTGAAGCAATTACTGGGTTAAGGAAGGTGGAGAAAGGGAAGATAATATTCGACGGTATCGATGTAACGGGATTTTCACCCAGGGAACTCAGAGACATGGGTATGGCACACATTCCCGAAGACCGTCTGAAATACGGCTTGATAGTTGAATACCCCGCATATTACAACCTCATCCTTGGGAGGCATCATAGATTTCCATTCTCTGAAAGCAACTTTTTGAATAAGAGATTCATCCTTAAAAACGCAGAGGATCTTTTTGAGGAGTTCGATATAAGACCGAGAAAACCTGAGATGCTTGGAGGAAATTTTTCGGGAGGAAATCAGCAGAAGATAGTCGTGGCGAGGGAATTGAGTCATGAGCCAAAGTTCATGGTCATTTCTCAACCAACGCGGGGATTGGACGTGGGAGCCATAGAGTTCATTCATAAGACTATCCTCAGGATGAGGGCGAGAAACGTTGGGATACTTCTGATATCCATGGAATTGGAGGAGATATTCTCCTTGAGTGATAGAATTCTGGTTATATACGAAGGAGAGATAATGGGAGAGACCAGACCCGAAGAAACCACCTTTGAAAAAGTGGGACTCATGATGGCAGGACACAGGTTGGAGGAGGTAGAAAGATGAGACCTGACTCTCGTATCTGGTCTTTCGTAGTACCTATAGCAGCCGTGATACTTGCTCTTATGATAGCCTCCATCGTGATACTTCTCATAGGAAAAAATCCGGTAGTAGCTTATGAAGCCTTAATAAAGGGAGCTTTTGGAGGAAGACAGGCTATCGCTGACACGATAATAAAAACAACGCCATTAATACTCACAGGACTTGCTGTAGGTTTTGGATTCAGAGCCGGTGTTTTCAACATAGGGGCAGAAGGGCAGATGATAATGGGTGCTCTTATCGCAACGGTGGTCGGTATAAACCTTGGGGGAGTTCCACCAGTCATAGCGATACCCGTTACCATGTTAATTGGTATGCTGGCTGGAGCTGGATGGGCAGCGATTGCAGGATATTTGAAAGCAAAGACGGGAGCTCATGAAGTTGTTTCAACTATCATGCTCAACTGGATCGCAACGTACCTTTCATCTTATATGGTTACAGAACCCCTCGCAGTGGGGTCGGGTACTCCTAAAAGCCCAGAGATCGCTGAATCTGCAAAGCTCCCACCCCTTCTCACTATAGGGGCAACCGAGATGACCTCTGGAATAATAATAGCCATCGTTGCGGCAATCATCATGTACATAATTTTGGAAAAGACAACAACCGGATATGAGGTGAAAGCGGCTGGTTTCAACCCATACGCTGCTGAATACGGTGGTATAAGTATATCGAAGAACATCACGATGTCCATGGCAATAAGTGGAGCTCTTGCTGGCCTTGCGGGTGCCTTGGAAGTGATGGGAGTTCACCATAGATTCTTAGGGACACTATCAGGAGGAAAGGGGTTCGATGGTATTTCAGTTGCTTTGATTGGGCAGAACCATCCTATAGGTATAATGTTCGCAGCGTTCCTCATGGCTTCGCTGAGAACGGGATCAAACGAGATGCAATTTGTTGGTGTTCCAAAGCACATAATAATGATCATTCAAGGTATAGTGATCTTCCTGGTAGCGGCGGATAGAATAGTCAGAACTATCCTCATAAGGAAAAAGAAGGTGAGATCTTGAGATTCATAGAGGCCCTCCTCGATATATTCACTAACCCTCAATTCTACAAGATAACTCTCACAGCTTCTACTCCATTGATATTCGCTTCTCTCGGTGGTGTGTTCAGCGAAACGACAGGCGTTGTGAACATCGCACTGGAAGGTATCATGTTGATGGGAGCTTTCTTTTCGGTGGTCTTCACCCAAATAACGGGGAGCCCATGGCTCGGAGTTTTCCTTGCTATACCAATAGGAATGGGCATGGCGTGGCTCCATGCATGGGCAAGCATAAAATGGTGTGGAAATCAGATAGTCAGTGGTGCGGCACTGATACTCATAGCCCAGGGTGTAACGGGATTTCTGATGGAACCCATATTCGGCCAACCCGGCCAGACCGATTTCGTTGGTAAGATAGCGGAGATAAAGATTCCAGGATTGTGCAAGGTACCGTTTCTAGGGCAAGCCATCGGTCAGATAAATCCCCTTGTGATAGTTGCCTTCGCCTCGGTCTTTGCAACGTGGTTTCTCCTCTACAAAACAACTCTGGGGCTCAGGATGAGAGCTGTTGGTGAAAATCCTGAGTCAGCGGATACCCTCGGTATAAACGTTTACGGTATAAGATACTTCGGTGTGATAATGAGTGGCGTCATGGCAAGCCTTGGTGGATCCTTTCTTTCAGTAGGAGAAGTTGGTAACTTCAGAGAACTCATGACGGGAGGTAGAGGCTTCATAGCACTAGCCGCTATGATACTTGGAAACTGGAATCCAATAGGTGCCATGTGGGCAAGCCTCCTTTTTGGAGCTTCAGAGGCTATGGCCAATCAACTCCAAAGCAGTCCTATACTCCATGTTCCAGCCACAACAAAACCTCTCTTCAACATGTTCCCGTTCATAGTGACACTGGTTGTCGTAGCAGGACTCATTGGAAAGACCAGGCCACCTGCGGCCGATGGTATACCATACGAAAAGAGCGAGTGAGGTGATCTCTTTGAAATATCTCACCTTGTTCATAATGATTTTGAGCTGTTCGATGTTTTCGATGGGTATCTTCGTATCGGGGGGTTACAGCTTACTCGAAAATGCGGGATGGAGTTTTGAACTAGGGTTTTCGGAGAGAAATTTTGAAGCTCTCGGATATCTATCCTTCGATTTGAACAAAGAGATCTCCGGAAGTGCGAGTCCCGTGGATTTGTACGATTTCAAGTTCACAACTTCTATGAACTTCGATGTGGGGAATCTAGAGCTTGGGCCTCTTTTCGTCGCTCATTATGACAACTATCCTGAAGAAGGATCAACGGATACTTCTTGGAATGCGGATTTTGGATTGGGTGTTGTGTCTCAATTCGTCAGGGGAAATTTCGATCTATCGGTGGGACTGTGGATGCCAGTAAGTGGAGACTTCAACGCTAAGAGAAACGTGTACGCAAGATTTAGATATTACATTCCACCACCTGGGGGGAGATCGTTCAAAGATAAGCTCTTTTTGGAAATTACGTACCTTTTTGAAGGAATCAGGATAGGCTTTGGGCTTTGGGAGCCTGTTCCTTGAGGAAGTCCAGAACTTTCTTCGTTGCCCTGACATCGTCTTCGTTGTACATCAATATCTCTTCCAGATACTTTTTCATACCTGTTTTGAGCCATTTCTCATAATGTGATATGATGGCAGAACCTGCAAGATTAACTCTCCATTTGTAACCTAGCCATTTCCCTACAACCTTCAGCGAGTACGATGTGACAGGCAATGCAACGGTATTTGAAAGAAGGGTATAGACATCGGTGAAACGTTTGAGCAGCTTTGAGAATTTTCTAGGATCGAGTTTGAACCTCAACAGCAGGTTCTTAAACCTTCCCGGTTCGAACCCATGGTAATGATATATAGGGCCTTCTCTACTCTCCAGGTACTCAAGAACCTTGAAAAATGTTTCTTTAACATCAACAGGTGTGTCCACAAAAAATGGTACGTACCTCTCTCCTTCCAAAAATCCGTAGAGAAAGTCTATATCTCCTGCCGGGTAGCTCTCCATATCTAGAACTATACCTTCAGGTATTTCAGGTACTTTTCCAAAAAACACAGGCTTTTTCTCAACCAAAGCTTCTGCCATCCTTTTCAACCTTCTTCCTCTCTCGGGTCCGAAATGCTTTGCAAGGAGACCCTCAGATACTTCTGAAAGCTCCCATAGGTTCTTTATTCCCAATTCTTTCAGCTCTTTTATCGTTCTGTCCCCGACTCCATGTATTGCCCTCAGGTCACCTTTCTCAATGAGAATACCTGAACATTCATCCTGAATAGGACAATTCCGGCATATTCTCGATGGGATAGGATCTGGAGGTTCTGTTAAATCCGAGATGGCTTGAAGAACCGAAAACAGCGGTCCCACACCTTCTCTCCAATCAACGGAGATTTTGAAAAACGGTGATATGAAGACAACGTCCTTAACGTGCCAACCTTTAGAGGAAAAGACATATCCGTGAAAAGCCGCTTCCAAAATGTATTTTCTCTTGAAATTTTTGGCTTTCTTGTGGACGATTATTCGCCAACCATCGCTCTCTTTCACTATCAGATCGGGCTGCGATAACAGTGTTTCTCCAAAAACTTCGAAGGTTTCCGCCGGCTGGAGAACAGAAAATCCCATTCTCAACAGTTCCCGAGTCACATCGGGATCGTGATGCGCAACTTCAAAGCCTTCCATCTCCTGAATATCTTCTTTCTCATTCTCTCTGTAAACTCTGAAGTAATACCTTCTGGGGCATAACAGAAAATTTTCCACATCTTTGAATGTCAGCAAACTTTCCCTCCATTCATAGAACGCTTATATACCTTTCTCCACGATCTGATGCTATCGTTACTATTCTAACATCTTTCCTTCCGATCTTCTCGGTTATTCTCAGCGCAGCCCACAGATTCGCACCATTTAGTATACCAGCGAACAGCCCTTCTTTTTTGGCGAGTAGTTTCATACCTTCCAACGCTTCTTCTTTTACAGTCACGATCTCATCGATGATGCTTAAATCGAGTGTTTTAGATATGAATCTAGGACATGAATACTGAGATATAGAGAAGATTTTTACGGAGAAAAAATCAGGGTGAATATTATTGTTTCTAAAATGTTACTGTCAATAAGTGAATTAAGTTAATCCACCTGTTTGTGTTAACCTTTTGGTAACCATCTCTTACCCCATCTTTTTCACAAGAAATCTTCTCTTAATTGATCTTAGATAACAATTGATTTATATTCTTCTAAGTTGAAATGGAGGTGCAACGATGTTTGAAAACCTTCAAGAGAAACTTTCCAGGGTTTTCCGGGCTTTAACGGGAAAGGGAAGGTTAACGGAGAAGAACATTCAGGAAGCAGTAAGGCAGATAAAGTTATCGCTACTCGAAGCCGATGTGAACTATAAAGTCGTTAGGGACTTCATAGAAGCTGTCAAAGAAAAGGCATTGGGAGAGGAAGTTTTAAAGAGTTTCACACCAGATCAGATGTTCATAAAGATCATAAGGGATGAACTAATAAGAATAATGGGAGAGAGTAACGAACCGTTGAAGCTGATTCACAGGCCCTCTCCCATTATGATAGTTGGACTTCAAGGAAGTGGAAAAACAACAACGTGTGCAAAGTTAGCGTTATTTTTGAAAAAACAGGGAAGAAATCCATTACTCGTTGCGGCAGATGTTTACAGGCCCGCTGCGATAGATCAGCTCGTGAAACTTGGTAGCGTTGTGAACGTTCCTGTTCATACAGGAGATAGGAAGAATCCGTTCAAGATCGTCGAATCTGCGATTGAGCATTCGAAGGATACAGGTTACGACGTCATGATAGTCGATACTGCAGGAAGGCTCCACATAGATGAGGAAATGATGGATGAACTTATGAAAGTAAAAGAGATTCTGAAACCAGATGAAATTCTTCTAGTTGTCGATGCCATGATGGGGCAAGATGCTGTAAAATCAGCCAAAACATTCGATGAGAAATTAGATCTCACGGGATTCATCGTAACGAAGATGGATGGCGATGCAAGAGGTGGGGTCATACTATCGATAAAGTACGTGACGGGTAAACCCGTTAAATTCGTAGGTGTTGGGGAAAAGGTCGATGCTTTGGAACCTTTCCATCCGGATAGGATAGCGGGCAGAATCCTTGGAATGGGAGATGTTTTAACGCTCATTGAGAAGGCCGAGAAAGAGTTGGACCAGGAGAAGATGAGGAAATCGGCCGAAAAATTCTTGAAAGCAGAGTTCACCCTCGAAGATTTCAAGGAACAACTCGAAGAGATCAAAAAGCTAGGCCCAATCTCCTCCATAATCGAGATGCTCCCGGGCGCTCCGAAGATGGATCTGGAGATGGGAGAGAAGGAATTCAAGAAGATGGAAGCGATAATAAACTCCATGACCAAAGAAGAAAGGAGAAACCCAAGAATAATAAACTACAGCAGGAAGAAGAGGATCGCGAAAGGCAGTGGTACGACGATACAGGACGTGAACAAGCTCTTGAAATCTTACGAGCAGATGAGAGAACTCATGAAACGCATGAAAAAGGGAAAATTGAAACTCCCATTTGGAATAAAAGGATTCGGATTCTAAGAAGGAGGTGTGAGTGTGGTCAGAATAAGACTCACAAGGCTTGGAAGAAGAAACAGACCTTTCTACAGGATAGTCGTTGTGGATAGCAGGAAGAGAAGGGATGGTGCCTATATCGAATCCCTCGGTTACTACGATCCTGTGAAGGATCCCGCTGAGATGAAGCTCAACGTTGAAAGAGCTTTGGAATGGCTTCTGAAAGGAGCACAACCCAGTGAAACTGTGAGAAACATTTTTAAAAAGTTTGGCGTCATGAAGAGATTCCATGAACTAAAATTTGGAAAGAAGGAGGAGAAAGATGAAGGAAGTACTTGAGCATATACTGAAAGGTATCGTTAAACACCCTGAGGATCTCGTTGTGATGGAATTTGAAGAAGAAGGAAAAAAGGTTTTTGAGATAATCGTGAACGAAGAGGATGTTGGACAGGTCATAGGAAAGGATGGAAGGACGATAAAGTCCATAAAGATAATTCTGAGCTCTCTGAGTAATGGGACCGAAGAGTTTACCCTCAGGGTGGTGAGATGATGATAAGTTTCCTCTCGGAACTTTTGAAAGACAGGATAGCTATAGGGCAGATCGTGAATACACATGGTTTGAAAGGGGAAGTCAAACTCTATCCGTACACGAACCAGAAGACGGTTCTGATGAATCTTTCCGAAGTCCTCCTCTACGATCAAAAAAGGAAAAGATACCTACTTGCAAAGGTAAAGAATGTGAGGAAAGGTCCAAAGACTTACCTTGTGAAGTTTGAAGGAATAGAATCCATAGAAGATGCTGAAAAGCTCAAAGGGTATAAGGTATACGTACTGCTTTCTGAGCTTCCCAAACCTGAAAAGGACGAATATTACTTCTACGAAGTTATGGGATGTGAAGTGGTACTGGAAAATGGAGAGAGCTTAGGAAAGGTGACAGATATCATAGAAACTGGCGCCAATGACGTCCTTGTCGTGAAAAAAGGGAAGAAGGAAACGTTAATTCCTATGATAAAGCGTTACGTCATAAAACTCGATAAAGAGGAAAGAAAGATAACAGTGAAGGCGATGGAGTGGATCTGATGAGGATAACTATTGTGACGATTTTCCCAGATATGGTAAAGGTTATTAAAGAGTACGGAGTTATAGC
>Ga0164311_10000492_pt1 | contig 17302 bp, 21 predicted proteins | sample GuaBasSedimGuay2_FD_121796 | JGI IMG/M metagenome (GOLD analysis project Ga0164311, IMG submission 121796) | Subseafloor sediment microbial communities from Guaymas Basin, Gulf of California, Mexico - Guay2, Core 4569-9, 9-12 cm | ecosystem: Environmental > Aquatic > Marine > Hydrothermal vents... | reverse complement strand
TAGAGACAGCTTTAAAGCTACCGGCTACTAGGGAGATGATCCAGATGAGTGAGGTCGACAAAAGCCTAGAGCACATAGAGAAGCTACTAGAGGAAAAGAGAGCCCTGACAAAGGAGATGGAAAAGGCAAGAAATATGAGAGATCAGTTTAACATGAAGGTAAAAGAGAGAGCTGAGAAGAGGAGGCAGCTTATAGACGAGCTGCGGAAGCTTGACAACCAGCTCAAGCAACTAATAAGTAAGAGACAAGAGCTCAGCAAAGAGATAGAGGAACTCAATAAGAAGAAGGAGGAAGCCTTCAACAGGTATAAAGAGGGGATAGAGGAAGCTAGGAGGCTAAAGCAGCAATATAATGAAATAATAAGCGAAATAGACGGAAACCCCTCGCAAATACTCTTTAAGATACGTGAACTTGAGAGAAACATCAACGAGGGGAGAGTCCCCCTAGAACGCGAGCATGAAGTTGTTATGAGGATATCAAAACTCGAGCAGGATTATAGGAAATACAAGAAAGCCTTAGAGACGAAAAGGATGGCAGAACTGAGGTATATCGAGGCTTCGAAATGGAGGACACTAGCAATGACCTTGAAAGAGAACATCGCTAAGCTCAGAGAAGAAAAGGCAGCAATAAGAGAGGAAATAGGCAAAATAGTCAAGGAGAAAGATAAAAAGAGGGAGGAGATAGAGAGGATAAGCAGGGAAATAAGCGAGATAAAGGGGGAGAGCGACAAATACCACCAGACATATCTAGAGTACAAGAAGAAAATTGGAGAGATTACAGCTAAGATAAGGAGCATCATAGAGGGGGTTGAAAAGGAAAGGGAGGAGGAAGAGAAAGAAATAAGTAGGAAGCTAGTAGATGAAATAATGGAGAAAGTGAGAAAGAAAGAGAAGCTTGAGTACTGGGAGTTCTGCCTACTCGTCAGGGAGGGGAGGATTTAGCAAATGGAGAGCAAAAGGAGAATATTAGTCCTGTGTGTGGATAGAGACGACGACTTAGGGAGGAAAACCGGAATCAGAGGACCTGTAATAGGTAGAGAGGAGAACCTTAAGGCAGCTAACAGGCTAATACTTGAAGATCCAGAGGAATCTGATGCTAACGCCATTTTCGCAGCAGTTAAGACCCACGATGAGCTGGCCAAGAGGTATGGAGAAGACTCTGTTGAAGTCGCCACCTTGACAGGGCACTATAGGAGGGGGCTCATAGCAGACGACGAAATACGGAGGCAGATAAGAGAGGTGTTAGCCAAGTTCCCCGCCGAAGAGGCTGTTTTTGTCTCAGATGGAGCAGATGACGAGCATATACTGCCTTTGCTAGCAGGATACGTGAAGACTTTCTCACTTAAGAGGATAATAGTCCAACAGAGTAAGGAACTTGAAACTACATATGTCATTCTGAGAAGATACATCTCAGAAAAGCTACTTGCAAACAGGGCCTTTAGAGCAGCCTTCATAGGGGTCCCAGGGTTTCTCCTTCTTCTATACTCTATGCTGTCCTTAGCCGGGCTACAGGCTTATCTAAAGCTCGGTTTCATAGGGTTTATGGGTGCTGTGCTTACGATATTCGGATTTGGACTGCAGCCTATGCTAGGGAGACTAAAAAGAGACGTGGGAGGCAAGTTGGGAGTGTTTACACTAACAATAGGGGGAGCACTGCTCGCTATAAGCGTGTATACCGGGTACCTGAGAGCAGAGGGAGCTCCATTAAACATCAGGTTCATACAGCTTGTTTTAAATGTACTCGAGAATACGCTTGGATACATCATCTTCTCGATGATAATAGGGCTATCAGGAGTTGCCGCTGGGAGCATTATAGAGAAGAGGAGGAGGCGAGCAGAGAGTAACATTGCAGCAATGATAATGTTAGGGCTAACATACCCTGCATTGAAGGCAATAATAGAGTTCATGCGGGGAGAAAAGTCAATATACTACCTTTCTATAGTGCTTGGGACTGTGACCCTAGCTGCGGTAGCTTCCTTCATAGCTTTACACGTGATTCTGCTTAGGATCATCAAGGGCAAAAATGGTGAAGGAGACTAGGCTCGAGCTGCTATCTCAGAGAGGTTTATAGTTTCATCAGCTGTCTTCCTGAGCGCTACAGAAAACCCTGGCTCTGATCCTATTACAACGACGTCCTTACCTCGCTCTTTTGCAAGAGCTAATAGAGGAGCATAGCCTGCATCTCTTACAACAAACACGATCACATCTATTTGGTCGTTGCTTATAATATCCATAGCCTCCATTGTTAGAGATACCTCCACCTTACCAGGGGTCACAATAGGCGTGAAACCAGTGTTGGATACAGCATCAATTAGCTTATCTGAAGCATACTTGTTGAGGATTACTTTAGCAACCCTTATTCTGCCGTAGTTGCTAGCTATCCTAAAGATGTCAGACAGATCAACCTGAGGGGATAGATCCTTCCTTAGAATGTTAGGACCATCTACTAGAACCGCAACCTCCTTCTCCTTCTCCTTCCTCCTTTTTGCCAGCCCCTTTATTATCGCTGATAGCTCTCTTACCGAGCTCAAGATCCCAGCTCAAGAAACTTGGATAAGGGGTATCTTATAAAGGTAAATACATAGCGTAAGAAGCTGAGAGAGTGGGTAGTCTTGGCTAGAGTGGTTAAGAGGAGACTTCAGGTTGTAGGTAGGTCAACGCTGGCTGTGACCTTGCCATCTGAGTGGGTAAAGAGGCTGAAGCTAAAGAAGGGTGAGGAAGTAGCCTTGATAGTACATGAGAACTCACTTACAGTCATGCCTTTAAGGAGAGGAGAGAGGGAGAAGGTAGCAGAAATATCCATAGACAGGGACCGCATTATACTAGAGAGACAGCTCCTCACACACTACCTTTCTGGGTACACCACTATAGTGATAAGGTCGCATAGGCCCCTCACATTGGATGAGAAGCAGAGTATAGGGAGGCTCTTAAGCAGGCTTGCTGGGCTAGAGATAGTGGAGGAGAAAGCTGATTTAGTCGTAATAAAAGACATATCAGATCCAACAGTGCTTCCAGTTAAGCAGGTTATTAAGAAAATGCACGAGATAGCTCTCTCGATGCAGATGGATGCTGTGACCTCGCTGATAAAATGTGATAGAATGCTGGCTGAAGACGTCATATCAAGAGATAAGATAGTTGACCGGCTGTACTTTCTAGTAGTTAAGCAGCTGAGAGCAGCATCTGCAGACCCTTTGCTTGCAGCTAAGCTCAATATTACCCCATTAGAATGCCTAGATTTAAGAACCATAGCTAAGAGCATAGAGAACATGGGAGATTACGCGGAAGAGATAGGAGCATTAGCACTAGAGGAGTGCAGCAGAGAGGCAAGAGAGTTCTCAAATGAGCTTATAGACTTGAGCAAGCATATCTACAGCATACACAGCAAGGCTATGGAGTCCCTAATGGAGAGGGACGTGGTACTCGCTGAGAGCGTCATTGCCATGGAAGCAGAGTTTAAAGAGAAAGCATCCAAGCTGATAGAGCTCATAGCCAAGAAGTCAGATGGAATGTTAGTTAAGATGCATAGAGTTATCGACAATTTGAGAAGAATAGCAGAATGCGGGAGAGATATCGCGGACATAGTCGTCCCGTGAACAGCATGCAATGCACAATAGCACGCTAAGGGCTAGCTTATCGTGACTTCAACGTCACTGCTAGAAGGCTAGCAAAAGCATGAAACCTCTTTTGAACGCAAACTAAAAAGCATAGAAACCTTTTAATATGCCCTATATTACCAATCTACTGGTAGCCCCGTGGTGTAGCTGGCCAAGCATGGCGTGCACTGCCCATAAGGCTCTGGACCCGCAGACGTCGGAGGAATCCGACGGGTTCGAATCCGACCGGGGCTACCACCTACTTAATAATCTCTATGAGCTTTGCTTGTCTCTTTGGTAGCAGTAAGTTAAGAAGCTCCTCTTTTTTGAGTATTCTAGCCTCCAATCCCCGGATTGCAAGGGCTCTCCTAGAGTCCTCTGTAATGCGCAACGCGACCAAAAGCCCTCGAACCTCTCTGTTAGGAAAAGAAGCTTTAATGCTTTCCACGTATCTCTTTAGCTGAATAGCAGGAGCCTCGCCAGAGGCCTCTCTCTTGACTTCAATAACAACAAGTCTCCCCTGGGAGTCTTCACATAATAGGTCTGCTATCCCGAGGCTGGTTTTCTTCTGAAGCTTTACAACTCTCATCCCTGGCTCTATCATCGATGGGTCTCGCATTATAGCATCGTATATCGCAGACTCAGGTAGAGTAGAAGCCAGCTTTGCATCATCATGTAGCTTCATTGAGTAGAGCATGTATACCTTAGAGACTCTTAAAGTAACTACCTCTGAGGGCTTCTGCCTCAGCACCGTTATAACTAGCTGGTGACCTTCAATATGAAAGGAGAAGACGCTTCCGCTAGGCTGCCACATCACTGGTGTAGGAGAAACTGGCTGCTGTAGCTGCATAGAGGAGTCTTGCTTGATTATGAGGACCCTATCTCCCTCAGCTAAATAGGCCTCACCCCTACCAATATAAGATGCAGAGCATCTTGCAGCCAAGACTATGGTCTCTCTCCCAGCTAAGGACCTTAAGGCCTCGAGAACTTTGCTTAGCTGTGGCTGCTCCATCAGCATGCTCATCTACTAAGCCTTAAGACTCCAGGTAGAATAAGATTAGTGGAGAGATAGATGCCTAGAGTTAGTAGAGAGAAGCTCAAGGAAATATCGAACCTCATGAAAAGCAAGGATGCTATCAGGAATATCGGGATAATAGCCCACGTAGACCACGGGAAAACCACTCTAAGCGACAGACTTCTTTCTGCAGGGGGTATCATATCAGATGGGCTAGCTGGAACCCTACTGTACTTAGATTACCTTGAAGTGGAGAAGAAGAGAAGAATGACGGTGAAGTCGGCTAGCTGCACATTTATTTACAGTGGAAGCGATATGAAGCTGCTAGTGAACTTAGTCGACACACCAGGACACATAGACTTCAGCGGGTATGTTAGCAGGAGCTTGAGGTTAGTAGACTCTGTGATCTTAGTTGTAGACGCTGTCGAAGGAGTAATGGTGCAGACAGAGAACTACCTTAGGCTTGCCTTGAAGGAAATGGTTAAGCCTCTGCTGTTCATAAATAAGGTTGATAGGCTTATTCTCGAGCTGCAGTATAATGGAGATGAGATCAGAAAGAGGGTAGCTGAGATCATTGGAGATGTCAATCAGCTTATAGAGGCGTTCCTCCCAGAAAGGTACAGCAACTGGAGGATAAAGGCTGATAAGGGAATGATTCTTGGATCAGCGCTTGATGGCTGGGGGGTGACAGCTGAGATAGCTAGAGAAACAGGGGTTAGAATAAAGAACATAGTAGAAGCATATAGGAGAGGAGAGAAGCTGAGCAGCAAGCTACCACTTCACAAAGCAGTGATGATGGAGGTCTATAAGAGCGCCCCATCTCCACTTGAAGCTCAAGCATACAGGGTAGCCGCCCTTTGGGATGGTAAACTTGGAGACGCCGAGAGAAAAGCTGTAGCAAGCTGCAGCGATGAAGGACCTCTGATAGCTGTCGTCGGTAACATAGACTTTGATAGCTCAGGTAGGCCTATACCCACGATTAGAATCTTCTCTGGAAGCATATCACATGGCACTGAGCTTTATCTGGTGGGGGCAGGAGCTAGAAGCAAGGTACAAGCTGTTTACATACCAGTAGGGAAGGGAAAAGCCCAGGTTGAGAGGGTATTAGCCGGGAATATAGCAGTATGCACCGGGATTAAGAAAGTCTTCTCTGGAGAGACGATAGTAGGCAGCGACGCTAGAGAGGTCAAACCTGTCGAGCCCCCATATTACCTATCGGAGCCTGTCGTATACGTGACAATAGAGCCTGAGAACCCTAGCGACGTTGAGAAGGTAACAGCCGAGCTGGAGAAGCTGAGGTTAAGAGAGCCTCTGATAGGCTATCAGGTGGATGAAGAAACCGGTGAGATCGTAGTACATGGGGTTGGAGAGCTTCAGCTTGAGATAGTGGCAGGGTTCATTGCTGAGATTGCACCTGTCAGAACTGGAGAGCCAACAGTAGTCCTACGTGAGAAAGCCACCGAGAACTCGGGGGACATAGCTGTAGTAAGCCCAGATGGAAGCTGTAAGCTAACACTAGTATGCCAGCCGATTGAAAGAGCACAGATGAATGGCGGCAACATTATAAAGACGGAAATGGAGTGCATTCTGAAAGCTCCCCACACACTAGAGGTAGACAGAGAGCTTATGCGCAGGGTACTTTTGGAATTCTCTAGGAGAGGCCCCCTCTGTGGGGAACCTGTGTGGAGAAGCTTCTTTGAGATCAAAGAAGCAGTCTGTAGGGGCAAGCTAAACGCTGCTCAGGTGCTGGCAGCTCTCGCAAGAGGGCTCATAAAGTCATTCTTAGCTGCTAAACCAATCTTATTCGAGCCTGTTGGTGAAATAGAAGTCTATACACCATTAGAGCTGGTCGGTGTAGTTGAGGGAGTACTTAGGAAGAGAAGGTGTAACATACACACAATAAGCTCTACAGGAGTATACTCGGTAGTTAAAGGGGAAATACCCTTATCCGAGACATTCGGGCTGTCTAGCGAGCTCAGAGCAGCAACATCCGGCAGAGCCATCTATACCATACAGCTCTCAGGTTATAGGCAGATGGAAAAAAGTGCAGCAGAGAGAGCTATGGAGGAAAGAAGAAGGAGAAGAGGGTACTTAAGTGGCTTAAGCTGAAAGCATTCTGCTAGCATGGACTAATGCTAAGTGGTCAAGTCACTGGAGGTAGGTTTCTAGGAGGAAGTAAGAGCATGAGTGAGGCATTAAAGCATCTCAAAGAAGTCCTCGTTGTGCTAGTTGAGCCGGAAGACCCGCTTAATATAGGGAGCGTGGCTAGAGTGATGAAGAACCTTGGATATAGGAGGCTAGTCCTCGTTAACCCGGTCAGCAATTGGAGGAAACGCGCTGAGGTAACGGCCAGGAGGGCAGTAGACGTGCTAGAGAAGGCTATGAAATATAATAGCCTTGCTGAAGCCATTGAAGGCAGTACACTGGTCATAGGGACGACAGCAAAGTCTGGGGGGCCGAGAGCCGTTGTTAGAAAGGTAATTGATGTCGACCTGTTTTTCAGCAGCTTTAAATGGTCACCCTCTGGAATGGCGATAGTGTTTGGCAGAGAGAGCATTGGGCTGAAAGTCGAAGAGCTAGCAATGTGCGATGTACTTGTTAGAGTACCAACCGACATGCAATATCCTACCCTGAACTTAGCAGTAGCAGCAGCAATAATCCTCTATGAGCTAAGGAGAAGCTTGAGGCATAGAACTAAGCTTGCTAAGCCTCCCCATCCAAGGCTGAGGAAAGAGCTGATCATTTGCATAGAGAAGCTTGCTGAGGCAGCAAGCTACCCTGAGTTCAAAAAGAGGAGCGCTGCCCTGCTGCTCAGGCGAGTACTTCTTAGGCGTGCCCCCCATATGCTGACCCATGAGGAGTGTGAAAGGATAGTTGGTTTATTAAAGAGGGTGACTAGGAGGATAGGGGAAAACCATGCCACTCAGGCCAGGGAGATGCGACAGACGTGTAAAGAGGCCATATACACGTAAAGAGTACATCAAAGGCCCTCCAGATCCGAAGATAAGAGTATTTGTAGGAGGAAGCTGGGATAAGGACTTCGAATACGCCTTAACAATCGTCGCAGACGCGGACATAGTTGTTAGAAGCAATGCACTAGAGGCCTTAAGAGTATTAACAATGAAGACATTCGACAAGCAAATAGGCTCAGAAAACTACAAGTATCAGGTGAGAGCCTATCCACATCACATAATAAGGAAGCATGCTCTAGCTGGAGTGCATAAAGCAGAAAGGCTACAGAAGGGCATGAGACTCGCCTTCGGGAGGCCTGAAGTAGCAGGAGCAATAGTCAGGAGGGGAAGACCTATACTTACTGTGTGGGTCAATAAAGAGCATTTAGAGCTTGCAAAGCGGCTCCTTCAAAGGGTGAAAGTAAAAGTCCCTCCTCCTACATCAGTTATAGTAGAGAGAGCAGCGTGAAGGCTATATGCCCTGCTAGCCACAGTAAAAGAAAGCCATCTGGTGAAAAAGAGCTAGAAATAGAGTTGGAGCATATAGAGGCTCCAGTGTACTCCAAGGTTGAGCTAGAGCAATATAGAACACCACCTTACATAGCAGCTAGGCTAGTATACTTTGCATGGAGGATGGGAGACATAGAGAAGAAGACTGTAGCAGACCTTGGATGCGGCACAGGAATCCTGGGCATCGCCTCAGCTATGATGGGAGCTAGCAAGATCATTTGTGTAGACATCGATAGGAGTATGCTTGCCCTTGCAATGAAGAATGCGAGAAGAATGCGTGTTATATGCTGTATGGAATTCATTCAAGCAGATCTCAGAGAGAAACTGGGTATAGAAGCTGATACGGTGGTCCAAAACCCACCTTTCGGCGTAAGGAGGAGGGGAGCTGATGTATTGTTTCTGAGGAGGGCTGTGGAGACGGCAAGAGTCGTTTATAGCATACATAAAAGGGCAACCAGAAAGTTCATACTTAGGAAGATAGAAGAGATAGGGGGCAGAGTGACCCATCTAATTGAGGCGGTAATGCCTATACCTCCAACGATGGACTTCCATAGAGAGCTTAGACATGAGGTTAATGTCGACATGATAAGGATTGAGGTGGTTAAATGAGTGTAGTGGTGCCTGGAGAAGAGCTAGGAGTAGCAGAGGCCTATATGGGAGGAGAAGGAACTTATCAGAGAGATGGTGTGATATGCGCTAAGTATGTTGGTGTACTAGAGGTGAGCGGCAGAAAGGTGAGGATACATAAAGTTAAAGAGCATGGGATCCCAGCAGTAGGGCAGCTTGTTCTAGCAGAAATAACCGGGAAAAACGGGATAGTCGTATTAACAAAGGTCTGGGGGCTATGGAAGAGTGAGAAGAGGATTAGAGTCCTAAAGAACCCCTTCACGGCAGCTCTTCTGCAGCAGGAGAGTACAGGCGAACTTAATGTTTCAGATATCATTATAGCAAGAGTTAGCAGTATAGTGGGAAAGCAGATTCTCCTAGACATGCCTCCCGGCATGAAAGAGATAGGCATAGTATGGTCTATGTGTGGGTATTGTGGGACTCTAAGGAAGAGATATGGTTATAGCCTTGTTTGTAATAGCTGTGGTAGAGTAGATACTGCTGTTAGAGTATCATATTACTATGGTCTGCAGCTTAAAGGTGGGGAGAGTGAAGCGGAAGCTATCACTTAACGTCAGTAGCGTAGCTGAAGTGGAGAAGGTTATAGAAATTCTGAGAAAACGAGCAAAAAGAGGAGAATTTAGAGTCAAATATAGGGGGAGGAAGGTTGAGATAGTCTATGATAGCAGGATGGTGGACTCTGAGGTAGAGTGGAGGATTAAGGAAGCAGTCAGAGACTTCATAGGGATATATAAGCCTAGAGGGGGGCTTAGGAGGTATCCCTACTGGTGGGTTCAAGAGAAAGCTGGGAGAGCAACAATAGCTGCTATAATTGAGGCAATAAGGTCAGAGGGGCACAAGGTATTCAACTCTAAGGAGGAGCAAGCGGTTTATTCAGACATAGGAGTTGAGGAGATGGAGAGGCTGGCTATGGAGTTTGGAGAAGCCTACAGAATAGCTTTGAAGCTTGTTAGAACAAGGTACATAAGCACTTTGCTAGCACTTTGTACCTTGAAGACAGGAATACATCCAGAGGACATTCTAGAGGAGTGCCTAGAGCAGGGGATTTTAAGAGAGGTTGAGGGGGGCTATCAGCTGGCGACCTCACCTCAGCAGATGATCGAGCACATAGTTAGGGGGGCTAAAAGTGAAGGTAAGTGAAGTTAAAAGAAGAGATGGAGGTATAGTGCTTCTCATCGATGGAGAAAGGCATACCATACCAAACCTAGTTGTTGAGGAGCTTAACAAGATGGAGGAAGTAGAGTGGGCAGGGTACCAGCTCACACATCCCCTTGAAAGTAAAGTCTACCTTACTATTAAAGTAAAGAAGGGAGCTGAGCCCCTTGAAACCCTAATAAAGGCGCTAGATAAGCTTATATCCGAGTACAGAGAAGTTCTTGAGAGCCTTAAGAGAGAGGAAAGCTAGCGTAGCGCAGAGGCTATTAGGCAGGCTATTCTTAGAGGCTCAGGATAGCTGCTGAGAATGCATAGCCTCCTAAGCACACGGATCATCTCCTCTCTCTCTAGGCCTAGATATGAGACGTATATGGGCCTTTTCCTCAGAAACACTTTCTGAAATGGAGGCTGTGCTCTGAGGACAGCTTCAATCCTACTTGAAGACCCTAATATGGATCTTGCAGCAGCTAGAAGGCGTATGTTACTAGGAGGCTTGAGAACTATTGAAGCAACAGGACGAGCTGTTTCCTCATGTAGCTGCCTCAGGTTGACGACGTTAAGTCCACCGAATACTGTTCCATGTAGAATTATCAACTTAGCTTGATCCCTAGCAGGGTGGGAGTTTGCAATTTTGCATATCTTCTGGGTGGAGTCTATTCCATCAACTTGTATCTCTTCTTTGAAGACGGCTTCAAGCACTATGGGGCCTCGAGTCATCACACCAATTATTAGAGTCTTCCTATCCACTCCTCTTCGAAAGGGCGTATCGTCGAAAGCTAGAATACGGGCACCTGGCTTGAGAGGCATGGCGGATAGCCCCTACGTTTTTAACTTAGCATGATGGAGAGCTTTAAGTGGTTAGGATGTTCTGCCCAAAGTGCGGTACTCTCCTTTCAGTAAGAAGAGAACAGGGTAAAGTGGTTAAAAGGTGCCCCAATTGTGGGTACACAGAGGAAGTCAAGTCCCCATCAGCTATAGCCAGGGTTACTAGAAAGAGGACAGAAAAAAAGCCGGGAGTAGTTGCAGTTTCTCATATTGAAGAAGGGCTTCCGGTAACCGACGAAGAATGCCCGAAGTGCGGCAATGTTGGCGCATACTGGTGGATAGAGCAGACGAGGAGCGGAGACGAACCTCCAACAAGGTTTTACAGGTGTGTTAAATGTAAGCATACGTGGAGAGAGTATGCGTGAGGGAGCAAATTGGTTGAGCGAGGCTACGTGATGAAACAACTAAGCAGCATAGATAAAATAGAGGATTTGGTGATGTTCACGGGAGTGATACTTGAGAAGGGAGAGGGATTCCTACTTGTAGGAGATGACGAGAAGAAGGCCAGAGTATATTGCAGTGAGTGTGACGAGCTGAAGATTTCAGAGCCTGTTCTTGTAGCGGGCACAGTGATAGGGTTGGGGGAGGTCATTGAAGTTGCATGTGATCTGTTAGCCAGAATAGACCTAGACACGCACAATATGTTCAAGAAGGTAGCTAGGCTGTTGGACTTGCGTAGGTTCTAGCAAAACTTTATTTACTGCGAGAACGAAGCTAACTGGGGATGTTATTGGGGTCTGTTAGAGTAACTATCAGAGAAGCAAAGTCGTTTGCCCAGTTCACTAAGGCTGTTGAGGCTATAGTTGAGGAGGCTACAGTCAGCTTCAAGCCTGAGAAGGTGTATATTAGAGAGATGGATGCATCCAAGACCACTATGGTTGAGGTAAGCATGCCTAAAGACTACTTTGAGGACTATGAGGTTACAGAGGCCATAGCGGTAGGAATAAACTTCTATGAAGTATCTAGAATCCTTAAGAGGGCTAGGAGAGATGATAAGCTTGAGATAGAGGTGCCTCCTGAGGGAAATATGCTTAAGCTCAAGCTTATAGGAGTTTCTACGAGGGAGTTCAGGCTGCCTTCTATTGTAAAGGAGATGTCAGAGGAGAGAGAGGTTAGGCTTCCTGTTAAGGCCAGAGTAGTTATATTGAGTGATGAGATGAAGGAGATAATAAAAGACATTCAGCTTGTGGGTAGTGAGTTCACTATAGAATCTACAAGAGAGGAAGTTAAGTTCCTGTCTGAGGGGAATGGGCAGAGCGTCACAATAAACCTTAGGAGAGGAGATGCTGCCCTGCTAGAGCTTGAGGTCGAAGAGGAGCTAGTAAAGTCAACTTATGGGATAGAGTATGTCAGGAAGATGATGGAAGGAGCTAAGCTAGCTGAGAAAGTGACCCTCGAGTATGCAACAGATGCACCACTCATACTGACATTCCAACCACTTGAGGGGGGAGTTCTAAGGTACTTCTTAGCACCTATTCTGAAGAGTTAGAGATGGCCGCCAACATAGAGTTCCTTGCCAAGTATCCATTTACGAAATCTGGTGTAAGTTTCCTTAGAAAGCTTAAGGTGCCGCTTGAAGAGCTCCTTCAGCCTGAGAGAAGAGCTGTATTGAATGCAGCAGTCGTGAGACTGGAGCAGGCAGCTGGAATAAAGCCTAGATCTGTGAAAAGAGCTGTAGACTACCTGTCGGAATTTCTTTCAGCTTATGTTGCATTATGGATGGTGCTTTACACAAAAAACAGACTTCTTAAAGAAAGGCTGGCAGACTATGAGAGTTGGAGGTTTTTAGCCTCATCCACTGGAGAACCCCCTGATGTACTGCTACAGCTTGCTAAAGAATACGACATTAGAGTTGCTAGAGAGGAAGACGAGCTTCAGATGCATTTTACATCATACCTTAGGTTGACTAGAAGATTTAGCGCGCCAGAGTGGAGACTTGGGAACAGAGAGCCTAGGAAGGGTTGGGTTAGGATTTCCTGGCGCGAACTCAGAAGACTTCTAAGTGAGGCAGTGAGACTATGGATTGTCAGCATTGAGAGGGAGGTTGAGTGGCTTCCAGAGGAGCTCAGGGTAAAGGCTGATAAGGTAAAGGAGCATGTTGAGAGAACTGTGAAAGCTAAGACGCTGAAGACTAGAGGACAGCTTCCTCCATGTGTAGAAGAGATCAAGCAGGCTATCTTAAGAGGGGAGGCAGTAAGCCACCAGGCAAGGTTCACACTGACTACCTACATGCTGTCAAGAGGAGCTACCGTAGAGGAAATAGTAGAGCTTTTCACAAGTGTCTCAGACTACAATCCAAGCATTACAGAGTATCAGGTCATGCACATAGCTGGGCTTAAGGGATCTAGAATAAGGTACAGGCCGCCAAGCTGTAAGAAAATAAAGCTGTGGGGGCTCTGCCCGATTAAGGATGGGCTATGCAGGTTCAAGGGCGCACAGTAGTCCAGATGATGTTTACAAAGTATTACGAGAAGTTCTCAAGAATAATTTATGTTGAGAGAATAGATGCCAGAGAGATAGGTATCGTGCCCTTCAGTGGCAGCATGAGCAGGCACATGTGGTTTAAAGAGATTAGCAGCTTCAGGAAGTTTCTCAGAGAGGAAACTCCACTCCATTGCTACTATTCAGTGGCATACTACAGGGATCCCAGTGCGAGAATGGGAGAGAAAGGCTGGATTGGAGCAGATCTCGTATTTGACATAGATGCAGACCACATTAATGCCCCTTGTAGGCCAGAACATACTCCATGGAGATGCAAGAGCTGTAAGGAGGAGGGAACTAAGGAGGTTGAGGCCTGCCCTGTATGCGGAGGGGAAGTAGATAGCAGGAAGTGGTTCTGCAGCAGCTGCATAAAAGCAGCTGCTAAGGAGGCTGTGAAGGTAATAGATGTCCTTAGAGAAGACTTTGGCTTAGATGACATTAGAGTGTCGTTTAGCGGCAATAGAGGCTTTCACATTAGAGCTGTATCCGATGAGATCTTGCAACTAGGGGGACATGAGCGAAGGGAGATAGGCGCCTATGTTATGGGAGAGGGAGTTGAAATCTTTGGGAAAAGAGGAATAATACAGCACATCAGGAATGTAAGAGGAGGAGCTTGGGTGAGAATGCCTACAGTCAGAGATGGAGGATGGAAGAGGAGAATAGCAGAGTACCTGCTGAGGGCTATTGAGGAAGGAGAGATCTTTCACGGAGTTGGTGAGGAGCTTAAGAGAAATCTTAAGCTCGCTTTATCTGGAGAGGCTAAGCCGCATATGCTAGTTGGCACTAAAGCCTTAAGGAGGATAATCAAGCTTGCCGAAAGGGGGCTTGCCGAGTTGGGGGGTAAGATAGATATCGTGGTTACTGAGGACATACACAGGCTTATAAGAGTTGTTAACAGCCTTCATGGAGGAACAGGCTTTAGAGTTGTACCCCTACTTGAAGCTGAAGTTGCGAGTTTTGATCCATTTAGCCAGGCAGTTGTACCATTTAATGAAGCTGTTAGGATAGTAGTACAGTACCCAGTTCCTAGATTCCAGCTTTTAAAGAAGTCATATGGCCCATATCACAGCGGTGAAGAAGTAGAACTCCCAACACATGCTGCTGTATACCTGATACTGAGGGGTATGGCTGTTGAGAAGCGTGAAAGCATTGAGTAGAATTGGAGAGCTCATAGAGGCAGAGGTTTCATCAGAACGATGCCAAGAGCTAGAGGAAGGCTTCTATAGGAGAGCTTATTCAGAGCTGCTTAGCATCCGCAGAAGCATACCAGACTCTGAGCCAGGTAGAAGCATAATCGTCGACTTGATAAGGGAAGCTCAAGAGGCATTAAGGTTGCTTTTCATGATAAGAGTCATTAAAGGTTTAATGGCCACAGTGCTCGGTGTAGACGATGAAAGGCTCACAGAAGCCGAGAGAAAAGCTGTCAGAGACGTGTATGAAGCAGCATATCAGCATGCAGCAGCAGTCATACCTGAAGTCAGCGCCAAGGAGATAGGCGAGAAGGTAGTCGTCATATTTGAGAGAAACAGCGTTGAAGTCATAGGACCTAGGATGAAGGTCTATGGGCCATTTAGAAGGGGAGACCTTGCTTATATACCTGCAGAGCTTGCTGCAGCTTTGAAGAGCGAGGGAGCTTGTAGAGAGGAAAAGGTTAATGTAGAGTAGTGCTAGAGCATGAAGGGTGCTTAAACATGAAGGCGCCAACGGTTCTTAGGGTTTACTGTCGAAGGTGCAACAAGCATACGGAGCATGCTGTCAAGAAGCCTAGCAAGGGGAAGCCTAGAAGCATGTCTTGGGGTCAGAGGCAGTTGGAGAGAAAGAGACGGGGATATGGAGGAGAACCGAGAGGAAGACTTAGAAGAAAAGCTAAGACTACAAAGAAGGGAGTACTCCTGCTTGTATGTAAGGTATGCGGTATGAAAAAGACCAGAGTAGTCGGCAGGCTTACTAGACTGGAGTTCAAGGAATAAGGTGAGAGAATGGTATCAAAGCGGAAGATAGAAGTCCCACTACCAAAGTCTAAGTTCCTTCGAGTCAAGTGTAAGAACTGCGGAAATGAGCAGATCGTTTTCTCCCATGCTTCAACCGTGGTTAAATGCTTTGTCTGCGAGGAAGTTCTTGCAGAGCCTACTGGAGGGAGAGCAAGAGTGTATGGGAAGGTGGTAGGTGAGCTAGGTGTTTGAAGGCCTTCCAAGACCTAGGTCTCTTGTTGTAGCAAGGGTCATTGAAGTAGATGAGTATGGAGCTAAAGTTGAGCTACTAGAGTATGGTGGAAAGCAGGCCTACATACCCAGGTCGCAGGTGGCTCCAGTTAGGATAAGGAACATCAGAGACTTTGTGAGAGAGGGGCAGATAGTAGTAGGTAGAGTACTACGTGTAGACGAGAAAAGAGAGGAAATAGACCTTACACTAAAGTTCATCAGGAAAGATGAAGCTGAAAGAAAGCTTGGAGAATGGAAGAGAAACAGGAGAGGGGTCACTATAATGTTAGAGGCTGCTAGGAAGATTGGCAGAGACAAGAGGAAGATCATGACGCTGGCAAGAAGACTCCTAAGGAGCTATACAGATGTGCTGGCTGCAATAGAGGAGGCTATAGTAAAGGGAGCAGATGTACTGGTCAAGGAAGGGTTTGACAGAGAGCTCGCAGAGAAAATAGTAGAGCTAGGTCTTGAGAGAGTCTCTATCCCAACATATGAAAGCAGGTTCATAATAGAGGCTAGATGCTATGCTCCTGATGGCGCGGTAGTCCTGAGAAGAGCACTAACAGCGAGTCTAAATGAGGCTAAGAGGAAGTTTAGGGAAGTAGAATTAAACTTCACAAACATAGGGTCACCTAGGTACTTACTGAAGGCGAGATCACATGACCCTAAACAGCTAAGGCAAGCAGCAGAGCTTATTGTAAAGCTTGCAGATGAGGAACTGAGAAAGCATGATGGTCTATGCCGCCTGCTAGAAGAGGAAAGAGCAAAATAAGGAAGTGTCTCTCCTGCCTAGCATATACTCTCAGAGAAGAATGCCCAAAGTGCGGCAAAAGAACTATTCCAGCACCACCCCCAGATTATAGTCCTAAGGATCCACATAGGCTGATTAAGGTCGGGCTTATCTAGAGCCCCGGGAGGGATTCGAACCCTCGCCCTGCCGCTCTCTCAACACTACGAGGCGGCCGCGCTAACCAGCTACGCCACCGGGGCACTAGGACTAGGAGCTCTGGAATTTAAAAGGTTTATTCTCTACTAGAAGCCAGAGAGGGCACCCTAGCTACCCACCACTTGAATTATAAGGGAACAGGTGCAATTTATGAGGTTAACTAAGACTTAGACGTGAAGATGGAGCGCATTCGTCAATAACCAAAGAATTATGGGTTAGGGTATAAGACACTAGATGATCAATTATTGGAGAAAATAAACATCTGATGGACTTAACAGGCGTATATAAAGGCTAAAATGCCGGTAAAAGGCTGCAAAAAAACGTCTTGAAACGTTCCAGATGGATATGTTTAAATAACTGCCCCTCCCCCGACCACCCGGCCCCGCAAGGGGGACCGCGAGAAGGTGTGTAAGTATGTCGATGAGAAAGTTCCTAGCAGCCTTGGCCCTACTAGCCGCCCTTAGTTGGATAGTGCCAGTAGCAGCAGAGCCACTATCAGAGTTCCCATCGCCATTCGTTAAGGACGGACTCATAGACTACGACATGGATGGCACTAATGAGGTAGCAATCATACTAGGTGAGACAGGTAGAGCAGAAGATGTACTAGGCGCAGCACTGATAGCTGCAAAGATAGGAACCCACCTGTACTATACTCACGCAAAGAACCCACCAGAGCCATTTAAGATACATGCAGCCCTACTGAAGATGGAAGAGTACGTGTATGACTTAGACAAGGTAGAGACATCAAATGCACCGGTAGTCCAGGCATATGACCCAACTGTCACATGGCCAGCCCCACTGTCAATGAACTACATGGCAGGAGGCTACCTAATGTGGGGCTACATAGGAGAGAACTATAACGCAATCAACATCTCACATTACACATACCTAGGGCTAGACCCAGAGACTGGGCTGCCAATGGGCGCACTCTACTATAAGCTGGGCTTCGCTGGGCTAACAGGAATAAACGCAGTAGTATTCGACTTGGTGGCACAGGAC